>Ga0308160_10001370_pt1 | contig 34693 bp, 57 predicted proteins | sample PhyFR1_FD_201036 | JGI IMG/M metagenome (GOLD analysis project Ga0308160, IMG submission 201036) | Phyllosphere microbial communities from UC Gill Tract Community Farm, Albany, California, United States - DLSLF.R1 | ecosystem: Host-associated > Plants > Phyllosphere > Unclassified | place: USA... | reverse complement strand
GGAGCTGGGTGAGCGAGACACATTTGCGGGCGCGGCGGGTGACGGGATCAGGGTCAGCTAGAGTGCAAACGGAAGCAGGGTGAGTGAAGACGTACTAATCTCAGTGGGGCCTGCCAGAGCCGAACTCAAAGTGCGTTGCGCCCTCCTCGCCCTCCTCCTCGCCTTCACTCTCGTCAAAGGCAGTCGGCGGGGCTGGCGACAAGGCGGCATGCTGGCCCGGGCGCGTGTTCGTTCGCCAACCGCTCCGGCGTCGGACGCTCCGGGTGCGCCGGCCCTGATGGCCCGCGGCGGCCACGTCCGACCCGGCGTCGGACCGGTCGTCGCTGGAGGAAGCGTCAAAGTCGTCGTTGTCCGACTCGGACTCGCTCTCCTCGAGCACGCACGCCTCCTCATCGAGCGGCGAGCCGTCCGAGTCGCGCCGGAGCGCGAGCAGCGCGTTGGCCCGCTCCTCGGCCTGCGCCCGGAGCTCGGCGTAGGACGTCTTGGTGGTGAGACTGGGCGTGGTCCGTAACGACGTCGCCGAAAACGGCTCGCGATCGGGCGAGGCGCTCGCCGACAGGGCAAAATCGCCGTCGTCGGCGCCGACGAGCGGAGGCATGACGGCGTGGGCGGCCTGGAGCGGATCAAAGTCCTCTGGCGACTGCATGACCGAGCTGTGACCCTCGTCGCTGCCAAAGGTGGACGAAGGCGACTCGGCCGAGGGCGAGCCGGCATTGAGCGAGAGCGACAGCAGTTGCCTCGTGGCCGTCTTCATCGAAGAGCTGTACTTGCGCTGCGCCGGCGTGAGCGACGGCCGGGGCAGAAGGTGCAGGTGCGGGAGGCGCTCGGCTTCGGCAAGGGCCGTCGCAGCCGCGAGCTGCTCCTCGGCCGACATGACGGGTCCGGCCGGAGCCTGCCATGGCAGCGAGGTCGACGACGTGTACGAAGGCACCGGCGGGGAGGAGTTCGGCGAGGGCCCGAGACCGGCCGAGCGGATGGAGGACGACCGATGGCGGGCGCCCGGCTGGCCGAGCGGCGTCCCGCTCGCGCTCTTCTTATGCGACGACGAAGACGAAGGAGGCGCGCCCCAATCGGTTCCGGCCGAGGGGAACGCCGACGGGATGGCGAGCGCAAAGTACTCTGCGGCCTCGTCGCCGCCGTCGGCGACGTCAGGAAGGCTATCAGTCGGGACCGGATGCTGGAGCGTGAACGCGACCTCGCCGAGCGAGGGCTTGAAGCCCCAGCTCGACGGGACGGACGCGGGCTGCTCGTCGGGCGGCGAGGGCGGGCACGCGAGCGACGAGGTCGACGTCGCGTTGCTGGCCGAGCTCGAGTTGCGCGTGCGCGATGGCGTGAAGTCGCTCGGCGGGCAAGGGACGAGCGAGGTCATGGAGGGATCGTGTTGGCCAGCGGTTGCCAGACGTCGTCTGTGAGAGAAGAGGGAGGAGGAAGACGCGGGCTTGCAAAAGGAAGGTCGGGTAAAGCGAGCGGCCGGCCGGTCGTCGGAGGGGCGAAGGGGGGGAAGAGGGCGTGGGGCCTGCCGACGAAGATGGTCACGGTCACCCTTCTCGGTGGTCAGCGGGAGTGACCCTTTGCGGTCGGGCGGCCGTCACCGTGGCCGGCCGGGCGGTGGCAGGATGCGAAGACGTACCAAAGGAAGATGCCAGACGGGTCGAGAGGCGAACGCGAGCGTGGAGGGTCTGGCCTGTAGCTGCTGAGCTCGGGCAGGTTGAGGCAGACAACAGCTGCAGCGAGTTCGACGGCGCTGGCCCTCCGCTGGCGCAGCCCGGCGAAAGAGAGCCACGACGGCTCCCGCGTCCGCAGCAGCAACCGACGCCCGCCACCCTCTTTCCCACGCGACCGGCCGAACGGGTGCGGGCCGACCAAATAAGGGGGACAAGGCAGCCCGACCCTCGGCCTGCCGCCGCGGCACACGACCCTCTGTGAAGAGGATTGCAGCAGGACACGCATGGGATGGCGCTGGACGATGCCCGACGAGGCCGCCGCCCTTCCTTCGGCCCGAACAGCCCGGACTGACGACGATGCACGACCACGGGCGTGCCTTCCGTCCAAGAGAGTCGTTCGCGGGCTCACTACTGGCAGCAACAGGCTGACGACTCTCTCCTCCTGCGAACCCGACTGCTGCCAGCATCGGAGAGGTCGACCTTGGCTCGCTTGCTGGGCAGGGCCGACTCGAGAGACGCCGACGACGGCGGAGCGGCCCGCTTGAGCCCGAGCGAGCGAGCGACTCGATGATGACGACGACAACGACAGCCCGTCTCCGACGTCTTTGTGCTCGTGCGCTAGGAAGCGATCGAACTTGGGCCGAATCCGCGGAGGTGGCAGTGCGGGCTCGGCTGTACGGCGGCGGTCGTCGTCGTGAGGCGTCGACCCAGACCGAGGTGCCCGGAGGAACCAGCCGGGCAGGATCATCGTCGGCGGCGTCAAGACGTTTGAGAGCCGGCCAGAGAGGTGCGGCGGGCGGGGGATGGCCGACGAGAGCGTCAGGTGTCGGTCGCGATGCCGGTCGTCCGAAGGGTACTGAAAGGCTGGAGGGAAGACGTCAGACTCCCGAGGCGTCGACGCGACAGGCAGCGACGTGCTCGGCTGGTTGACCGGGTCGGCGTCAGGTTGCGCGCGGCCCTTGCCCTTGTCGAGCGGCCGGGACGGGTGTGCAGGCCGATTGTCTACCGCCTGCGAGTGAGCGAGAGCGGTCGGGAACGTCTCCCTGTCAGCCGCCCAGTGAGTGGCCGTGAGCCGTATCTTTGAGCCCGCACTTAGCACCTCGTGTGTCGTCCACTTGTGATCCTCAGGCGAAGGGTCGCCACGGACCGTGTGATCCTTGCTGGGCCGTGCTGACACTTGCGACTGCGAGGCCGTTATCAGGCCGATCCATCGGAGACACAGCAAGGGTTGGCTCGTCAGTGGATCATGGCAACCGTCGCACCCATGCTGACGCACATCGCTGCGGCCTGCACAGACCGAGGCCGTCAGACAGGTCTCCTTCTGCACCCTTGATTGAGCGGATCGAGCGGCAAGCGACGCAACTCGTGCTGATGGGCGATGCGGGTGGGATGGAGGGCGAGAAGGAGAGGGAGAAGGGAGATCGCGAATCGGAGTGCTGGCGACGATGATGACTCTTTAACGTCAGCAGACTCTGACGCAGCGGGTGAGTCGTCGGCGACGCACAGAGGGACTGATTTGCGAGACAGAGGGCGACCGGGAGAGTGCGAGCGGCGGTGGCGAGTATCGACTGGCGAAGACAAAGCTGCTGGTCGACGGATGGCGGCGGTTGTCCACCTTTGGCCGCGGCCGCATCGACGACTGGTCCATCTTTGTCAGGGCCAAGTGCCGGGGCCAGCGACGGCGCTCGATGGCCGCAGGTTCGGAAACGGGCCGACAGCACCCTTGCCATGGCGCGAGTAGAAGACATGATTGGCTTCCCGGTCGTTCGGCGCGCCGATCTGCTCTGCGAGGCAGTGACTTTTGGGCGTGTCTTTGTCGAGGTGCTGGTCCGAGGCAGCGTCATTGTGGTCGTCGATTGCCTTGCGCGGGGATCGGATGAGCCGATCGGGTCCACGGGGGTCACTTGCCATCATCCGAGGTGCTGCTCCAGATAGAGGTCAGGTCAAGAGGCTTTAAACAGGGTGAGGTTGAGTGGTAGGGACGCACTTGGCCGAAGACTGTCAGCTCCGTCCTCGTCCTCGTCCTCGTCCTCCTCGTCCGATCGGTCGCCGTACGAGTCCTCGCTCTCGCCGTCGAAGTCATCAAATTGCGATGGGGCGCCACGCGAGCGAGCGAAGGCTAGTATGCAGCGCAGGTCGAAAGCGGAAGAGGCCGTCGTCAGCTGCGCTTCCTCGCTGCATGTGTTCACGCGCAGCAGAGATGCACGAGCCCCTTCCGACGCCCGGCTCGCCGAGGGCTGATTGAGCTTGCCGTCCGGGCGAAACGAGCCCCGAACCTCTTCCCAGCCGACGAGCCGGTCCCGTCCGAGCGCCTTGAGAAAGGGCTTGCACCGGAGGACGTGCGTCTTGAGGTCGCTCGTTCGGAGGCAGCCGACGCTGGAGCAGGCCTCGCCGGCGCCGCACTGAAGCGGCCGTCTGCTGCGCGAGCGATCTCGTAGACTGCAGGCGACGGGCGATGGTCGGGCCCGGAGCCGACAGCGGTCGGCCTCTAGACAGGCGCCCGGAAGCTGGGACGCGGAGCGACGGACCTTGCTGCGAGATCTGGACGTGTATCCGTGGCCAGTGCGCGGCCGCCTGGTGCTCGCGCAGCGATTGCCGCGTCTTGAACTTGCCGGACCCACACTCGTCGCAGTCACATCGGCGCGCCTTCGCTATCGGACGAGACATGGATGAGTGGAGCCGACAAGAAGATCTGACGGGTACTGGAGGAGTCCATACGACGGGTGGGAGGGACCGGTCCGTGCACGGAGGGCCGAGAGATCAGAGAGGGGGGTCGACGCAACGCGGGGTAAGGTCGTCGTGCAGGCGTACTTCGGGCTGATGTCGTCGCTAGCGGCCAGGCGAGGCTCTGCAGCGATGGGCTAATGAACAGGGCGCAGAGAAGAGAGGATGAGAGAGGTCGAGCGAGCTGACAAGGTGGCGGAGAGGAAGGTGAGAGAAGGCAAAGGGCAGACGACGACCGCCGGCCGGCTGCCGACAGGTTACGCCCCTTCGCCTGCGCACTCCGACCACCGCCTGTCGACCCCCGTTCGAATGCTTTTGTGACTCGCCCTCCTGAGTCGCGCCGACACTCGTCTCACAGCGTCCCCCTCGTCGAGCCGCCACTGGACAGAAGAACTTAGTGTAGTTGATACAGCAGGCCCGGAGAGCATGGGGCGTGGCGCGACACCACTTTTAGTCTCGCCCTGGCTCCCTTCCTCGCGGCGGAGCTAGGTCGGACGCGGCACATCCAGGCGCGTCGGGCCGTTCCAGCACGAGGCGCCCCCACTTGACGTCGGTGGGATGGACAGCCGCCTGTTGAGAAGACGGCAGGTGTACTGGGCATGGACAGGAGGTGAGGCACTGGCGGCATGGGGCGGGATGTCAGCTGTCCACCTCTTGCGAGTTATAGGACCCTGCTAGCGAACGCACGTCGTCATCTAGGCGGCCGGGAGTGGTTTGTTAGCCTTGAGTGCGGGCGACGGCTCGGCCGAAGGCACTGTCGAGGGCGGCGCGATCAGGCGCGGGTCGGGCACGTCCGACGTGTCGAGGTTGAGGGCGTAGTACCGCGCGCCCTACGAGGGTGATCAACAGGAAGCTGTCTGGGTCAGTCCTCCCGTGATCTCTCTAGAGCGCGATCAATCGGACGAGGCTGGCGCACCTGCAGCGCAAGGACACCGGTCAGCGCGACGGCGCTCAGCGCGTGCTCGAGAGCAAGCTCGCGCAGCGCGTTCCGGACGTTCTCGTGTGCCGAGAGGTAGGCGAGGCCGCCGACCGCGTCGTTCGGAAGGGTCGCGTAGGTCGGGATGATCGAGTAGGCCGGGTTGATCGAGGTGAGGTGGTGGACGATCAGGGCCGAGAAGAGGACTGTCGAGCGAGACAAGGAGCCGGATCGTCAGCACTCGTAGCCGACGTCGACCAGCGAGTAGCACGACGAGATGCTCTCGGGTGCTTCGGCCGCAGCGAGGGAAGGACGACTAGACGCACAGAGCGAGCCACCGTCGAAGAGCCACTCGCCGCCGCCGCCGCGACCGCCCCAGCCGAGGACGCCCATCGCGACGCGGCCGCTGAGAGCGCCGAGCGCGGCCAGGCCGGCGACGCACCAGGCGACAAAGACGTGTCGCGGAGCCGACACGAACGAGCTGTAGTAGGTGAGCGAGGTGAGGAAGGCGTCGGGCGTCGGCGGTGAGATGTAGAGGACGTCGTGGTCCGCTGGCAGGGCGAGCGGGACGGGGGCAAAGGGCGGGCGGGCGAAAGGGAGGGAAAGATCAGCCCGGTGAGCATCTGCAGCCTCGCAGCTGAAGCAAGGAGCGGGAACCCACCGATCCAATGGACGTAGGTCGTGCCTACGGGCGAGTACCGAGCGTGTGTCAGTCAGGAGTCCTTTGAGAGTCTTCGGGCGCGAGGAGGGCTGAAGCTCGGCTTGACGGGCGGCGTGTCACGAGCCAGCGAGCCTCGGTCGACCGTGCCGGAGGGCGCCTGGACGACTGCAGGGCTGCCCGAGCAGGAGGGGCACTCACCGAGCAGGAAGCCCGTCGCACAGATGATCATCGTCGTAAAGACGCCCATCCTGATGAGGATGCTAGAGGTAGAGGGAGGGAAGGTAGGGAGGCTGGCGGAGCAAAGGGGGTCGACGTCGGGGGCCGGTCGAGTGACGCGGCGGGCCAAGAGGTTCAGCCCCGGCCCCTCTCGCATGCCCCCGGTCGCCAACAGCAACGATCCGCAGAACACGGACCTCTCACAGCAAGCCTGCATATACGCAGCTCAGGATCGTCCGTCTGCTCGACGACTGAGCTCCCCAGCTTCGGTTGATGTCGCTGCCCTCGCTCGCCCTCCGTCGGCTCCAGCCCGGCCAGCTCGCCGGGTTCCGACGCGTCCTACTCCCCCGGGCCGCAGGGCCCTCGTCGATTCGGTCGGTCGATGACCGACGATGGGCGCCATCAGCTCCTGGTCGGCCGAGAACCTATGCGACGTCGCCCTTTGCGCCGTCGTCGTCGCCGGCACCCCAATTTCCAGATCCGGCGTCGTCCGACCGCGACCGCGACGGCGGCGAGCGCCAGGGCGGCGAGCCCAAGGCCGAACGGCGCTCGGCCGGGGGCATGTTCCCATCGTTCACCAACTCGCCCGCGCTCGATGCGGCTCTGACGACGGTCGTCGGCCTGTTCCTCGTCTTCGGGTCGGGGACCGCCTACCTAGCGTGGTACAAGGTGCTGCGTCTCGGCTGCAGCCATCGCACCCCTCTGCACGAGCAGTCAGAAGACGGTACTGACCCGATGCCTTCTCCTGTGCCGGCAGTTCATCACGCTCCGACGCATCGAGAAGGCCTTCGAGCCGGTACGCAGTCCCTCACTCCCCGCATCGCCCTCAGGCTCTCGCTGACCCGACCGACGCTCATCCCGGCCGGCCCCGCGCAGGGCTATGACCCAGCTCTCGACCTCTCGACGAACCGCACGCGTAGGTCGCGCCTGCATCAAGCCCGTGGCGTCCACAAGACTGGCGAGGATGACGAGGGCCACATCGTCCGTGAGGAGCAGGAGATTGTTGACCGCATTGTCCGAGGTGAGGAAGTCGGGGGCTACTACGTCCTGATGGGTTCCAAGGTCGGTCCGCGTCTCTCCGCAGCGGCGACACGAGCTGCGCCTTCTCTGGCTCTGATACTGACCCACTGTGCGCTCCCGTCCAGGGCACCGGCAAGGGCACAATGCTGCTCGATGCAATGCGTGCCATCGAGGCAGACGGCGCGGCGTTTGTTGAGGCGCACCCAGACCTCGAGGTCTTCCGCCTCCGGTTCGGCAAGGCGCTCAACTACGACTTCTTCGAGGACTGGCAGGGCGGCCTCTTCTCGCGCGCCGACCCGCGCAACGGCGGGCCCAGTCTCGACATCGGCGCGTGCCCAGCGCAGCTGTTCAGCTCGGACCTGCGGCAACTGACGCTTGCGTCCTTGACTCATCTACAGAGCGAGCCTGCTCGAAGCTCGAGAAGGTCGGCCTGCGCTATGCGCGCAAGCGTGGACGCCCGCTCGTCCTCATCTTCAACAGTGCGAGTTTTCTGCCCTAGAGCGGAGTCAGGGAGGGTCGCTGATTTCACTACGCTAATCGACGGCAGATATCCACCTGTTCCCGAACGACGACGAGGGCCGCAAGCTGCTCCACCAGCTGCAGCAGCGGGCCGAGGCTTGGGCCGAGGCTGGCATCGTCACCTGCGTCTTTTCCTCGGATGACTTCTGGCCGTACGACATGATGCGCAAGAATGCCAACCGGATGAAGATCCTCTCGGTCTACGACCTCTCTCACTCGTCAGCCCTCCGCGCGCTCGCGCTTCTCCGCGAGGACGTCGCCCCGAAGGCACCACCGCTCGAGCCCGAGGTCTTGTCGGAGATTGTTCGGCTCGTCGGCGGCCGCACGAGTTACCTTAGCCGCTGTGCGCGAGCAAAGGATCCGCTCGCCGAGGCGCGCTTTATGGTCCGGAGCGAGCGCGAATGGCTCATGTCGCAGTGCGTGCCTACGCTTTGCTACATCCGTGTTTGTGTGGCTGACGAGACAAGCCTCTGACTCAGGATTGGCCTCATCCCGGACGTCGACGATGACTGCATGGACGAGCAAAAGTGGTGCTCGTGCTCATGGTGCGGCCGCTCTCCACAAGGCCTCACAACGAAGAAGCTCTGACTGACACCCGCTTCACTCACTGTTCAGGCTCCTACTTCGTGAACTTGCCTCGCCGACGACGCTCGAGGAGCCTGCTGGTCCGCCTCTGAACGCGTCAGGACCGACGACGCTCTCCCAGGCGGCCGATGAGGACGCCGAGAGCGACGAGCGACAGCTCGGCTACGTTACTTACGGCCGGGCACGCGTACTTATGACGCGCGCCGACTTCATCATGCCGCTCGACCACCTCAACATCATCTCGGTCGACGTGCGTTTCCAGAGACACGACAGAGGCCCCTCCTCAGTCAGCAGCTGATCTGTGTTACTGCATGCCCGGATTCCCTCGCTGGCAGGTCAACCATCATGTCCGGCCAGACTCGCACGTGACGCTCAACGCCATCCGGTCTATCGTCTCCGAGGAGGGTGCGTCCCTACGGGCCAGCCGCGTTGATCACGGCGCCTCAGCTGCTGACCTGTGCCTGACCGCCTCCTCGCTCTATCGGGCAGGCTTCGACGACCTGCTTGATAACGTCCGCGACCGCATCGACGAGATCGAGTCGCTGCACCGGACGCGCGAAAACACGGTTAAGGAGCCCGTTCGCGTACGTCTCCTCTATCCATGCCAGGACCGGTCATTGCTCGTGGAGAGGCCATCCCATTGTCCAACGGCCGCTGACATCTATGGCGCGTCTTACCGCCGTCGTCTGGCAGGTTCGGCCTTGGCGGAAGGGACGGCAGCGTGGGCTCGAGATCATCGGCCTTGGCGGCGACGGCGACGAGGACGACTCCGAGGCTGGCGCCGAGCGGAGCTTTGGCTGGTGGCCATTTGGTCGCGCGTCGTTGGACGCTGGCGAGGAGGCGGGCGAGGTGGCCGCAGGGGGTTCCGCCGAACGGGTTTGATAGATGCGGGAACGAGCGCCCACGGGTGTCGGCAGGCTGTGCCTTTCGACTAGAGTTAGAGATGACCGCTGCCGTCAGAGTAGCCTATTCGGCGCCAAGCGATACCCGTTTGAGGCTGCTTGGACCCGGGCGCCGCAGGCTGGGGGTCTCAGCGGAAAGCCCGAGAAGGCAGCCTCCAGTGGGCAGCAAGCGTTCGGCCTTCTTCTGCTGTGACGGCCAATCGGGGCCGCCGGCAGGCTTACATGGCGTGCCGTCTTGATCAATTCAGACGAGGATGACCGCTAGGAGTAGCAGGCAGAGGATGACGATGAGGATGGCAATGCACCAGCCGGACCCTTTCTCTGCTCGGGATCCGGGCCGACGACAGGAGCGAAGCAGGGGAGAGGAGGAACGGGAAGGTCAACTTGCGTCCTGGACGGCTGAGCGACATGTAGGCGCGCGGCGAACCCTCGGCCCGCTCGAGAAAGTGCTTGATCTGCGCGGTCGCACGCGAAAGCTTGCGCTCGGTCGAGTCGACAGCGGTGTCGAGGTGGTCGAGCATTCTAGAGTGAGGCATCACCGGTCAGCTCCACGGCATGCCGCCCGAACTCGCCCAGTCCAAAGAGACTCACTCGTTCTGCTCGTTGACCTCTTGGCCCATCAGTCTTGCCTGGCCGCCAATTGTGCCGAGCGTGCCCTCGAGCGAGGCCAGCGTCCGGTCTTGCCGGTCGAGCAGGGCGTGCTGCTGCTCGCGCTCCCAGCCCTCGGGCCCAGCATCGCGGGCGTCACTGTCATCGTCAAACGAGGACGGCCGGGCGGACGGCCGGCTGAGCGGGTCGGAGGAGGGATGTCCGAGCTCGACGTCACGGTACGGCTTGGCCTGCTCGAGTCGGAGGGCGTATGAGCTCGTCAGCATCTCCGCCGAGGGTCGGCGATGGCTGCCAGCTCGCGCGACGCGCACCTTGCCAAACGCTGCGGGCGGGCGCACACAGTCAGCATGCTACTTCTTCGGTCGAGTGAGTTGACTCTCTTTCACTTACGGTCGCGGGCCATGTCTGCTTCAGTGTCTGCGCGTCTGAGGAGGGATCGTTAGATGGACGGGAGGAGCAGGTCGAGGGGCTGCTGCGTTGCGCCCCTGACCGCGTTCTCGGGGCGTGAACCCAAAATGGGGTCTTGCAAAAACCCCGACCGAAAGTGGACGAGCAGTCGCGCCCGTTCGGGACTGCACTTCGACGACGACCCGACGAACCAGACGCCACGCATCCCTCTTCGCTTGTCACACAAGCATCCCGGCACAGGACGCGACCTTGCTCGAGCTAGATCTGGCTCCGTCTCTAGATCCCAAGCGCGTCGCCCAAAAGCCTACCGCGCTCGACGCGTCCCGCTCTCCGGCAGGCAAGCTCGGTCGCTCCGCAGCCCCTCTCTTCGATGCTCACCCGGCGGTGCTGCTCGTCAACGGCGCGCTGGTCGGCGCTCGACGCTCGCCAAGCCGGGCCGGCCGGTGGCTCCATCAAGCACCAGAGCCGGTCGTATGAGACGTTGACGACGGCCGAGATCTTCAGCACGTCGAACCCGGACCACCGGGGTGGCCCGTCGGCCGGGACCCTCCAGCCGGCCGACCTTGCCAGGCGGAACCGACTTAAGTCGTCGAGCTCGCAGCAGCTCGCGACCTACATCGAGCCCGAGTCGGACGACGCGCTCCGTCGTGCCGAGCGACGGAGCCCGGCCGCCGTCTTTGGCGCAAGGCGGATGCCGAGAATTGCGATCCCGAGCGAGCTCGAGAACAAGCTCGAGCGCCTCGTCGGCCGTACGTACGCCTCTCTCCTGCCTCTTCTCTTCGGGCTCTCGACCTTAAGGTGGCTCTTGAAACCTGGACATGAGAACTTGACATGGAGGGGTGGCCAGCGCCCTGGAAGCTCGGCGTGCCCGCCACTGGCGCTCCCGCCTCGTTTTGCCTCACCGGGTAGCTGACGCTCGCACATTCGCCCGCATTTGTGATCCACAGAGCAGGACATGGCCCTGACGAAGCGGTGCTTTCAGCTCTTTTTGCCGGCACCGGACGCGAAGTCCCGTGACCCACAGGCTCTGCCGCCGCCGAAGAGATCGGCCTCGACCAATCTCGTCCCTCGCGACGTGGCCAAGCAGAAGGCCACGTCTAAGACCGGCCGGGTGCTCGACCTGACGCTGCAGCCGCTCAAGCTCATGCCTCGGCAAACGACACCCGAGCTTGTCCTCGCGCACGCGGCAGCAGAGCTCCCGAGCCAGTATGCCGTCATGCGGACGATCATGCGCGAGCTTCAGAGTCGCAACGGCTGGGACGCGCCCGGTGCCGAGGGTCGCATCCAGATTGTCGATTTTGCGGCCGGCTACGGCGCAACGGCCTGGGCGGCTGCGGCGACCCTACCTTCGCCTAGGGAAAAGCGCAACGCGCTTGTCCTCATTGAGCCCTCGCCGCTCGTCAGCGACCTCTCGCGTGAGCTTCTCAAAGTGGATACGCCCGGCCCGCTCGCTCGGTGGCCGACACTCCACTTCCGCTCGCTGCACAAATACCAGACTGCGACTGGCGCGCCCCGACTCCGGTCCGAGAAGTCGGTCGGCGTCCTCGCTTTCGCCCTGTCGGCACTCGCGCGGCCGCAGGACAGGCGGCGCAAGCTCAAGGAACTCTGGTATTCGGGCGTCGAGTCTGTCGTTGTTGTCGAGATGGGCCACCGAGACGGCTGGACGGCCGTCGAGGAGGCTCGCGAGTTCCTGCTCGGTATCGGTCGGGAGGAGCGGGCCGAGGCTGCAAAACAGGCAGGCGAGTGGGTCCCGCCGACACCGTCGCCAACCGAGGAGCAGGCACCAAAGCCGGCTGCTGCAGACGAACCGGCGGCTGCCGAGCCCGCATTGGTTGTCCCTCGCACCCGTGGTCGACGGAGGCCGGGCGAGCGTGCGCGGCCTTCGACGATGGCCGCGGCCGAAAAGGAATCGGCGTCGGCAGCCGAGCCTCGCCTTGAGGGCGGCTTGAGCGTCGACCACGGCCAGCTGGACGTCGCCCGCAAGCGCAAGCCCGAGAAGTTTGTCTTCAACGGCGTCGAATTTGAGGAGGTTGACGAGGCGATCGACGGCGCTGACGCCAACCAGAGCAAGGAGGCCGTCGAGTGGACGGCCGACGGCAAGGAGCTCGTCCGTGACGGACGGATCCTCGGCAACTGGGTGGTCGCACCGGTATGTCTCGCGCTCCCAGATCTCCGTCTGAGGCCTCGAACCTCCTCTGACAGGGTACCTCTGCGCGCTTGGCAGTGTCCGCACGACGAGAAGTGCCCGCTCGCCTCGACGCCGACGCCGTGCGCGTTCAGTCAGCTGCTCGAGACGCCGGTCGTCACCCGCCTGACCAAGAATGTCAAGCAGGACCAGTCGCGCCTCAACTTTTCGTACTTCATCCTCCGGCGCGGCACGCGGCCCGAGATTTCAGAGGAGGACCGGGGTGAGGGTCGCGAGGGTGAAGTCGCGCGCGAGGTGCGCCTCGCCCAGGCCGAGCGGGATGGGGCTGTCGCCGTCCTTGGCGAGGACGGTATCTTTGACGTTCCGGACAAGCCCGCTGGGGTTGGAGGGGATGCGGCCGAGCTGCCGCCAGTCGACTACAGCAAGCTGCGGCGCGAGATCAGCGAGTGGGGTCGTGTCCTCAAGGCACCTATCCATCGCAAAGGTCACAGCGAGGTCGACCTCTGCACAGCCGACGGTACGTACCAGACCGCAAAGGTCGGCTCCGGTTGCTGTGGTTTGCTGACGCCATCGACTTTGCCTCCCATCAGGCACGATCAAGCGGACGACGTTCTCCAAGAAGCTCGGCAAGCAGGTCTGGTACGACACCGCCCAGATCGAGGAGGGCGACGCCTTCCCGCACAAGTCGAAGACCGCGGTCGTCCGCGAGCGCGGCATCAACCACCTCGTGCCTGCCCACAAGACCAACAAGATCGCCGTCCGGGGCGGCGTCGTCTCGGGCATCGACAAGCTGTCGTACGTCGAGTGGAAGGAGGCGAGCGAAATGCTCGGTGCCATGGGTGTCCCAGTGCCCGACTACGACAGCGGCAAGCGGCCCAAGAACAAGCGCTGGATCGTCGAGTATTCGGACGAGATTGAGGCCCGCGAGGGTTGGGAGGCCGCTCACAAGCCCGAGCGTCGGATCGACCCGCTGGCAAAGGAGAAGCTCATCGAGGGCATCCTCGCCGGCGAGGAGGACTTTGAGAGCGTCTCGTTCGACACGAATCTCCGACAGACTCGACCAGTCGCCAACAAGAGCGGCGACAACGCGGCGTCTTATGGATTACTCGAGTTTGAGCCGACGCCACTCGTCGACGCACGCGAGGTCGTCCCGCCGACTGCGTCGCGTGCATCGGACGTCGAGTCGGCGCCGACCGGCCACGCATCCTCGCCAGCCTCTTGGGCAGCCAACCCCGGCATGGCTGACCTTCTTGGCGACATTGTCGCCGAGCAGGCCGGCCTCTCGAACTCGAGCGGCGGCCTGGAACTCGCTGCGTCGACGAAGGTCAGCCTCGCCGGCCTCGGGGAGGGTTGGATGGAGGAATTCGAGGCCGATATCAGCCCGGCCGACCGGCGCGCGGCTGCCCGTGATCGCCAGCGGACCTTTGCCCAGATGGGCATCCCCGTCCCTGACCTGGTACGTCGTCTCGCTTTGATGATGGTTTCCATTAACCGAGAGCTGACCGTCCGTCACTCAACGTGCGCAGGGTCGCCCGCGCACGCTCAAGGACGACTGGGACCTGCTCGAGAGTGCGTCGCTGAGCTCTCGACCCTGCCGCAGGATCAGGCCAAGGATGCTGACCTCATTATGTGCCTCCTTCATCCACAGAGTGGGACGGTGTTGCCGACCGGCCAGTCCCGCCGAAGCGACACGCCTTCTGGAACCGTCGTGACTGGCGCTCGCGCAAGAAGCCGCCTCAGTGATGCGCATGCCAATCGCCGAAGTTCCCCTGTCGCAGACGCTATTGCTTACGGCTGGCGCCGCATGAGTCTTTCGCAAGGGGAAGGGACTGTCAGGACAGGAGAGACAACATGGAAGGATTGCAGAGGGCCACAGGCAGGCGATAAGTTGAGGTCGAGCGGTGGGCCGGGAGAGACGCCGAGACGCGCGCGTGCGTGCGTGCGTCCGGCAGGCGAGAACGGAGTGGTACAGGGACGTGAAGAGGGAGAAAGCAGGCCAGGAGCCCAATGCAAATTTGGCCGCGGATCGGCTCAGGGATGGAGGTGGGAAAGTACAGATGCGGGTCGGAGAGAGTGTATGTTTTGAGGTGGGGCAAACGACGCTGCTTTAGGCAAAGCTGACGTTCCAGCCGAGCTCGCGCGATAGCCGAGGCCAGTCGACCCAGCGCTCGCCAAAGTCGTTGCGGTCCCAGATGGCCTCGAGGAGCGCGTAGGCCGTCTGGATGTTGCCGATGCGGCAACTGGCGCGAGCGCGGAAGAAGAGTGGAAGCGAAGTCAGTCCAGAGACCATGCGTGAGTCACTGACCGGTGATCGGGAACGCACTTGTTGTCGATGACGAGGAAGTGGCCCTTGATGATCTTACGGTCGCTCTCGGTCGTGGCGTCAACCCCGGTGATGAAGAGCGGGAAGAGCAGCGACGACTCTGCCGGGGTGCCGACAACGTTGCCGATGTTGGCCAGCAGCTGGTTGACGAGCAGCTGCGTCACGAGCGAGTGCGCGTTGCAGTGGCTGACGACCTGCCGGAGGTAGAGCCGAGCCGTGAGAACGAAGCACCGGAAAGCGGCGAGGTGGTACGAGGTTTCGGGCGTTGTCAGGTCCTCGGCCGGCGGGAATTCGGGGTAGACGGCGTCGAGCCGAGCCTTGAGCCGAGCGTCCTTGGCGGCGAGAACGCGCAAAGCTTCGATCCGCTTGTCGCGGTCGCTGTGAATGCAGTGCGCAGCCTCAACCGAGAGGCGCGACGTCTCGGCGAGGATCTGGAAGACAATCATCGACGGGCCCATAAACGACGACAGGCCGCCGCAGAGGATGGCCGCGTACTCGTCAGGCTCGAGCGAGGGTCCGTCGAGACAGTCGGTGCTCGACAGCAGCGAGTGGTACGCCCAGTTCTGGAGCAGCCATTTGGTGTTGTAGTTGAGTTTGCGGATCTTGTCGGCGCCGCCGATGCGCCGAATGACCTGCCTGGCCATGATCAGCGGCCGGTACCACTTGGACGTCGACCCGCGGCAGATCTAGGTGAGGTGGGATAGACTGTGAGCAACTGGGTAGACTGCGTGGGTTCGAAAGTCAAGACCTCGACGTACCTCAATCTCGCTCAGGGCGACGAGGCTGGCCAGCATCTCCTCGTCGTTGATGTGCGGGCCCTTTTTCTCCTCCCAAGCGATGAAGGCGTTCTCGACCCGGTCGACGAGCTGCGTCCGCAGGAGGTCGGCGATCTCGCGCCAGGGCTCGCCGAGCTCGTGCAGGTGCATCGAGGACCAGCCGAGGACGCTCAGCAGCTGCGCAAGGCCGTCCAGGCGCAGTATCAGTACGAGCGCAGGGAAGTGATGAGGCAGGCGCAGCCTCGGCGTACCATCAGTTTTGACTGGCTCGCCATCGGCACGAAGACCGAGGCAATGTCGCTCCCGCCGACGAGCGCTGCTGACGCCGGCTGGAAGGCGCCAGCATTCTTGCGCGGGCTCAGGACCGAGATGAGTGGCGAGAGCTTGCGGACGAAGTAGTCGATAAGTAGCGGTGCTTGGTCGGCGATCATCTGCGGTAGCTCGGGCAGCTTGATCGTGATGGGCGGCGCGAGTCGCGACGAGACGGTCACCGATCGATTCGGACCAGCCCGGACGATGGGCGAACCAGGGCCCGTCGTGCCCGCCGTCGAGGGTCGGCCATCGGTGTAGCCGTTGATGAAGTCACGCGTGTCCGAGTCGCCCTCGTCTGGAATGGGCTCGATAAATGCCGAAGGCCCGTAGCCCGGGTCGAGCGACTCGGTCTGCCAAGCCGCTTCGGGCGGCGACACGTGGTGCTGCGAGCCTCCCGTGCCGTGGCTCGAGGTCGCGTACGGCCGGTTGCCTCCGTTCATCGCAAGGCCACCCGGCGCTGAGCCGGGAGCTTGTGAAGGCGACATGCGCTGACCGTTCGTCCGAGGGGGCGCCATCACGCCAGAGGCGAAGTGAGAGCCGCCGTTGACGAGCCGGCTGCCGTCAAAGTTGAGCTGGTTCTGGGGCTGCTGCGACGAGCCGGTCGACCCATTCGTCGGCGGCAGCGGAAGCGGCGGATGCAGTGGTGTCTGCGACTGGTGGAGCGGGGACTGCTGGAGCGCGGAATGCAGATGACTATGCTGATAGACGGGCGTCTGCGTCATGCCGAGGTGAAGCGACGAGGGCGCAGGCGATGGCGCCAGCCAAGTCATCGGCGAGTCGGCCTGACTGCTGCCGTTGACGTTTGGCCTGAAGCCATTGGTCTCGAGGCCGCTCGCGCCGGCTGGACCACCGCCGCCGCCGCCATTGCTGCCTGGCTTGGGCGCAGCGTCGCCGCCAAAGATCTGGCCAGGCGAGTCCATCGTGTCGCCAAAGCTCTTCATCCACTCGCTGAAGCTCGGCGACGGCGCCGCCGTCGGCTGCTGGAAGCTCTGCTGGAATTGGCGGTGCATCTCTTGGAGCATGCGATTGTGCGCGTCAGAATCGTTGCCGACCGCCGCGCTGACCGAGGCCGAGAACGGCGAGAACGGTCGACTGAAGAGGTCGGGCGTGCTGGTGATGCTCGCGTGAGAGGGTTGAAGAGGATGCTGCTGCTGCTGTTGTTGCTGCTGCTGCTGCGGGCCCGGCGGCGCATCGAAGGCAATGTTCGGGACGGCGGTCTGCATCGGAGAGGACCGCTGGGCGACCAAGTGGTCGAAACGTTCGCGGATGCTGCCGGTGCCTCCTTCCGACGAGGCCTGGTAGCTTCGGCCGCCGCCGTTGACTGAGAGTGCGTCGCCCGTGGTTGAAGCCGGCGTCGCATGCGAGACGGCCGGATGGCCGCCGCCATTGCTGTCGAGCGCAAGTAGCGACGTCGGCAGGTTGGGCGAACCGTGGAGGTGATCCGGATTGTAGTTCTGCCGCAGCGAGAAGCCAGACGATGTCGAGCCTTGCGATGAGCTCGACATGGCCCGCGGTTGCAGGAAGTGCGATTGGCCGTCGACGTTCTGGTAGGGATTTTCAAGGGGCCCGTTGCCGCTCACGCCCGTCTGGAAGACCGGTCGAACCGCCTGGTCGATGCCCGATGAGGTGGTCCGGAACGTCCGATGATGGCCTTGTGGCTGCTGATCGGCAGAATCGAGATAAGCCGGCGCCGGCTGCGAGCCGGAAGCGCCGCCGAGGCCGCCATTCGAGCCGCTCGCACCCGTAGGAGGCGATGGCCCGACGCCATTGCCGCTCTGGCCAGGACCGCCCGACGAGGATGCCGCTGCCGGGACCAAAGCCTTTCCGGCTGGTCGAGGACCCGTTTGCGTCTTGACACGCTTCTTGACGTCGAGCGAGCCCTCGCTCTGGCCGTCGGCACTCCCGCCGGCGGCGGCAGCCCCGGCCGCGCCGGTGCGGTCCTTCTTGCGCTTGTTGGGCTGGCGGACGGTGACGAGCTGGCCGTCGGCGTTGACGACCTGAGGCGGGAACTCGCACGTGAATGAGAGCCGCGAGCTGGCAGGCAGGAGCAGGTGGGCGACGACGACCGACGACGCTCGGTCAGCCCCGGGCAGTGTAATGCTTGGCTCCCCAAGCACGGAGGGCTCGCATCAGAGGGCACGCACCAGCTGCCGCAGATGGGCCGGACCTGATCGCACTTCTTCCTGCGAGATGAGCAGAGGTGGCCGCGAAGGATGACCCGAGGGATGTCAGTCATAAGGCACGGGCCGGCCGGACCTAAGGGCCTTCATCTCGGACGGGAGACCGACGACGACGCACTTTCGGTTTCGGCAGGTGTAGCAGCCCTCGCGCGTCCGCTTGAGCTTGCCGTCCTTGTCGCGGGTGTCCTCTGAGCCGTTGGCCGAGCCCGGGCCGGCCACGCTTTGGAGCAGGGACGTCGACGGACCGGCGAGCGGCTGATGCGGCTGCTGCTGCTGAAGAAGTAGCAGCTGCTGCTGCTGCTGGAGGAGGGCGTCGGCCGAGACCTCGCGGTAGAAGGGCTCGGACGACGACGACCCTGGCGAGGGCATGGCGGCGACGGCAGCAGCGGGGCGGCAGTGGCTACCCAGGCGATGGGGCGGAGAGAGTGAGAGTGCAGGGGACGAGGGCAGGAGGGCGTGATGGTCCGGCGGAGGGGCGCGGTGGGCGGCTGAGCTGCTGCTGCCTGCTAGGCTTCGGCAGCCGCGGGTGACCCCAGTCGATCGTCCCGCGTTGCGTGGGTCGGCCGCCCAGCTCGCCCCCTGTCTCGCAGCAGCAGCAGCAGCAGCATCAAAACGACGGCAGCCATCTGCATCATCATCAGTACGGGCAGTCCCCGAACGTGTGCCCGAGAGTCCGCCTCAGTGCCTTTCTTCGAGGCCGAAATGAGCAATTTTGAAGACCAGGGCCATAGAGCCGAGCGGGCCCGCCGACGACCGTCGCTTCGGAGAGCCGTCGCTCGACCCGACGAGCGCGTCTGAGGGCAGGCAGGCAGCAGCGTGCGCCACCGGTCCCACGAAAGCACGAAAGATTTCGGCCGAGCGGGACCATAATCGCTCCCTCCCCTTCTCTCCGCAAACTGCCGCAGCCGACCCGCTGAGTGCAGAAGAGATGCGAGAGAGGATACAAGCGCGACGTCTGATGTTGCTGCAGCCGCGAGGGTGAGGGCCAGCTGCCAGGGACGTCCAAGCGGCCTGTCCTGCCCTTCTGCCCCCGTACAGCAGCAGACGGCGAGGACGTACGGGCTGCCGAGGGCGAGCCAGCGTTTGACCTCCGTCCGAGGCGAGAACAGGAAGTCGACTTCCGAACCGCTCGCTTGTGTCGGCCGCCTACGACGTGCAAGCGGCTCCGTCCCTCCCGCATCCTTCGCGTAGCGCAGACGGACGCGACCGGCCGTCGAAGAGAATCTGTAGTCCAGCGGACAGAAGGTCGGACAAGCGACGATCAGGGACGGTCAAGGGCTTAGCAGGCTTCCGTCCCGACCCGTCGCTTGTTCGGCGCTTCGTGGGTCGGTCGGTCGCCTGGGACAGGGACAGGGCCGGCGCTGGGCGGCAGGGTGGAAGGCATCAGGCCATCACATGCGAGGCAAGGGTCGTGACGGGATGAACCGTGCTCTTCCTTGTAGATGGCGACCGTGCAAGCGCCTTCTTTGAGGCTACCATCGTGTGCGCCTACCGCTTGACCGCAGACTTTGGCCGGCCAGGGAGGGGCGGCCGAGGACAGACTGTCGTCTCGCAGTGTAGCGCGACGATCGTCTTCTTCGAGCGTGACGGCCAGGCCGGACGGCCGGCAGATAAGCCTGTAACCCAGCACTAGCTGCCCCGACAGGTCTTTCCGCGACACTTGAGGCCTGGAAGAGCGCAGCGTCTGCGAGAACGCAACGCCCGGTCATCGCGCACCGCGGACCGTTTGTGCAAGTTCCAGCGGAGGGCCCGAAGAGACGATGTGCGGTCAGCCTGGTCTCCGAAGCCGTGTCGCTCAGCTTGCCATGAGCCGCGCAACTCTCGCCTTTGCCGTTACGACTGCACGGCGTCGACGCCGGCGAGGAAGGGTTGCGACTGTTGGGGACCGGCGGAGGCTGCGGTCGAGAGTCGCAAGGGGCTTGCGGCATGCAGTGGGGCTGGGTCAGCGGAGGCTGCGCTGTCAAGCAAGAAATCAGCGTCGCTGTCAGCTCGTCTGCCCTCGGGCATGCTTCAACCGACGCCCGAGTTCTGGTTGGGAGGCCCTGGCGACATGCGCCAGGCTGCTCAGTCGACAGGCCGAGGTAGGCTCGGAGGCTAAGTCTTCAGGGCCGCCCAACGCCGTCGTTCGGTTTTTTTTTGCTCGGCGGCAGCGAAGGGCGCCCGCGAAAAGCCTCGTCCCGCCCTCGCCCGCCCGCCCTCCGACCTCCAGTGTAGCGAAGACAAAAGTACACAGTACGTCTCCTTCTTCCTCTCTGGAATCTCTGCTGGCTGATGGCGGCTGCCGACTAGGACTGCGCTGCTGCCTGCTGCTGCTGCTCTGCCGTCTACTTAGGCTGGCCCGGGTGGGGGGCGAGGTCGGCAGGTCGTTCGACCCCTTGGCTGAAGACGGGACCGAGGGAGCTCGTCCAAGTCTGCTCTGACGAGCCGGTCGCCTGCAGACGACTTTGTCGTCGTCTAGTGTCCGGCTCTCAGCGGCTTGATCCATCATAGCAGTCCAGCAGAAGCATGGGTGGCGGCGGCCCAGCCGCATCGTTGCCAGTCGTCCTGGGCCTCACCCTGTCGTTCCTAACGCTGACCTGGCCCTGTTCAACCTCCTTCGCCTTGCAGACAAGACAGACAAAATGGCTGCCTCTACCCCCCTTCCCGCCGCTCTCCAGGCCACCGAGGAGGACATCCAGATGCTCATCTCGGCCCAGTGCCACATCGGTTCCAAGAACTGCGAGAAGGCTATGGAGCCTTACGTCTTCAAGCGCCGCGCTGATGGTGCGTCCTGTTTACAGAGTGCCTCGTCAAGGGTCTCAGCTGAAACTGACTGTCCTACCCCTTCTTTCCTGCACCGTTTGGCAGGTGTCAACATCATCAACGTCGGCAAGACGTGGGAGAAGATCGTCCTTGCCGCCCGTGTCCTCGCCTCGATCGAGAACCCGGCCGACATCTGCGTCATTTCCGCCCGTCCCTACGGACACCGGGCTGTCCTCAAGTTCGCGTCCACCACCGGTGCCTCTGCCATCGCCGGCCGCTTCACCCCCGGTAACTTCACCAACTACATCACCCGGTCGTTCAAGGAGCCCCGGATCATCATTGTCACCGACCCCCGGGTTGACCACCAGGCCATCCGCGAGTCGGCCTTTGTCAACATCCCCGTCATCGCCCTCTGCGACACCGACGCCCCGCTCAAATTCGTCGACGTCGCCATCCCGACCAACAACAAGTCGAAGCACTCGATCGGTCTCATGTGGTGGCTCCTCGCCCGGGAGACCCTCCGCATCCGCGGCACCCTCCCCCGCTCGGAGGCTTGGTCGGTCATGCCCGACATGTTCTTCTACCGCGACCCCGAGGAGGTCGAGCGCGAGCAGGCCGAGGCCGCCGCCGCCAAGGCTGCCGCCGCCGAGGAGGCCGCCCCCGAGGCCGCCGCCGCCGACTGGGACGCCTCCGTCCCGGCCCAGCTCAACGTCCAGCCCTCGACCGAGAACATCGACTGGTCGGCCGACGCCCCCGCCGGTGACTGGTCCGAGGAGGCCGCCGCCCAGCCCACCCCGGCTGACGCTGCCACCTCCGGCTGGTAAAGCGCGGTAGCGCCGCGACGGCCGTCCCCGGCTGTCGCTTCGCTTTCCGTTCCCTTTTGCCTGTCATTTGATGCACCCCTGTGCTTCATCGTCTTGCGGTCGATATGAGAGCTCTTGGGTCGGCGTTCGGTTGGGTTCCTGTCCAGCGCCTGCCACTCTTTCTGTCGTCGCTCTGCCTCTTGCTGTCGTCCCTCTTGCGAGCCTGCGACGCGCCTCGCTCTGTGCAATGTCGGTCAGGGTGTTCAAGAATGGCGGCCGCCATTTCTGTTTGTGCGCCAGGCCGGCCTGGTCGAGACCGCCGGCTGAACTCAATCGAACGGGCGCGGGCGCGCGCAAACGCCTCTTCGTGCGACCGGCCCCGCCTTGCTCGCCCCCGCCCTGTAGCTCGCTCCCCACCTCCCTCGCAGTCCTTTTGCCTTCTCCAGGACCACAACACCGACCCCCGCGACCGACGTCCCCCTGTGCCCTCCTGCTCCTCCTCGTCCCGCCCTACCCGTTCACGGTCGACAGTCGGCGTCCCAAGCTGCTCCAAGTCGTCGCCATCCCTCCTGCGACGCCATGGCTCCCGGCTCGTCGTCCCGGCTCAAGCAGCGGCGGTCAGCCGCGTCTCAGAGCCTGAACCTGAGCCTTCGCTTTGGCTGGATCGTCCTGGTCATCTGGTGCGAGGTAAGGCCGCCTTTGCACCTACACTCTGTGTCAAAGCAAGCCGCTAGATCTGACCCGTCTTGCCCTTCGTCCTCGAACAGATCGGCGAGGTGCGCCTCCTGTCTCTGTCGCGTCGGCCGGCTTGCATCCGGCAGGTCGGCCGCCCGCTCGCGACCCGCCTCGGAGCTCTGACCCATCTCGTCCTTCTCGCTGCGTTTGCTACGCTTCTGTCCCTCAGTTCTTCTGGCAGGCGTCGTCCTGCCAGTGGTCGAAGCTCGAGCGTCGGCTGCTCAAGGTGCGTCGAGCCGAAGCGGCGGCTTAGCTCGGAAACGCGCGGGTGACGCGCCTATGCTCACACCGCCGCCCCTTCGCTCCCCATGCAACGCTCGTTCCCTGCTCTTGCTCCAGTCGCCGACGAGGAAGTCGCGGCCAGCACGCTCGACGCGTATCCTTGTCCTCTCGGACCCGCAGGTCGTCAACTTCAACGCGCCGACGTTCGTCCGCCGGCCGGTCCGGTCGAGGATCACCCAGTTCATCCTCGACACGTTCCTCCGCAAGAGCTGGATGGTCGCTAAGCGCTTCCGGCCCGACGCCGTCTTTATCACGGGCGACATGATGCACAGCGGCCGCCAGGTGGCCTCCGAGGGAGAGTGCGTGATGTACTGCCTCCTGCTGCGCACGCAGGGAGCTGGCTACGCGGCGCGCGCGACCGTGCTGATCCCGTGCCGCACTGCTCTCCTTTAGGTACTGGGCCTACGCCAACCACTTCAAGGCCATCTTTGAGACGGCCGACGCGCCGCCCATCTTCTACGTCCCCGGTAACCGTGACGTCGGTCTCGCGCCGTCGCGCCAGTTTGACACGCGCGCCCGCGACCGGTACCGCGAGGCCTTTGGTCCAATCAACTACACGCTCGACCTCGGCAACCACACGTTTGTCATGCTCGATGCGCCCGGCATGATTGAGGAGGACTACCGGCGGTACGCCGCCCAGGTCCGCTTTGGCGAGTGGGCCGACACTGAGGCGGGCTCGATCAAGTTTGTGCACGAGCTGGGCGAGAGTATGTGCCGATCCGTCGACTCCGCTGCGGTCTGAGCTTCTTGCTGATCGACTACCCTCGGCCGCCTACCCTCAGCCGAGCCGCATCACCCGCGCATCCTCATGTCGCACGTCCCCCTCTACCGCCGGGAGCGCGTCGACTGCGGACCGAACCGCGAGAAGGGCTACATGACGGCCGACGCCGGTCTCGGCTACCAGAAGCTTTTGTTTGTCTCATCCCCTCCCCATGTCTACCTTGTATTGCTCAGGAGCTCACAGGCTGCCTACATTGCCCTCTCGCCTCCACTCAGTGGCCAGGAGACGAGCGACTTCATCATGAACAACGTCAGGCCGACCCTCGCCTTCTCGGGCGAGGACCACGACGTCTGCGAGCTCACCCACCCGAACGGCGTGCGCGAAGTGACGGTCAAGACGTTCAGCACCGGCATGGGCATCACCCACCCGGGCTTTCAGATGCTGTCGCTCGTCCCGGCCGACCCGGCCGATCCGGCCGCGCCCACGCATGCCGACATGAGCTGCAACCTGCCCGACCAGCTCGGCATCTACTCGCAGATCTACCTCCCGCTCGCTCTCGTCACCCTCGTCGTCCTCTTTGTTGTCAACGTCCGTCGGTCCTTCAAGCGCCGCAAGCCGGCCTACCTCAACCTCAGCGGCCTCAACAGCGGCGCCGCGACCGGAGGGGCCTCGTCATCGACAGCGCTCAGCCCCAACCCGTCACGCCGGCCTTCGATGATCGGCACGCTCAAGTCGCCGCGAATTCCTGCGACCGGCCTCATGGCGATGGGCGGCATGACGCCGCTGATGGGCCCGTCGGCGTTCCGGCGGGCCTCGAGCCGGTCGGTCCCGCCCTCGCCCTTCGGCTCGCCGCGGATCGGCTACATGTCTGAGCTGCCCGACGAGGAGAGCGATGCCGTCGCCTTCCCCCCTAGTGCTAGCGGATCAATCTACGGTCATTACGGGGGCTATCCGGACGAGTCGAGCCAGTCGCCGAGCCCGATCGACGAGGAGGGAGCCATGGGCTCGTCCTACTTCCTGCCTCTCCCGACGCCAAGTGCCAACGGCAGCAGCGCCAACCTCCCATCGTCGATCGGACTTGGGCTCGGGCTCTCGTCCGCCAACGGCAGCTCCCTCGGCCTCGGCACGTCGCGCCCAGGCCAGACGCGGCGCGTCACGCGAATGTCGGAAAAGGACTCTCGCGCGCTCTCGATCGCCGCCGGCGAGCAGAGCATCCTCAGCTCGCTTTGGGATGATCTTCGTTCCTCGGCCGGCTGCAGTGGCGGCGACCGTGGCAAGGGCAGCTCAAGCCGCGACGGCCTGCTCTCGCGCTGGTGCGGCGAGAGCTGGCGCGTCTTCTGGCCGGCGGCCGCGACGTTTACGCTCATCAACGTGTATTACACCCTTTGAGTCTCTCTCGCTCTTCTCTCCCGAGGCTTTCCTCTCCACTGCTGCCGCTTCTCCCCCTCATGCCCCTGCACTGCTGTCTGTCCACAGCCCTGTTACCCCTCCCATCTTAGACGCAACCCCCTTTCTTGGACTGTCCTCTCTCTCCTCTGCACCGACCGCCGGTGTGTGCCTTGTACCACTGCATGCCCTTTGCATTGCGACGCAAACTGAAGGAAAGAGTCATAGGAAGCGTAGACAGGGGCCGACTATGGCGGCCGAGCCGACTCATCTGACCCACTGCCCTCTCGCTCCCTTTCGCCGAGAAGACCGCGGCGCTCCTCGCCCCGACAGGCCGTCGATTCAGCCGCGATCTCGCGCGCGATCCGCGTCCGCCGCTCCTCGTCGACGAGGGCGGTCGAGTCGCCGAAGACGGCTGCCATCTCCTCGAGCGAGACGCCGCGGGTCTCGGGGACGGCGACGAGCGCAAAGACGAGCGCCAGCGCGCACCACGAGAGGAAGAAGAGGTAGAGTGCGAGCGTGGAAAAGTCGTTCAGAGCGGGCGTCAGGAGGCCAACGAGCCAGTTTGATGCCCTGCAGGCGTCGTTGCGGTCAGTAGGCAGCCTGCCCACGCAGTCGGTGGCTGAGGACGCACCAGGTAGAAGCCGTGCTGAGGGAGACTCCTTTTCCTCGACAGCTCGCTGGGAACACTTCGGACGGCAGCAGCCAGGCGATCTGAAGGGTGGCGGTGCGGGTTCAGTATTTCGGCAAGCGCTCGCGTTCTGGTAAGGGAAGGAAGGAACGTCACCGGTCCGAAGCTGATGCCGTAGAAGATGGTGAAGAGGTAGATTCCGCCGACGCTTGACCATGCCGCCGTTTGGTGCACCGCCCAGTCATCGGCGTAGCGCCAGACGAGAATCGCGATGAAGACGTAGGCGAGCGTCATGCCGCTGGCGCCGACGATCAGGAGCGGTCGGCGGCCGAGCGAGTCGATCAGCAGGAGGGGAGGAATCGTCGCAAGCAGCTAAAGGGTCGAACAGGCTGTCGTCAGTGCCTTGCCTTTGCGGCAAGTCTTGCAGCGAGGCCCGCACCTGAATGATGTTGATCATGCCGCTGCCGAGCAAAACAGCACTGTCGCCCGACAAGCCGAGGGCCTCCAGAAGGGATGGGCCGTAATATCTGCGGATCACCCAGAAGCAACTCCGTCAGTGAACCTGAGACAAGACCGACGAGAGATCGCCGGAAGGGGCGGCTGAAGCCTCACAAGAGGGCGTTGATGCCTGACATCTGCTGGAGCAGACAGACGCCAACGCCAACGCCGGTACGCTTCCGAACACCGGGCTCAAAGAGCTCGGCCCACTCTCGCATGTCGGCCTTCACGTCGGCCCAGAGACCGACCGCTTTGCCACGTCGGTCGAGCTTGAGCTCGGCGGCGAAACGGGCCTCGAGTAGGATGTCGGCCCACCTGGCGACGCGCAAGAGTGTCGTCGTCAGCGATGTCTTTGTTGCGCAGGAGAGAGGTAAGAAGAGCACCTACTCGTCCTGGACCTCGTCCGAGTCGGCCGCCTTGCCGCGCAGGCGGGCGAGCACGCGACGGCCTTCGGCCTGCCGCTCAGTGGACGTCTGAGCCGCGAGCCAGCGGGGCGAGAAAGGGAAGAAGACGACGAGCGCGATGAGAAGGACGACGGCCGGCACCAACTGGAGGAAGAGGGGGAGCCGCCATGAGATGCTGCCTGCCACTGGATTTGGTCAAGTATGCATGCGCAGGACGATCGTGAGCGAAGCGGACGCACGTCCAGAGGAACGCGCTCGCCACTTACTGGTCCGGGTCGCCGCGCCAGTCCAAAAGCCGACGACGACGCCGAGGACGATCGATGCCTGTTCGAAGCAAAGGACGACTCCTCGCGTTTCGGGTGGGGAGATCTCGCCTGCGGGTAAGGGGGCGATGCGCGTAGCGATCATCAGTCACGCTGATGAGCTCTCGGCTGGAAGTGACAAATGCGGTCGACTGACTCATATAGAGCGGCGTCAGCGTGCTGAGCCCTCCGATGCCGAATCCTCCTACTGCCCGGCCGAGCGTGAGGATGTCGGCCGAGCTTGCGGCAGTCTGGAAAGCCGAGCCGACGAGAAAGACGGCGGCGAAGAAGATGAGGGTTCGATGAGGAGAGAGCGGCGCAGCGAGGTAAGACGAGCAAAGTGCGCCAAAGAGAGCGAAGAGCTCAAGGATTGAGGCTTCATGCGCCGAGTTTGACAGCGAGGTCAGCCTTTTATACTTGAAAGCGTTGGAAGGGCGACGGACGTACTGAGCACGCCGACCTCAACGGGCGAGAGCTGGAAGCGAGCGTCGAAGTCGCTGTTCGTGAGCACGTTCGCGATGACCCCTTGGTCGTACCCGAACAGAAGTCCGCCGAGCGAGGCAAAAGACCTGGAGAGCGTCGCATCGCCGATCAGTACTCAGGAGGTCGCCGGGGCTAGCAGAGGTGGCGGGAGGCCGGACGCGATGGCGAGGGTCGTCCGCGAGCGCAGCAGGAGCCGGAGCGACTCGCCCGAGGCGAGACCTTTGGCCTTGCCGGATCTGAACGAGTGGCATGACGAGACGTCAATAGCAGGTGATGGAGCGTGCCATGCGTCTGCCCTGCTCACAACATGCTGCCGGCCGTTCGGAGTAGCCTGATCCGTCGGCTCCACGAGGGCGGCGGGTCGGGCGGGTGCTGGCGGCGCGTGCGTCTGTCTACGCGGCCGGTCGTCAGCCCAGCTCGGCGTTCCCGCCGGCGTGCCACCAGGATGCCCAAGCAAGCGGAAAGAAACGCACCTGTCTTTCGTTCGGCTGCAGTGTGCGGCCTGTATCCCTCGCGTCGTGCAGGAAGAGGTGGGTCGTTGGCTTGTCGGGTCGTCGTTTGAGGTCTCTCATGGCCGCCCTTAAGACCGGCGGATCGGGGCGAGAGCGCGAGAGGCCGGGCGGCACGCGCGCGCGTGCCCTTGCTGCTGCTGCGCCCGCTGTGCCGGGGCTCGGTTCGGCAGGGCGGCAGGGCGGCGAGCTCGGCACGACCTCTGGCGACGAGCCCTCCAGGAGGGACCATTTCCGTCAAGGCTCCACCCCAGACCACGACCTACTCCTAGAGACGGGCCATCCAGAAGGCCGCATACCGAACGCGCTCGAGCTCGCCGTCCGAGCAGACTCTCCCTTAGCGCATGGCCGTCCAGCGGCCCGATCCGCCCAGTCGAGGGACGACGACCGCGACCTCGCAGCCGGCGAACGCCGACGACCGCCAGCCCAGCGACGCTCCGAGGCACACGACCGCCGACAGCCTGCCGCTCGACACACGAATTACGGCAGAGACGCCACCGAATGATGTCGATACGCTCTCGCCATCACGAGCAGAGAAGGACGTCGGCAGTCCGGCACCTCTCGACTGGCCATCGGACCCGGCCAACCCGCTCAACTGGGCGCCCAAGCACAAGTGGCTGGTCGCCCTGACTGTCTCGGTCACCGGCTTCCTCTCAACGATGGGCAGCTCGATGGCAGCGCCGCTCGGACCACAGATTGGCCAGCACTTTGGCGAAGAGAGAGAGAAGGGTCAGTCCTCCTTTGCCCGCATCCCGCCCAAACTGCCCTGCTCCTTTGCGGCCCTTCTTAGCCCGGCTCAGCTCCTCCATCCGTAGTCGGCCGCGAAGTCCGTGTGCTGATGTCAACGCGTTATCCTCACCGACTTGCAGTGCAAACGCTGCTGACGGCCTTCTTCGTGCTCGGCCTCGGCTGCGGTCCATTCCTGTTTGCTCCGACGGCCGAGCTCTATGGCCGTCAGAGCGCCTACATTTCGTCGACGGTGCCGTACGCTTTGCTCAACGCGGCCTGCATTGTTGCGCCGAGGTTTGTCGCTGGACTTTGTCTGCCTGGAGCAGACAGGCGCTGACGTACCGACCGCATGTGCAGTATGCCGGCCCTCATCATTCTCCGCTTCTTTGCAGGGGTCTTCGCTTCGTCCGGCCCGGCTCTGGGCATCGCGACCGTCAGCGACGTCTTCAGGTGCGAGCACTCCTCGCAGCTCCAGTCGTCGCCTGAGCAACCTGACTGATGAGAATGGACGCTCAGCCCCCAGGATCGCGGCACACCCATTTCCATCTACGCCCTCGGTCCGATGAGCGGCCCGATTGCCGGTAGTATGGTGGGCGGCTGGCTGTCGCTCGTTCACTGGAGGTTCGTCGCGACCTCCCAGTCCCTCCGGAAGACCCCTGCTCTTGCTAACCCTGTTGTTCTCTCCAGATGGACGTTTGCCGTCCTCGCCATCATCTCGGCCCTCAACGGCGTCGCCATCCTACTGACGATGACCGAGACGTACGCTCCGGCCATTTGCTTCAAACTCGCCCACGCCCATCAAGCAACGCTCGATCCGCGAGGGCCCGAGGCTCGGCGCGAAAGCAAGTACGGCCGCTGGGGCTGGGTCGTCGGCATCACTGGAGAGCGCGACTGGAAAGTCGTCTTCCGCAAGGCCTTCAGTGCGTCGTTTCGGTCGCTGCCTGAGGGATCGCGTCGCCCGGGCTGACTCGACGGCTTTTGCAGCTCGCCCGTTTCGCTTCCTCCTCTGCAACCCGGTGCTCGCCTTCTTTGCGGTCTATTACTCGATCATCTATGCCTGCATCTACCTGCTCATCGTTTCGGTTCCGCTCCTCTTCGACGCGGAGCGTCAACCACCAAACTCGGACGGGCTCTTCAACTACGGATGGTCGCCCGCCATTTTTCCGCTCTGCTTCCTCGGTCTCGGTGCGTGCTCTCTTCGAAAAAGAATAATATTTCTTGAATCTAACGCCCTCCCTCGCAGGCTTCGGCTTCTTTACCGCCGCAGCGACGGCGGCCAACATGCAGAACCGCATCTACGCCTACCTCTGTGCGCGCAACGGCGATTCGGGTCAGCCCGAGTACCGGGTGCGTCTGACGCGCCATCCGCTGGTAGTGGCCGGCACTGACAGTGCCTCCGAGCATCCTTCCCGTACAGCTCGTCCTGACCCAGATCGGCATGCTCTTCGTACGTGCGAGAGCCACGTCCGCATACGGCGCGGTGCCTGAGCGCTGACGCGACCTCGACCTTCCTGCCATAACAGTTCCCCATCGGCTGGTTCTGCTACGGCTGGGCGGCGCAAGCTCAGACCCACTGGATGGGACCACTCTGTGGACTGGCCATCGGAGGTTACGGGTGCGTTGTCGACCGACTCGCCGTCCCAGGCGACCTGCGTGCTGACTGCCCTTTGCTTCCGGTCATCCCAGCCTGATGCTCGCGTTCAACTCAATCCAAAACTTTGTCGTCGACTACACGGCGCCTTACAGCGCGGCAGGTGTTGCCGGCATCACCTTTTCGCGGTCGATCCTCGCCTGCCTTCTCCCAATTTACGGCCCTCAGATGTTTAGGACGCTCGGCTGGGGCTGGGGCGGCAGCCTGTTGGCGTTCGTCAGCATCGTAGCCGTGCCTGCCCCACTACTCATGTGGAAGTACGGGCAGCGCCTACGTGCCCGCTACCCTATCGTGGGCTAGAGACCTCCCTTGTAGATTCCGCGCACGTGTGACGCGGTTAGACCGTATGAATGGGGAAATTTCTGTACCGACTCGCACCAGGCGGGCCCCGAAGCGTCGTCTTCTGCTCCTGAGCGAGCCGCCAGATGGGGTGCAGGGACTAAATCACACATCTAATTTCCGTTTTGAGGCTCGAGAGCTCTACTCTTGGTCCTCCTCGTCGTCGGCGAGCAACAGCGGCTGAACTTGGCGCGAGAAGTAGACGAACTGGAGCAGGACGATGATGTCGAGGAAGACAGTCAGGCCCGACCCGCTGTGAAGGGCGAGAGTGACAGTCGGTCAGCCATGTCGAGCCGGAAGACAGTTGCCAAAAGCAGAGCTTGACGTACCAGAGCCACGACAGGTTCGTGAGCAGGTAGCGCCTCTCAGTGCTCTTAAAGAGGATTGAGGCAACGTAGGTGACGTTGCCGGTGATAGAGAAAAAGAACATGGCGAGCGAGAGGCCGGCGCAGCGCGTCTTGTGATTGTGGACGATCTGGGGCACCCGGCTGCCGATGTCTGCAGGCAGGAGGAGGACGAGTTCCGGTGGAGATCAGTATGCGGGCCAGGGCGCACAATGGCCGGCGTCGACGTACAGGTCGCGGCCGACACCCAGCCGAGCGTCTGGCTCTTCCACTCGAGCTTGACTGGCAGGTCGACCGGCGTGTGCTCGCCCGAGCCGTGTCCCTCGTCGCTCGCAGTCACCCACCAGGCGACGAGGCCGAAGCAGATGACGAGGGCGAGCGCGCCGGCAAACTGGACCGTCTTGGTCGCCCAGCCGGTCGGCTCGCTCGCCGGCTTGGGCACGAGCGGCCTAGTCTCGCCGTCCGACAGGGCTGCTGCTCGCGCCGAGAGCCTACGATAGTAGTAGACCTGGAAGAGGAGGATGACGTCGCAGACTGTATGTGCCGAGGACGGAGCCGAGAGAGGGGAGGTCAGCGTCGGTCGCTGGCACCGACCGGATGGTCCAGGGGCAGGTCGGCGGGCTGACCGGTGTACCAGACGGCGAGCAGGACGAGCGACGGGATCAGGCCGACCATGGCTCCTCCGATAAAGTTTGTCAGGTCGCCAATGAGCCAGACTGTTCAGAGAGCGGACGAGCCGAGTCAGCTCAAAGCCGCTGCAGGGAGCCAGTCAGGTCGGGGCAAAGCGGCACAACGCACGGACGATGAAGGCGACCGAGAGGCCTTCGCCGGAGCCGATTCGCCAGTTCTCGATGATCTGAGGCGAGTAGACGACGATCCAACAGGCGATTGAAGACCAGCCGAGCGCGCTACTGAGAGCGAGCGTCGACATTGTTGCGAGGAAGGACAAAGGGGCGAGAGAGGTCGGGGTGGCAGGAGGTCGTCGTCGTCGGGCGGCGAGTCATGGAGGCCTCCGCGGCGGCGACGTCAAGTGAGCAGGAAGACCTGCCTGCGCTAGGCCGCCCGAATCCTCTCTCAGATCACAGTCGCGCGCTAGAGGGACACAGAAGGCCAGGCGGTCATTCCAGGAGCTGCGCTGACTTTCATTCAGGCTCTGGCGAGAGGCAAGGTACTCTATATCAAAGCCGCTTCGCGTGCGCGATCAGGAGCACTTCTAACGCGCCACTGCGCACGCCGCGAGGAGGGGCGGGGGGGGGGAGGGGTTGGCCACCAGGGCGGTACAATGGGAGCCGCGATGCAGCAGATTTTACAGGCAGAATGCAGATGAGATGAAATGGGGGAGTGCGTGCGGTCCGGGCCAGGATCCGGTCCTTGATGTGGCTGGAGGAGATGCGCGTTTCTAGAGAGGAGGGAGGACGAGGCGGTCAGCAGCCGGTCTGTACGTCGTCTGCCTCTGGATGGACTGAGCGCCTTACTTGAGACGTAAGGAGCAGCAGCAGCGGCAGGGGGAAGGGGAAGGGGAGGCCGTTCGAACCGAGGGAGGCAGAGATTGTTCAGATCTCGACGTCCTCCTCGTCCTCGAAGTCGTCCTCGTCGTCCTCGAAGTCGCGCGACTTGGCCTTGTTCGACCATCCCCAGCTGCCAGTCAACATGCCGGCGTCCAGGCTTGCGAGCTGGCCAAAGAGGCCGCGCGAGAGGTCGACGCCGCCGTCCGGGCAGGTCGGGCACTCGTCGGCGACCTAGATAAGCAGATGAGATGTCAGTCATCGTGCGCGCTGCGGCACCGGGCCGACTGAAGCATACTGACCTTGGCCCACAGCTTCTTTCCGTTGTACGAGATCCACACCTTCTTGCCACAGGCGCCCGAAGGATAGCCTCCGCCGAAGCGATTGTAGTCCTTCGTGTTGAGGGCGACCGTCTCTGCAAAGGGCGACATGTCCAATGGTCAGTGAGCTGTCGTGCGGTGGGCGGGGAGAGGATCGGATCTGCTCACTCTTCCAGTTCTCGTTGAAGTTGCCGCAAGCTCCCTTGCCGACCTCGGTGTCGTACCAGGTGAAACGAGAGTTTCCACCCTTCTTCTCGAGGGGAGCGGCGAGGGCCAGGAGGGGGAGGGCGAGGGTGGCGAGGACGTTGGTGACGAGCATGGCGAGGGTGTTGATAGAGAACGGAGAGATGAGAGGAGAGAGCAAAGGATGAGGGTTGACAGAAAAGAGGAAAGCGAGATGGGCGACCTCGAGGCAGCCCTTTAAGCACCTTGGAGGGGTCGCGGCATGCGACCGCGCACCGGCAGGCCGGCAGTGCAACGGGCGCAGCAGCATGCTTGTGCACGATGGTGCCCGTCGACCCGGATGGTCGCCCTCGAGAAACGGGGTGTCGGGAGGAGGTCCACGAGGTGCTGGCCTCGGAGTTGTAGCGGGCGGCGGCGGCGGCGGCGGTGGGTGAAAGCCCCGGATTGAACAGAGGCCGAGAGCCTCAAGCAAGCGGGGCGATGGGAGCAGACATGGTCCGAGACGGCGGGTGGCGCGAAAGGAACCGACCGGAGGCCGCCGCCGCCCGCGCGCCGTGCATCCTAGGCCTCGACGGCGAGCCGTAAGTGAGAGCGAGGCAGAGCCGGCAGCAGCCCTACCTGTCAGCTGGATGAGCTCGACCAGGAGCTCAGCATGCAGTCGCTCCTCCCCGTCAGTTGCGGTGAAGCGAAAGAGTTTGTGCGTCTCGCGTGTGAGGGCGTTGTGCTTGCGGGGCTGCTGGCATCGAGTGGCCGAGGGTCCCTCGCAGGCCCGCCGGGCACCCCAGATCTTGTCGGCTCAGCCGCCAGGCGCCGGCGCGCCAGCCTCGCCGGCCGGGGCTCTTCCTCCGTCCCCTCGCCGCCAGTGCATCTGCAATTCGTCGCGAGGCCGGACCGTCACGAGAAAGCAGGCGCGTAGGACTCCGTAGGATGGCCTACCGGACGATGCGGTCAGCGTCGAGCGACGGGGCGGGTGAGCAAGCAGTCGCTGGTGGTCGGCGTCGGCGGTGAGGCTGGGTTGGGCCTCATGCGACGGGCCAGGCGCCTAAGCCGAATGCAGTCGTTCCCCGGTCAGCCTGAGCTCGGATCGCAGATGGCGACAAAGCGGTGGATAGAGCGGATGCTGCAGAGGGGAGGCGAGGCCCATCAGGAGGATCGAGCGCAGGCTGCCTGCAAAGAAAGAGGCCGGGCGGGTGACGAGGCCGACGAGGTCGCGTTGAGCTCGAGTTGCCGCCCGTTGACCGAGCAGGTCGGGCTGCCCTCGCCCGCACCCTTCCCTCCTCGGGAAGCAGGACTCAGCTCCAGGATGTCCGCAAGAGCGACAGGCCTCCCGAATGGCCGGTCAGCCGGATCAGCCGGGTCGAGAGGTTGATGACAAGCCTCCGGCGAAGAGTGCGGCCTCGCGTCTCGACCTGCGGCTCTGCTCGACCGGACGATCGAGCCGATGGCCAGATCCAACGTCGCCGAGAGTAGGTGCCGAGGAACGTGCTGTCGGGCGCGCAGGTAAAGAAAGCTGTAGCTGCAGCCAGAGGCGGGTGGTGAGGGATCGTGGGTCGGGGCGAACTCGAGCGAAGCGCTGGACGAAAGCAAGGCACGTCCCGCGCGCGACAGGGCAGGGCACGCAGCAACTCCCGCCGAAACGGACGGGAAGCTCGCTGGAGGCGCTCTTCCGCTGAAGCTCGCAGCTGAATGCCACAGATGGACGCGCCGTTGTGGAAGCAGTGCATTATTGAGTTGCTTCACTGCTAGGCCTGAGCTTGAAGGAGAGCGGAGGTCGAAGCGTATGGTTGACCTGCAGTCCCCCCTTTCAGCCCTCTGCACGGTCGACCCGCCTGTCGAGTCCGCAACCATCACCGTCACCGTCGCCGACTCGTCGCCTGCTCTAACCTTGGCAAAGCGGCCAGTTCTCGTCCCGCGCGCATGAAGACCATCCCGTCGAGCCGCCCTCGGTCCTCTCGTCCGTCGGGCTCGGGGATGCCGGCCGGGGCGGCAGCGTCAGCGGAGACACGCGCCTTCCTTGCGCTCATCCGGTCGTTCGCGCCGTCGCCGCTCGCCCCGCCGCCAGTCCGGACGCTGGCCGACCTGACGTCGTCGCTGCCATTCGCTCAGCTGCTATCAGCTCTCGATCCAGAGGTGTTCTCGCTCCGACTGCTTAAGAGCCCGCCGCG
>Ga0308160_10001369_pt1 | contig 34695 bp, 26 predicted proteins | sample PhyFR1_FD_201036 | JGI IMG/M metagenome (GOLD analysis project Ga0308160, IMG submission 201036) | Phyllosphere microbial communities from UC Gill Tract Community Farm, Albany, California, United States - DLSLF.R1 | ecosystem: Host-associated > Plants > Phyllosphere > Unclassified | place: USA... | reverse complement strand
GCGGACCTGCCGGTCGTTCGAGGTGAAGCCGCCGTCCTTGAAGACCGGGGCGGAGAACAGGTTCGTCGTGACCATCGGCACGACGAGCCCGGTCGACTCGAGCGCGCCCTTGAGGCGGTCGATCTGCTTCTGGCGCTCGGCGTCGGTCGAGCCGAACGCGAACAGGTCGTCGTCGTGGAAGGTCAGGCCGTACGCGCCGAGCTCGTCGAGCTTCTCGACCGCCTCGACCACGTCGAGGGCGGGTCGGGTCGGCCCGCCGAAGGGGTCGGAGCCGTTGTAGCCGATGGTCCAGAGACCGAAGGAGAACTTGTCTGCACGGGTGGGCGTCGCCGCCATAGTGTTACCAATCCTGTGGATGCCGTGGGCATCGGTTCGAGTAAGGCGACAGATGTTGACGCCCTCTGAGGAGTCTGCCACGCTTTCTTCCCAGCACGGGGAAATTGTCAGAGAGGACATCATGCAGCGTTTGCCGTTCAACGAGGGGTGGGGCGTTCGCCTCACCACCAGTCCGTTCCTGGAGATCATGGGGCAGGCGGAGCCGCCGAAGCCCATCACGCTGCCACACGACTGGCTGATCTCCCAGCCTCGCTCCGCCGAGAACGAGCCGGGGTCTTTGACCGGCTTCTACGGCGAAGGTGTCATCGAGTACGTGAAGACGTTCCAAGCGCCTTCCGTGGCCGACGGGGGCCGGGTCGAGTTGGACTTCGACGGCGTGTTCCGCGGCGCCATGGTCTACATCAACGACAGCTTCGTGGGTCAGCGCCCGTACGGTTACATCCCGTTCTCCGTTCGGATCGACCAGCACCTGAAGCCCGGAGAGAACGTCGTCCGCGTCGAGACCCGCAATCACGCTGACTCTCGGTGGTACTCCGGGTCGGGGATCTTCCGCGACGTCGACCTCCTCGTGGGCAGAAGTGTGCACGTCGCGCGGAACGGCGTGCGCATCAAGACCGACTCCGCATCGACCACGCTCGCCGTCGTCGACACCGCGGTCACCATCGAGAACGATGGGCAGACGATCCGAACTGTGACGGTCCGGAACGACATCGTCGATGTTGACGGTGCTGTGATCGCGTCGGAGACCGATGCCTTCGCAGTCCGTCCGCACGATTCATCCGTGCTCCGTCAACGATTCGCGATCGACAACCCGAAGTTGTGGAGCGCCGACCGCCCCACCCTGCACCGGCTCCGCACCACGGTCACCGACGGCGACGAGGTGGACGTTGTGGAGACGACCTTCGGGATCAGGATGCTCGAGTGGGATGCGCTTCGAGGCCTGGCGATCAACGGTGAGAGCGTCAAACTGCGTGGCGGATGCATCCACCACGACAACGGCATCATCGGAGCGGCGACCATCTCGCGCGCCGAGGAGCGCCGCGTCGAACTGCTCAAGGAGGCTGGCTACAACGCCATCCGCTCCGCCCACAACCCGACGAGCAAGGCCATGCTCGAGGCCTGTGACCGTCTCGGCATGCTCGTCCTCGACGAATTCACTGACGGCTGGACGACCGCTGGTCTCGGTTTCGGGTACGGGCTGGACATCGACAAGTGGTGGAGGGCAGACCTCATCGAGATGCTCGAGCGCGACTACAACCACCCCAGCGTCATCATGTACTCCATCGGAAACGAAGTCGCCGATACCGGTAACCAGTGGGACGCGATCCGGGGCCGGGACATGGTGGAACACATCAAGGCACACGATCCGACCCGGCCGATCACCAACGCGATCAACCCGATGATGACAGTGCTGCACGATCTCAAGGCACAGGTGGGGAAGGCAGACGAGGAGGGCGGTGTGAACTCCTTCATGCGCGACTTCAGCGAACTCACGAAGGATCTCGTCTCCTCCGACCTCGCCACCGAACGGCTCGCAGAACCAATGTCGCAACTCGACATCGCCGGGTACAACTACGCCTACGGCCGCTACGAACTCGACATCGCCGAGCACCCGCAGCGTCTGCTCCTCGGCACGGAAGGTGTCCCCGGGAAGCTCGACGAGATCTGGGATCTCGTGGAGCGCCACCCGCAGGTACTCGGCGAATTCAGCTGGACCGCTTGGGAGTACATCGGCGAAGCCGGACTCGGCGCCGACAAGCCGGCTGCCGAGGCGTTCTTCGGTAACTACCCCTGGCGGCTCTCCGCGACCGCCGACATCGGCGTAACCGGTATCCGCCGGTCGGTCTCCTACTGGCGCGAGACGGTCTGGGGCTTGCGGTCCACGCCCTACATCGCGGTCGCGCGCCCCACAGCCGCGGATCAGGAAGAACTCGCAAAGTCGATCTACACGTGGAGCGACAGCCTCGGAAGCTGGAGCTGGGACGGCCACGAAGGTACGACGATGAACGTGGAGGTGTACTCCGACGCCGATGAGATCGCGCTCGAGCTGAACGGCGTGGTGATCGATCGCCAGCCCGTTGGCGCAGAGCGTCGGTGCATCGCCCCCTTCAAGGTTGTTTACCAGCCCGGCGAACTTACAGCGATCGCATACCGAAGCGGCGAAGAAGCGGAGCGCACTTCCTTGCGATCGGCGACGCGCTCGGCACAGCTCGCCGTGGTTGTCGACCGAGACGTTGTCGGCGCCACCGACCGAGACCTCGCCTACGTCGACATCCGCGTCACGGACGAGTCCGGAGTCCTGCACGTGCTCCGCGACACCGAGGTGCAGGTTGCCGTTCGGGGAACCGGAATCCTGCAGGGCTTGGGATCCGGCAACCCCCGATCTGAAGAGGATTACTCGGCCGCCAAGACCGTGACGCACGACGGCCGGGCTCTCGCGGTGATCCGTCCAACTGGGCCAGGGGAGATCATCGTGGAGGTGACCTCGGCGTACGGGGCGGCCGAAGCGGCAGTAACCGCGCGATGAGGCGTACGGGTCGCTCCGATCTCGAGATCGCGTTCCTCGGTCTTCTCGCACGCCGGCTTGGTAGCCCCCTTGTCAGCTCGTTCCAGAAGGCTCGGCGGGACCAACTGTCGGCGTTGTCTGTGCCGCCTGGCCGAGTGCTCCTCCTCGGAGACAGCATCACGGACCAGGGGGAGTGGCAGGAGCTGCTGCCGGACCTGGATGTGCTCAATCGCGGCGTCAGCGGTGAAGTCTCTGGCCAGGTCCTGTCGCGACTCGACACCGTGGTCAACAGGCCCGCCGCGGTCTCGCTGCTCGCGGGAACGAACGACTACACCTCTGGGATCAAGCCACAGGCGGTGGCGGCCACCATCGAGATGATCCTGCAGCGCATCGATGAACTGGCACCCGGGACTCCTGTCGTCCTGAACGCGGTGTTCCCGCGCGCATCCCGTTTTGCTCGCGAGATCAAGGCCACCAACGGGCTGCTCGCGCGTATGTGTGACCCGATGTCGTCGGTCACCTTTCTGAATCTCTGGCCGGAACTCGCTGACAACTCCTTCGCGCTGCGAGAAGACCTCACCTACGACGGGCTGCATCTCAACGGCGCCGGATACCGAGTCTGGGTGGAACGGCTCGGACCTGAACTACGGCGGCTCGTTCGGCACTAGCCCCGCGCACGTCTGCTCGGAAGAATGACGCCACGGACTCACGTCGGCCTGTGGCCGGTCGCGGGTGTGGAGTTGCGATGCGGAGCGCTGGCGCTAGCTGCACAGTCGGTAGTTCCTTGCTGATCCAGTAATCGGGGCAAAGCGGCTCGCTAACCGATTGCAGGCGTACCGCGCTCGGTAGGGGGGAATGCGGTGAGGATGATCGACAGTGCTCGCTCGACGATGTGCGCATCTTCGTCTGACAGTCCGGCGACCACGGCACTTCCAAACTCCGGACGAGCGCCCATCAGTCTGCGGACCGCGGCCTTACCCAGATCGGTTGCAATGACCCGGCGGTGTCGCCCGTCGTCGTCGTCGCTGGAGCGACGAACGAGCCCATGCTCATGCAGTCGTCGAATGAGCCCGGATGCCGTAGCGAGACTGACCTGCAGGTCATCAGCGATCGCGCTGACGGTGAGGCCATCGTCTGCTCCCGCTCCCGCCACCGCAGTAAGGACCTTGAGCTGCTGAATCGAGATGTCAGTTTGCATCAACGGTTGCAGGGCGTGCGCAATCGCTCGGGACTCCAGCTCGCTGGCAAGCGCCAGGATTCGCCGACGTGCGCGCGGGAGTTCTGCGGTCATGGGGACGACTGTACGACGTGACAGGCCCCACTCAGGGAAATTGCTTAGCCTGAGGCTAAGCAAATCGGTCGTCGCGGACCGGACACCATCGGGGGTGTCCACGACGGGCGGTTCCGCTGCCCAACGACGACCGGACTGACCGGAAGGAACAGGGGCAACTCATGTTCGAGGGACAGACACCCATCGTCACCGAGGAGGAACTCCTCACGCTCAGAGAGAAGTACACGTTTGAGCGGAACCGCCGGCTGCGGAAGGACGGCGCGACCCAGTACCGGCGGGCTGCAGGGGAGTTCGGGTACTACGCGCGGGATCCCTACACTCGGCGAAGCGATCGCAAGCCGCGACACGACAGCGTCGAGGCGCTGGTCATCGGAGCAGGCTTCGGGGGGCTGCTGACCGCAGTTCACCTTCGACAGGCCGGCCTGCAGTCTGTGCGGATCATGGATGAAGCGGGAGACGTCGGCGGCACCTGGTATTGGAATCGGTACCCCGGCATCCATTGCGACATCGAGTCCTACATCTACATGCCCCTCCTCGAGGAGCTCGGGAAGGTGCCGGCTTGGCGCTACGCTCCGGGAGCGGAGATCCGCCAGCACGCAATCGACATCGCAGAACACTGGGACCTCTACCGAGACGCACTGTTCCAGACTCGCGCGACCCGCATGGAGTGGGACGACGACGCACGGGAATGGGTCGTGTTCACCGACCGTGGCGACGAGATGCGGACGCAGTACGTCATCACCTCGTCCGGCACTCTTTCGCAGGCGAAGCTCCCTGGTATTCCCGGGATCGACGAGTACGAGGGGCACACGTTCCACACCAGCAGGTGGGATTACGACTACTCCGGGGGGACAGCTGAAGGTGGCCTGGATCGACTGGCTGACAAGCGCGTCGCAGTCGTGGGGACCGGGGCGACCGGGCTGCAGGTGATCCCGCACGTCGGAGCCTCAGCACAGCACACCTTCGTCTTTCAGCGAACGCCTTCAACCGTTGACGTCCGGGACAACCGTCCGACCGAATCCGCATGGGCGGCGTCCTTGCAACCCGGATGGCAGCAGCGGCTGATGGACGACTTCCTCGCGACCGTCACCGGAGAAGCCACCGGCGAGCCACTCATCCGAGATGGCTGGACCGCCACCGCTCGGCTGCAGCGCCAGTACATGAGTGGCCGTGACCGAGAAGGAGCCAGTCCAGATGCCGCGGTCACCGACGAGATCGCTGACGCGATGACGATGAATCGCATCCGGGCGCGTGTCGAGCAGATCGTCGATGACGAGGCGACAGCCGAGGCTCTCAAACCCTGGTACCGGTACATGTGCAAGCGGCCCGGTTTCAGCGACACGTACCTCCAGACCTTCAACCACCCCAACGTCACACTGGTCGACACTGCTGACACCGGTGGCATCACTCGAATGACGAAGAACGGTGTCGTCGTCGGGGATCGCGAGTACGAAGTTGACTGCATCATCTTCGCCACCGGTTTCGAAGCAGGAATCTCTGGGGTCCTCTCCGGAACCCTCCCCGTGGTCGGGCGTCACGGCGTGACCTTGCTCGAAGCATGGCGTGACGGCCCCCGCACGTTGCACGGCTTCATGACCCACGGTTTCCCGAACTTCTTCCAGCTCGGCTACGTACAGAACGCCCAAGCGGTCAACTTTGCCCACATCCTGCACGAGCAGGCTCGCCACATCGCGGCAGTCGTCGGACGAGCACGTGAAGCCGGCGCGGTCCGGATCGAACCGACGGCCGAAGCGGAGCGCGCGTGGATCGAAACGGTCAAGCGAACCGCGCATGACACGACCGCCTTCCAGGCGGAGTGCACGCCCGGCTACTACAACGGCGAGGGCGCCGTGACACCGGGTGCCTCGTTCGGCCCGGGCCCGATCGAGTTCCACCGTCTCCTCGAGGGATGGCGTCGCGGCGACATGCGCGACGTGCTCGTTCCCGCCGAGGTGGGTGTTCGATGACCATCCGGCAGAACGTCGAGACGCAGGTCGCGCGACCCGTGGCTCAGGTAACAGACCGTCCTGAATCCTCGGGGGGAACGCTGCTGGAAGCGCCTGTCCTCGACGGTGAGGGCGGTCTCTGGCTCGTCGACGTTCGAGGTCCAGCGGGCGAGGGCAAGCTCCTCCGGCTCGAGCTCGACTCGGGAACGACGACGTCGCTGTTCACGGACGATTCTGGGGCGTACACGTCGGTGCAGCAGAGCCCAGCAGACGGCAGGCTCTACCTCACCGACTTCCTCGGAGGACGCGTGGTCAGTGTCGACCGGGACGGTTCAGATCCGCAGGTGTTCTTCGAGGGTCCTGTGGACGGGATTGCCATGAGCCCAGACGACATCGCCTTTGATGACGACGGGAACATGTACATCAGCGACTCACACGGGATGTCCGCACCGCACTGGGCATCGTCGGGCCGAGTGGTGCGGCTGGACCACGCCACCGCGGCGGCAACGGTCGTCGCAGACCGGCTACCGGCGCCGAACGGTATCTCGTTCGACCTGGCCCGCACGGGGCTGTGGGTGAGCATGTACAACGCGAACCGCATCGACCACATCGGCCTGGACGCGGACGGTCGGATGACCTCTGCGCACGTGGCGATGACACTGAACGGTGGGCACGGACGCGTGGATTCGAATGCTGTCGACGGGAACGGAAACATCTACCAAGCCTGGGAAGGGAAGGCACAACTCGACGTGTTCGCGCCAGACGGCGATCACCTCGTGCGGATCGTCCTGCCGGACGACGCCCCTGAGTTGACGCTCGCAACGAATATGGCCATCGAGCCCGGTGGACGGCGCGCTTACATGACCGTGAGCGGGCCCGCGGGCGGGTTCATCTACTCTTTCGATGCGCTCGGTGACGGTATCCGGCAGTCCAACGGGGGCTGAGCCTCCGCCCGAAAGAGAAACGCCCCGGAACCAGCGGTTCCGGGGCGTTCCTTCATGGAAGCTCAGATGAGCCGCAGGTTGGCCGTCGCAGCGTCGGGATCTCCTGACCACGCCGCGGCTTCGATGGTGGCAACTTCGCCAGCGGGTCGGAATGCACCATCGACCCACCGCTGGAGCGGCCGGAGTGATCCGCGAACAGTGACGGTGGCCGCCTCTCCGACGGCGACCGTCACCGGTGCGAAGCCGAGTAGGACACGGTGGGGGAAGTCATCGGCGTCGACAACGCCGTAGAGCTGGACCACGTGGCGACCGGAGAAGCTCCCGGTGTTCTTGACGACGACGCTCGCTTCGATGAGTTCTTCGTCCCGTCGGACGACGTCGAGGCCGTCGATGGTGAACGAGGTGTACGACAGGCCGAACCCGAGCGGGAACGCCGCCGCGTGCCCGTCGCGGTCGAGGAGTCGCTGCCCGACCCAGCGGTCGTACGTGATGCTCGTCGCATCCCGGTCGAAGAAGGGTAGATGCGCTTCGGTGACTGGGATCGAGTACGGGAGCCGGCCGGAGGCGTCGATCTTGCCGGTGAGCACGTCGCCGAGCGCTCGTCCGCCCTCGGTTCCGCTGTACCAGCCGATGAGCAGTGCTGGGACCTCGTGGCGCCACGACTCGGTGATCACCGCGCCGGCGGTCACGATGACGACGATCGTCCGTGGGTTGGCGGCGACCGTCGAGCGGATGATTTCCTCGTCGACGGGGCGGAGCCGAAGACTGGCGCGATCGCCACCGGCATTCCCCGTCATCGCGCCTGCGCCGCCGCCGATCTGACTCACGTCGCCACCGTCCGGCAGCGGCGGCCAGAGCTTGAGCAGCTCCGGACTCATCATCGCGTCTCCGCCGATGTACTCGCCTTCGTCCTCGGCGGTGTAGCCGACCATGACGATTGCGATGTCCGATTCGGCGGCTGCCCGCGCTGCTGCCGTGGCATCGTCCTCGAGCATCGGTCGGATGTCGACTGTGGGAAGCGTCTCCGAGAGACCGCGAAGTGCGGTGATGATCTCCGGCGAGTGAACGGAGGACGACCCGTCGTCGCCGATGTTCGGGAGGTCTGCGAGTCGGCCGATCAGCGCGATTGATCCGGTTGTCGAGGGGTCCAGGGGAAGAAGCGGAGCATGATCGACAGGTTCATTCTGGAGGAGGACCATCGAGGTCCCAGCGACCTCCCGCGCGAGCTTGCGGTGTTGGGCGGAGAACACGATGCTCGCCGGCGGGGCTTCCTCCAGGTCCGATGCGTGGAAGGCGAGTTGCGTGGACAGGACCCTCCGGGCTGCCCGGTCGACGAGATCCCAAGTGATGGCACCATCCGCTAGTGCCTTCGGCAGATGCTGTGCGCGCTGTTGGCGCACTGGCGCCTCCACGTCGAGGCCAGCACGGAGCGACTTGACTGTGTCTCGGAATCCGGACACGAAGTCCGTCACGGTGATCCCCGTGAAGCCCCACTCCACGCGGAGGATGTCTTCGAGCAGTACCTCGTTCTGTCCTGCCCACTCTCCGTTGACGGAGTTGTAGGAGGTCATGATGCCGTGCACGCCCTCTTCCACCACCTGCCGGAAGTGCGGGAGGAACACCTCGTGGAGGGCGGCGTCATCGATCTGGACATCGACGGTGAATCGGGCGTTCTCCATCGAGTTCAGTGCGTAGTGCTTCGCGACGGCCATCGCGTTTGGACGGATGCCCCGGACGAGCGCGGCGCCGAAGGCTCCGAGCAGGATCGGATCTTCACTGTACGTCTCCTGGGCGCGGCCCCACGCAGGGTGGCGGGGAAGGTTGATGCAGACCCCGCCGAAGAAGTTCGCGCCTTGTGCCCGCATTTCTCGGCCGATGGCCAGGCCAACCCGTTCTTCGAGCTCGACGTCCCACGTCGCGCCACGTGCCATCGAGACGGGGAAAGCGGTCGATCGCCCCATCACGACTCCGCGGGGACCGTCACTGAAACGCAGGCCAGGGATGCCGAGGCGGTCGATCTGCCCCATCACGATTGGCTTGAGGTTGTAACCCTGCGCCATCTCGGCCATACCGGTCCAGAAGTCGGTGTCACCGTCGAGGAGCCAGAGCCGTTCCTCCGGCGTGAGCTCCTGCAGGAGCGCTTCGGTCTCCCGGGCGAGGGTAGACCCGCTTCCGAGGCGTTGCACGGCGGTCTCGAACGTGGTCGGGCCGTTGGTGCTTGTCATGCGTTTCCTTTGTCTCTCAGTGGCACGGACCCTCGGGAGGGTCAGCACGTGCAGGATTGGGGCGTTCTATGCGACCCGGCGGACGCGGAGGACCGAGACGGCCGCGACTGCGACGAGGACGACCGCGACTGGCCATACGGGACCGTAGGTGCCGGCCGAGATGCTGACGACCGTGCCTGCGACGATCGGGCCGAGGGCGTTTCCGAGGTTCTGGCCGAGGCTGGAGAGTCCGAGGTCGCGCCCGGCTGCTTCCTTGTCGGGAAGGACATCGATGAAAAGGGCCTGGTCGACGACGACGAACGTGCCGTAGCCGATGCCTGTGATCGCGACCTGGATGTACATCGCGGTGAGCGATGGCCAGGCGAACGGGACGATGAAGCTCACGGCCATGATCAGGCCCGCAGCCATGACGAAGGGCTTCCGACGCTTGATCTTGTCACTCCAGCGACCGCTGAAGTACATCGCGATGAGCGTCGTCGGCAGTGCGACGAGCTGCAGGAGCGGGGCGGTCTGCGCAGCCTCGCTGGCGGAAAGCCCCGGCTGGATGTAGCTCTGCAGCATGTAGAGGGAGAACGTGGAACTGATCGAATAGCCGAGGTACAGCAAGACCTTCGAGATCCACGCCCACCGGTAGTCCCGGTCGCGCAGCGCAACGCCGTAGGACTTCACGACCGTACTGAAGCGCAGGCGCTTGGCGATCATCCCTCGCGATGAGTTGTCACGGGCGAAGAGCACGAAGAGCATGACCGTGAGGAACAGGACGATCCCGATCGGGAAGTACGCTCCGAGTCCGATCGCTGAGAACAGCGCGCCGGCGATGGCGGCGCCGACGATGGCACCGAAGTAGGCAGTCAGTCCGGCGATCGCGGAGACACCGCCCATCCGCTCTTCCGGGACGCGGTCCGCCACGCTTGCGATGATCGGTCCTTGCACCAGGCCGACCGCGACCTGGAGCAGCGACCAGGTCACCACGAGGAGCGCGATGGACGGCACGATCGGCAGGAGGCAGATGAGCGCGCCGCCTGCAATGGCGCCGGCGGCGATCCAGGGCGCGCGGCGACCGAACCGGGAACGGGTGCGGTCGGACAGCATGCCGATGATGGGGGAGAGGAGCATGGAGAGCACTACGCCGGCGGAGCTCACGATGGAGAGTCCGGTGGCGCGGGAGGCGTTGAACTCGCTGAGGAGACCGAGGAGCCGGGTTTGGTCGGCGTTCGGTGTCACCGCACCCGAGGCGACGCTGGTCTGAAGTTGCGTGAGGTCTTTCAGATCGACGCCAGAGTCCGCGCCGGTGAAGAAGTGCGCGAATTCGAGGGTCTGGACGTGCAGCGGGAGCAGGATCGCCAAGAGTGATCCGTAGAGCAGCGCGATGCCCATGTTCGCGAGCGAGTAGAAGGTCAGGTAGCGCCGGAAGGCGGGCGTCTTGGAGTCGTACTGAACCGCATTGGAGACGGTCTTCGGTGAGGACTCAGAGGTTGTGTCGGCCATGGTCTTCTTCCTTGAAGGCGGCACCGAAAGATTTTCCCGGGTTGGGGGAAATGTAGACGGGCGCGTGCCGAACGTCAAGCGGAACGACGGAACGGCGGGGTGATCCACCGCGCCGTTCCGTCGCCCTAGAGACCTCCGGGTGCCTACGACACCGGTTCCTGGTCGATCTCGAGCATGCGCTCCACACCGAGCAGGACGAGGTCCAGCTCGAACGTGAACTGCGCTTCACTGCCCAGCGACGCGGCTCCCGAGCCGACGAGGCGCCGGATCAGGGCGAACTGTCCACCGGCTTCGTGTTCGAGCGCACGCTGCAGTACCGGCTCCTGCGGATGCCGGTCCAAGGGAGAGGCCGACAGGTCACGGGCGGAGGCGAAGGCCAGGACGGCGAGTGTGGCGACGACCCGCCCGGCGCTCTGCTCGCTCAGTCCCGCCTTCACGAGCGCCTCCGCAGCGATTTCGGCTGGCCGAACCGCTTCGAGGTCGTCCGCGCCGTCGAACGCGACATAGCTCGCCCATGCTCCAGCCGTGATGACAGCTTCTCGGGTGATTGTCGCGAATGAGCGGACGCAATCCCGCCAGTCCTCGGTCGGTACGAACGAGTGCACCGCGACGGCGTCCTTGAAGGCATCCGCTGCTGTCAACCGGAGCAGTGATTCTCGGTTTTCGACGTGGTAGTGCAGGGTCTTGCGGTCGACGCCCATGGCCTCGGCGAGCGCTTGCATGGTGAGGGTGCTCGGGTCGAGCGTCTTCGCCGCGGCGATGATGCGGTCGCGGTCGACCAGTCTCGGCCGACCTCGACGCGGTCGAGGAGTGGTGCTGTCAGCCATGGCGTCCCTTCGTATCTGCGTTTGCGCGTGTTAGCGACTCCGAGACGATGTTCAGCGTAATACCGGTCGGCTGCCGTGTTCGTGTCATCCGTGTGCCGTCGGATCGGGCTCGATTTCGAGGTGCACGGAACCGCTGATGTCGCCAGCGGCGACGTGGACGGTGACTGGGCCGGGGCCCGTCGGTCGGATCACGGCCATGGCGCGGCCTTCGAAGGTCTCGCAGGTGTCGTCTGCGTAGCTATTCTCGGACGCTGGGTCGTCACTGCCGAGACCTTGCAGGTGTGCGTTCCCCGTCAGGGTCACCGTCACCGATCGGTCGCGAAGCGTGTGGACAACGCCGGCCTGGTCGGTGAGGCTGATGTCGATGTGGACGAGTTCGCCGGGGTGTGTTGTCACACGTTCGTAGTCGGCGCTCAACCGCAGTTCGACGCTGTCCGCGTTCGCCGAGACGAGTGAGCACCGACCCGTTTCTGAACCGTCGCGGTAGGCGACCGCTGTGAGGGTGCCCGGGTGGAATCTCGTCTCGAAGCGGGCAATGAATGGCCGCTCCGCGCCGACCGGTTGGCGGTCGAGGAGGACCCCGTCGAGGAGAAGTTCCACTTCGTCCGAGTTGGAGTAGACGTCAACGGTGATCGGGCGGTCCTCCCAGCCTGTCCAGCTCCAGCTCTGGGTGGTGTCGCTCCAGCTCCATTGTCCAGGGACGGCGACGGCGTCGCGCCGCCACGGACGTTCCACGGCGATCGCCGGCTGGTCGCGGAGGCCCCAGACGGTCTCCCGCCATTCGGAGACGGTCCTTCGGCGACCGGTGATCGTGAAGTCCCCGGTGTCTGCGATCCGCCATGGGTAGTCGCCGAGCAACTGGGTGCTCTGCTCCTCGTCGAATTTGATGCGGCCGAGTCCCGCCTCGCCGAGGTACTCCCACGCGGTCCAGCTGAAGTCACCAACGATGCGCACATCGCTTTCGACCAGCGGCCAGAGCTCGTCGAGTGAACCAGGGTTCGATTCAGTGCCGACGATCAGCCGCTGCGGATGGTTTGCGAGGTCGACGGAGTACCTGCCGTAGGCGTAGTTCAGTCCGGTGATGTCGAGCTGGGAGAGTGACTCATCGATGCCCGCGGTCGCTGCGTCGCTCGAGACGAAGCGTGTCGCTGCTTCGGTCATGTCGTTCATGATCGTGTTGATCCCGCCGCGGACCTCTTCGGACACAGCACTGGCGAACTGAGGCATCAGGCTCAAGATCGGGTTCACCGCGTTCGTGACGGGCCGTGTGTCGTCGAGTTCCTTGATGAGGTCGACCATCTCAGCGCCAAGACTGACGTCCCACGGGTTTCCCAGTTCCTCGATCTCGTTGCCGATGGAGTACATGATCACGCTCGGGTGGTTCCGGTCGCGCCGGATCATCGCAGCCAGGTCGGCTCGCCACCAAGTGGGGAAGTCCCTCCCGTAGCCATGATCGGCCTTGGACGACGACCAGACGTCGAAGGCTTCGTCCATCACCAGCATTCCGAGACGGTCGCAGACGTCGAGGAGGGCTTCGCTGATCGGGTTGTGTGCACTTCGGATCGCGTTGTACCCCGCTGCCAGCAGCTTCTGCACCCGCCGTTCCTCCGCGCGTGTGATGGTCGCGCTTCCGATCAGACCGTTGTCGTGGTGGATCGCGCCGCCACGGAGGACGAGCGACTCTCCGTTCAGCCGCAGCCCACGAGTGCTGTCCCAGCTGAGCGTTCGGATACCGAACGGTGTCGTCGTTTCCTCGAGTAGCTCCTGGCCGACCTCCAGTCGGATGCGCACTCGGTGAAGGTGCGGCGAGGTGGAACTCCAGAGAGCCGGCTGGGCGACGGTGAACCGCTGGCGGACCCTCTTGCCGGCGCCAGGACGGACACTTGTTCGGGCGCGATCCGATGCGATGACCCTTCCGTCTGGATCGATGAGGTCCGTTGCGACGATCAGGGACTTGAGATCGTGCGCGACACTCTCGAGGTCGGTGGAGACATCGACGACGGCGAGGTCTGCGTCGGCTTCGACGGTGCGCACCACGACGCCGTCGGGGGCGATGTGGACCGGCCCTCCGGCGAGGAGATGGACGTCTCGGTAGATCCCGACGCCCGTGTACCAGCGTTCATCCCGGTGATTGCTCGCTTCGACCCGAACGGTGTTCGTTCCCTCCTGTAGGAGATGGTCGATTCGGAGCCGGAAGGGTGCGTACCCGGACTTCTGCTGGCCGGCGAAGCTCCCGTTGATCGTGACGACTGCATCCCGGTAGACGCCGTCGAAGGCGATCTCAACACGGCCGTCCCGGAACTCAGGCGGTGCCTGGAACTCCTTGACGTACTCGACTTTGCCGTCGGGGTAGTACCCCGAGGCGGCGCCGCCAGAAGCATCTGCCGACCGAGGCTGACTGATGAGCCAGTCGTGCGGCAAGGTGACTCGTTCGGGTTCGGGGGCGCCGCCGAACACCTCGAGGAACGGATTGACCTTCGGCTGGATCGTCCAGTCGGAGTTGAAGAGCGTGCGGAGCAAAGTCGACCTTTCCAGGAGCGGCGAACGCAGCGCCGCGCGGTTGCGATCCGTCGGATCACCGACGTCGACAGTCATCTGCGCTGACGACGCGGCAACGATACTTCCCTTGCTGGGAAAAAGACGAGTATGCCGCGAAGTGCGGGAGTCGCGTTGACCGAGCAGTCGTACAGCCATAGTCTTTTTCCCACCTCGGGAAGAACGAGGGTCGCGGGCCTCCGCGACTTCAACGACGAAGGGGCGGTCAATGCCACAGCGCAACGCCGCCGAGGATGAGGAGAACGCATGAGCAACGTCACGGACATCGGGACCGACAGTCGAACCCGATCGAACGCTCGGCTCGTCGATGACCTGCTCGCGCGCATGAGCCTGGAACAGAAGGTCGCGCAACTCCAGTGCACGATCCTCGTCGCGGGCCACCAGGAAACCGGCCTCAAGGCGTTCCCGAACGGTGTCGGCGCTCTGGGGAGCATCAGTGCGGGCAGTGACGCCTCCGGCGATGCGACCTTCTACACAGAACTCCAGGCTGACGTTGCCGAACGGACCGGCGTCTCCATCCCTCCGCTCATGCACGGAGAAGCGGTGTCTGGATGGACCGGTCCCGGCGGAACCGTGTTCCCATCGGCTATCGGCCTTGGTGCGACCTGGAACCCCGACACGGTCCAGAAGATGACTGACATCGTCCGGAAGCAGATGATGGCGGTCGGAGTGCGCCAAGCGCTCTCGCCGGTGATGGACGTCGCGCGCGATCCTCGTTGGGGACGCGTCGGCGAGACGTACGGCGAGGACCCCACGTTGTGTGCGGCGATGAGCGTCGCGTTCGTCAAGGGTCTGCAGACCGATGACCTCCGCAACGGCGTTGCCGCGACCGGGAAGCACTTCCTCGGCTTCGGGTTCTCGGAAGGCGGGCTGAACATGACGTCCAACCCGATCTCGCCGCGAGAACTGCGCGAGGTCTACGCCAAGCCGTTCCAGGCCGCGATCACCGAAGGCGGACTCGCCGCGATGATGAACTCGTACGGCACCATCGACGGCGAGCTGATCATCGCCTCGAAGCACATCCTCACGGACCTGCTCCGCGACGAGATGGGCTTCGGAGGCGTCGTCGTGTCGGACTACATGTCGATCAACCTGGCTGTCGACCTCAACGTGGTCGAGGACGCGGTCGCCGGCGGCATTGCCGCACTCGTCGCCGGGCTCGACGTCGAACTGCCGACCCCCTTCGGCTTCGGGCAGGGCCTCGTGGACGCGGTGCGCGCGGGAACGTTGGACGAGGCAGTAGTGGACCGCGCGGTCCGTCGATGGCTCACGACGAAGGCGCAACTCGGTCTCTTCGAGCGCAGCGGAGCGCACCTCGAGCTGCTCGACGAGGCGTACGATCCCGCGGCCGCTCGTGCCCACAGCCTCACGGCCGCTCGCGAAGCGACCGTTCTGTTGAAGAACGAAGGTGTGCTGCCCCTGCGACCCGACATCGCGAAGATCGCCGTCATCGGCCCGCACGGCGACTCGATCCGGTTGTTCTTCGGCTGCTACACCGGCCCTGCGTCGATTGACCTTGCGATGTCCGGGACGATGTCTGAGATGGCCGGGATGCTCGACCTGCCCGAGCTGATGGAGAACTACGACCTCCCGCCGCTCTCGCCGCTCTATCCCGGAAGCGATGTGCGGTCCGAGCCGCCTCTGGTCGAGCAGACACTGCGCGGGATCTACGGAGGATCCACGCCGACGATCGTCGAAGCGATCGCAGAAAAGGCACCCAACGCCGAGATCACCTACGAGAAGGGGTGCGACGTCGCTGGCGACGACCGAAATCGTTTCGACGCAGCGGTCGAAGCTGCCCGCGCCGCTGACGTGGTGGTGCTCGCACTCGGCGGCAAGTACGGCTGGGGAAGCTCGAGCACGTCGGGCGAGGGGATCGACACCGCGAACGTCGGCCTTCCAGGTGTGCAGGAAGAGCTCGCGGCGCACATCGCCGCCACCGGCACGCCGACCGTCCTCGTCCACATGGACTCGAAGCCGTTGGGCAGCGCCGCAGTCGCAGACCGGTTCCCGGCCGTCCTCGAGTACTGGTTCCCTGGCGAGTCCGGGGGGCGGGCCTTGGCCGACGTCCTCTTCGGTGACCACAACCCCGCCGGTCGCCTGCCGATGACGGCCGTTCGTCATGCGGGTCAGATCCCGATCTATGCCGCTCACCGCCGGAGCAACGGCGTCAGCAGCACTGGGACGATGATCATGAACCGGTACGTCGACGACACGAAAGAGCCTCTGTTCCCCTTCGGCGCAGGCCTGAGCTACACGACCTTCGAGTACTCAGACCTCACTGTCACCCCGAGCGTCTCCGCTGATGACATTGTCGAGGTCTCGGTCGTCGTCAGGAACACCGGTTCGATCGACGGCGAGGAGGTCGTGCAGGTCTACGTCCGCGACGAAATCGCATCGATGGTGCGTCCGGTCCAGGAGCTCGCCGGGTTCCGGCGTGTCGCGATCCCTGCCGGCTCCGCCACGACCGTCCACTTCGCCATGCGCACGGACCAGTTCGCGTTCCTCGACGTCGACATGCAGTGGCTCGTCGAAGCAGGCACCATGACGGTCAACGTCGGCGCGTCATCGTCGGACATCCGAGCGACCGGCTCCTTCACCATCACGGAAACGACGGTGATCGACGGCAAAACCCGCGGCTTCTTCGCGGCCACACGTCAGGACTGAGTGCTCTACGAACCGGATGGGGCGCGTGCTGGGTCGGCATGCGCCCCGTCCACACCAGATCCGGCCCGAAGGAGAAGTATGGACATCAAGGACAAGGTGTTCGTCGTCACGGGTGGCGGCAGCGGGATCGGTCGGGCAGCGGTGCTGGAGCTCATCGCTCAAGGCGCGCGGGTGGCAGCGGTCGACCGGAGCACGGATGGTCTTCGCGGCACGGCGGCGCTCACCGATTCGGTCGGCCGCCTCACGCTCCACGCGATCGACATCACTGAGCAGGACCAGGTCGAGAGCCTCGTCGCCAGTGTGATCGACGCCCACGGCACTGCGGACGGACTCGTCAACGTCGCCGGCATAGTGCATCGATTCGTGTCGGTGGCCGAACTTCGCATCGACGAACTCGAGCGCGTTCTGGCAGTGAACTACTGGGGGACGGTCCGCGTCACGAAGGCGTTCCTCCCGATCCTGACCGAGCGGCCCGCAGCGGCTCTCGTCAACGTCGCCAGCAAAGGCGGCATCGTGCCCGTTCCGGGCCAGGGCGCTTACGGCGCGAGCAAGGCTGCGGTGAAGCTCCTCACGGAGACCCTCTTCGTCGAACTCGCCGCGACGCCCATCGCGGTGTCCCTCGTGATCCCTGGTGCTGTCGCCACAGGCATCCTCGACAACTCCGGTGTCGACCTCAGCAGCATTCCGGCTGCCGCCCACGACAGCGGGATGGCGCAGTCGCACCCCGTCGACGCCACGGAGGCAGGTGCCACCATCGTCGAGGCAATCCGCACCGGACGTTTCCGGGTGTTCATCGGTGCCGATGCTCAGGAGGCTGACCGAGCGGCCCGAGAGGACCCGATGGCTGTGCTGGAGTCCGAGGCAAGCAGACTTCGCGCAGCCGCTGGTTGACGGGAAACCGTTGAGCCTTGCGATTACCCATCCGGAGCGAACGAAACGTCGCGCCGGCGGCGAGCCATTTATGCAACCCGTCACACAGTCGGCGCGACATGTCGAGCAGGGGGACAGAGGAACTCGATGAAACAGGAATCCACGGTGACGGCACCGACCCAGGGGACACCACATCCGGCGGACGGAGCCTCGTCGAATGGTCGCAGCGTGGTGCTGGCGCTTGCCTTCTCGGGCATCGTCGTCTGGCTGATGCAAAGTCTGCTCATCCCGCTGATCCCCGAGCTGCCGCGGCTCCTCGACGAGACTGCGAGCAACACGAGCTGGGCAGTGACGGCCACGTTGTTGGCAGGTGCCGTGGCCACACCGACGGTCGGCCGCCTGGGCGACATGTTCGGCAAGCGGCGGATCCTGCTCGCCAGTGTTGCGATGCTGATCGCCGGTTCGGTCCTCGGTGCGTTCAGCACCGCTCTCCTGCCACTGATCATCGCGCGGGTGATGCAGGGGTTGGCCGCCGGTGTCATCCCCCTGGGCATCAGCATCATGCGTGACGTGCTGCCCGCCGAACGTCTCGGCAACGCGACTGCGACGATGAGTGCTTCTCTCGGCGTCGGTGGCGCCCTCGGCCTCCCACTCGCGGCCACCATCGCACAGAACGCGGACTGGCATGTCCTGTTCTGGGTCGCAGCGGGACTTGGCTGCGTCGCCTTCCTCTTCGTGCTCAGAATGGTTCCCGAGTCGACCGTTCGCGCGGGTGGCCGTTTCGATCTCATCGGAGCTGCGGGGGTTTCTGCGGTGCTCGTGAGCCTCTTGCTCGCAGTATCGAAGGGCGCGGACTGGGGATGGGGATCGCCACTGACGATCGGTCTGTTCGTGACGGCGGCTCTGGTGTCGGTCGCATGGGCTGTCTGGGAGCTGCGGACAGCCGCGCCCCTCGTCGATCTCCGGGTCACGGTCGGACGTCAACTACTCCTCACCAACGTCGCGTCGTTGATGTTCGGATTCTCGATGTTCGCGATGTCCCTCGTACTGCCGCAGCTGCTTCAGGCGCCGACGACCACGGGGTACGGACTCGGACAATCCATGCTCATCGCCGGGTTGGTGATGGCGCCGTCCGGGCTCGTGATGATGGCAGTTGCACCAGTGTCAGCGCGGGTGACTCGAGCAGCCGGGCCGGCCATCGCTCTCATGATCGGCGCTGCGACGACAGCACTCGGGTACGGTCTCGGCGTCTTGTTGATGAACGCAGTCTGGCAGCTCGTCATGGTGTCGATCGTCATCGGCGCCGGGATCGGCGTCGCGTACGGAGCCATGCCCGCTCTGGTCATGGGGGCCGCCCCCCGATCGCAAACCGCTGCGGCGAATAGCTTCAACACGCTGATGCGGTCGATCGGCACCACTGTCTCGAGCGCCGTCGCGGGAGTTGTTCTCGCACAGATGACGATGACATCCAGCGGCGGAGAGGTGCCAACGCAGGGGGCGTTCCAGGTGGTGCTCGCTGTCGGAGCGGGAGCTGCGTTGGTCGCGCTCGGGATAGCCGCCTTCCTCCCGGGGCGCCCAGGCGCGCGCCAAAACGGGTGAGTTGTGGTTCGCTCGCACGTCTCCTCTGTTCCGATAGCTCGGCGAAGACCTGTGCTGACGTGTTGCTCGTCCGACGCTCCAAGATCAGCGGGGACCTGGCCCGGCCCTAGGACCAACAGTCACGGTTCCTTCAGGCTGAGGGCTGCCAACCCGCGGTAGGACGTCAGTTGACCCACCCCATTGGTAACGATTGGGTAACGATCTCTTTACCGCACATCATGGAATCTGCTCATTTGCCAGCACAGACAACGTTTCTGCGACATTGCGCATGCAAGTCACTCGGCGGAGCATGAGCATCGCCCCACAGGGCTTCCGAAGCCACGACGTTCGCGCCACCTCCCGCACGCCGTTGCTGTGATCGGAGACGTCATGCCTCTTCCGAAGGGCGAGCTCGCTCTTTCATCCCGTCGAACGTCGACGGTGGTCACCTGGATTGATGAGTTCGATCAGGTCCAGCGGCGGCGGGCGAACCCGTCGCTGCTGACGGCACGGATCTACCTTGCAAGGCAGAGCCGGGAGAAGACGTGGAAACGGCAGAACGAGCCGACGCATCAGGGGTACTACTGGTTCGGCCAGCTCGAGCGACACGTCTGGTACGAGACCATGTCTGAGTACCTCGGGCTGATGTTTCTCGATCAGAGCCGGACGGTCCGCGCGATCAGCGCGCAACCGATGCTGCTTAGCTTCGGTAACGGACGTTCGCATTACCCGGACTACTTCGTCCTCGGGGGTCGGGGCGACCAGATCATGTTCAACGTGCACCGAGCGGACAAGGTCGCGGAGGACCCGTCGCAGTTCGAGGCGGCGCTCGACGTGTGCCGCCGGATCGGATGGTCTTTCGAACTGTTCACCGGGCTTAGCGAGGTGCACCGAGCCAACCTCGAATGGTTCTCCTGCTATCGGCACCCCGACTACCGGCCTTCCAGGAAACAAGCCGCAGGGATCCTTCGTGTAGCCGAACGCGGCCCCACCTTCGCCGACTTGCTCAGGCGGTTTCCGATGGACGAATCAAGGACGGTCGCGCACGTCTACAACATGATCTGGTGCCGACAGCTCGCGTTCGATTTCGAGCTGCCGCTCACCGTTCATTCAGCGGTGTGGGCAGTGCGATGACACACCTCGACGTTGGTGATGTAATTCGAATCGCGGAAGGCGAGCGCCGAATCGTCGAGCGTTCGAGCAGCGCGATTAAGCTGCACGACGAGGCCAACCACCAGTACGAGATCATCGATCTTGCGTCGCTGCCATCGGTCCTGGCCGAGCCGCCTAACGAAGCGGACGTGTCGCCGCGGCTCATCGACACGGTGCAGGATGCGAGCCGTGATGAAGCCCTCCGGAAAGCCTCGCATGTCCGAGAGGTGCTTGACGGCGAGCCCCTTCCCGGGCGGCAGTGCGATCCTGGTTACGACCCCGCGAAGACGAATTTGAGCGATCGGAAGCTTCGCAAGGCTCGCGAACTCCACACCAGCACGTCGTCGATCGACAACTGGATCGCACGGTATCGCCGTGCTGGCGCTTCCGCTCTGATCGACCGCCGACAGCTGCGATCGAGTGGGGCCATCCGTACGAGTCCGGAGTACATCGAAGCTGTCCAGCATGTGATCGACACACAGACCAAGCAACCGACGCGAACCTTCGGTCAGTTCTATGACCAGCTGCACGCCGAGTGTGAGCGAAGAGGAGCCCTCGACGACTTCAAGTCAGAGTCGACGGTCCGTCGCCACGTCGCGGCCCTGACCAAAGGAACGTTCACGTTCGGTTCGGCGCGGACTCGTCGCACGCAGGCGAACGTGCCGAAGCGCACCTTCCAGCCACGGCCAGCGTACTCACCAGGCGCTGAGGTGCAGATCGATTCTTCGCCCGGGGACTTTGAAGCTCTAGACCTGTTGGGCCATCGCACGCGGCTCTGCCTTACCGCGATGATCGACAAGGCCACTCGATCAGTTCTTGCCGTTGCAGCGTCGATGATCAGCGCGAAAGGGGTTGACCATGCAATCCTCCTAGCCAGAGCGCTCGTGCCGCAACAGAACCGCCCCCATCCGGAACTCTCGGCCGTCGCGCTGGATCGCATCGACGCACCTTGGCTCGAGTACCTCACTGCTGCCGAGGTGGACCGGTGCTACCGCACGCGTCCTTACATCCGCGTCCAGCGCATCGTGTTCGACAACGGCAAGGACTACCGGAGCGAGGTCTTTCGCGCCGCCTGTGAGAAGTTCGGCATCAGCAGCACGGAAGCGGCTCCCTACAGCCCCGACGACAAACCCCTCATCGAACGTTTCTGGTCCACCGTCAACACCGGATTTAGTCAGCACATCCCCGGTTACGTGGGAAACAGCGTGGAGAATCGAGGTAAGATAATCCCGGACTCTGACCTGCTCCGCATCGACGAACTCGTCGAGCTCTTCGACCTCTGGGTCGCAGTCGTGTATCAAAATCGCGTTCACGCCGGTCTCAGGGACCCGCTCGATCCCGGCGCGCCCCAGACGCCGAACTCGATATGCATGGCGTTCCAGCAGGTCGGTGCGGCTATTCCGCTGGCGCTGAACCGGGACGACTTCATCGACATCCTCCCCGTGGAATACCGGACGATTCAGACGGACGGCATTCAGTTCGGCTACGGCAAGTACGATTCGCCTCAGCTCACAAACCTCCGACGGATGCCCTCACTCGATGGGCGACATTCAAACCGGTGGCCGATCTCATGGGATCCGTACGACCAACGTTTCGTGTGGATCCGCGACCCTGAGACGAACGAGTGGATCGAATGTACTCTCCGCAATGGAGCACGAGCGGAGCAGCCATTCGCCACCAAAATCCGTCGTGAGTCCAAGCGCATTGCACAGGAACAGGGGTTCCTCGGTGACGTCGAAGCGCGACATCTCACCGAGCAGATAGTCGCAGGCGTAGATCACGCGCGCACCGCTGCAAGGAACGATGCACAACGCCGAGCATTCGCGCTGCTCGAGCGCACAGCGACGGGAGTGCCTCAGCTTGCCGAGCCGGAAGCGCCGCCGCGGACGACGCGGGCGCCAAGTCGAAAACGGCGGGAGCCGACGTCCGCCTCGAACATCTTCGACCCGGACTCCGACTGATGTTCCAGCTCTTCGACACGCATGACGACACGTGGATGAACGACGCGAGTGAGCTCTGTCGACATCTTCTACGCCCGACGCCCGCACCGACGATGGGTGCCGAGGAGTACGACAACGCAAGCGAAGCCACGCGAGAGTATTTCGATGGGCAGCGGTTCGAGTACATGAGCCAGACGATCGTTGCAACCGGATCGATCAAGGACCTCAGAAACCGTCTCCAGCGCACGATGCTGATGAACAGAGACGCGGTCGCGGGTCGAGCGGGCCTTCTGATCTCAGGCTCCGCTGGCCTCGGCAAGACAACCGCGCTGCGTGCCTTGGCGACGTGGACTGCGCACCGCTATCAACGCCAACTGCCCGCAGGGTTGCGAGACGGCGACATCCCGGTGGTATACGTCACAGTGCCGCCCCCCGCGACACCAAAATCGATGATTGCGCGGCTCGCCACAAGCATCCACATTCCGGTGCGCTCCCGTGATAGCGCCGAGTCGCTTCGCCGTGAGGTAGCACCGCAACTGAAGGCGCTACACACTCAGCTGCTAATCGTCGACGAGATCCACCGTCTCGCCCGCGACTCGAAGGACAATGCGGAAACGACAGACGTCTTGAAGGACCTGTCGGACCTGGTCCCATGCACCTTCGTCTTCGCCGGGGTCGCCGTCGAGCACAGCGGCCTTCTCGCGGGGGAGCGCGGTGCCCAACTCGCAGGACGGTTCTCCCTGGCACGCATGGTCCCGTACTCGATCGATCGCTCGGACGAGTGGGAGGACGTCGTCGCTGGCTTCGTCCAACGGAGCGGCCTCTTCGGCAAGGTCATGGTCGATCCCGAGTACCTCCTCGAACGGACGCAAGGCTCAATCGGGGTCCTACACGCCATGTTCACTCAGGTCGTCGGCCTGAAGCTCAGCGATGCACACGGGTCGAAAGACGAATCGCTCAGCCAAGCGGACTTCGAGCAGGCCGTGGTTCCGATGCACGTCGATGAGGAACCGCCGACGGCGCTGGTAGCCGGTCGGATCGCTCGACAAAGGCGATCGCGGTGACTCTCGAGTTGGGGCCGCGGGTCGCCGTCGCGCCGCGCCACGCCGAAACGGCATCGAACGCATTCAAGAATCAGCGGGGCCGGCTCCTTGGTGTAACCGAGGTGAACGCAGTGCCGAGGCAGATGGAACCGTCTCGGTGGCAGAGCGCGAGACGAAGGTGAAGAAGAGGACTGCGGTGGCGACGCCCGCGGGTCAGCTGCTGCTGCAGCCCCGGGCGGGACGGCACGAGACTACGGCGAGCTACCTACGCCGACTGCTCGACGCAAACCACCTGGGCGCAATCGCAGAAGGCAGCCTCCGATTCCAGGCGCGATCGACAGGCGAGCCGACGAGCGCCGACGAGAGGCTCGTCCGCGAGCTCTGCTCGGTCCGACCATGGCAGCTTGAACAGATCGCCGTCGCTGCCAGGGGTGAGAACGAGCACTCTTGTCCCAGGTGCCTCCTCGACATGGATGGGCAGTACGAATGCAGGCTTTGCACGTTCGGAGCAGCCATCGCCCAGCACCCGCACACGGACGGTTTCGTCTGTGAGCGCCATCGCGTATGGACTGGCCCACGTACAACAACCGCCGCGCAATGGATCGTCTCGGACGCCGTCGTCCGTGCCCACATCCACTGGCGACACCTACGAGGTCGCGACACGATAAGCGTCGCAACCACCGTAGAATTGATGGCGGTGCTCAAGAGATGGGCCGTTGGTACTGCTACTTCGCTGCCTGCCGACCAACAGTTTCTGCTCGCTGTCAGGCTCTGGTCGGCGTTGCTCCAGAGGTCGACACTTCGCGTGCTGACGGCACCGGACGTGCCGTTCGCCGCGGCTTACGGGATGCTGCAGACGTGCGTCGCTTCAGTGCTGGGCGCAGACCATCCCACCGTGGTTGACGGCATTTGGTGTCTGCTCCGTCCGGTGTTCCTCTTCCGAAGGGAACAGCTGTACGAGATAGCGGATGACAGTAATTGGGACCCACACGCGGGGGCACTGCCTCGCGCCGACCACGCCGTAGACGGCCCACTGGAGCGCTTCTCTCGTTTCAACGAGCAGCTGCGAACCTGCGCCAGGAATCGCTGGCAGGATTTCCTGCTGCGGAGTCTCGCACCAACGGAGGAGGCATGCCTCCGAGAAGCCGTCACGCGCGGGTCCACGGCCGAATCCACGTTCATCTGTCCACAAGGACACCGCAACGTGGCCTCCGCCGCCATGCTTCATGACTCGCACGCTAATCGGTATGAAGGCTGCGGACGATGCGCGCGCATCAGAGTCGACCCCGGCATCACCTCGCTCGACGTGACTCACCGCGAAGTCGCTCGACGTTGGGCCTTCGACCTCAACGGTTCCACCACACCTCGGGACGTACTGTTTGGAACTGACGAAAAGTACGTCTGGCGGTGCGACGCTGGGCACGTCTACGAAGCGTCCGTGAATAGTCAGACGAGAGCGGAAGCGAACGGCTGCCCCTACTGCATGAGGCGCCGTGCCTGGCCCGGGGAAACCGGAATCGATCCCGCTCGGCCGGACATGCTCCAACGGTGGGATCACGACAATAACTCTGTCACACCAGATCGTGTCCTTCCGCACTCGGCGATGGAATTCAGCTGGATCTGCCCGTCAGGTCACCGCTACCGCAGCATTGCTGCCGACGTTGCTGACGGCGGGGGATGTGGCGTATGTCGCGGCCGGCAGATCCTTGCAGGTGTTAACGACCTGGCATCACAGCGGCCCGATATCGCCTGCGAGTGGCACCCCACTCGAAATGGCACCCGTCGTCCACGCCACGTGTACGTCAACACCAGAAGCAAAGCATGGTGGCGATGTCACAAAGGGCACGAGTGGCGGGCTGAAGTCGCGAAGCGCACTCTTCAGCATCAAGGATGCCCTGCTTGTGCTGTTGAGCGGTCTCGAGTACGTGCCGGCGTGAACTCACTCGCGGACGTCAGGCCCGATCTCGCGGCCCAGTGGGTCAAATTCCTCAACGGGAGTCTGCTGCCGACAGCAATCGGCATCGGCGACCACCGTGTTGTCTGGTGGCGGTGTCCCAACGGTCACACCTTCCCGCGCGGTACCGCCGTGCGAGTGCGGAAACCCGCGTGTCCATACTGCGAGAACAAGTGGGTGCTCCCCGGGGTCAACGATGTCGCCACACGTTACCCACAGATCGTCGCTGACTGGAGCGCCCGCAATCGCCCAGCAATCGCAACTCTTCCCGGCAATGCGCGCCGATTCTGGGTCTGCCGCAACGGGCACAAGGCTTTCGAAACCGTGCCGAACAGAATCAAGACACATGGGTGCCCAAAGTGCCCTCGACGCGAGCGAGCCGCTTACCAACCGGTACCTGCTCGACTGGGGAGCGGGCCCTACCTCCGGGCTGGGTCGGAACTCTTGCCCAATCGTGAGCAGCGTCGTCCGCGCATGCGCAGCGACTACCCTTATGCCATGACCAGACCTCCGCGTGCAACACCCGCGGAGCTCGCCCCCGAACCGTGGCCCGAGGCGGCATCCGATGATCCAGTTGCCGAAGCTGTTCGCCGCTTCGTGATTCGCCTGAAAGCAGAGATCGGCGACCGGAGCGTTCGATCCGTCGCGTCCATCGCGAACGTGGATCATGGCGCCCTGCTTCGTGTACTCGCAGGGAAGACCTGGCCGGATCTCGCGACCCTAGCTCGCCTGGAAATCGCTCTGCACGCCGACCTGTGGGCACGGGTTGAGGACTGACCAGCTAGTTCGCGTCGAGGGGCGGCAGCCAGCGAGCTCCGGACGCACGTGCGAGGAGCTGCAGCGCAGACCCGGTCTTCTCCTTCACGTTTGAACGTCCTTTCCAAGGAACCCGTAGCCGCTGTTCCATCAGCAGCAGCGCGAAGTCGACGAGCGGCGACTCCTCGGGTCCAAGGACCACCCGCTCGCTCGTGCTCAGATCGCCGATGACTGTGACCTCTTCATGGCCGCTCCAGACGATGATGTCTGTCCGCCAGCCGAGGTCGATGCACTCCACCGACACACCGGACGGAATCACGACCGCTGTCACCCACGAGAGGTCGGCTACTTCGCCGTTGCGTGCGACCACTCGGAAGCTCGCGGCACCGACTTCGGTCATGGGGTTTAGAATACCCACTAGACCTGACAGTCATGGAACCTCCGGCTCGACCCCGTTTGTGGCTCGAAGTCTGGGCTTGACGGCTTTGGCGCTGAGGTGATGGAGCATGACCAAGATCACCGAGGCAGATGGCGTGCGAGCAGCGGGTACCCGACGAAGCCGCTAGAAACCAGGGCAGGCGGACAGCAATTCACACATGGGGCCCTGGTGCGCAACCGACAGGAGGCGAAACATGGCCAGTCGCCTGCAGATCGCGCGGGCGCGAGCACGTGTCGCCGTGGCGAAGAGGACTGGCGAGGAGCTACCGGCCGAGGTGATCGCCAGGGCGGCGTTGCAGTTCGAGACGGTGAGCGAAGTGGTGGCCTCAGCGTCGCGGGAGCATCAGCGTGCCGGCTGGGTCCGTGCTGCCACAGCTCGAGCGTGTGTCGCACTCAGCGACCTGATTTGTCCGGCGCCCTCGGACATGGTCGTTGAGGACTCGACACTTCGGGCTGCACGCGAGTATGCGTCGCCCCGCTTCCCGCAGCCGACACGTCTGCCGCGCGACGGTGCAGACGGGCAGACTTCGGACTACTGGGCCCCTGCAGGAGTTCACGCTCATGGTCGCGATTTCGGCCTTGTCGCCGAATCGCGACATGCCCGACCCGGACGGCAACTCACGCCCGAGGAGGAAGAGGCCCTGATTGACGGCAAGGTGATCACTCGTGAGGGGTGGGAGCGAGCGAAGGCGGCGGTCAGTCGCGGTGAGCTCGACGAGGCGCAGCGTCGCACACGGCGAGCGGGCCTTCTCGCGACGATGTCGAGTCCCGAGGTTGAGGATTGGCTTGGCATCGGGAGCGCGAAGCGCACCTGGATGTTGAGCGTGGGGGAGCTGTTCGCGTTCGTTGTCGATGACGAACTCCGCTACCCGACCTGGCAGTTCACCGACGACCAAGAACAGCCGATCCTGCCGCACCTGTCCCGCCTCACACCGAAGTTCGACGACGGGATGCATCCGGCCAGCATCCTCAGATTCATGACCACAGCCCACGAGCTGATCTGGGTCAGCGGCGAGCCGGCGTCCCCCGTCGGCTGGTTGCTGAGCGGGGGCAGCGTGCAGGACGTCATCGACATCCTCGAAATCCGGAGCATGTACTAGAGAGCTCTTGAGCGATCTCCTCGCTGCTCACCCCCTCGGACGTTCGTGAGACCGCGTGATCTCGGCCTCCTTACGAAGCGGCGGCCGGCAGCCCTGATCAGACTTGATTCGGAGGGAGCAGCCATGCCAAACCGAACGGAGCGCGCCTCAAAACATCCCGCTGGCGCTCTGCATCTCAGCGAAACCGACGTTCGCGTGCTCGAGCTGATGTCTCGCGGTGTGACTCAGGACGGCATCGCTGCTGCGCTAGGCGCCACGAGCAAGAGCATCCGACCCCGCGTGCTCCGGGTCACGGACGCCGTCCTCGAGCTCATTCAGCAGGAACCTTCCAAGCCGGAAGCGTCGGCATCAGTTCCGCCGGACGGGACTGAGGACCTGGCATTGGAGGACGACGACGCCGCATTGCTTGAAGCGGTTCGCGGCGACCGAGACACCCTGATGGCGGTCCTTGCGGAGGCAGCTCGTCTGCTCCGTGGGCGCAAGGCAGCCGCCCGCGGCATGACCACGGACCAAACAGATTTCCTGATCAGGTCGGGATCAATGACGGCCGAAGAACTCGCAGAGAGCGAGTCAGAGGTCGCTCGCGGCGAGCTCGAGGTGCTCGAATACCGGACGGAGCTGAAACCTACCGTTCACTCTCTCGGAGTGCCGGGAGTCGCGGAGCTGCTGAATGTCGACGAGGCAGAAGTACTTCACCGGGAGCTGGAAGGGCAACTCTTCGCCTTCAGAGCCGACACGTCGCTGCGCTTCCCCCTGTGGCAGTTCGTCCGAGAAGGACGCTCATCGTGGCTGACCTTGCCCGGGCTGAGGGCGCTGGTGGCAGCGATCCCAGGCTCGATGCATCCTGCAAGCGTCCTCGGCTTCATGGGCACGCCGCAGGAGGACCTGCTGGTCGGTCAGGACAAGGCGACGCCGCGCCAGTGGCTCATCGGAGGAGGCGAGGTGCAACAAGTCCTCGACATCCTCACCGAGCGTGATCGATCGTAGGCAACAGGGCCGATCCCTGCGGCCGGTTGGTTCACTCTCTCGAGAGCCTGCGCTGCGAGAGGGAAGAGCCGCCTCTCCTCTGCGCCGGGGTCAAGCTCGATAGTCGATGGGCTACCGAGACAGGTTGCCCGAACCGATACAGCCTGTGACTGTTCACGCTGGCTTGCACGATTCTGGTCGCGCCGAGGCGCGGGCTTCGGCCCGACCAAGGTGTCCTAGGCGCGCGCTAGCTTCCGTCCTATGAGTCCCTTCACGTTTGCCGGCGCGACACCGTCACCCGTTCCCAGCGATCCGACCTTGCTCCCAACATGGATCGGAGCCCTAGCCACCGCAGCTGCGGTTGTGGTCGCCATCGTTGCGATCCTGCTTACGTATCGACAGGTGCGACTCACGGCCGTTCAACTTCGACATGACTCCGCTCAAGCAGCTCAGGACAGTGAGGACCGAACGCGCCCGTACGTCACCATGAACATTGTCCCCAGCATTGCTAGCCATGGCGCCCTTGACCTGATCCTCGCCAACACGGGGGCGACTGCTGCTACGAACGTACGCTTCGAACTCCTCGGCGCGGGCTTCGGACTGTCTGATGACGACACCCACCTTGGGCCAGGTCTCCGGGAATTCTTCGCTGCACCATTCGAGCTCGCGCCCGGGGCAAGGATGCGCCTATTTTGGCATCTGCCGGAAAGTACAGCGGATCGCAGCGACAAGAGAGGATCTATGGGCGCCCCCGTCACCGGCGAGCTGCAGGTGACCTACGGACGCGACGTCGAAGGCCAGCCGAGTTCGCATGAGTACGTAACCAAGCACCGTTACGACTTCACGCTCTGGCCCAAGATCACCCCCGAAGCATGGACTGGAGCGCGTAACGAGGGCAACCCGTCTGACCCGCTGACGCACTTGAAGAACATCAACTTCGGCTTGCGAGCCATCGCGCACCACCTTGGGGAGACGACTCGTTGAGTATGTTGAAGAGCGCCTCGGTCAGGACCGTCGGCGGCGGATGAGTTCCCGAGCGGCGGCCAGTTCGCTATCGATCGCTGCGACGTCGTTGATCGGAGCGTCGTACCGACTTCCATCTTGCACGGTAAGGGAGAGGCGGCTGCCGCGCTGGTCACTCTCCGTGGAGAGCGACACGACGTCCTCGTAGAAGAACTCGACAGTCTTCTCTGCTTGAGCCGGCGCTGTTATGCAGGTCTCGGTTGTAAAGATGTGCACCTGCTGCTCGCTGAAGTACGCGACGAAGCCACCGACCCAGTTGGTTCGGGTGCGCCCGCCCTCTTCCTTCAGCTGCACGAGCGGGCCTGCTGCGTTCTTGATGCGGCTGAAGCCTATGACTTCGAGCGGTGGCGCAGCGTGGGGGAACACACCGATGCGGGCCTCTGCGGTCTTGCGCACGTGCTGAGCGACTGCCTCGAGCGATGCGTCGACGGAGCGCGGGTTGCTTGACCGCATCCTGATGTGCACAACAACGGCGATCGCGGCGAGGCCGATCATTACGATCGCGGTTTGCCATGATCCGCCGAGCGTGACGATTCCGCTTAGCCCAAGGCCGATGGCCAGAAACAGAGCGCATCCGGGCCCGCGGAAGTAGCGCTTGTTCAGTTCGTACTCGATGCCCTCTTGCACGGTCGCCCTCTCGATCCGAAGGCTCCAGCTTGGCGGGTCTTTGAGGGCGTCGGAAGCCCCAGTCCGAGTGCACCCGAGCTCAGCGGCCATCGGTCCCTGCCGAGGCTCTGGCTCCGGGTGCTGCAGCGCGGACCTGAAGAAACGTCAGTGCTCCTCGGTAAGCTGATAGAAGCGCCGACGAGGTCGCATGGAGAGGAAATCATGGCCAAGACAGTGTTCTACAGCTTCCACTACGACAACGATTCGTGGCGGGTACAGCAGGTGTCAAACATGGGAGTTGTCGAGGGGCAGCCCATCCTGAACTCGCAGGAGTGGGAGGCGGTGAAGCAGCAAGGTGATACTGCAATTCAGGAGTGGATCGACGAGCAGATGTCGTACAAGAAGGCCGTCGTCGTACTGATCGGATCTGAAACCGCGGACCGCCGTTGGGTTCAGTACGAGATCGCAAAGGCCTGGGATGCGAAGAAGCCTCTCGTGGGCATCCGCATCAACGGCCTTGCCGACTCCTCCGGTGCCACTGACAGCGCGGGTGCCAACCCGTTCTCGAAGGTGTCACTGCAGGGTGGTGGCACCGTGGCCGATTACGTTCCGGTCTACAACCCGTCAGGATCCACGAGTCAAGCGGTCTATGCGGATATCAAGGCCAACATCACCTCGTGGGTGGACGGCGCGTACTCCCGCTCATGAGCAACATCGGAGGGGAGGAAGGCTGCCCGTTCTGCGAGATCGTCGCGCGTGACGACCCAGACGCCCGTGAGGTGTACCGCGACGAGCACACGGTCGCTTTCTTCCCCACCGAGCCCGCAGTACTAGGCCACACGATGGTCATCCCTCGCTCCCATGTCCCTGACATCTGGAAGCTGGATGAGCCGACGGCTCAGCAGCTCAGCATCACCACCCTCCGAATCGCGAAGGCGATTGAAGAAAGCCTGCACCCGGACGGGCTCAACATCATCCAGTCCAACGGCGAAGCAGCCAGCCAGTCGGTGATGCATGTGCACATCCACCTCGTACCGCGGTACGCGAACGACCGAATCGGACGCATCTGGCCGCCGGAGAGCAACTACAGCGAGGCACAGAAAGACGACGCCTGGGAGGTTCTCCGAGAGGCTTGCGGGACTATCGGCAGTGCAGCCACACCAGTAGCGCGACCCCGACGAGGAGCATGAGTCCGTAGTAGTCGCGCACCGACCAGGACCACACCACCTTCCCCCAAGAGATGGGCTCGCAGTCCGCCTGACTAAGAGTGCCGCAATAGCGGGTCGCGTTCATCTCATACGCGTCGACGGCTCCGACCCGAACCCCATCGAAGAGTAGCCGGTACTTGCGCTCCTCGCGAAGGTAGCGAGCGTCGACCGCTGCGAAGAGTGCTGCTGCGAACATCCCTAGGAGCGCGACGACAGCGGATGACTGCGTGCCGGCATACCCGAAGGCGGCCGTCGCGATGGTGAGAGCCCATCCCTTTGCCACGGCCGACGCCGCAGACATGCGTGCGATTGCTGCTTGGATGAAGTCCAGATGCTGACGGCGGTCCTCGGGAGCGACTCCGCCAGGAAGTACTTGCTCGGTGATGTGAAGTCCCCTTTCCCAGGGTATGGAGGATGACTCAATAGTCGCACGAGCGGGCCTCGATTGGCGGCTCTCCTAGTCGGCCATTCACGAGACCGCCGTCGGCCGCGACGCGGGAACGGCGCGCCGCCGTGTGACGCGCCGAACCCAGGCCGGACCTCGACTCCATGTCGAGCTCCCTTCGTTTCGGAAACCGACCGTCTATCGAGACGCCCGCGTTGCTCCTGACGGCGCGTCGGATCCGGCTGCCGCGCCGATCGAGATCACCGACCTCGCTCGGTGATGCGAGACGGGCACGCGGCCGTGTGCCCGCGTGCCCGTCATGCTGCCGGCGCGGGTTACTGCCCGAGGGGCGTCGACGTAGCGCGCCAGGTGTCGAGGTCGCTGCGGTGCTGGTCGAGGATCGTCTCGACAACGCCGACAGCGTCTTCACCGGCGGCAAATCGAAGGGGCGGTTCGTCCGCGGCCACGAAGTCGAGAGTGGCCTGGGCAAGCTCGTCGGGGTTCCCGACCTGCTGGTGGTTCATGTCGTCCTGGGACTTGCGGAACGCGGCGGACTCCGCGGCGTAGTCGTCGATGGTGATGTCGCCGTAGAGGACAGAGCTGCTGTGAAGACAGCGTGGCGTCGGTCATCCTCACCACGGCGGAGGCAGAACTCGCGGGCGGTGTCGCCGTCGCGGACGTGTCCGATACAGCCGAGCAGCGCGGCTCGGTCGGCGCGGGGGCCGCCGGAGATCACTTCTTTGAACAGTAGGTAGGTCGACGTCGCCGATGGTCTCGAGCTGGCGGTCGAGGTTCTGATCGATCGAACTCACTCGCACGCAGGCGACGGCCTGCGTCCTGTGTCGCACCACCCCTAGGCCCTCGCGCACTCCTGTGTCGAAAGTAAGAAACAGCACCCAAGGACCACGCGAGACAGCTACCCGAGCCCATGTGGCGCTGGGGTCTACCCCAACCCCAGCACCACCCGAGCTGACTAGAAAGGTGAGCCAACCACATATAATCACCAGATGGACCCGACGAGCGGACATGACCCCGAAAGTGAAGGCAATCGCGATGACGGAGGGGACAACGAAGTTCACGTCCTAAGCACAGACGACCGCTTCAGATTCCGAGGGCAGGAGTTCACGGATGCAATTGAGGCGTTGCGCGAAACTCATTCTGAGCTTGCACCGGCGGCTTCGGAACTCGATTCTCTCCTAACTATTTGGGATGGCACGATCGCTGCGTCGAAGCGGCTTACGGAAGAGGACAAAGAGCGACTTCGACCGGTGTTCGGCGACGTTCCAGCCGGGGGCCTGGCGGCGCACGATCTGGTCGACCGGCTCTCCGACGCTGTTGAGGACACGGAGTGGGGGCTCGACATGGTCTACAACTTCGTCATGCGAGTGTTCCGTCCAAAGCGAGAGCCCATTTTTCATAACGCGATCCTGATAAGCGTTGTCGCGGCTTTTGAGGCGCACCTGTCCAAGCTTGCCGAAGAATACTATAGAGCTGCTCCCGACGCTCTACATAAGGTGCCTCGCGAAGCCGCAAAAGAATTTTCGCTCCGTGAGCTTCAGGAACTTGGGTCGATCGCGGATGCCGTCGAGATGGCAATCGAGCAACGCGTCACCGCCTTGATGTTTGGCAGCTTAGGGGACTGGAAGAAATTCTTCGCAGACCGACTGAATATCGACCTAAGTGACTTGATCGGAAACTGGGCGGCCGTGCAGGAGGTGTTCGAGCGGCGCCACTGTCTGGTGCACAACGAGGCGAAAGCGTCAAGGAGATACGTTCGAGCCTTCCCGTCCACTGAATTGCAAGAACCGCTAGATGTTGACGCTGAGTATGTGGAGCAGACGCTCGAGACATTGGAATTACTTGGGGTGCTGGTTCATGCGAAAGTATGGGCAAAGTTTGCAGACCATAAGCAGCAGGTAGTCGACGCTCTCGAGTCTAGGGGATTCACCTCCCTGAAAGAAGGGCGATGGCAATTTAGTTCAAACATTTATCAAGCGTGGCAAGCACTGCCGTTGACTGAGTCCGAGCAGCGCATGGCAAAGGTCAACCTGTGGATCAGTGACAAGGGCATCAATGGCGTCGAATCGATCCGTGCGGAGGTAGATGCATGGGATGTCTCTGGCTCTTCTGAGGTATACCAATTTGCTAAGCTGTGTCTATTGGAGGACTTGGATGCGGCGTTCGATGCCCTTCCGACGATGATCTCTCGTGATCATGTAGCGGGAAAAGAGCTCGCCACGTGGCCGCTACTTGCCCCGCTTCGACAAGACGCCAGGATCAAACAATATGCTGACATCATGAAGGACTACCTATCTGAAGAAGCCTATTCAACGGCGGACTACCTCGACGAGGGCGTGGATCCTGGCGAGGCAACTACTGAGGAGTAGGGCGGACTCGCACTTGACATAAGAACGCCGTATCGGCGTGGACGGAAACAGCCAGGCACCCCGCTGGGTGCCCGGCCGTTTCGTGCGGGGGAGTGGCGCCACTGTGCCGCGTCGTATGCGCAGCGGGCGGCCTGGCTGATGCGGCCGCGCGAAGAGGCATTGCGTCCATTCGTGTTCGCCCCCGCGGCGACGGCGGCTACGATCTCGAAGACGCCGTGCTGCTTGGCGCTCTCGCGTTTGGCGGGTACTCGCTCCAGCGCCAGATCGCGCTTGACGCGGCACATGCTGATCTACTGATACTTCACGAACGGGGATGAACCGACCGTGAGTGTGGCGCTGCTGCCAACCGCGCTGCGACTGGCGCAAAGTGCCCTGAAATACGCAAAGTGCGCTGCTATCCAACAGGGCGTTCTCAGTTGACGGGCACCGTCGCCGATGTGGCCGACTTGCGGTTGACAACGCATCAAGATCACCTCGGTCAGAGGATCTGGTGGTGTCCCGAC
>Ga0308160_10001367_pt1 | contig 34737 bp, 41 predicted proteins | sample PhyFR1_FD_201036 | JGI IMG/M metagenome (GOLD analysis project Ga0308160, IMG submission 201036) | Phyllosphere microbial communities from UC Gill Tract Community Farm, Albany, California, United States - DLSLF.R1 | ecosystem: Host-associated > Plants > Phyllosphere > Unclassified | place: USA... | reverse complement strand
CTGTCTTCTTCATTATATTTATCTTTTGCGGCTTCCCATCCTGATTTGGCAGACTCTTTTGTTTTATGCCATTCATTTTTAGTTGACTCTTTGGTTTGCTCCCATAACTCATGACTGGATTTTTTTGTATCTTCCCATGCATCAGACATCTTACTTTTGTTTTCTTTTGCATATATATCAGCTTTTTCATCTTCTTTTTGGGATTCTTTTTTATGTTTTAAAGCTTCTTCTTGATTTAATTTAGCGCTTTCTTCATCCCCTAAACTTTCATTCAACTTAGCCTGACCTTTATTAATTACGGCTGCTGTATCATGCCCTAAAGATTTAGTTTCATGTTTTAACTGTTCGTTAAATGTATTTTTCTCTTCGGATTGCTGAGCCTTTTCTTTATTTACCTCTCCAGTATCTTTATTGTAATCATTAGCAAAAGCATAATTTGTAGAAAACAACAAACCCAGACTCAAAAGTATTATTTTATTTTTCATAATATATTCCTCTTTTAAACAATAATATATTTAAAATAACATATCATACTTAATAAAAACGTAAATATAACTAATATCAGAGAAACCTTAAATTCCATAAAATATTCTTTTTTAATATAATAAATCATTTCAAAGATGTATATGTACGGTTCCATCATCACGTTCAGAAACATTATATCCAATGCCAAGCCATGCAGTCGCTTTCTGGGCGTACTGTTGATGGTCAATATAATTCCAATGACTTCCTGTATGATTTTTATCTTTTTTACAATCCCAAAAACAAATCAATACATCATCAGCGTGCGCTACTTTTTCTTTCTTGATATTTTCAATACCAGCTAAATTCCAGTGAAAAGCATTAAACTTGATTTTATATGTAGTTTTATTAATTTTCATCACCACACCTTGACGAATCATCGTTCCTGTAATGAATACTACATCATCATTTACCTTGATTTCATTTTTAATTGTCATAAGAAATTTCACCTATTATTCCAGCACTTATAAAATATTCTTTATGTTTACATCTTATTCTTAACACTTTTCTGAATGGGCTTATAACTCATGCGATGTATTTCACAAGGACCATATTTAATCAATGCTTCCAGGTGGTCTTTAGTCAAATAACCTTTATGTTTTTCAAATCCATATTCAGGATATAATATGGATTGCTCTATCATTAAACGATCTCTCGTTACTTTTGCAAGAATAGAGGCAGCGGAAATACATTGAAGAAGACTATCCCCTTTTATTAAAAAGTCAGTATCTACCGTTAATCCAGAAGGAATTTTATTACCATCTATGATGGCATAATCAACCTTTTTCAATCCCGCTATAGCTCTTCTGAAACCTTCCATTCTTGCCTGAAAAATATTTAATGAATCAACTTCTTTTGGACTAATATGAACAATACAATAATCTAATGCCTTTTCTATTATTTCAGGGTACAATAATTCTCTTTTCTTTTCTGTTAGTTTTTTACTATCGTTTAAACCAAGTATTGGTTTGTTGGGATCTAAAATAACTGCTGCTACTAATAAATCACTTGCCCCACAACCTGCACCCGCCTCATCACATCCAGCAGAATATAGTGTTTCTGTTACTTTATTTTTAATTTGTTCTTCACTTCTCATTTTAGATTTATCCTTTTAATCACTCTATTATCAAATAGTCATTTCTAAAATTTACCATACATCTTTTTTCCAGGCAAATTAAACATATTTAATATATAAAAAATAAAACCACCTAATTTAGTCAAAATAAAGGTGGTTTTATAGTTAATTATTTTATTATAATTTTAGCAAACTTTCATCATTTACATTATAAACTTTACATACTTGTTTATTTAAATCCAAAATATATTCCCTTCCATTTTCATTATTTAATACTTTTAACAAGGACTGTTTTTTATCTTGTTTTTGAAAATCAACTTTATTCGTATAGATAACTAATGTCTCAAATAAAGGATATACTTTTCCAGTATTAATCAACATTCCTTTAATCATAAGGTAACTATCTTTCTCTAAACTATCATAACAAACTACCATATGCTTAATTCCCTGCTCTTTTGCTTGTTTGAACTGAGCAGTGTTTACTCTATCATGGATTAATTTTTCCAGTTGGGTTCTAGATTTAAAAGCCCCATTAACCCACAGAATACCTGTAATCACAAAAAAATAACTAACATACTAATAAGTGTTATTTTAAAAACTCTTTCATTTTTTTGCATAATTTTCTCTCTTTTTAATGTTAAAAATTTTTGCCAAAAAAATATACAATTACTACTATAATTAGTAGATATCCTGTGTTAAGATAATCATCTCATTCATTATTAAGGAATAAAATGGAAACTTTAAACATTCTTAAATATCTCGAAGAAAATGAAGTTGAAAATGCTCAGGTTTTGAAAGACTTCCTTAAAAGTCGACAAGATACTTATTCTCGTGAAACTTTATTCGGTCATATTACTGGTTCTGCTTTTATTGTTAGTGAAGACAAGCAACAGGCTCTTCTTATCCTTCATAAAAAATACAACAAGTGGGTTGCTCCTGGTGGTCATGTTGATGAGGGGGAAGATGCTAAAATTGCATCTAAAAGAGAATCTGGTGAAGAAGTTGGATTGCAAGACTTAGTTCTTTTGCAAAAAGACATTTTTGATATTGATATTCATCGTATTCCAGAAGCCATTAAAAATGGAAAAGTTGAGCCTGAACACTGGCACTTTGATGTACGTTATCTTTATCAGGCATCTGATAATTGTATTGTTGATATTAATCTCGTCGAAACTAAAGGTTTTAAATGGGAGTCTTTAGATACTCTCGCTTCTCTTGATGATATTTCTGTATCCAGACAAGCATCTAAAGCAAAAGCTATTCTTTCACCACCAGTTAAAAAAATCAAACTTTAATATATACCTATTAAAAAAGCCCTTTTTAAGGGCTTTTTATTTTATATTCTTTTCCTTTTTAATCCTGTATTTTTTATTTCACCAATAGAACTTGTTATCAATAATTTTTCCTGTAGTGCAAATAAATCGCCTAATTTAGATAAACTGAATTTTTTTATTAATTTATTTTTCATATCTTCATTAAATAATGCTGATGCAATCAAAACTGCAAAATCTTTATTTGAAGCTATTATTGCTTTTATATGTAAAACGCTTTTGTTTTTTGCTGTTATTCCTGTTTCTGATAAAAGTAAATCTTCTGCAAATGAATAATCCTGTATTTTATTCATTTTTATATAACTCATCATTATTTCCGCGTAATGATTGTAATAATTTGCTAAAAATTTTTCTTTCTCATCAAATTTTAAATTATTTTTTTCTCTAATGGATTTTTCTCTGATAAAATTAATAAAGTCTCTTGTATATCTTTTAGCAAAATCTTCTTTTAAATTTTCATCTTCATAACCGTAAAATTCTTTTATATTATTTGATAGACTTAATTCATATAAATTATTATTGCTTAGTTTTTTTATTAATTCTATATTGTTTTCTATTTTGTTTGTTTTTACATTTTTTATTATATTTGTTGCTATATATAAATTACAAAAACCTTTTAAAATAAATAAAATAACCCCTATAACAGACATTAATAATATATAGCTATAACTACTTATAAATGAACTTCCATATAATTCATTTAACATTGCCGATTTTGTTGAGGAAAAAGATGTTGCCATCAATGTAAATAATATAGCTATATATACATAGACAGCTTTATTTAAATTGTTATTATATTTTTCTACTTTTATAAATAAATTATCTTTTAATATAATATTTAGCAATTTCTTTTCATTATACTTTTTATCTTCTTCCAGTTTTTGAAAAGCTACATACCCTTTTTCTTTGTTCCATATATTAGTGAATAAATAGACATAATAATTATTTTCTTTTTTGAATAAACTCATTATTTTTAATATCATTTTAGACATATTATTAATTAATGATTCTTTAGATGAAAGTCTTTTTCCTTTTTCTGATAAAGCATTAAACCAGCTATTGAAAATAGCAACATGACATCTACAGGCAACATCAGATAAAAGGAAGTTATATTCATAAAAGCAATAATAACCGTAGAAACAATTAAAAAAAGCAGACAATATAATTCTATTAACATTTTAACCTCTTTCTTATTAAAAATATTCATTATCCATCATATATATCTTTTTTATATTTTCAATTCAATTTATCTTTCATTTTCTTACTGTTTTTGATATAATAAATTTTTCCTTATCATGATATTTTAAAATATGAAACTCTTTCATATCACCAAAAATGAAAATATTCCATCCATTAAATCCGTAGGCCTAAAACCTTCTATTGGAATAAACTCTTCTTCATATGGTGAAACTAAACCTGCAATTTATTTTTTTATGGATAAAAAAACTATGGATGATGCTCTCGTAAACTGGATGGGGGATTTATTTGATGAAGAGGATGAACTTTCTGTTATTACTGTTGATGTTAAAGAACATTTAATACATAAGTCGTCTGCTTCTTACGAATGTTGTGTCTTTCATCATATTTCTTCCGATAACATTATTTGCATTGAAGAAATTATTTAATTTGATTCTATAAAAGAAAAAACCTCCTTAATGGAGGTCTTTTTATATCTTTTTCTTAATTACATTTTATTTGCCATAAACCAATAAAGGGCGACCTGATTTGCTGCTGTTGCAAGCTCTCCACTTTTTAACATTTCAAGAGATTCTTCTACTGTATATGTTAATACCTGGATAATTTCATTTTCATCAGAACAACCTAACCATTCAACTGTATTACTTAAATCAGCCTGAGCATAGTAAATTTCAACTTCTTCACTACTACCACCTACAGAAGGATAAAAGCGATTAATATATTCAATATTATTAATCTCAATACCTGTTTCTTCTAAAGCTTCTCTTTTTACAGTGGTGTAGCCGTTTTCACCTTTATCAATCATACCTGCAACAATTTCAGTAACCCACGGATTTCCACCTTTGATAAAAGCACCAGGTCTGATTTGTTTTGTGAACAGAAATTTATTTAATTTAGGATCATGAACAAGAACTGCCGCTGCATTACCACGAAGCATCAGCTCACGATAAAAAGGCTCTGTCCAGACACCATCTGGTTTTTCCTGAACAAAAGTAAGACGATCTACTTTTAAAAATCCATCATGAAGACGTTCTTCTTTTAAATGTTTAACTCTCAACATATTTATTCCTCTTTAATTTTACAATATCTTTATTTTTTTAGAATACATCTTCATTATAAATAAGTAAAGGTATTTTTTACAATAAGTTTATTTTTTTAGATTTTATCTATACAATGTGATAACTTTATAAAACTTTATAGAAAAGGATTATATTATGCAAAAAGAAAAATCACTTATCGAAATTTTAGCAAAAAACTTTCCTTGCCCCATAAATATCAGGGAGGAAATTAAAAGTAATGAAAATTATAAAAAAGATTTTATCTTTTTACTTAGCAATCAATATGTTTCCAGTGATGATTTGGATTATTTAGTTCTTTCTGCAAAAGGGCTAAAGATGGCTTTCAATGAAGGTTATCTTAATTACCTTAAATAACAAAAAACCCCGCATCAGCGAGGTTCTTTTTTATCTGAATTTTTTAGTAGCGGTTATCGCATACCTGCATTTGCACCGGAACCAGGGTTCCATTACGTTGACGTTTATATACTTCTTCATAGCGGCAATTGTTTTGTGATTGCACATTACGGTAGTTTGGACGGTTACGGTCATAGCGAACTACTTCCTGTTCATTACGGTTATTAACCATCTGAGAGCCAAGATAACCTACTGTTAAACCACCCAGAACACCTACAATAACTTGTTTATCTTTTGTAGACATCGCTTGCGCACTTTGCTGCATACCAACCAACATAAACATAACACTCAGGATTGCTACTGTCAGTTTTTTCATTTCAGTTCACCTTTCTGTTTAAGTGAGTTAATCATATCTCATTACGTAGGTTTTGTACAGCTATTTTTTTTATAAGATACCTGAATCACACACTTTATTTATCATATCCACAAAAAACGCCCTTCATACCAGGTATATGTCAAACATTTATATACAAAAAAGCCCCACATCATGTAGAGCTTTTTTAATTTTTTAGACACATATTAAAGTCTTGCTTTTTTTACAACTTCTGTTGATACATTACTGTTATTTTTTAAATCCACATTAATTAAATACTTTTCGACTGAAACCGAACATTTTTCTTTATACCAGCTCATTATATTATCATATAGTTTTTTTTGTTTGTTATTCTCTTTTTCATCTTCGATTAAAGAGAGACTTTCCCACTTTTTGTTTATTATATCTTCTAATGCATAGTTTTCTGATACATTATCATTTATATTAATATCGTAATGATTGTTTACTATATGTTCTGTTATTACTTTTAAATTACCCATTTTTGTTAATTGATTTACAGGATCTGTTTCCCACATTTCATTTATTAATTCTTTACAAAGCTGCATCATCTCTTTATTTACATTTATAACTAATGCACTTTTTTCTATAACAGTTCCTAATCCTGGAAAATCACCTGTTTTTAATAATGAATTCATAAAACCAAATAAATCTGGTGGACTGGAATAATTTTCCGATATGCTTTTTAATTGTTTATAATCAAAATAATCCTGCGACTCTATATATTTCTTTAGAGCTTCTTTCTTGTCTCTATAAAGAGTTAAATCCAGATTATGTAAGTTGCAATAAACATAATGCATCATTTTTTCTTTGTCTTTATCATTTTTACTGATTAAAGTTATCAGTTCATTAAAACAATTAAATGAACCCGGTTCTCTGTCTATATTATAAATATCTTTTGTTCGTATAAATGAACCATGTTCTATCAGATTTTCTTTAAACTCTTCTGTTCGGTATATTATGCTATAAACTTCTTTAAATTCTTCGAATCTTAATTCATGAAATAATCTTTCTACAATATCTTCATTTTTTACCAGATAACACTTTTTATCTTCATTATTATTATTCTTTATTATCATATCTAATGATTTATTATTTATAATATCAGGTGAAACTCTTTCCATTAAAACTTTTAATAATTTATTATTTTGCCTTACGTCTATTCCCATTAAATCTCTTATAAAAATCATTACAGGATTTAGTCCTTCATATTTTATTAAATCTTCTGCTGAACCAAATATATTTCCTATTTTTTCTTCTACAAAAATACTGTCTATTTTATAGTCTTTATTTTTTTTTAAGAATTTTTTTAAGTCATCATACACATCATCAATTGATAACTCACCATAACTGAAGGATAGAGGATCATTTTGTTTGGCAAATAATATGCTATGAAATTTCTTATCTAACCCTTGTAAATCTGATATTAGTTTATATTTCATTTTATCCTCATTCTCTTTTTATATTTTATATTTTATTATAACCTGTTTTTCATAAAATAAAAAAACCTCCGAAGAGGTTTTATTTGTTTTTCAATTTCTCATATATCTCGTTAATCTCTTTTTCTTCTAAATCTTTCATCAAAAAATAAATAAGTTCTTTTTTATCATTACAACTCAAATTTTTTTCTGAAATAAGTTCTTTTATATTATCATCACTTCCTTTATATTTTACTTCAAATTCATCCTCTAAAGCTAAACCGTCAATAACATGCATTGTCATATTATAAACCTCACTTAAATTAGGACTGATTTTTCAGCCGCTTTTTCTACTTCTGTTTTTGTGCTTGATGTTTTTTCAATTTTATATACAGAGAACATGCCTGTGATAAACATAATCAACAACGCAAAAATTAAGGTCTTTTTACCATCAAATTGTCTTCTTACTACATACTCACCATTTTTATCCTTTTCTTTATAGATTTCTTTAGGGGTGATTAAGAAGCTAAAAAACTCATTGACTTTACTTTTAAAATAATTGAACCCATAAACTAACGTATTTAAACAAAAGAAAGCAGTAAAAATACTTACAGCTACATTCAGAAGGTAAATACCTTCACCGTTTTTAAAAATATTATAGTTATTGAGTGTGGCAAACAAACCCCACATTAAGAAAACATAACTTACATACATACTTAAAGCTGTTAAAGACAATCCTGAAATTGTTTTAATTGTATATTCAACACCTACATTCCATGAGACAATTTCTTTTTGAACATCGTCATAACCATGATCGAAGAATTTAACATAGAGCTTTTTATTTTCTTTGATTTTATTTTTGGGATCATAAATAGAAAAAATCCAGAGCACACCGTCTTGATCTCTCGCTTCAACTTCAATTTCGCGCTCGCCAATTTTCTCAATTTTTTCAACTAATCCCACAACTCGTGTTTTTTTGCTAAAAAAATTATTAATAGCCGTAAACATAAAAGAACCCTCAATGTTTTTTGATGAAATCAGTATACTATAATTTTACACCACTGTACAACAACTAATTAAAATCATCATAATATTTAGTTTTTTTATTATTTAATTTCTTATTTTTTCTGTTATACTTATTTAACTTTTTAATTTAAGGAGAATTTTATGATTTTCAAAAACGATTATGCCGTTCTTACTTCCAAAAATGATGTGTTTATTATTTTAAGCGATGTTAAAGTTCAGGAGTTGATACCAGATCTCAACTCTATTAACAATGTATATTTCTCTAATCAACAAATCGTATTACAAAAATTTCCTTTAGTTGTTTTACCTGTTAAAAATAAAACTGACAATTTACTTTTAACTAACTCCGTTAATAAATTTTTATCTATTATTGATGTAAATGGAGAGCCTGTAAAACTTCTTACTATAGAGGGGTAATATGTATTATGGATATAAAAAAACAATGGAATGATGCTATTAACGATTCATCTAAATCTTTTTCTATAACTTCTCAAAAAGGAGATAAATTATCTATTGAAAATAGTGGAACTTTTAATGGTATTCAAATTTTAAAAGCTGCATGGCTTAGTCTTTCTCTTATTACTGTTTCGGCAGCAGCATTAACTGTTAATGAATGGAGTAATCGTATGGATACAATTAAACAACAAATTCAGGAGGGACGTTTTGAGAACACAAAAGAAGTTATTGACTCTCAATTTTTTGTTAAAAGAGGGGCTAATTTTAAAGATTCATTTTTAGCTGTAGCTGATAATATTAAAAATCAGTTTACATTTAATAATGATGAAAAGAAAAACATTAGCCAACATAAAAATAAAATCAATCTTGTTTTTGTAGATCGAGATGGATTTATGGATAAAATAGACAAAAGAATAACAGAGCCTGAACATAAAATTGACAACATTAAGAAAAATAAAATTTAATATTATAAACCCGCTATTATAGCGGGTTTTTTATTAGCTGGTGGATACTTCTTTTATTAGTGGACTTTTACTCATTATCTTTTTTAATAACATAACTGCCATTATTAGTGGAATTGCAAATAACGCCACATAAGCTGATAACATACTTTCCAGAATTTGTCTGAAATCATAATATTCTTTCCAGTCTAATACTTTTAACAAAACAACAATCAATATTAGATTAAGTATATAATATAGAAAAAATGCTATTAGACCTGCATAACCTAAATCAATTTCGTATTCTTTATCTTTATTCATACACACCTCTTTTTCATTAAATTAAAATTTCTATAATATTTAAATTATTTTTGCAATTATCTAATCCACTTTCATCTTTTATTATTACATCATTTATTTTTATATCTTTTGCACCACTCTCTATAAAACCACGAAGGTAATTATAACAATAGCCTCTTGAGTAGGTTGTTGATATTACACTGAGTGATTTGTTTTTTTCTGATAAGTGTATTTCTCTACCAAATGCATTTACTGAAATATAAGACTTATCTTTTTTATTTTCTGTTAACATTTCTTTGGGTATTAGATTTTTTTCATATAGCCTGTTAAAATCCATTTTACCCAAATCATTTGTTTTTTTATACGTGTTAATATTTAAAAGTAACTTATTAACTTTATTAACATCAGATTGAGCCTGATTTTGAAGAAATATCTTTGATATTATTACAGGCATTATTATAAAAAAATTAAATAATATCATTGCTATTAGAAATATTTCCATAAAACCATTTTTACTCTTTTCTTGTTCTGTTTTCATAATTATATCCTCATTATTTATTGTACACGCCAATAGTATGAATGTCTTTTTTTACAAAAACAAGAGACTTTCATTAACTCCAGAACTCTCTTTTTTTATTTGTTTTTTTATGATATTATTAAAAGTTTTAAAAAACAATTATTTTTTTTATTACCTTATAAATTAAATAGTTAAAATTAGTTAGTTAATTTTTTACTCTACATAAAAAAATATGCTAAAATATATACAATTTAACAACACGAGAATGACATTATGACTATAACATGGCAAATACTTAAATCTCATGAAGATGCTTCTGTTAACTTTATTAAAAGTACTTCAGATGGAGGTTTCTGGGAAGCTCGCTTTGTTCAGCGCGAACCACATTATTTTATTGTTTATCTTTCTTCTCATACTGGCTGTAATAAGTCTTGTCGTTTTTGTCATTTGACGGCCACAAAACAAACAATGATGACTCCGGCATCTTTAGAGGATTACTTAGAACAAGCTGACCAGGTTCTTAATTATTACAAATCTTTAAATAAAGATAAAAATGAGAAAATCGTTAATTTTAACTTTATGGCCAGAGGCGAACCTTTAGCTAATCCAGTTGTTCTCTATAACAGCAAAGAATTGTTTGACAAACTTTCTGAAAAAGCGCTCGCTCTTAGGCTTAAACCTCAGTTTATGATTTCTTCTATTATCCCTGATGATTTACCTGTAAAGCTTGAACATATTTTTAACGATGAGAGAGCTACGCTTTATTACTCTCTTTATTCTACTGACAATCAATTCAGAAAAAGATGGCTTCCTAAATCAATGGATTGTTTTAAAGCACTTGATATGATTTCAGCTTTCCAAAAAAACACAAATAGGCCTATTGTTTTACATTGGGCTTTTATTAAAGATCAGAATGACAATATTCAACAATTACATAGCACCATGAAAATGGTTAACGAAAAAGGGATTAATGCTAAATTTAATCTTGTCAGATATAATCCACATAGTGAACGTTATGGTTTTGAACCAGATGAAACTAAAATCATTCAACTTTTTGACATTGTTAAATCTTATTTACCTCATTCCAATAGCAGAATAGTTCCTCGTGTTGGACATGATGTTAAGGCATCCTGTGGTATGTTTGTTAAATAATTATTTTTCGTTGTGTAATAGTTTATAAAATAAAAAAATAATATTTAACCTTTATTATTTAATATTAAAGCTTAAAAAGACCTTTATGGTCTTTTTTGTTTTATTTTTTAAGTTATAATTAATTCATGTATATGATACTATATATATTTTAAATAAGGGGAAATTATGAATATTAAACAAAAATGGAAAGATGCTATTATAGATCCTTCAAGCAATTTATCTGTAACAAATACTACAGGAGAAAAAGTAAGCTTTAAAGAAAATATGGCTCGCAAATTATCTCATGCTATGGAAGTTGTATGGATTGGCTTAACTCTTATGACTATTTCCACAGCTGCGCTTACTTATAATGAATGGAGTGATCGTATGGATGCAATAAAACAGGGCATTCAAAACGGGAGCATTGATACAACTAAAGAGGCTGTTGATTCTCAATTTTTTGCCAGCAGAGGTGCTAACTTTAAAGATTCTTTCTTAGCTGTTGCCGATAATTTTATTCCATCTGATAGCAAGGAAATATCACAAGAAGATATAGATAACAACAAAACTTTACAGAGTATATTTAAAGGGATGAATGAGGTTTATGTAAAAAAATTTGTTGCTGAAAATTATGAACCAGTGACTGCTGAACGAGTTAAAATGGAAATGGAAAGAGACAGTGATATTACAACAACTGTAGATATGCCTCAGATCCCTGAAAAGGAATTTATATTAGAGGAAGATAACTCTATATCTAAAAATAGATTATCAGTCCCAACCAAAGAAAGCTTGTCTTCTAAATTACAATCAAGGAATACTGAAAAATTAAATATCATTAATCATGATAATGTTAAAAAAGCTAAAATGTAATAGTAGTATTCTTTATATATGAAACATAAAAAAAGACCTTATCAAAAGGTCTTTTTATTTATACTTTATCCTGCTCTTTTTCTTTATTTATTTTATTTATTAGTTCATTTACAGATAAAACACATTTTCCACACTTATCACCGATCTTTATATATTTCTTTAAATCTTCTATTTCGCGCACATCATTTTTTCTTACAATCTCTTTTAATTTTCTTTCTGTTATAGCATGACATATACAAATAAACATATTATCTACCCCTACTATTTTTTATATAAACATAAAACATTAAAAGGAAAAAACAATGTTATTTTTTTACAACTTTTAATAAATGATTATTTTATTGCATCTAATACATCATTTTGATATACCTGTCAGTATTTATTTGAGATTATTAAAACTTTTTTATTAAACGTATTACTTACTTTATATCACAAATAATATATTCCATAACATCGTAAAGACATCTTATTTCATAAGATATTACTTACAAGATAATTTTTCTTTTTTAGGGAACAGAATATTTAAAGTTAAAAATCTCGTGTAAAAAATTTTTATAATAAATTTACTATATCTATATCTAAAAATAGAAAAAACATCATTCTTTTATTTGAACCATTTAGTATCATTATCAAAGTAGATTAGTCTTCTTTTTTATATCGGATATTTATTTTCTTTTTTTAAACTTCTTGCGCGCATGACATAAGAAAGGATATATATGACATAATGGATTAGGATTTTATTAAAAGTTTTTAAATACAAAAAATAAACCTGGCTTTACCATTCATTTTATTTTAGAATAACACTATTAAAATTTATTAGAAGGAACATATGATGATTAAGATTTACTTTAACCCTTTAACTGGCAAAACCATTCCAGATGCTCACATTAAACAGTATTGCCTTGACAATATGAATAAGGTTGAACATGTTGATGAAATTGGCTCAGAGCTTATGCTGGTGGGTTATCGTTATGCTATGAAAAAATTAAAAACCCCTGTTGAAAACGTTATCTTTTATTTTAAAGATGAGAAAGGTGAATACAATCCATATTCTTTTGATGAGACCGTGAAAGTTAAGAATTGTAAAAATTACCCTTCATTATTTGAAGAGATGCTTTTTGAGCTTCTCTAATAAATTACACTAACTTATTATAAAAAAAAGGGGCTTGCGCCCTTTTTTAATTTTTATTATTTATTTTATACATAGATCTTATCCATCCATGAGGTTCTTTATATTTTAAAGCTCTATATCCTTTATTATAAAGATAAGCAAACAATCTATGATTTATTATATCATCAATCATTATATTTATGTTTTGTTCTTCTATTAAATTAATTAAATCGTTGAATATACCTTTACCTCTAAATGGTTCTTTTAGATCTATTATTTGAATAGATACAAAACATAATTCTTTTTCTTCTATTATCCTTTTTATACTTACCATCGAAAAATTATTAAATATTTTTATATTGTAAACACTCTTTAACTCTGAATCAGTTAAATATACTTTTTTATTATTTTTAACTTCTTCTTTTACAACTTTTAATAATATCTTGACTTCGTTTTCTTCATAGTTCATATATTATATTCTTTTATGTTTATTGTTTTTGTCTGCCATTTTAAATTGTTGCATACCATTTTCTATATCTTTTTTTTCTTTTTTTATATAAGCCTCATTAATTATTTCTTGCCTTGAAGCGCTCATTTTGCTATTATCACTATATAATTCTTCAAGTAAATAATTCTCACAATCATCATCAGGTATGTATGATATAAACTCAATTAATCTATGAGACAATTCACTTAAATCCATTGGAATTATAAGCTCGCGCATTGTCACATTATGCTTATTGATAATACTTTTTATATCGTTAAAATATTTTTTTTCTTGTTGATTTTTATAATCCATATCTTTTATATCAAAAAGAGAAAAAATTAACTCTCTTACAGTCCCTATATCTTCATATTTATTTTTAACCATTTCTATAGGATTATATTTAACGCCCATATCAATAACAATATTTAAAAATTCTACAATTTCTTTCATACCCTCTTCGTCAATCTTCTTTATAGAGATTGAAGAATTTAAATATGTATCTATAAAATTTTCTGCTATATTTATACCATAGCTATTAAGATTTTTTATCGACTTAATTACAAACTCTTTTGAAATTAAAGACAGTCCTACTAATTCCCTTACGCCCAATTCATCATTAAATTCCATCCATTCAAAATCTTTATCTGGATTTAATCTTATAAACTCTTTTAAAAAATTTCTATTTTCCTGATACGACCAACAAACATTCTCTATTGAATTTTTTACATTTTCTAAATTGTTTATTCTAAATCTTTTGGCATATATATCATTAATAATTTCTTTTTGCTCATATTCTTTTAAAGTTAAAAAATACGGTTCAAAAGATGGTTCTTCACCTTCTTTTTTTAATTTATAATTATCTACATCTGAGACTAAAAAAATAGATAATTGCTCAAAAGAACATTCATCATAATTCATTCCACTATTATTTTTTAAATATTTTTTATAGAAAGACAAAGACATTTTATTCACCTCAATTTTACATACCAATAATATTATTATATATCAGAAAATAGATTTTTACATTAATGATTTATTTTTAAATCCTTTTTATTTTCTTATTATTTTTTATACTTATACTTAATTTATTTTCAATGCTATGTTTTTCAAACAACACTTCCTTCTCATTAAAGATTTCTTCTATTAATTCTATTTCATCTTCCGACAAATTATTCACTATAATTTTTTTTAATATATTAAACTTATCTTCGTATTCATTACTCTTAAAATTTATTTTCAACATTGATCTTAAACAATTTAAATCTGAGTATAGATTTTCTTCACCACCATTAAAAATTACATCTTCTATATTCACCCCTATACTTTCTAATATTTTTTTGTTTTTTAAAATCAATAATTTCATATCTTCATAATTATATGGTTTTTTGCTATTCCTTTTTACTTGTAAAAAATAAAAGAATATTTTTGACTCATCATTTTCCTTTCTGTAATAAATAGAACTCATGGAATTGTTCATATAGTATTTTTCTACATTCATTTTAAATTCATTATCTTTATTTATTATAATCTCCAAAAGATTTATAAACGATAATAAGTCTTCAATTTTTCTATAAGATGACATCCTTTCGTTTTCTTTCATAAAACCATATTCTATTAAAGACTCATAAAATGTTTTTTTGTTCTTCATAATATTATCTAAATAAATATTTACAAATTCCATATTAATACTTAAAGCCTTACTTAAAAATTCAAAGCTATATTTATTTTCTTTATTAATGAATCTATCATCTTTAAAATCAATTAAACATCTTTTTAAACTTTCCAGCAGAAACCATTCTTTTTGCATATTTAAATAGGTATCTTCATATTCATTAAATTGCTCCATATAATATAAGCAATCCATATCTTTGTATATTTTAATGAATAATTTTTCATTTTCGATACAACCATTTTCCTTGAAATCCATAAAAAAATTTTTTATACTTTCGTTAAAATTATTATTAACCTGTTTTTTAAATTTAAAATCTAATACTGTTTTTTTCATTTTACCTTCATTCTCTTTTTCATTTTAATTAAAATATAATATTTATAAACTCATTAATTCTTTTTTATATCTTATGAGATTATATCTTGTTATATCTTCTCTTTCTTCGAAAAATTTATCTGTATTAAAAATTCTTTCCATAGACAAAATAGTGTCTGTAAAATTTATAGTTCCTCTTATTACTTCCGAAAAAGAATAATATGATAAATATTCTTTAGAAACTTTTTTTCTATAAAACAGAAATTTTTTATATTCAAAAGATAAGGATATCAAATCTATATCCATTATTATTTTAGATTCTTCTATTGAAGGTTTATGTTCTATTGTATCTATAATTATTTGAGATACTTTATCTACATCTAAATTTTTAATATTTTTACTATCCACAAATTTTTTCATACAATCGACACTTAATTTTTCATTTCTTCCATCAAAAGAAGGAATTTCATATATGATATCATGAAACACCCAAGCATATATCTGTTCTATTGTTATTTCACGTAATTGTTTTTCACCTAAACTATAAAAACCATCTTCTAAATGTTTTATTGTATGAAAAAATCTATGCTTTTCTTTGTATGAATCTATAATACCTTTTTGCTTTATTAAATTTTTAAATATTTTTATATTCTCATTTTCATTATTCATAAAATCACCTTATAAATTTAAAATTTTATTATTTTAATAGATTTATTTTATACTTAACCGTAAAACAATGATATTTTTCTACTAAAAAATATAGAAAACTATACCATAATTTCCGGCCATTTTAAATATATATTTATTTTTAGGATCATGTTAAATTATTATAAATTTATATTTTATATTAATTCCCCCCGTTACTCTTTTTAAACAACATTATAATATAAATATTCAGTATCTATACTTATTCATTTTTCTTTCCATAAAAAATGCACAATTACTTGGTGTAAATAATTGTGCATAGAAATAATAATAGACATGTATCTAATAACTATTTTTTATAAGATTATATTTATTAAAAAATTTTATTTATCTTATCTTATTATTTTTTTATTTAAATCTTAACTTCATCTAAAAAATTGATAATTTCTTCTTTAGTTAGAGAATTTTTCTCTAACAATAAATCTTTATAATTTATTATGAGATCTTTATTGTTTTTTATTAATTCTTCTACTTTTTTTTCCTGCTTCTCTTTTAATTTGCAAAGAGATATATAATTTATTTCTTTTTGTTCTTTGGTTTGTGGTTCAGCGAAAAAAGGAAAATCCAAACCAAGTGATAAATATTTATCAGAAAGTTCCATCCAGTTTTTAAAATCCATGCCAGAACCAAAACCACATGTCCCTATAAAATATTTTTCACATATATAACCAGCTAGATTAACTTCCATAATAGCTTCTATATACTTCGTATTATATCCTTGGTTGGAGTTATCTTTTTTAATAAAAGAGACTTTACCAGCATATTTTTTTGGAAAGAGAATTTTTTCTATTAAGTTTTGTGAAGCCATAATTTCAATATAAGGTTCACTTATTTGATCTTTTATCAATGCTAAAGTAGTTAAATGACCTAATTCATGAATTATAACTTTTTCTCTGCTTTCCTGTTTTATAATTCCAAATAAATTTATGAAAGTATATTCATCTTCAAATTTTATTTTTTTTACACCTGAGATTATTTTTCTGGTAAAAAAGAAAACAATAAAGAATAATAGACTTGATATCAATATTTCTTTTTCTATTTTATAATAGTTATTAAATATAGTTGCCACTAAAGATAAACACAAAGATGCATAAAATAATATATAAGACAATTTATTTATTAAAATATTAATTTTTATTTTTAAAGATAGTCTTCTACTTTTTTCATCTTGCACATTATTACTTAATACATTTTGAAATAAATAAAATGATAAAGATAAGATAAATGCTATTAGACTATTTTTGAACAATTCTATATTTTTACTACTAATCATTTCTATTATTTGGTTTTTAAATATAAAAATTATTAAACATGATAATAAACATCTTGCTATTATATTGAATGATTTTTCCATACAGCCTCCTGTAAAATTTCATAATCTTACCATATATCTTATTATTTTTTCAAGAATATCTTGGTGAAAAAATTTTATAAGCTATAATTATATTATGACATTAAGGAGGTTTTATGTTATTAGAAAAAACAAATAGTAGGTATAAATATAAATTTCATACCGAAATTGAAAAAGGCAATTTTGAAGTATTTGATATTTTAGGTATGCGTAATGTTAATAGAATTATGTCTACTTATAGAAACACATCTTCTGTTTTTGAAGGTGGAGAATTGAATAATTATACAACTTTACATGCAATTATTTCTTATCTTGAAAAAAAACACTCAAAAAAAACAGAGAGTATTGCAATAAATAAATGGGAAGATATTAAAGAAAAATATATAAATTTTAATTTAGAATTGAGCGTAGTTAAACAAAGATATTCATATAGTAAGATATATAGTTTTCATGATACCGGGTATGAGAAGTATCCCATGACTAAAATAGAGATCCCTTTCACCAATTTTAACTCTCTCTTGAATTATAAATTTTCAGATAAACTTATAAATCTAAATAAAAAAATTTTCAGTGATGCTTTAAAAGAAGTTAATTTTGATGATGTTATTCCTGTTTACACAATAAAAAAATTAAATGAAAATTATGATTTGATTAATCTATTCTTAGATGAAATGAAATCAAGATCACCTTTAAAATCACTTGGTGATGGTATATATTTAATAGACTTTGATAAAATTAATAACAAAGATTCATTAAAACATTTTTTAATTTTAGCAAGTAAAGAGAAAAAATTTAACTCTAAGTTAATAATTAATGCTTATAATCATTTAGATGAAAATGAAATGAATGAATTTTTAAATATTATGGATCTTGATTTTGTAGATGAAGATAAAAATATAGTAGAGTCTTTATTATTAGGGATGTCAGATGAAAAAAATATCGAAAAAATTAAATTCTTTTTAAATTTTATTGATAATAAAAATTATGATTTCTCTTCTTTAAATCTTAGCCGTATAATTCATTTTAAGGTGTCTGATTTAGATTTCATTAAAGAATTTATTGATAAAGGAATTCAATATAAACAATATTTTAATTTTATTTATAAAGCTAATAAAAATGATTTTTCAAATGAAAAAAGCTACCCTTATGCTTTAATTAAAGGTAAATTATGGGATTGGAATTTAAAAAATAATGATAATATGACTTTTATAGGTTATCATAATAATGAGTATGATAAATATAGTGAAAAGGATAGTTCTCAAGATAATATTTATAAAAATGAGTCTATTTATTCATATCGAATGACATTTAATGCTTTACTGGATTTTTTATCTACACAAGAAAAAGATGATATGTTAAGTGATTTAAGTTTTCTGAAAGAAGCTAAAAATTCTATTTTGATAACATCATTAAATCTTTTATTGAAAAAGAATTTTATATCAAATAAAGCTATGGGAGATTTTTTAGGTGGAGAAAATATTCCTGAATTGCTCATTGATTTAGTCTCAACCAATTTAAAAAAAGGTTACAGTGCGTTCAATATTATATTAAATTCTGAAATGCATCCTAATTTTTTTACAATGAATAATGAAGCAGATTTTAAAAAGTTTATTTATCGAGTTTGTGATAATACAGAGAATGTAACTTATATTGATTCATTACATGATATTTTAAATTGCTGTATAAAAGCTAATATGGATAAAGAATACTTACATAATACTGAAATATCCTTAGATCTGTTAAGATTTTATTTAACGGAAATTCATCGCTTAATTAATGAATTATCTTATGTGGATTTCTCACACGTTAATGATAACTTAAATTTTCTTATAAACAATAATAATATAAAAGATATTAAAGAAGATTATTTTATTTCATCTACAATTGAAGCTATACGAAACATGGATTATAAAAATAATTCTTCTACAGATTATGGTTTTAATAATATGAAAGATAAATTCAATAGTTTAATGACCGAAAAACAAATCAAATATGAAAAAGAACTTTTATCGGACGAGTTAAAAACTAATTTATCAAATGATTCAAAAAATAAAAAAAGACTATAAAATAATTATAAAATAATTATAAAAAAGAAGAGCACGCTCTTCTTTTTTTATTAATGAGAAAATTTAAATTGTTGTTTATATAGTATAGCTCCTATCTTATAAAACTGAAATCCAGACCATTTCTCGAAATTTTTACCATACGTTTTATCATTAATACATTGACTCATAAAGTTTTCTATATCATTATTTTTTAAATATCCACCATTTGAATATTCAAGAAAACATTGCATTTTCATATTAAGAAAAATATTTTTTTTATTGTTCGATTTTTCAATAATACATTCATAAGTTTGCTTATCATCTAAACTATTTTCTTTACACTCTGATCCTATTTCCATCATTAATTTACTACTTTCCATTTCCTCTCTTGTAACAGAGCTTAATACTCTACTGGTTAAATTGTCATTGCCATTTTCATATTCATCAAATGAATTTTCAACTATATCAAATAATTTAACATTATCACTATGACCATCACCTTCTTTTTTAGCCATATCTTCAAACCCATATCTTAAAGAACCAAGTTGATAATTGTTTAAAGCGATGTCTTTTAATCTATTTTGAAAACATTCTTCTTCATCTTCTTTTGAGCATAAATGAAGATTTTTATTTTTTGTTATGCGAATGGAATCCTCTTTTACTTTTAAATACTGTTCAGATGTTATGTATTTTTCTGACATATTATTAATATCTTTTATTTCATTTTCGTTTAAAATATTTTCAATTTTAAAATTTTTATATGGCATCGGGACATCTAAATCTTGGCTTGAAAAAGCATTACCTGATATGAATAATATGAATGGAGTTAATAATGTAAATGATTTTTTTATGTTCATAACTATCCCTCGTAAAATGATTTAACTGTTATATACTAAATATAAATAAATGTAAAATATATTATTTTTTTTGATTTTTTATTTAGTCCATGTATATTATATGAAGATAATAAATAAAGAGGAACTTATATGAAAGTCAAACTTATTCATACATTAATAATTGGGGCTACTTTAATATTAAGTGGTAACGCTATAGCAGATAATGCTGTTCAGTTTGGTGGTGTTAATATTTCCAATTCAGCTAATGATAGCGATACTCCTGATGAAAATACATTAGGATATATCAAAATAAATAAGGAAGAAAGAGAGCAAACAATTAAACAGGAAGAAAAAGCAAAACAAGCTCACCAGGAACAAATGAATCATTTGAACGATGCTTACAAGGGTATGATAGTAAACGTGCCTGATAATGAGCAATATCCTGCAAGCAATATTGATGTAGCTAAATACTCTACAATTGGTTCTCCAGAAATTGCCAAAACTATTTATTCTAAAAACAAAAAGATTGTAGATTTAATTATGAGCCAAACTACAGCTTTTGCTGTTGGTCCGTATGTTGGTGATGATAAAACTTCTTATATTTTCTTTGATCCACAATGCCCTCATTGTAATAACTTATGGACTACACTAAAAGATCCAGCGTTTAAAGATTATCGCTTTATATGGATTCCTATTGCATTTATGAATAATAATAGTGCCCCACAAGCAGCGAAAATTCTTACATCACCTGACCCTGTAAAAGCGATGGAAGAGCATGAAGCATTGCTTAAAAAAGGAAGTATCGGTATTGAAGGTTTAAAAGATATTAAGATAAATATATCTGACAGAATAAAAATAAACACTCTTAATTTTTCAAATATAGGTGGTTCTTCTGTTCCCTTAATATTGCATTTAAACAAAAAAGGTATTATTAGTTTTAATCCAACAGAACTTGATAAAGAAAATATGTTGCAATATCTAAACGAATAAAAAAAGCCCCTCGCGGGGCTTTTTTATTATAGTCTTTTTTTCATAGACAATTCGTTTTCAGGCTTATTAGTAATTCCTTTCAATATTTCATTCCTTTCTATCTGAACTGAAACAGATTCAAACTTATCCATATTACCTTTTCCTTTGATACAACTTAAAGCGTTATCTGTTATATAAGATAAATCAGGATTATTCAGAATAAGGGTATTTATCAGATTCATATTAGGGCTATATTGAACTAATTCATTTATTATTAAAAGACCCTGCAATTTAGGATGCACATCATTTAACTTTTCTCCTTCCATGAAAGCTTTTGCTATTACAGAGTAAAGTTCATTATTCACTGTAGGGTGTAAGGACATTTTTTTCGCAACTTCTTCTTGTTTTTCGTAAATTCCAAATACCCCTTCTGGACCTGCAAATTTAAAAGCATTAAACATTTCAGCATGATATTTATCATCACCATATGTCTCATACTGTATAACATCAGTGCGAGAGGTGCCATTAATCAGGAAGTTCCCTATAAACCCATAACCATCTTTATCTGTATTTAAATCTATATTTTCTCTTAAGAATTTCCACACACTGGCTCCACCAACATACTTTTCTTTAAAGCCCTGATCTGGTAAATCAAACCATATATTTCTTCCAAAATTATCTGTATTATTTAATGAATTTTTAGCTTTTTTAACTGTTGATAATTGTTTTAATACCAGTAATTTTTCTCTTATTGCATATCTGGCAGCAGAAATACCATTATCATCATAAAGTTCATCCCAATCTTTTCTTGACTTTAAATGCTCCAGAGGTGCTCCAGATGTTTTAAATTTTTTAAAATATTTTATTTTTTCGAGATTATCAAAGTCTTCTGAACTTATATTATTTGCGACCCACTCTTTTAAAAAAACATTTTTCATTTGATAATTTGCATGTGGGTTATCATCTATATGCTTCCATAGAGGCTTGCCTTCTATTGATTTACTCAAAATATCAGGATACTTTTTCATAACTACTTCAATAACATTCTGCTCTTTCATCTTTTTAAAACTTTCATCATTCAGTTCAATCCCCTTATCTAACATAACATTTAAAGATAAGGCATTATTTGAATAAACTATATGTTCTGGAAAATCCATCTCATTACCAGAACTATTAATATATATTTTTGGATTTGCACTTAATGACAATATTTCTTCTTTGCTGGTATTTTTTAAAATAAAAGCTAAATTATTATCGTAAATTTCAGAGTAATTTATACTACCTTCTCTTGAGGATAGTAATTCTTCAAGAGCTGTTTTTTGCTGTCTTCCTGATTTTACTGATAAAATAGAACCATCCGTTTCCTCTATTAAAAATCCGGCCCATTCTATAAGATGATAATCTTCATAACCTCTTGAATATATATAAGCTGATAACAAATTATTAGATAAATGTTTTTCTCTTTCATTATCTGCAAGATTCGCTGCTAAGTTTATATTTTCATTACTATGGTTTAGCATTTTAGTGATGGGTATTAAATCATTTACACTTACTTCTTTATTTCTAACTAAATTCAGAATGTTCTTTTCTACGCCACTATATTTTATGTTTTCCATTAGGTATTCTCTCTATTTCTGTTTTATTACTATTTTATAATTATAAAACATTTTATATACTAACAAAAGCATAAAAACAAAAAAGCAGGCCTAAGCCTGCTTTTCTGGATTACCCGAACATAATCAGGTGTTTTTTTATCTCATGTGAGATGGACTACACCAAGTCTCTTCGGATTACATTTGAGGTTGTAATGTTACCTGTTTAAATATTACTCTAATGAATAATGAAAATCAACTATTTTTATAATCTTTTTTTTGCTTTCACACAATCTTCAAATTTACTATCCAATAGATTTTTTTCTATAAAATGTTTACTATTTATCACAATTCTTTGTTGAACCATTTCTATTTGTTCCATTTTGTATTTCCTTGTTTCTTTTACGTTCGCTTTACCAGCACTTGTCAACTTAACCCTTGCTATATAATCTTCTTTGAATTCATTATCTATCGTGGTAATAGCACCTGCATCTAAAAATAATTTAATTGTTGCATTTATCATTGGATTATAATGATCAGAGCTATTCTCATAAAGCACTATTTTTAACATTTCCCCTAATGTTTCTTTATCTATTTTTTCAATATCAGAAATAGATAAAGAGGATAATGCAATTACAGTATAAGCTGTATTTTTATCTTTTATCTTTTTAGACAACCATTCCTGGGCAACTCTGGAATTATCCCCTAACAAAACATTTATATTATCCTTACAATTCTCTATCAAATATTGTTTTGTATTTTGATCCATCCCATTAAGTTTAGGTAGAAGTATTGCATTATCAGGATTTAAAAGAGGCACTTTCTCTATTAAGCTTTTTAATACATTTGATTTATTTGTGGTAAAACTAAAATCTTTTAATCCATTATCTATAATGTAATTTAATATATTTTTACCTTGCTTATCAGTGGTTTTAAAATATGAATCTAATTTCTTTAAGGATAGTAATTTATTCAATAACAAAAAATTCTTTTCTATTAAGAGCATTAATGTTGTTTGACCTTTATCATTTAATGCTTTATCCCATCCCTCGTATGAGGATAATGTTTTATAATCTATTTTTACACCTGAATCTAAAAGATTCCATAAATTATCAGAATCATTTTTACTAAATAAATCTAATATTTTTTTATTTTTAGTATAAGGTAAATATACGGAATCATCATTATTCTCATTCAGTAATAGATTTTTATCTTTAAGTAAGGATAACGATTGTAAGGATTCAGTTAAAAATAATTTATTTTTTATATTAGACAAGTTACAATTTTTTAATACTTCTTCACTTGTAAAAGGAAAAATAAAATTCATAAAAAATTTATCATAATCGACATTTTTATTTATCTTAGAATCCTTAAAAATAATATCTACATTATATTCATTTTCATTATTATTTTTATTTAATAAGTTATGATCCCATTTTAATAATTGTTTAAATATATCATCATTTAAAGTTCGATGTAGACGGTTAAAAACATTTTGAGTTAATGAATATATTTCCTGTCCTTCTAAAGACTTTGTTCTTATCATTTCATCTACTATATTTGAAAAGCTTTTAAATGAGGATATTTCAAGCTTATTTATTATTTCACTTAAAGAATCTAAGATTATTTTAGACATACCTATACCTGTTTTTTATACTATATTATTAATGTTATCATAAAAATTATAAAAGCTACAACATTCGCACTTAAATGAGTAGCTTTTAAATAAAAAGATATTATAATCTATTTTTTGAAATATTCTGAGAATTAATTTGTGGTTTAATATTTCCAAGAATTTTTCTTTCTTTATTTATAGTAAGCAAATTATTTTGTTCTTTTATAAAATTAGACCAATTCTCATATTTATTTTCAACATCATCAGTCATACCGAAATCAGAATTCTTCCCTAAATATCTATCTTCATCTAATTTTGTATAAATTCCAGAACTTATTAATCTATCTATAACTGGCACAAGCTCTATTCCAATATAATTTTGTCCTTCAATTATAGTCAAATATATTTCTTTTTTTAGTTCATCACTTAATGAATTAAAGGCTTTGTCTGTTAAATTATATATTATAAGAGATAAAAATTCAGGATGCGCTTCATATCTTTTCCAGCCATCACTCCTTTCTTTTATTTTTCCTCTGGCTTTTTGTAATTCTTTTATTAAAAGTTCTTTATCATTACCTAAGATCATATCAGCATTATTTTTATATTTATTTACGATTTCCATCTTATAATTAACAGACCAATCTGCTATTTTACTAAAATTAATATCACTTTCGAGTAAATCTATGTTTCTTAAAATCTCTATTACACTTTCAACTTTTGAACGATGCGAGTTAATAGCGGAGCTTGCTGTTAAATATGATATATAATTTAATCCATTTTCATCTATCGTCGATAATAAATCAAGCCAGTCGCTTCTGTTTTCCTTTAATTTATCTAGGTCATTAATATTCATATAAGATAAAGGATATCTACCATTATCTAATATTATATTTTCCCATCCATATATAGATGTTATTTTATAATAGGATAATGTGTAATTCGATGCCAGTTTAAACTCGTCCTTGTATTCTTTAATTTTTTCTTTATGTATTACTTCAAATAGTTTTTCATTTTCATTTTTGAATATCTTCCATATATTATCTCTGTTAATTGAATTATAAATAAAATCACCATTTTCAAAAAGGGAATCAAATTTCACACCTTTATCTAATAATTGATGTACGTTTTCTTCATAACCATTATAAATAGCATAATACATTAAGTTTGATAGTATCCCTCTATCATCTATATTTTTATAATTCATGCATTTATTTCTCTTTATTAATTCATAGAGAACAGGATCTTTTTTTTCATTTTCGTAGGTGTAATACTTCATCTGTTTACTGGTGAATATAGCTAATGATAAAGGTTTATTAAAAAAATCACTTTCCCATTTTTCTATAAAATTGAATGTTTCCAGACAATCTTCTTTTTTATATATATTAGTTAAATAATTTTTCATTATAACTTCATTTATACTTGCTATATCTATATTTCCATATATCTCATTCACCATTGGCAAAAATGATGATATTTGGTCTCCATTTAAGCTTTCTGCAAGTTTTTTAACATGTTGAGTTAAAGTATTCATATTGCCTCATTTTATTGAATCAATCATAATAATTTTTATTTTATTCATTAATTTCATTATAGCATAATTTTTTATTTATAATCTTATATTTATTATAAATTTGATATGCATTAATATTATTCAAAAAAACAAAAAGCCTCATAGAGGCTTTTTTATTATCTTTATAATTACAATCTTGTCTTTGGCTTTATAATATTTTCATTATTACCTAATTCTTTATGTAATTCATTAACCTCTAATTTAGTTTTTATAGAAAAATAAAAGTCATAGTTAACATCACCATCCGTATTTCTTTTTTTCCATACCGCATCCATATTATTTAAAACCTGATCATTAAAATCTGAAAAAGCTATTTCACTATTATGAATTAAAAATTCTACACTTTTTTTCAATTCATAATCAGTTTTTACTTTATATTCAGTAAGGAAGAAAGAGAGTATCGAAGCTTTTAATTCATTTCCTATAATATCTACTGGATATGATTCATCTACAGAAGCAAAGAATTTCTTCAACATTTTAGTGAGATGATCTTTAGAACCATTAATAGTATGACTTTTTACACATTCTTCATAAAGTATTGTGTCCATTTTTTTAGCGAGAATACTTTGACCTTCATTATTTCCAAAAATTAAAACAGGTTCATTTACATAATGTTCGATAATTTCATTAGAGTTATTTAACTTTTGATGTAAATGATTAAATAAATATCCAGTTCCATCACTTTTTAAAGTTAATTGTATATTTTTTAATAACCATTTGAGTATATCGCTATCTAAATTATAATCCTTTAATGCATAATCAAAAATATTCATATTTTCATTATCTGCATTATTTAAATAGGGTTGAACTTTCTTTAATTTCCAAAACTTTTTGATGCTTTTTGATTTTCTTCCAACATCTAACATCATAGCTGTTTGGTTTTTTTCATTTTTTATAGATTCCCATCCCTGTATAGATTTTAGATGATCTTCATCATAAAACTTATTAAATCCATCGAAATATCTGTTAATTAATACTTGATTGACAGATTGGGGGGATTCTTTTTCCATCATATCTATTATATGTTTCTGGAGTTCTTTATTTTTTCTGGTATCTTTATTCATTATTAATCTTGCCACATCCAGACAATTTTGAACTCCACCTTTTATATTAATATATTTGTCCCATAATTCAGGCGAATCAATATTTAAAATAATTGGTTCATCTCGCCATTTATCATCAAAACTAATGCCTTTATTTAAGAGAATCGATATTGAGTCTTCATAACCAGAAGAATTATAGACAAGTTTATTTAATAAATAAGTTCCACCAAGCAAAGGATCTTCCGAATCAGACGGGATTCTTCTTATGATTTCATCTTTTGTTTTAGTTAAAATCTTTGCCAAAATTTCTTTTTCTTCATCTCTTGCTAAATTCCTACATCTTTTTGCATAATATTCGAAAGGATATTCATCTTCAGAAATTTTTTTGTTAAAAAAATTACTATCAGCTAACTCAAATATATAATTAAATAACTCTGCTTTTGAATTACTGTTTCCGCAATAATAAATAAACATTTTATCTAAAGTTGAACTTCCGGTTGAATCTTTTTTATTTATATCTAACCCGTCTTTTTCAGCCATACTTTTAATTATATAAAAAAAAGGTTCTATGGCCGGAGGGCTACTTAAAAACATACTATTTATTGCACTAAAACTATCTTTAATCATATTCTTTATCCTGATTTTCTTTTATAATTAATTCTATCATTAAATAGATAAAGATTAAATATACTAATAAAACAAAAAGGTCGCTTCCATGCGACCTTTTACACTTTTTTATATCACTTATTTTTTTTCTTCAAATTCAGCATCTATAACATCATCCTCACTTGGCTTATTATATGCCGATGCAGAAGATGCATCACTTTCTTTATTTTCATGAGAAGAACGTTGTGCTACAGCACTAAGGTTTTCCATTTCTCTTTTTATAACATTTATATCATCTGACTGAATACTATCTTCAAGCGATTTTATAGCTGACGCAAGTTCACCAGATGGTGATGGATTATCCCTTTTAATAGTATGTAATATACTATCTGCCATATTTCTTGTTTCAGCTAATTCCTTCGCTTTTTTATCTTCTTTCTCATGAGCTTTTGCTTCATTTATCATTTTTTTAATAGCATCCTCTGTTAAACCAGAGTTAGCTTTTATGGTGATAGTATTTTCTTTCCCTGTATTTTTATCTTTTGCACTTACATGTATTATACCATTACTATCTATATCAAAAGATACTTCAATTTGTGGCATACCACGTTGAGCAGGAGCTATTCCTTCCAGATTAAATTCACCAAGTAAATGGTTATGAATTGCTATAGATCTTTCACCCTGGAACACTCTAACGGTAACTGCTGTCTGATTATCTTCAGCAGTAGAAAATACCTGAGATGCTTTAGTAGGAATAGTTGTATTTTTCTCTACTAATACTGTCATAACACCACCCATAGTTTCTATACCAAGTGATAATGGTGTTACATCAAGCAATAATACATCGGTTATATCACCAGATAATACAGAACCTTGAACAGCAGCACCAACGGCAACAGCTTCATCAGGGTTTACGTCCTTACGTGGTTCTTTACCAAAAAATTCTTTTACTTTTTCCTGAACTTTTGGCATACGAGTCATACCACCAACGAGAATAACATCATCTACATCGCTTAAACTTAAACCAGAATCTTTCAAAGCGGTTTTACAAGGTATCATAGATCTCTCTATTAAATCTTCTACCAAAGACTCTAATTTAGCACGAGTTAGTTTCACTACCAAGTGTTTAGGACCAGATGCATCAGCCGTTATATAAGGTAGATTAATATCAGTTTGTTGTGATGAAGAAAGCTCTATCTTGGCTTTTTCTGCTGCTTCTTTTAATCTTTGAAGAGCAAGAACATCATTTTTCAAATCAACGCCTTGCTCTTTTTTAAATGTATCAGCAAGATAGTCGATAATTCTTTGGTCAAAGTCTTCACCACCTAAGAATGTATCACCATTAGTTGATAAAACTTCAAACTGTTTTTCACCACCTTCATTGGAAACTTCTATTATTGAAACGTCAAAAGTACCACCACCCAAGTCATAAACTACAACTCTTCTGTCGCCACTATCTATTTTATCTAAACCAAAAGCTAATGCAGCGGCTGTTGGTTCATTGATAATTCTTTTAACGTCAAGACCTGCTATTTTACCAGCATCTTTGGTTGCCTGGCGCTGAGCATCATTAAAATATGCTGGCACTGTTATAACAGCTTCAGTAACTTTTTTGCCTAAATAATCTTCAGCAGTTTTCTTCATTTTTCTTAGAATATCTGCTGATATTTGAGGTGGTGCAACTTTTTTACCTTTTATATCTACCCAAGCATCACCATTATCAGCTTTTATGATTTTATACGGAACTTTTGAAAGCTCTTTTTTAACCTCATCATCATCAAAACGACGACCTATTAATCTTTTCACAGCAAATATAGTACTTTCTGGATTAGTTACAGCTTGTCTTTTTGCTGATGTGCCTACTAATATTTCACTACCCGTAAAAGCTACTATAGAAGGAGTTGTTCTATGACCTTCAGAGTTCTCTATAACTTTTGCCTTACCATTTTCCATTATAGCTACACATGAGTTTGTAGTTCCTAAGTCAATACCTATCATTACGCTATCTTTTTTCATAATACACCTCTTGTTAATAAATTACTAAGAATTGGAAATTCCTTTCTAATAGCTAAATGGGATATATGATTTCAATTTCAAGGTAAAATAAAAAATATTTTTAATTACCTTAAAATGAATTGTAAAAAACACTAGCATAATCTCATTTTTTTCATTTATTAATATTGTATTTTCATAGAAAAATATGTAGAGTTAAAATATATGCCAGATAACAGCATAAAATAAAGAGGGCTTAATGAGAAAAAAGAAAACATCATTTCCAAGTAATCCATTTCCTTACATCATCAATTCTGATGGTAATCTTTATAACACTTTTAATTATACCCGCCTTACACCTAAGCAAAAAGATATTATTTCATATTTAAAGAAAGGGGCTATGTTGATATTAGATGTGGCTTTAAAAAAAGTACTAGTTTATGAATTTAAAAAGGGCTTACATCTTATAACCAAATTATCCATAAGAATGCTTTCATCTTTATTGAGAATGGGCTATATAAAAGTCGGAAATCTTGATTCTGGTAAAGTGTTTTTTAATTTAGCTGTTTAAGATTAAAAAAGAGCATATTCTGGGATATGCTCTTTTTATTTACTTACCTATAATAAGTCCACTCTGTATTTCCTCCTATTGAAGAAGGAATCCAGTTTAAATTTCCATTATCATCTATTTTCATTCTTTCATTCATAAAAGCATAATCAGAAGAAGCATGTATATAATCGAAATCTATATTCCATGATCTACCTGGAAATTTAGGTTCTTCATATACAGTTCTGTTCGGTAAATTAGGGGAATACATTGTTAATTTTTTTAAAGGCATACCAACACCTTTGCAATACGCCTGACCGTTATCATCACTTATAACTGTCTTCTTTTTCATTACACCTTCACATTCAACAACAATACCTTTTAAAGGACCGCCAGGAACAATCCCAAGTTTAGAATCATAGCTTATATTAAGCATAAGATCGCCACTCATTATCATTTTATAATTATCTTTTTTCTTAATTTCATTTGAACCTTTATAATCGAATTGAATATCTTCTGGTAAAGGATTTGATTGCAGGATAATTATATTAGGTTCATTATCAGACATTCTCCATTCACCAGAAGTTTCTAAATTTGTTTTATCATAAGTTACAAACCATGAAAATGTACCATCATTTTTTAGTTGTAAACTAGATTTTGTCTCTTTGATTCCATCAAGCTGGTAAACCCCTACAATATTTGGGTTTGAATTATTTATAATATTCTTTTCTGCCTGCTCTGCTTCCAGACTTTTAAAAGTCCAGCTTCTGGCGTTTGCATTCCCAATAATTAAAATTCCAGTTAACGTTATAAATAAATATTTTTTTAACATATACCCTCCACGTTTTTTTATCATAATACATCAAAATACATACACGTTCCAATTTTTCATTAATATTTGATCTAATTAATATAAATGTGATAAGGTTGTATGACTATAAATAATGAGGATTATATTATGAAAAAAATTGCCCTGGCTTTAATATCAACAGCTTTACTTTGTTCATCTTTTTCAGCTCTATCTGCACAAGCAGTACATGACACAACGAATGTAGAATCTGTTAACTTGCAAAAACAAATTCTTGAACAACTTGTTCAATTGAATGCACAAAAAACAGCAGAAATTTCTATTCTTAGAAATATTGAAACTCGTTTAAGTTCTATAGAAGCAAAACAATCAGAAGGTATGAAGGATAAATCCACTAACGATATGGAACCTAAATTTATACCCGTAAATCAAGTGTCAACAAAGTAATCCATAAATACTTCATAAAAAAGCTCCATTAGGGGCTTTTTTTATTCTCATTAAACATTTATAATACAAATCTATAAAATTAAAAATTAAGGATATATTATATGGATAAAATAAACCTTCTGGAACAATATCATATAAATAAACCAAAGAAGGGAGAAAGTTTTGATTCTTGGTTGCAAAACAATAAGGAAAATTTTTTTAGAATGAAATTTTATAGTAAAAAAAACTGGAAGTTTATAGCAGAAGAAACTTCTGAATTCCTTGATTTACCCGACAGTTTAAGGATAAGCACTTTGACGGAAAAATTGACTTTAACTTTACATTTAGCAGATCGAAAATTTAAAAAGAAATATAATTTCTAATCTTCTTTTGTTTTTTCTTTTTGTTTATCCGCATCCTTTTCTTTTAATTTAATTAATTCCTTTCTTAATTTAGATGCTATATCTGGATTGGTAATTTTTTTCCTTTTTTTCATATCATATTAGCTCAAAAAATATACTATTTTCAGTGTAAAAAAAGATATAAGAAGCGTCAAGCCTCTTATATCTTATATTTATAAATAAAATTATAAACTTTTTGTAAATGTTCTGGTAATTACATCTCTTTGTTGTTCAGGAGTCAATGAATTGAATCTTACCGCATAGCCTGAAACTCTTATTGTCAATTGAGGATACTTATCTGGATTTTCTATAGCATCTTCCAGAGTTTCCTTTGTCAATACATTCACATTAAGATGCTGCCCACCTTCAATGATTGGTTTGGCTTCAAACTGTAAAGGAATTTCCTTAAATGTAAAACCACCAATCTCATTAATACTTAACACTTTATCTTGATAGTTTTCTTTATCTGTTGCTAAAAATTTTATTTTACTCTGTTCAACATCAAACAAGCAAAATGATTTTTCAAGATCTTTGTCTATAGCTGTAACTATTTGAATACCTTTTAACATAATATAATCCTCTTAAATAATAATTAATGTATTATAGTTATATACTATATATTTATAATTTAAAGGTTATATTGACCTATTATTGACCTGAATCAATTAAAGCCTTTTTTTCTTCATATTTAATGCATATTCTTCATCAATTTTATTTAGCTCTTTATTGATAAGTTGTTTTTCATAATTAACTATCATTGGAATTATTACATTTTTAAAATGTTCTGATTTTTTTATATCAAAAAGTAAATTAAATTTTTCATGAGATATACCTAAATATTTATCAGACTCTTTTAAAAAATTAAATATTAAATTTTTCTCTTGATTAGTAAATTCTTCTTTTTTATTTACGCCTAAAACTTTTAAATATGTAGCAAAACCTGTCATTTTTATATTATTAAAACTTTCAAAATCCATCTCTTTATGGTTATAAAAAAGGTATTCTATTATATCTGTTTTCATTTCCTTGCAAGCTGTAAAAAAAATATTTTCACCCATTTTATTTTTATGGTGAATATCTACTTTTCCTTGATTAAATAGCTCAAAGAACAAATCTGAATTATCCTGATTTATTATAGCTTCTTGTAAAATATTATTTTCTAACACTGAAAGAGAAGCCCACCACTGTTCAGACTTTAATAACTCATTCAATATATTTTTTAAATTAGATTTTATTACTTGCTGAATAACCGTTAGGCCATTTTGACAGGTTTTATTTGTACAACCATATTTCACTAATACTTTAACCATAGGAAGATCGTTATTTTCTATGGCTGTCATAATAGGATATTTATTTTTCTTTCCTTCCTTGTTAACATTTAGTATAGAAAACTTTCCCATTAAATCAATTAAATCACTTCTTTGGTGATATACTGCTAAATGAAAAGTATCTCTTGGATGATTGCTTTTACTTTGATAACTATGAGTTCTTTCAAGAATGTATTTAGTTAAAAAAGAATTAAATTTTACATAATTTTTCTCTATCAGCATACTTAAGGGACTATTGTAAGTTCTGTTAACGACATTTACAGAAGCAGAATTTTTTAATAATATAATAGCTTTTCTGAATTGATTACTTTTTATAGACAATAGTAATAAGCTATTTCCGTCCCTATCTTTAAAATTAATATTTTGAAGCTTTTCTACTAATAATTTAAAAAATATATTAGGGTGATTGTATTGAATTAACTTTGAACCAATTTTAAATAATTCGGCATCATCTTTATCCAATAAAATATCATTAAAAGTATTAATGTCATTTTGATTAATTATTTTACTTATAATTCTATTGTTCATTATAGTCTCTTCTTAGCATTTTCTTTATTATTTATATTATCATTATTTATATTAGCAAGTATCTTTTTCTTTTCTAAATCAACTATCTTTATAATTAATTCGTTATATGTTTTTTTACAAATTTTAGATATTATACTTAAAACAGAATTTCCAAAATTATCTTGCTCATAAAAATCAAAATTCTTTTCCAGTAATTTATTTAAAATTATCCAGTCATTCTTTGTTATAGTTTTTTTAGAACGGTTAAATAATTTTGCGGCTGGAGTACTTCCAGTGTTATCCTTTATATTTATATCATAATTATAATCCAGTAGTTGATTAAATATATCATAATTCCCTGATGCACCTGCTATATGAAAGATTGTCATACCATCTTTATCTTTTAAAAAAGGATCAGGTTTTTGATTATCCCATATGACTTTAGCAATTTTTTTGTAATTATGTAATAAAGCATTTCTGAATAAATCTCTTCCATTTAAATCAAACCCGCTGGTATCCATGCCTGATTTTAATAAAATATCTATCACAGGGGTATCTTTCACTTTGAAGCAATGTCCTAATACGCTATAGCCCCCATCAACTATATCTTTAGCACCATACCTGACTAGTATTTCTATATTTTTCAACTTGTTTTCATATACTGCATTAGATAATGGGCTATACCCATTGCTATCTATGACATTGACATTTGCACCTGCTTTTAATAT
>Ga0308160_10001366_pt1 | contig 34743 bp, 51 predicted proteins | sample PhyFR1_FD_201036 | JGI IMG/M metagenome (GOLD analysis project Ga0308160, IMG submission 201036) | Phyllosphere microbial communities from UC Gill Tract Community Farm, Albany, California, United States - DLSLF.R1 | ecosystem: Host-associated > Plants > Phyllosphere > Unclassified | place: USA... | reverse complement strand
GACTCGACACTGCGAGAGCGTGAGACTTATCGTTGCCGCCCACGAAGACGATTTCATCATGCGAGGCGACCATGGTCCGGTCGTCATGGCGTCGATGAACTCAATTCAGGAATTCCTTGCCTCCTTCCTCAACCTCAACGAATGCAAGATCGAAATCTACATCTTCAACAACTTCGACAACACTCTCGATCTCCCCAAGTTCAGAGAGGAGCTCGTACCCAAAGTTGCCAAACACTACGAGGACAGTATCAAGTACCTTACCGATGAAAAGAGGCTCGAGCCAACACATACCAACTGGTCGGCCAACTATCAAGTCTTTGGGTTGGAGGACTACTTTGATGTTCCGACATTGCACTACGAGTTGGACGATTACTGGATGCAGAATTGGGATTTTGAGTTGCGTGCCAGGGAACGAGCCAAATTTGAAGCCAGGAAGAAGGCTAGGGAGGAGCTGATTGCTCAACTCGAGGCAGTCAGTAATTTTGCCGGTTGTTCAGAGATGCAGAGTGCTGACGACTAGGAGATGTCCGACTCTGGCTCAGACGACGAAGAAGACCCGGTAGGAGACGAAGATGAAGGGGTCGTTTCCCATTCGGAAGAAGCGATGGAGCAAGACAAGGAGCAGGAAGAAGGCGAGAAGGATGAAGAAGGGCGAGCAATCAAGAAGGCCAAGATCTAAAGAAGGGTTGTATCAGAAAGTCTCACGCGAATTCATCACGAAGAATTGTAGCTTGTATACAACGAACAGATAACCGGGAATCATGAATGACTCTTATTGAGCTCGCCTTGGCTCTATTGTCTTGAGATTGTGGCCAAGGTGTCTTGGAAGTTTGAGCCCCGCTATCAAGACCAGCCGGAGGCGACCAGATGGAGGGTCATGGCGGCCAGACCTACTGCATATCCTACCCAAGCTCCCAGATCCAAGCGTCGGTCGCCGAGGTCCATCTGGGCATTGAGAGGAAGAGCACCGAAAAGCATTCGAGGCGGTTCAATTCGTGATTGACAAGGACGAGGTCGTCTTGGTATTTTCTTGGTATGACGCAAGATCATGCATGTCAAGCATACCTTCTCGATCGATCCCGAGGATATGCTCGAGTATATCAAGAGAGCTATTATGCATATAACCGTCTCTCTTCATTACCTCATCAAAGATCAGTAAACGAGAACGATCATGAGATTGACTAAATTCGTACTTGCCGCTTTGGCGGCTTTTGTCCCTGCCTTAGCCCAAGAGGGAGGAGGATCCGACTACATTTCGAATGTCCTCGAGGCGCTCAAGTGAGTGTCTCCTATTTGGACGTAGCTAACGTGCAGTGGAGCAGGTCTCACTACGCTCGCTGGCGCCTTGACTGCTCTCGCCGCTACCCCTGCTGGCGAAAGTTTCCTCCAACTACTCGAACAAGGAAACAAAACAGTTTTCGCTCCTTCCAATACTGCTTTTGAAGGTCTCGGTCCTGGTGCTCTTGACAACATCACTCTAGTCAGCGAGTTGTTGGCGTACCATATCGTCGATCAGGATGTTTCCGATCTTACTATCGGTGTTTTACCAAATAATACCGCTGTCTAGACTTTACGAAGTGATGCTGCCGGTTTCGATCTGGATGTCATTCTACCATTAATCTTGACTCGATTATCGGAGGATGAAGATTCGTTTGTGGTATACAACAACAATGATACCATTCCCGTCGAAGGTCCTACCGAAGTTGAGAATCTTCAAGTTTATATTATCGATACCGTCATTTCACTCCCTCCTACCTTGGAGCAAGTGGTCGAGTCTTTAGGACTTACCAGTCTGGCTCCATTACTTGAAGGATTGAACGGAACCGAGGGACCTATCACCATCTTCGCTCCGAATAACGCTGCCCTTGAAGCTATTGCTTCTGACCTCGAGGGTCTCGATGAAGAGCAGGTCACAGCTGTCCTCAGTAATCATATCGTTAACGGAACAATCTTTTCGGATGATATCATCGTAGAAGGAGATTCCGACGACGAAGTGACTCCACTCGCTGGACCTGGGATTTCAGTAACGACCAATGAAACTGGAACATTCATCACTTCAGGAGAAGCATCCGCTCAAGTGATCGGAACAGACTTCCTATTCGATGGTGGTGTTGTTCATGTAAGTCGTCTGCCTCGTCCGGGGATTGAGCTAAGTATAGATCATCGATAGTGTCCTAGTCAACGCCAGTCCAGAGGCGAATGAACCAGTCACCTCAACCCCAGGTACACCCTCTCCCACTAGCTCTGGTGGTGGTGGAGGCTCCGAGACTTCCAGCCCTGCTGAATCATCGGACGCTGGTAATCCCGCTGGAAAAGTTGAATTGAGCTTGGCTGTTACTCTTGGTGGATTGTTGGTGACCTTTGGAGCTATTGCCGGTGGGGGATTACTCGCGGTCTAGGAGGATATTATAGTCGCAACGGATAGTCGAGGAGCGGAGGGCAGTAGTAAGAGTAGTAGAAACGATGGGGATGCAGTATTGTCGCGATGCGCTATCATGGATGTTCATCTCTTGCTGCCTTGTATGTATTTGCTGTGCGTGAAAGAAACCGGTATACAAGAGAGAGAGACAACAGACAAGAGGTTGTCGAAAAGTTACCGTTGTTTACCGTCACATGTCGACCCCAAATGAATCAACTCCACTCATATCAACCAGCGTCCACGCTGACCCCCCGCGCCAGCTTCTGGCCGATCAGCAGGCGGTCTCAGACATAGATGGACGATCACAAGCGATCCTGACCTCCTTGAAAACGGATGTCGACAGTTCAATACAATCAAGCTCTGAACCGGTTAACCTCCTTATTTTGCTCTACGCTTCACATCGCCTACGTGATTTCATGAGGGAATTGTCGTTTGGAGATGATAGTATTGGCTCGATACTGGTCCGCGAGAGGTCGGAGCGTGGGATTAGGCAGAGACTGGATGATGAGATTGGGAGGGTTCTTGATAGCCTGGGACAGGGCGAGGCGGATGATGAGGCCCTCTATGAGGCTTTATGGGGGAGATGGCAAGTCTGTCAACGGAAGGTATCTGGTAAGTCTTCGATGACCATGTGGAAGGTGCTAATGGCCAGCTCTTGATCTGATGATCGAACAGGATGATGGACCAACACATAGATATCTATCCCATCCGGTCATTGTACATTTCCTTCAACATCTACACCGTCATGGCCCAACGTCCATCAGCCGCGAACGGTCTAAAGGGATCCTTCATACTCTTGAATCGGCCATTACCCCCAAGTACATCACTCCCACTCCTTTGATGGGCCAGACTGACGTTTAGACGAGCTCATATCTTTCATTTCGGTTCTTACCTGGCTTTATGGGCCCTGACGATAATCTCCGCTATGAGACCCAATACATGGGCCACCCGATCTTCACCTCGTATAAATACTCATTCTCCACTCGAGATTATCTGGATGATCGTCACCTCCGCAGCGATCATTCAGGTATTTCAGCACCCGCTTCACAACCGAGTTGGTAAACACCTTTTCCTCCTCCCTTCCGCTTTGGCGTTGATGACGTGCTGGACGGGATATGGCTTCACATTCCTTACCTTCTCCATCCCATTTCTTACGATCTCACTCATTCGACCTGGGCCGCCGTCTATCCCTTTTTCATTTCCTTCCCTCCTCCCGCATTCGATCAGGCTATGGGAAGTAATCGTCGATGGATTTACCGGCTGGGCATTGATATGGCCGGTGATCATCGTACTATACGTGATGTTCAGTATTTCACTCAATGGCGATGTCTTTCGAGGGTTTTTCGTTCTTTCCACCATATCAGACTCGGATCCACCGGTTGAAGAAGGGGTAGCACCTTACGGTACTCGACTTGCGATATTTGGGACTATCCTCATTCTGGTCTATTTGGCGATATGTCTCTCTATCTCCAATATGGCCAATCGATCAGCAAGACGGGCTCAGTCGGAGGGTAGGGAGCCAGAACCGGAGAGGCAAGCTAGGATTGAATTGGTATCGGGGACGAGGTGGCTTCTCGGAGATTTAGGCCAGGAGTCTGATACAGTGGAGGATGGAGCAGGGACAAGTCGAGTGAGCTCTGCAGGCTCGAATCATCCTCCTGTACCACTACCTTTCAATCTTTTGTTGGTACCTCTCGACTTGGTCTCACTCGTTATGGGTATCGCTCGCTTCTTCTCACGGGGAAAAGATATAGCGTCTTTGGACAGATGCATACATCGGATGAGGCATTTGGTGGCTATCTTGATGATCGGTATTCCATGCTGGATGATCAGTTTCGTTGTTTAGTGTAGTATAACTGTAGACGATAGATGGTTTTTTAAGTTGTACTTTATATACAGTTGTACCAGAAATGCATTATGCTACACTATAAGCATTATATGATATTTGCTCACTCGTCATCCTCCTCATCATGACCAGGGAAAGCACCTGGCATTCCCCTATTTTCACCATTTCCACCCGGCTGAGCTCCAAGTTGAAGCAGCTACCTGTCAGTGATGTTCGAATTGAGAGATTGGTGACGTACCTGCTGCAACATATCATCCCTCTCCTGCTGTGGAACTTCTGCGAAAGCTCTTCCAGCCGTCATTTCCCTCCAAACAGCCGCTATACGTTCCTGCCATCCATCAGGGTGTTGTTCCATCAATTCATTCAATCTTCCTAATGTCTCTCCCAGAATACCTCCTCCACCTTGTACCTGCCCACCCTGGCCCCTTCCTCTCGTAGGTAGACCATTGAAATATGATTGGTCGTACGTCGAAATAGCTGTTGTGGGCGGTAATGGATCGTACGCGTGGACTGGTTTATTCCTGATCATTGGCGGTAGGAATCCTGTCCATGATGTCGACTCGGAGCATACCACATGGCGACATATGAAGAGGGGTAAGGAGATCTGTTCATCTACTGGATCTCTTGGGATGGCGAGGAGGGACAAGACGTGCTCTCGATCGGATTTCGCTTGTGACGTTTCTAATTGAGCGATGGCGGGGGAGAGTTGTGATTCAAAGAATTTGAGCATGGATGCCTCTTTCCATAATGCCTCTGAGCGGGATACGTAGATATGGGATAATAGATGGACGGTATTGGTTGGTGATTCACTGATTGTCAGCTTGTGAGAAGCGCTGGAGGAGCTAAGCTTACGTGTAACCAGCTTCAATGGCGAATAGAGGATGCGATCTAGCGCCATCTGGCAGGTTCGCATTAATCTTGTCCGCCAGTAATGGTACGACCTGTGGGAAAGTCCAAATAGCAGCTTGAAGAGCTACCTCACTAGCCGAATGATCTTTACTCTTGGCTGCATTCTCCTTCTGACGAAGAGCCAATGCTTTGGCAAAAGCCATACCAGGTAATCCATCAAATGCAACAGCAGCTTGATCTTCTTGTTCAAACATCGATAATAACCATTGACCGTTATTTGATTTGATAGCGAGGAAATCTAGCCAGAATGCCGCTCCGTGTGGATCACCTAGTGGATCGAGAGAGAATAAGAGTTTGGCGAAATTGAAGGCTGTCACCCAGCATCCTCGACGACCTAGGTAGGAAATGATTCGGTGCAAGGCAGTGAACATTGGTCGATTCTCTACGCGGTCAAAGTCGAGTCGGGACGCTCCGGTGGTAACGCTGAAAGAGGGCATCAAGCATCTGTCGAAAGCGTACAATGCTCGCTCAGCGAAATCGGATGCTGCTCCAATATCTGGAAAGTCAGCCACACCGCAGTCGATTGAAAAAGCTAGCTGACCAGATTGTAACCTGTGAACCTCGCTCATCTGTAACAGTGTATCGACGTGCCAGGGATATACCTGCAGCAGCGCCATCAACTCATTGGGATCTACCCATCAGCCCTGCCCCACACGAGGTGAAGGGAACATACCATGAGACCTAACAGCGCCCATAAACTGCCTCTCGACTTCTCTCCACTGACCAGAATGCTCGAATGTAAACCACTTCTCGCCAGCTTGAACAACCTCATATCCCCTCCTTTCATAACACTCCTTGATCTCCCCTTCATTCAGCTCCCGCATACCTAAGCCAGCAAGTGATGTTGCGGGCGGATAAGTGGGTTTGGGTTTTGAGATTGTATAACGGAGCTTGGAGGATGGGCCGCCTCTGCGTTTGTTGGTACCTGCATCGGCGGAGATCTGATATTAGCAACGATACAATGTATGTACAAGTCAGCTCACCACTTTCGAGCCGAAGAAGCGACGCAGCTCCGCGTCGGCGTCTAGGTTCTTTGGGTCGATGGCCAGTAGGTTCCTACCCATCAGCATCGCTCTCGATATCTTGATTCAGGCTCACCTAAACGCCATGAACCCCTTGGACTCAGATGGACCGGCAGTTGGTGTCTTCGCCTGATCAGCGGTAGATGTACCATATCTTTGCAGTCAGCATAATCTCTCCTGCAGAACGCGTGACTCACTTGACATCAAGTTCCGCTAAAGCTTTATCCACTTCATCCATCTCCTCAGGCTTGTTCCCTACTTTACGTCCTTTCTTAGGTGTCTGCTTCGTACTCGTCCCTTCATCCTCATCTGTATCCTCTTCTTCAACAGCTACAGGAACCTTCTTCTTCTTTTTCTTATTCTTCTTCTTGCTCTACTTATCAGTACTGGTCACGTCAGAATTAGGTGCTTACCTTCTTACTAGCTACAGCTACTACTTCCTCTTCCTCCTCCTCCTCCTCTTCTTCTTCATCGATTTCTGCCATCTCATCTCCTCCGAGCTATCTGTTAGTTTTGGTTCGAAGAGCAAAATGTAACATACAGCAGCAAAAGCATTCACAGGGGCTTCACCCTCTACTACCTCTTCCTCCTCCTCCTCTTCTTCGTCTTCATCATCTTCGACGGGGGCAGCCTTTTCAGTCGCTACTCGATCTTGTTCCGCCTTGAGCAACTCCAACTCCTCTGCTTCCCTTTGTTGTCTCTTATTTAACCTCTTACTCATTATCGTTATGTACTCTATGGATTGATGATTTCAGAAATGTATTACAAGATGACGTCGAGCTAGATCGAGCGGATATCGCCGTCACAGGATTCCCACGGTTGTCGGAAGCGAAGGTGACAACCGCATAGCCGAGTCTGTCGGCGATAAGATTCAGTGAAAAACATCAAACACCGACTGTACCTAACTCCTGCCTCATCTAGTTAGGCACCTGTAAGCGGGAGCATTCGCCCCTTCGCAGGTCTTGCTTGATCCATCCCCTTCTTCGTCTCAGCTTAGCATCTCGACATCCATCGCGCCCACGACTCAAAAATGGCAGAACAGACTGAGAAGGCTTTCCAGAAGCAGCCCCTATTCCAGGCCACCAAGGCTCGAGGTATGTTCCTCCCGTTTGAATGGAGAAGATAGGATCAAAACTGACTTAGTTCCTTCTCAATCAATACCTTCGCCTTACACCTACTTTGTATACGTTTTATCAACATCATCTACTATCATCCTCGCCATTCGCTCTCGCTCTCGCTCATGATGGACTCGATTGGAATATATAGGAGGAAAGAAGGTCAACACCAAGACAAAGCGATGGTTTAAGGATGTTGGACTTGGATTCAGGACTCCTGCTGGTGAGTTTACTGGGATCATGGGATAGCGGCATGGCACCTGGCATAGTGATGGAGCGGATGGATGGCTATCATCTGGGAAGATGAATTTGGGCAGGATGAATGGGAGCGAGGATACAGCCCGATGAGGAATGGAGGATGGAAGAATTGCTGGACCAGGAGCCATGTTGCTTGATCCCATATCCACGGCCTACAGCCTGTGTTTAGTTCAGCACTAACAGTGACAGAGGCCATCAACGGTACCTACATCGACAAGAAGTGTCCCTTCACCGGCGAGGTCTCCATCCGAGGACGAATCCTAACTGGTGTCGTCCACTCTACCAAAATGACCAACACCATCATCATCCGACGAGAGTACCTACACTTGTGAGCCCATTACTCTTGGAGATGAGGATTGGACTGATGATGTAGCATCCCTAAATACAAGCGATACGAGAAACGACACAAGAACCTCGCTGCTCACTGCTCTCCCGCTTTCCGAGTCGAGAACGGTGACACCGTCACTGTCGGTATGTCCCCTTTCACTCATTCTAGGGCATAACTGATAATCAGGTCAATGCCGACCTTTGTCTAAAACCGTCCGATTCAACGTCCTCCGAGTGTCGAAGAACAAGGCGGCTGCCAAGGCTTTCCAGAAGTTCTAAGGAGCTCTTGTAGCATTGGATGTATGCATCGGGCTTGTTGGATACTTGTGTGGGATTGGGTCATGGTCGTGGTCGGCTGATATGACTGACTCGACTATTGGGTCGATTCGCTAATACATTGCTATATATAATATCTATCGCCAGCGGCTTATGCTTTTCTAATCAATCCAGTATCAAAGAACCAATACAACTCTTCGTCTTCCGCCTCCTGGATACTCTCCACCGCAAGTCGTTCGGAATCGTACGGTCCATGATCCTGCAATAACAACCTGGCGGATTGACCGAACCAAGCCCAGATCTGGGTAGATAAGGAGCTGAGGTACGACAACGAGGGATCTACATTTCAGCAATGGCCCGGGTATTGAACACGTACCGCTGTGATTTGCTGTCAGAGGAACGCTGTATCTTTCGAACATGACAGGCTCCAGGCCTTGGACAAAAGCCACATGATCCTGAATCTTACTTCCCAAGAAAGGATCCAATCCTCGTTCTTGTAAAGCAGACTGGAACGCCTGCCTTCTCATCAGTCATTTAACTGACTACGCGGGATGCACTGACATGTACCTTCTCGTCAGCTGGTCATTGTATGGCGGAGGAAGACTCACTCCCACATCCCCGGACAGCGATCTCGAGGGGATCCATCGCCCTCGATGAAATCGATATAGTATTCTACTTCCAGGAGGATCAAGTACCCGCCAGGCCGTAAGACTCTTGCGCACTCAGTGATTAAAGCAGGGTAATCGCGTATCTAGCATTAGTACACTGACGACAAGGGGACCCACCCCAAAACCAATATCCCGGACGTGGACGACGTCAAAGGAATCGTCTTCATACCCCAGGCCGTAGGGAATATCACGGATCTCGAACCTGTCATTAGCGGTGTAAAGCAATTCGAGGGGATAGCTTACGTGAGGTTGTGCGGTGGGTGTGGGATAGGTGAGTGGACCAGATCTAGACCTATCACCTGTTTGTCAGTTCCGGCTCGGTTGAAGGTCTGTTGGGTATGAGGGATTCCGTACGTTGACATCTGGGAATGCTTGTGCTACTTCATATGACCTTTCCATCAGTATATGAGTCGTGGGCAGTAATGAAGATGAGACGTACCATCTTCCAGTCCCACATCCAACGTCAAGGATGTATTTCTGGCCAATATCATCATCTGCATTCAAGTAATCTACTACTTGCGCTAAAAGGTCAGCTTTGATACGAAGAGAAGGAGAGGGGCGTACCAGGTAGATTACCAATCAGGTGTTCATAGACTTCGTGACAGCATTCCAAGCGCTGAGATTAGATCAATTAGGAATAGAGTGAGGCGGGAGATACCTCGAAATCTGGTGAATGAGATGGGACCTGATAATCAGCTTAGGCTCTGATTCGAGGCAAACGGACATACTGGAAAACAGTAGTCGTCTTGCTACTACCGTCAGCCACTCTTCGTATCGATATATGACCTACAAGTGATGAGAACAACTAACCCTCACGTCAGCATAATCATCTACAACTGAGCGGGACTCACCAGACCATCGTCCACTCTGATTGCTGATTCCCCATCTTCAAGGCTACCCATCGTTTAGCTTTTTATTGAGGGGTGAATAAGCTGAGCTACGGCTCCATCTGTACACATAAGTATCATCTTGCTCCCCCCCACCCAGTTCAAGATATAAGGTATTTCAATATTAGCAAATATACAGTACGCCGTTAATCGCCGGCTACTCCCAACCTCCTCCTAGCGCGAACACACTCATGGGGCTTTCTGTGTCCCGGTGACGAAAATCATCCTAATTGTCAATTGAAGGATAGGACACGGTCCCCAAGAGGATACCTTTGAATACCTTTGGGCGCGGGTCAATGCACATTCTTGGGGCCTGACCGAGCGTCCAAGATTTTAGGCTTTTGGGGTTTGGTCACTTTAATCAGTCTGAGAATCAAAGGTAGTTTGTGCGGAAGCGAGGTGGAGCTCGAGGTTGAGCTTAATGTAATTAGAAGCTATACTCTATAGTTGCAGGTAAAGCACTGCACCAGTACGAAGGTTGATAGATGCACGTGGAATGGAAAGAATAGAAGACTCGGCCGGAACATGGGTTAACCGGAAGGTCCGGGCTTGAATTGATCGCGTAACACTGACGCGATACTGAGTGGGGGTTGACATACCTTTGTCAATACCATCTCAGATACAAGCGAACAGGTGATCAAACTCCAAATTATACACACAATTGTCAAGATGGAAACAATGTTAAGTATGATGGGCGGTATGAGTGGGATGTCATGGGCAGAACAGACTGGCGGGGAGAATCAACATCATTGGAATGGAATTTTGGATAGTGTGTTGGATGCAGTTGGACATACACCGCTTATACATCTCAAGAGGATACAACAGGAGGAAGGGTTTAAGTGTAATTTATGTAAGCTACAAGAGTTGTTTTCGAACTTAGCTAATGACAAGTGGCGAAATGCGAGTACTTCTCTGCTGGTGGATCTGTCAAGGACAGGATCGCAAAGGTGGGTCATACACTTATCATGGCAGCTGATACAGAAGCGAATGGTAGAGGAAGCAGAGAAGGATGGAACATTGATACCTGGGAAAAGTATCGTGATCGAGCCAACGAGTGAGTCAATGTGAGCGATATGATAGCTGACGTACAGGCGGCAATACAGGTTCGTATCGCTCTCCTCCATAAGAGAGACGCTGATATCAGGTATCGGACTAGCTATGGCATGTGCGCTTAAAGGATACGCGTGTATAATCACACTACCCGCCAAGATGAGTTTGGAGAAGGAAGTGATGTTACGCGCACTAGGAGCCGAGATCGTCAGGACACCGTGAGCTACTAGGTACCCAATCTAGCTAACAAAACAGTACTGAAGCAGCGTATGTCAATCAAAAGAGATGAGCGATGGAAGATTGACCTTTAGGTGGGACAGCCCAGAAAGTCATATTGGCGTTGCCAAATCTCTACGCGATTCAATCCCAAACGCAGTAATCCTCGACCAGTACGCCAATCCAAATAACCCACTGGCGCATTACCACAGCACCTATGGAGAGATCATGGTATGTTACTTTTCTTGATGTGTACTGAAACTGACGAGGTAGCACGCACTCAAAACCTCGAGCCTGAGACGGAAAGATATCGCTGCGCTATTCGCGGGAGCAGGGACGGGTGGAACCATCACTGGATTATCGAGGGCGATGCGAGATGCCGAGAAGGACGGAGCGAGGAGAGCACAGGTGGTTGCCATCGATCCTATTGGGTCGATCCTTGGAGGTGGAGACCCGGGGAACTACGAGGTTGAGGGAATTGGATATGTGGGTAGCTTTGAGTCCTCACTTGGTCTCGATAGCTGACAAGCAGGATTTCTTTCCTGAGGTACTAGATCCTAATCCACCAACGATAGATCACTGGATCAAAACGAACGATGATGAATCATTCAAAGCGATGAAACGGTTAATGTAAGTCACCTCAACGATCAAAGCTGATCTTAGTCGCACAGAGGGAATGTTCGTAGGCGGATCATCAGGATCAGCACTCTCAGGCGCACTCCGCCACCTCCACTCTAGCGAAGGTCAATCTATCGCTCAAGACCAAAATGCAAATGTAGTAATCCTTTTCCCAGATGGGGTACGGAATTACATGTCGAAACCTTGGTTTGTCGAGAATGCTTCTAGTCAAGAGGGAGAAGGTTTGAGGGGGCAGATTCGGGATATCATTGGACGGGATTTAGGGGATGTCAAGAGAGTAGTCAAAGAGGCTAAAGTGAATGGGAAAGTACTTGAGAATGGGGATAGTGTGAGTGTGAACGGTGATTGAAGGTGCCGTGGCCTGCCTAGTTAGATCTTACTAGTTGCCGATCTGATCACGATATATCTGTATCCTGCTCCACGCCCTCTGCTCCTTTTGTTGATTGCCGGCATACCAAGTCATATGTTGACGGTAAGTTAAGGGTTCAACGCCATTAGGTTAACATTGACCCGCGGGGGTGACGTCAGTGCCACTCGGAATATCGTCAACTTACTGATTCCAGTGCAATTTAGAGTTTGTGGATCTTCTTGAATTCCTTCTGGGACGACTCGTCATTTTTGAGCCATTTTAACGAATACACTTTATAACTGTATCGCCCAAGTTACCGCCCTTGCTCATCAATCAGTAGTAATCAACTCACAATCACCCCTTTTGTGAGGAACACACGGCTTACACAGTCCAGACAATCCATTTAAATACGCCACCAATAGCCTCGGGCATCGCTTCCCATCCCCGAAGGCCCCCCTTTGATCCCACCTACCACTAGTTCGGTTCCTCGATCTCTTCTATTATTCATCAATCGTCATTCTACCTATTATGCGCGTTGCAACCGATACTTTGGCTCCTTCAACCCATTCAAACCAAATGGATGGACCTCCCCAGTGGGCACCTCACACGACATACAACCCTGGGAACACTGTTTGGTGTGCAGGGACATTCTGGCGTTGCGAAGCATCACACACGAGTGGACAGGGATTGAGTGGAGCTGTGCGTGTTTACTTCTGTTCCTGATTACCTTTCTGGGATCTGTCTTGGAGGTATACTGATAGTATCTAGCCTACAAACACATTACACCTTTGGACACCTCTTTCTTCAAACGGCTATTACCCTCAACAAGCTCAATCTTCATCAAGCAATAAACTTCCAATAAGGCAAGATCCCAAAATCCTCTCACCAACACCTAGGCCTATGCCTTCTAAACCACCTAAGACGGGATTGGAGGATTCGCAAAGATCGAACTCGTGCGATTCGGCATCTTCAGACGAAACAGTCACTGGCAAGGGTAGGATGGATTTCTTTACTGAGAGAGCAGAGGAATCGTTGAGATATCATATCATGAAGGAGGATGGGGAGAAGAGTGTGAATGTAGAGGAATTAGAGATGGAGGTTAGGGGGAAGAAGATTTGGAGAGTGGGTGGCGTGGGAATGTGGGCTTACTCGATGGATCCGGCTGAGGAGAGGGTTAAAAGTGGGCTCTGGAAGAAGTTGAGTCAATCTCATGGGAGAGAGGATTGGTTGGCTGCTGCAAGGGCTCGGACTGCTTTCTACTCTGGAAGTACGTTACCCCTGTACCTTACATTATTTCTTGCGCTGATGTGTCAGACTCTCGTACGAAGCCATTGATTCAATGGAAGCTGGTCGAGAGAGGACAAGATTCCCCACCGGATGCTCTGGCGATTGGACACGAAACCGACGGTCAGCTCCTCTATGCCGCTCGAGCATGGTTCAACGGCGGTGTACATCTTGGAAAGTGAGTATCTACTCATGGTGTAAGGTCATGGCTGACGAGATAGGGCTGCATCGAGAGGAAATCAGAACGCATCGTTGTCGTGGGGAGGAGTTGAGCATTTGATCGATACCTACGAGATCTTGTGCGGAGCGCCTGACCCGAACCTACTCAAGTGGATGACTTTCCGTCATGGGGAGAAGTGCTCGGTACAAGGCTGGATCCCTGTTGAGGGAGGGAGGGAATCAGCTGGGGAGGCGCTGCTAATAGCTAAAGGCTCGTACGAGAGGTAAGCCCTCCGTCTCTGCTGTGAATGACGCTGATATAGTAGTGGTCAGCATCCAGGCAGTGAGCTAGCAGACCCGTAGATTTGAATGATAGCTGACAATTAGAATGCCTCATTGGGGACGACCACGCCTGTGTAGGATGGGGAGGTGGTGAAGTCTGGGTCCGACCTTTCGAGGTACTCGCCTACTCCAACCCAAACCGTCGATGATCGCTTCGAATACAATATCGCTTCCGAGATACGCTACAATACACTATGCTTATCAATACATGTACGCATATTCCGATATAGACTCCGATTCGACTCGAATGCCACACATTCAATATATACTGTATCCATAACCTGCAGAAACACGGAGAGGGAAAAGTAGCATACATGATGTTTCTCGAGATTCACTCCATTTTTGGAGGAGTACTATACAAGATTGTACTCGTAAGTTACGATACAATACAATATGCAGTCCATACTGGCTGCCTGAAATAGTGGGAATATTGACTCAACGCCACCTGGGTCCTTTCTCTCTTACCAGTCGACGGAATGAGCGACTTTCTTCGCACAAGTGCCGATCTTTCGAAGGAATGCAGATCCTGCAAATAAGACCGAAAACCCCTTCAAAGGGTCCTCCCACTACCCCCTAAACCCCCTGCTTGAACCAAGATACATCCTTTATCTCCTTTGTGAACAAGGGGACAAAGGTTAGATTGATGATAATCGCCATTTCGACGGGATGACAAGGTCCTCCTTTTGCTACCTCGAATCATCTCTTTCTACTTCATCCTCTCGTCTTACTCATCTTCTAACATACCTTAGGACTCGATTGATTGATTCTAGTACAGTACATCATCTCATGTCGGATCATCGATTAGTTTGAACTTCTTTTACTATTCACTATCGGTCGTCCTGTCCCGGTCACGATCACGGTCACGGTGAGTAACAGAGTGACGATCAGCCTCATCTATCTCGATCATAGACGAGATGTGTGAGATCCGACCACCGGTTACTTTGTGGGGTACAACCCAAATTAAAACCTTTACTACGATCTTAACGACCGTATCGGATCAAGTATCAACAATCACCAAGGAAACTATCGTGACGAATGTCATTCCTGTTCAAACTCGTTCGTACCCATGTACTAGTACTGCCTCTCCTCCTTCCGCCTCTCCGACCCCCACCCCTACTTCGACTCCCGAGCCTCAATCTCAACCTCAACCATCGTCGGAGATTGAGATCACCACCAGTCGAGCACCTGTATCGTCACCTTCGGCATCTGTCGAGAGTTCGAGAGTGTCGGGCGGGGAGACGGATTCATTGACTGTTGAGCTTTCGCCCAGTCGGACGCTTTCCACCACCACCACCACGACTAGGGGCACATCATCATCTATCGTGCTTGAAACAGTCGAACCCTCACCTACACCCACCGATGACCCTACCGTGATAAACGAAACCGATACTGATCCAATCTTATCCGCTTCTTCCCTCTTTACCGATGCCAACCATCCAGACTCTACCGCTGGCGCCGCCCTCGCCTCTTCATCCGATAATCAGACCGTACTCCCAATAGGAGCTATTGTCGGTATCATCCTCGCTGCATTGTTGGTACTTTCCCTACTTGGATTTTTCATTTGGACAAGAAAGAATAAGAAGGATCGAGATGCCGAGGGCGATGGTGATCCATATTGGGAGCGAAGGTTCCAACAGTTGGAGAGTGTTCAATCACAGTCCAAGCCTAGGCTCGATACTGTCCAAAGCCCGGACGATGATGAGGGTACATGGCGACGGCATGTGAGTCATTCTCATCCTTCTATGAAAATGCTGATGATCAGTTAACAATGAATTTGGGATCATACCATCCCGTCATTGCTCGACCCGCATCCCGCCTATCCCAGATATCTTCATTCTTCGGTCAGAGCCAACAAAGTCAAACCCATACTTCACCCCAAACCCGTCGACTCAGCCTCGTCAACGAAACTCAATCCCAAGAAGAAATCGATTTCTCTCAACCATTGGCTGATAAATGGAGTCTCAACACCCCCACCAATCAAGGACATGGTCAAGGTCAAAACAGACCAGCATCATCGAAAAGTAACAGGTCAAGAATCGGATCACGTAAATCCAATTCTGATTCTGAAAAACTTACAGAGAGAAGAAGCTCCGCATGGCCATTTAGCGCTATTGCTGCTGCCCTGTCTGGGAATAAAGCTCGGGTTGAGGGTGGTCATAGGAATGGTTCGATTGAGGGGAGGAGAGGGATGGAATGGATTAGGACAATCGTTAGTTCCGATAGTGGATTTGGGTTTAATCATGATACCAATCGAGATCCTTCAAGTTCGAACAGGGGACTCCCACCACCTCCTCGACGAGGTGTATCGCCAATGGCACTGAACAATCTCCAAACCACCACTCGAGGCCTTCATCCCCATCCCCATCATCATGACGATGTCCATTCCCCAAACCCAATTTCACCAGATCTAGTATCCCCAAACCCACCTCCCTCCTACGTGACCCAATCAGAATCGGATGGAGGGACATTATCCCCTGGAACCGAAGGATCAAGTCCAAGACAATTAGCTCCTTCCAATTCTCTTCGCCGAAAACGGGTCAATAAAGGTTTACCAGTCCCCGACTTAGCTTTGGCGAGGGATGCAATATCACCTTCATTATGGGTTGATGAAGATACTCTAGATCGACTTGAAGATCGGAATCAACTCCCCCCTCTCCCAATGACTTCAGTAGCTCCATTAGCTATTTCCAAACGAAATCTCGTACCACCCCCTCTTCCTGCTGTACCTAAAACAGGTCCTTCGTCATTCGCACATAATCCGGATCTCATCTCGAAGTTCTCCCCAGACTCGTCCCGCGCATCATTCGCAACAACTCACGATGGACGTCAATCAGTACCTGCCCCTCCTGTTCCTGAGCGAGATCTCCATACATACAAGGTGGAAGATATACCACCCAGTCGAAGAGAGACGGATGGGGATAGTATTGCGACAAGGCGATATGATCGATCAGCGGTCACTCCTCAATTACCCACGTTAGCCACTTCTAATGCGGATGCATTCAGGCAGGAAATGGCGGAGATTTCAGCGTCAACAGGGGAAGATAGGGAGGAAAGGGTCATTTCGTTTCATGGTGGTAGAAAGTAGGGATTGGTTGGAAAGAAGTACCTGGCGTACTCTCTGATATAGTTAAAAGAATCGTTATACATATAGTACATAAAAGCGTAATATGTCGTTTTCATTGCTTGATCCAAGGGTTTATCGCTTAAACAGATCCTCCCTATTTCTTGGATTATCGAGGTAGTCGAGTGGACGAGTTTTGCAAGCTAGTTGATCCCGCTTATCAGACGAGACGAGCAGTTTGGAGAATGCCTTCCCAACAGCGTCCTCATCCTATTTGATCAGCTGATTGTATACCACAGAAGGGAGCGACGCACATCTCCATACTTCCAAGCATAAGTGACCCATGGATCTTCCTCCTCTTCTCGGGCCATCGACCACATTTTCTCCCTAAACTGCTTGAGGGATCCACTGCCGTCGTTCTCCTCCTCGCCCTACTTGTTAGCTTTATCGACTGTGTACGAAGGAGCGAGCTTACCTTCTTGGCTCGGTTCGGCATTGCTAGCTGATTAATCCCGCCTGGCTTCGCTTTCTTGTCTTCTGCCTCGTCTCCCTTTTTCCTCATCCGATTTCTCTGTTTCTCGTCGAAATCATCCAGGTAGCCTAGTGATGCCCTGAATTGCTGGACTTTCGTGACTGGGTGGAGGTATAGCGCACCTAATCGTCAGTCAAGAGTTCTGGGATAGAGAGAGAGGTACATACCATCCTGAATGATACCAGAGTAGTACCCAGTCTCATTGGGTATAGGTTCAGATTTCAACCTCATTTTCTCTCCCCAGTGTTTCTCCTTCTTCTTCCCCTTACTCTTATCCTTCTCTTTATCACTCCTACCTCCAAACCCATATCCCCCAACAACACCCGAATCATCTTCATTGATATCCCTTACAAAGCCCAATTCCTCAGCACGTTCCCTTCTCCAATAATTCAAATCCTCATCAACTGGCATTTCCACTTCGACCCTCCCTACGCCCTCTTTCACTCTAGTCGTGATGAACTTGTTCCTCGCCTGGGCGTATTTGGGCGGAACTAGCGTCTCTGTCCGTAGTGGGTATTGAAATAGATTAAGAGTCGGGAAAAGGTGAGGAGAGAGGTAGACTGGTAATTTCGCAATAACCTCGTCGTCTTCATCATCACTATCCTCTGGTGGAAAATTTCGACTCCTTAAAGAAGGCATAGGCGGTGATGGTGCTCGAGGTTCTTCCTGTGGGGCCATGTAGGTCGTAGATGGTCCTGGGACATCATCATTCTGAGCCTGATCAGCCATTAAATGGTCGCCTAGTCCATCTGTTCCATCGGGTTTCGGATCGATAGAATCGGCCTCGATTGTGATTCCAGGGGATCTGGGAGCAGCATCAGGTTCTGGATTCCCAGCTGCTGATGTAGTATGTGTTGACATTTCGGTACACAATAGAGTGGAATGTATGGTTGTACCAAAATTCAGTTGATCCGCGGGTAGGCGCCAAGTGAGTCAGTGTATCATTCCCGCGCCTATATGACGATCACTTCCTTACATCAAGTGTCCTATCTTGTCTTGTATCTCACTCATCAGTACTATCAGCCCAGATACCAGATATGTCAGGGGAGAATGGCTTGATACCCCGCCCTGGACCAGCGCCTCGAGTGTCCGAGGGGCCAAAAATCGGTTCAAGGTCATTGTACAGACAACAAGTCTTGGATGTAAGTCCGACTCGCCGCCCAATTGCAATACCCGCTGACGAGAATAGGAAGATACATATACAGAAGCACTCTCTCATATCATCACCCGAGACTTCTTTCCAAATTTACCTCAAATACACGCTACCAACGACTACCTTACCGCTTTAACGAATAATGACCCCGAACTCCTCTCTGCCTCCATTAGGAAACTATCAGCTCTAGCTCAGAAGAAAGGACCTGGAAGTAAGGACGATGATGGGCGATCAGCCAGGCGGGCAGAGCTGGAAAACTTTGGAACGCCTTATATCTCCAAACCGGGCGGACCGAGCCGACCAGCAAGAACACCTTTGGGAGCACGAGGATGGGATACACCTGCCGATATCGAGCGTGATCCAGAAGAATACGATGAATTGGATGGAGAATATGGGGAATTGGCAGGAGCAGGCCCATCACGTCCAAAGGGAAAAAAGAGGAAGATCCAGAGACCGGTCGTCAGGGATGATTTGAGTTTGGATACGTTTCAACGGAATTACACTTCAGAGGATAACGCTTCATTCGTCCAAATCGTTCAGGAGGATAATGAACATCGACGAGGGGAGGTGGCTTGGGCTTGGGAAGCTGAGCAGAAAGCTGAACAGAGGAAATTGGAGGGTGAGGAGAGGAGAAAGTTGATTCTAGATGCAGCGACAAGTGGGCGGTGGCGAGTGGATGCGAATGGAAAGAGATTGATTGGCGGTCTAGCTGAGGGTGGAAGAGACAGGACAGAGGGAGAAGCATGGAAGAACGAAATGAAATTGATTGCTGGTCCATCATCCGAAGGTGGGGTTGAAGGTTCAAGCGAAACGTCATCTTCGGCTTTGATCCAGCATTCCTCGAGCTCGACCTCAGGGGCATTAATATTCGCTAGCGATAAACGACCCGCCGACTCTGTAGTGGAGCAAGCATTGCCGGAAGAACATCCCCTCAACAGAGCCCTTGTAGCAGCTGGATTACCTGGAACTGCGCTGATGTCGGTTGAGGATGGACAAATCGTACCCCGTCGTGAGGTTGTCAGTGGGGAAGGCGAGGGTAGGGGTAGAGGTGAACTAGAAAGGGCTAAGCGGGATGAGATTGAGAAAGCGGTTCTTGGGAATGAACGGGAAGAGTATCTCCCTCTTTCAGGAAGTGGTGGTGATCAGTGGGGTTACAAGGTATGCTATCTCACCTTACGACGCACAATACATGCTGACGGTTAGACCCGAAACAACTTCTTCTTCCCCGCGGATGCCAACACCGCCCCTTATCCCACCGGAACGGCCCCAAAACCAATTGGCAGATCAGCCCCTCCCACCATCTCACACGCCGCAACCCGTTTACCTGACGAAGACGAAGTCCGTCCATCAGGTTTAAGAGCGGGCACCACATCCTCACGCCGCGGCTCCTCCCCCGCCCGAAGTTTAATTGATGCAGCGGTAAAAGGAACACCCTACCGACCCGACAACGACGAAGGACCATCAATAGGAAACTACCCTTTGGTACCTAACGACCCATCCCCTTCGCCGCAGGAATTACCATCACTCTTGACTTGGGGTACACTCGCCTCTACCCCGCGAGCATTAGATGGCGGGGACGATCCACTTGATACTTCTCGACCATCATTCAAATTACCAGAAAATAAACGAAGGGACGAACTTGGTCGGAAACTGGGTAATAAAGCTAGTAAAGCCATCAATGAGCGTGCGAGGGCATATACCCCTCAGAGAGCTTCTGGATCTTCGGCTTTATCAGCAGCACTCAGGTCAGCGGCCGATCGATCGACAAGAACCAGAGGCGACAAGACACCAGGGAAGATGTTACCGCCCTCCACACCTAGGGCTGATACGCTCACACCAGCCGCTAGGCAACTGTTACAGCGTAGTATGGGGCTGAGTGGTCGTGCAGGATTAGGAACAGCCGGGAGGAACAGAGGAGCAGTCATGGAGAAAGGTCAGGGGTGGTCTGGTGGAAGTGGGAAAGCAGACTTGAGCAAGATGCACTGGACACCTAGTCCGGCGCATAGGAAGTGAGAGTGAGTGCATCTTCAGCATTGTACATCATCCATAGCAATTGTATCTACAGTATTATTCCATGTATCTTACGTCGCACGCTTTGTTCAGCACTAGACTCTACCCTCCCTCATCCTACTCCTGTGCCCAAGTGAAATTCGGTAATCCGTCTCAGCAGGCTCACCATTCTGCCAAGGTGTCCAACTCGTCGACATTCCTCGCCCCTCGACTCGGGGGTAGGGCGTATCAGTATCAGCCTGGACATGTCCTCCTCCAGGTTCTATCATTAGCTTACTCCCATCAATACTACAAGGAGACTTACTACCATCATATCTAGCTCGAGGCACATTGCTGGAATCACCCCACATTGATCCAGTACCAGTTTGGGCATAGTGGCCTGAACCACTCACAGAGCCAGAAGGCATGTAAGCCTGACTCTGGCCTTTGGGGCTGGTATGAGCAGAGGCGGGAGAGATATTACTTCGAGCAGCTTGAGAGGGGGAAGTGACGGTAGGTTGCATACCAGCGGGCAGGTATCCGACTGGTGGTCCAGCGAGTTCTGGTTATCAGCTTGGATATACCGAATCACGTCTAGCTTACCTCTTCCTTCGAGATAACCGTAATGACCCATTCGACCTCTCTTCATCTGAGAGCTATCGAATGGTTTAAGCTCGTTACCTTGAGCATCGAGTTGTCCGGAACCGCCACCCATCGAAGCGGCTCCTTGTCCTTGTCCTTGACCTTGACCTCGAAATTGGTTCGGCATCATCTGCTGTTGTTGTTGTTGCTGATGTTGTTGCATCATATAAGGGTTCATCCCCATTTGTCCCATCCCACCCATACCCATTCCGCCATTACCCATCGGGTAACCCATTTGTTGAGGATATCCCATCATCGATTGACTGTTTGGGCAAGGTGGCGGTACGGAAGAAGGGATACAAGTGATTGAAGGAGGTGCGAAAGGGATAATTCGAGTAGGAGCACGAGATTGAGGGGATAAAGGGGAAGGAGGCGGAGGAGTTCGAGGGTGAGAGGAAGGTTTGACAGAAGGTGGTCGAGGAGCATGTTTATGTGTTAGCGAGGTCGATCGAGCAGGCGATTGGGAAGGGTGTCGATGATGATGGTTGGGAGTATCGTATGATTGGGATCGAGGTGGATTAGGGGGTCGTCGAGGTGAATGCGAATGTGGGTGAGAGTGAGAAGGCGAGTGGTGTGGGAGTTTGGGATTGGGGGAGATAGAATGGTGTTGATGTACATGATGATGATGTCCAGTGGGATGAGATTGAATAGGGGAGTTGGCGTGTGACATAAAGAGTAACAGAAAGCGTCAGCGATATACTCTCAGTAATAGGACATGGATAAGGTATGGAAAGGTAAGAGACACGCTCGGTGGGTGGGGATCTGGATATAAGGTATCTTAATATGATCCATTGATCACTGCACACAGGGTTGAGGTATTGTGAACGGATGTAATGAAAGTGAAAGGATGGGGAGTTACAAGGGGCTCAATGGAAGTCTCGACGAACCCGGATTGCCCCGTGGCGCCCATACCCAGACCCATTCCTCCCATACCACCCATAGGTCCCATAGCGCCCATTCCACCAGCAGACATACCAGCCATCATCTGACTCGTCTGCTGAGGATTCCCAAATGCCATACCACGACTCATAGACCCCATTCCACCCATACCACCACCAGGACCCATGCCGCCCATCATACCCCCACCTGCGCCCATGCCCATACCGCCCATCTGACCTCCCATCATGTTCATCTGCCCCATACCCTGACTGCCTCCACCCATATCATGCCCGCCGCCACCTAGGCCAAAGCCAATCCCACCATAAGGTGTAGGCTGTTGATATGCGCCAGCGCCAGCCTCATATCCTTGTGGCATCGAATTTTGGTTCATGGGAGAGTGATTGTACATGGTGACCGTGTTTTTTTGTGAAAGAGTAGAGAGTGGATGGAACAAAGACGAGATGGGATTATAAGATTCTCAAGACAATCTCTCCTCAAGTACTCGGACAGGTACAAGGCTCATGGTGGAAACAAAGGAACCCGAATCCGGAGCTGATCCTTTCACTCAACTGAAAGGAAGTCACTTACGGATCATACTGATCTTCCGCAAACGGTTCCATTCCTTTGACCAACCCATCCCCATTCGCGCCACTAGGGGTATCTTCGAAATGGACCTTCCTGCACAGGTCAGCTCTGAAGGATATGTCGGAGGTTGACTTACGAAACACGCTCAGACTGGGCTTCACCGCTTTGATCATATGCTGATGGATCATACGGAGCGCCATACCATGTATTGCTTGCATTCCAATATTGGTACATTGCTGGATCCATATTGTAGCCATAAGATGGGTCGTAAGGGTACGGGTACTGGTATTGCCAAGCTGTCATCGGATCCATTCCAGGTGGCAGGGCGTATGGGCTCATCTGCGATGGATCTTGACCATGCATGTACTGGGCATGCATGGTGTCCATACTCGGCTGGGATGACAGGTTCCCGTTTCGATAGTGTTGTGGCTCGCCGAGATAAGCGGGGTCATACGATCCCTCTGGCATCGCAGCTTGACCAGATGGGACCATACTGACAGGAGTGACCAAGACCGATTCCCGCACTGGTCTTTGAATGTCCGGATCAGCATGGACGAGAATCGGAATCGGAGCGGGAGCCGGGATGGGCTGTGGGATCGAGACTGGAGCCTTCATGCCTTGTGGTACTTGTCGAGGGATTCGCGCCGGAATCTGCATCGCCGTAGTCGAGCTCCCCCCCATGGTATCAAGAGCAGCCGGTCGGGCAGGCACTCTGCCCTTTGAAACCCAATCTTTCGTACTATAATCATGAGGATGTCCAACTCCCGACTCCCTCTCTTCTTTCTTGGCTAGCCATTCTTCATATTCCGCTTGAGCTTTTTGTAGTTTCTCATCGGTAAATCTGGATTTGCCACTTCCAGAAGCGAGATTTTGGGCTTGTGAATCGCTTAATGGGGAGCCGAGGGGGAATGGTAAAGTTTCATCGGGTTGATTATGGGTCATTGAGGTGTCTGCTCGAGCGGGATGGAGGCGGGGTCGAACACCAATATGGACGGAGGTGACGCCGTTGGAACCTGCTCGGATCGGAGCTCGAGGTCGTTCAGGTGGGAAGGCTGACATCAGTGTCGCACTCGAATTCAGAGGGATGACTTACCTTTTTCACCTTTCACATCCCTCCTTGATCTATCTTCAGCCTCCCGAATCGGATCATCCTCCTGCCAAGTCCCAGCTCGTTCCCATTCCGTATCATTGCCCTTTCCCTTCCCTTTCCCAGAAGCCTGTTGCTGGGGCATAGTGATATGTAGCTTTCTAGCACTATGGATCAATTCTCTCTCCCACTCATCTGCCATCGATTCTTTCCTGGGATTTACGTCGATTGGTTTAGGTCTTTTCGGCTGAGCGATAGACTGGACAGGTTTGATCTGGGTGATGACTTTATTGGGCTTGTCGATACTCAAACCTAGACCTACCAAAGCAGGCTGACTTTGAGGGGCAGGGGCGGATCGCATCCTTTCGGTAGACTGTTTGGGGTGAATTCGCTCGTTTTGCCTAGAGGATACAGGTTGGGCGCTGGACGGTCTAGTACTAGTGGGAGCTACTGCACGGGTCGATGAAGTATTGGCAGAAGCAGGGCGAGCAGGTGATACAGCGGCACCGGTACTGGCCATCGAAGAAGGGCGTAGGGAATTCGGAATCGGATCGACATACCCTCGTCTACTTTCCCCATGATTCTCCCTTCTCGTTCCTCCGGAGGTAGTCTCTACCCGCGCAGTCTCATCGATAGGTTTTAAAGAAGCAACAGATGTCGAAGTCCTCAAATGCCGTTTCGAGCTTCTATGAAGTCGTGCTGGATGTCGAGGCGAAGCGGGAGGAGTGGGAGGAGCGTCAGGCGTAGGATTTGAGGATAAGGTAGATGGGTAAGTGGAATTGGTAGAGATGAAGCTGTTTCTGGGATTATACATTATGTAGTGAATAAAAGTAGAGCCATGAGCGATAGATGGGTTTCAAGGCAAACATGGGGCGTAGAAGATCAATCAACTTGACTCGGTCCGTTATGGCACTACTCCTTCGAAGGAGATGTATACAAACCCCGTTGTCTGTTGATATGTACTCGAGGATAAGACTGTTGTACTCAGCTAAATATTCCCTGTATGCATCTGTCCGCTGTCCGTCTTGAAGGTATGCTTCTCTCGAGGCTTGATGGGTGAAGTCCGTCATTTGAGGTCCTTTGGAATTCATGTGTGTGTGTGTGAGCGAGACGCGTCCCCAATGGTATATCCTTTCTTTCCTCAAGCAGACACCGGTTCGATAGATGTAGACTGGACATATCCGCGACCCCGCATGGATGACTGCTCGATGATACATTAGAGAGATTGAGATTGCTCGTACATGCAATTGGGCGGTTTACATCTGGTTCCGCCCCCCCTCTCCATGATGCCCCATCCGCAGCCCCTCCCCTCCCTACGATATCCTTGTATCCCTTTCTCACTTTCTGATACGTGTCAAGTACAAAGGACATGGCGTGTTCATACTCTTCTAAATACGCCTGCAATAGGCTCGAGTGACGAGTAATTCACCCTTTCAGGAGTCCCGTCCTTTCATGAGCTGACTTTGACTGGTGGCGAGGCTGGTCACAGGATACTCACGAGATGTGCTGGTCTTCTACTTACTCCTTCATATCTCACCAACATCACCTCGACCGTTCATACTCTTGATCCCATGATTACCGCACCCGAGGACTGGGCAGGCTACCACCATCACCCCACACAACGCAATGGTAATAACTTCCGGCCTCGACCTCTCTCTTGTGACCCAATGACGTTGTTCTCCGACAAACGCACAACCCCGATAGGTGCACACCTCGAAGAAATCCCGAACGAAGATCAGTCAAAGTCTAAAGCAGGAAGCGTGGGAGGTTTGCTCGGCGCATTTACCAAGGCAGGAGTATCAGGCTACGAGACTGTTGTAGGGGTTGCTGACGCGACGTCACTACCGCCGACTTCATTCCCGGTCGCTTTGTCACATCGCACTCTATCAATGGGCAGTCGAGATACATTGCGACCATCTACCGAATATTTAGAGGACGATCACGACAGATTCGAGCTGATGGACGGGGATGTCGATGACGCAAACACCATTGAAGGAGACCGCATTGGTGATGAGCCAATGAGTCAGCATTGGGAAGCATCACAGTCAGTAGATATGTCCTTATGCTCGGTTCTTGGGGGTATGGAAGATTGACTTTGATATTGAGAGAACATATGTAGTTTGTAGATAGATAGCCAGGGGAAATTGGGATCGCCACAAAAGGAAGGCATCATCTCAGTCGCGAATGAATGAATGCACTGCACCGTATCCCTCATCTCTATCATACACCACGCATACACATCTCTTATATCTATACCCTGTACCATCGTCAAGCTTCCAGTCACGACCATAAGCAAGATGTCCGGCCAACAATCACCCCAACAACCCGATTTCTCATCCTCTACAAACCCACTCAAGAAGTTCAAACTCGTCTTTCTAGGGGAACAGAGCGTCGGCAAGACCTCTCTAATTACGCGTTTCGTATGTCCGCCTCTCTGTGTTGTGCTGATGGTAGATGTATGATACGTTTGATAACACGTATCAAGCTACGATAGGTACGTCTTATACAGTCACAAGGAGGAATGGGGTCTGATGGTAGGTATCGATTTCTTGTCAAAGACTATGTATTTGGAAGATAGGACTGTGAGGCTGCAACTTTGGGATACTGGTACGTTGGTCTCAATGATATGGGGTAGAGCTGACATCCAGCTGGGTAAGTGATATGGGACTCCGTTATGAAGGTACTGACTGACGTGTATAGCCAGGTAAGCTTCCCGTTGCACCTCGGTCAGTTGCAAGCTGATATCTTAGGAACGATTCCGTTCACTAATCCCCTCCTACATCCGAGATTCATCAGTGGCAGTGATCGTCTACGATATCACCAGTATGTCCCCCTCAACCATGCGAATAAGCAGCACAGCTAATTAGTAGACCGGGTATCATTCAACAATACAACTAAATGGGTAGACGACGTCCGTAATGAGCGAGGACAAGATGTTATCATCGTCCTAGTGGGGAATAAGACGGATTTGAATGATAAGCGGTAAGCCTCCTTTCCTAAATTCACGAGTAAGGCTGATGAGATAGTCAAGTAACACCAGAAGATCTAGATAAGAGGGCAAAGGAGCTAGGCGTCATGTCGATCGAAACATCCGCTAAAGCCGGTCATAATGTCAAAGCATTATTCAAGAAGATCGCAATGGCTTTACCGGGTGGTGCAGAGGCGAAGGATGCTACTGCTAATCAGAGTGCGTACCCATGAACATGGGTTGATGAAGCTGACTTGGCAGAGATTGATGTTAGTACGCCGGGAGAGGAACCGGCTCAGGCTTCTGGATGCTCTTGTTGATTTGGATTTGGGTATTGTTTGTATTCCGCTATGTAACGACGTTGAACGATTGGCGAAGCTCCGCGTTTTGGTGAGTATAGAGTACTGTTTGCTGATCACAGCGTGCCCCAGACTGGGCGAAACGAGATTGTACTGATACTTGGACAATGTTTTCATAAGTGTATTTCGTCACTACAATCTATTCAGCAAAAGGCAAATGGACTCAAACTACTTCTAAAGCTATATTCTATGCTACAATGTTTAACTTTAACTCTACTGGTGGATCCTCCCTGCCAATCTACCCCACTTGGTGACTCTCTGAATAGATTGAGCCCTCTCTAAACCCTTTGGAACAGTCAATGAAGGGTTGACCTGCATCCACTCGCTCTTCTCGGTAACGGGAGTTTGGACAGCTGATCTCGAACCCGTCATGGATGATGAAGGGGATGGGGACTCGTCGAGGGACAACACTGAAAAGTCGAGGGATGGTACTGAACTAACATCGGACTCGACACCTGAGACATTCGATGAGGTGGATCCTCGATGCTGATCTAGACCGAAGTCGCTCGACATCGAGTTCGACATTGTAGTATTGATACCAAGCCCTTTGGGAATTGTTGATTCAATAAGTGGTGATCCAACATTTGGGCGTGAATGAAGTCGTCGACTCCCGAATGACGGGGCAACAGCTTGAACGGGGGCGGTGGCGGGCCTGGGTCGACCTCGAGAAGCGACTTTAGGTGTTGATCCCAATGTTGGTGATTGACGGGTGGAAGGGGAATTGGCGGAAGGTGGGGATTTGAGGGTGAATGTGACGCTAGTAGCGGGTGACCATTGAGCAGCAAAAGTCATTGGGTATTTAAATGCTGGAGCTGCTTCGGCTTCGGTTGGGATATTTCGTTTAAGAAGTGAAGGGACTGAGGAGGGGATGTAGGCTGATATAGTTATTATTCGGAGGTTGGAGGTGAAAGAGGGAAAGTAGTGGGTGGTGGGGAGGGATGCGTCGGTCATTCCAGATGGAACGGGTGCGGTGGGTGGGTATCTACACATCAGCCTCGGTCATGTGAAGGGGAGGGGTCGACATACGGCCAAGGCATTTGCCCATTCTTTAAACCACCTCTCTCTTCGATAACGATCATTTCATCTTCAGTCATCTCCACCCGCCATAGTACCAAGCTGTCACTTTCCTCGACCGACCGGGAGTCGGCAGCGAGGATAGCTGACTTGAGCGCACCGACAGAGGTACCAGGTAAGACATCAACGACGGTGGGAGGTGATCTAGCGACTGTTCCGCCGGGGGTGGTGGGTCGATTGGCTCTCGACATAGCTCCAGGCTGAGCGATGTGGATGGCGAAAGTAAGAGGAATAGATGCTGCTCGTCAGTTACAATCACATGACGAGGAGTGGTCGGACTTACAAGAAGGACCATCAGCTCGCCTAACCAAGAGGGTGATGGTGTCTGAAAGGACTGGCTCTGGGAACCAATCTCTCATCCGCAAGTCCGTCCTCTTCTCCAACAACTGCCATCCAGCGGGACCTAGACTGGGTACAAGCTGATCTGGATCATCGATATTGTACGAAGGGAAAGCAGCAACGAGGTCGACGGGCATTTTGTATGTCTCTGTATATGTCCTCGCTTGCTCAGCGGCCAGCTTGGGCATATTGACCTGTTCATCAGCTAGGACTCAATGAGGAGAGGGTGACTGACCTTGAAGAGGGACATTGAGACATTACCTATTTGGTTAGATAAGGCTTGACGTAGCGCGGTAGTGTTGGCATCTTTGGAGATCTGGATAGTGAAGCATTGGACAGCTCTGCCGTTGGTCCAGCCATCTAAGACTACTGAGAGGGTGATAGGAGGTTCGACGGGTTCGGGGATGAATTCGGGTGCTGGGAGTGCGGCGGGAAGCTGGGGTGAGGCGAGGAGAGCGGGGGAAGGGGAACCGGTAGAAGAGGTCTTCTTCTTCCTGCTGAAGAAACCCATGGTCGGCAGAGTCGGTGTCGGTACTTAGGGAGGATAGCTGAGGTCGAGTAAAGCGATGTAGTGTCTAAGTCGAGTGATAGATGGGAATATTGTGATCGACAGATGATGTATTAAATGAAACAAACCGGGGTATAGATTCCCGGAGCAGTGATTGATAATGACCGTCGAGATACTCAAGGCGGATAGCTTCGGTCTTGAACGTGTCGGCCGCCTTTCGAGTGACAAATAGAGGCGCCAAGTGATCGTCAAGGGACGTTTGGAATACGTGATACGCCGCAAAAGCCAGAACGCCAGACGATAGTGGAAGTTGTAAATTGAGAATGAGAGACTGGTGGGCCGGACAATGAAAGATGACTTTAATAAAAAAGGCTGGAAAGGCTTGTGTATTACATACAATTGCAAACTGTCACCCGTCACCGACCACGGATTATCCGTATTCCGGCATATACAAAGCAATCGAAGCAAGGTTACGTACTCGTAAGTGCGCTAATGAGTAATCGCCCAGTCCAGGTCGAAGCGCTAGAACACTAGACGAACACTAGACTGAGGTATGTGTGCTTATCCCAGGGCAGAGTGAGTGATGAAGGAAGCCAATTAATCAAATTGATCGGTTCGGTGAATGACAATATAAATCAAAAAGTCCAGAGTCACAAGAGAACAAGACTTGGGCCTGAGGCCAAGGAACATAACGTACGCATGGCAATTCTATCAGGTTCAAGTAGACACGAAACGCGCTTATTGCCCGGAAGCCGGACGCCACCGGGACGAGTAAAGTAGAGTGCTTCCTGGGGGATGACAGAGGTCGCGTCGTGATGGCTGAGACAATTTTAATGATGAATCCAGGGATACTGTGTCCTCAAAGCCGAGATTTTCAGGGACAAGAAGTGTGTATGGAATCACGGCATCTATCCCGGGAACGGTGATGTGACTAACGATTCGGGAAATCCGGAAACTATGACTACCCTGTGGCGGATGCTGATCTTAAGCCGTAACTCGGTTCAATGCTGGGCGCTGACAATTCACAAATAAGACCAGAGTAACGCAAAAGTATGGACGCAAGGTTCCGCGGATCGTAGACTTTAAAATGTCGATCACTCGTGCTCCAAGTGGCTGACTGGAACACCAAGGGCCATGTGGAAGGAAGAGATCTGCAGTCAAGCTGTTTCAGGCGCCAAATTGACTGATTCGGATCAGCCTCTGTGAGTAGTCTCTCGTCAAAACCACATGACGAAACCCGACACGCTCAAAGGCGTTGAGGATGCCGAACAGAGACACACTGATTGGCGTTGACGTACTACGTGTGATAATCCGGCCGTGGAGCCTGGGCGCAGAAGGCGTTCGGTCTTGATGACCTGGTCAGCCGAGTGTCATGTGAAGGTGGGCGCATGTGGGAATCTTTCCCATGCCGATCATTACAAGTTCCAGATTACTTATCATCAAGTCTCACCACTACCGTCATGGATCTATTACGTGTTGATATGTGCTTACAACGGCCGCGGTGTCGGATGCTCGGTCTGGTGCAGTACATGCCCGAGTGGACGCGATAGGCTGGTAAGAGCAAGCTGACGAGGGTCGTCCTGTTCTTCACGTACCATGTCAAGGCCGCGAATGGATATTCCACACCAAACGAGACTCCAGGCGTCTGCTGGCTCAGAGTTTGGACTGGAGTCATGGTGATGGGATCATCACTCATGACTGATTGGAAGATCTATACCAAGACTCTAAGTGACTGGATCGGACATTTGTGCATTGACCAATACTCTTCGCTGCTGACATGGAGCGATGCTTTGGACTGTCTCATGTCCTTCGCGTAATAGGCTGTACCAGCAGCGGCCAGAATCATGCGATAATGATACATAACAATATATAGCACAACAAAATACCGATAAGTCATTATTCGTAAAGTCGTAACTGCCCATGTAAAACTTTCGATGAGATAGCACCTCTCTGCCGAGGTCGATGACCCAGATTCTGATCCCTAACACTCAAAACAGTTGGAGGACCAATTTCTAACCCATCCTCCTCCTCCTCAATCTCATGTTTAACCTTCTTCGCTTGTGGAGTATTTTCATCTTCCTCTTCCTCCTGATAGTGGGGGTTTGGTTCTGTGAAATGTCTCGAGGTTGATATCGGGTTGAGGAGGGTACGTTGTTGCCAATGTTCATGTTCGGGGCATACTACCTATCAGCCTACGCCTTGAGTGGGAGAAGAGGAGACATACATTTATCATGGGCGGTGGGGATGCCTTGTCCGAATTGCATTTCCTGGCAATCCTTGTAGAACCACGCTTGATCTACTTGATTAGCTATCTCCAAGAAAGAGGACTTACGTTTCCCATCAGCAACAGAATGTAGATGTCCACATTTCCCTTCAACTCCCGACAGAATCTCTTGTTCCCTATCTTCTCCATCCGAATCCATACCCCGACCCTGGAAGAACAAGTGATTTAACGCATCCTTCGCCGAGACCCGCTTCGTAGCGTCCAGCTTGAGTAATTTGGAACATAAATCGAGAGCATCATCCATTGCTTCGATGTGCGCCCTAGCATCTTCGCGTGAGGGATTGGCGAGGGGAGGTGTGTAGAGATGAGGATTAAGCCTTAAGACTAGGTCGGTGAGGTTTGGTGGAGATTGATCGACCGTTGGTACGTTTGTCATTATAGTTCGGTCTGTCATTAGCTCGTGACAAATGAAATGGGAAGGGACATACTGTGAAGCATGGCACATTTCTCCATGGCATTTCGACCAAAAATAGCTGTAATCTCCATTAACGCTTCGATATCATCACTCGAGTTGAAGACGGGGAACTTGTGGGTCAAGAGCGAAAGCAACATGATCCCAGCCGACCAGACATCCACAGCTATACATCAGCCGCCAGTCCAATGAGTTGGAGTACTCACCAACAGTCTGATCCGGGCACTTCAGGAGGACTTCAGGTGCTCGGAAACCCCTCGTCCCAGCTCGATTGGTCTTGATTGCAGATCGCTTATCATCCTGTGGGAAACCGATTCGACCTTCTCCTAGTCTACTTCGCTTTCGAGCATCGTATACTGCCTGCTCAACTGCGGGGGTATCTGTAGTCTTTGTCCTCGTCCCACCGAGATCTTCGAGAGTAGCTGGAGCATGTTGACAAGTTGGTTTGCGCGGTGGGACGTATCGCTGATCATCAGCTCTGCTCTACCAGGAGATGTTCAGGTGCGTACCTCTGCCAGACCGAAATCACAGAGAACCCCATCGCCAGCTGCATAGTCGAAAAGGAAGTTTGCAGGTTTCACATCCCTGTGGATGATTCCTCTGGCGTGTATATCCGCTAATCCACGAAGTAAAGCTCTCATATACCTCATCATCCGGTCTGCATCCATAAGTCGATAGAAATGCTATTCGTCAGTTCATTGTATACGTTGTGGACATACCCTAAAATCATCCGACTGGTGGTATGGGAGGACGATGATGACCTGATCTTCCTCTCTGAAAGCAGTCACGAGCTGGGAGACGTTTCGACAGCCCCTAATAATCAGCTTGACTAGTTCCGCTCGCAGCACCCAACTTACCTCAAACCTTCCAGGATGTCTAGCTCATTCTCTATTCTCTGAGGACTACTTGTTGCCAGAATTCGCTTGAGGGCTAGCTTGACTTCGTGTCGATGGGATTGGAAGTTTGATCTCTTTGTCGAGTCGACTTTGTTGGTCCACCATTCATTGTAGTATTTTCCATGGCGTCGATCGTATGCTAGGTAGACTGATGAGAATGTACCTAAATAATCAGCTTGAGATATAGACGTGAAGGTCGGAAGCAACGTACCTTCGCCCAGCCTATCAATCACCTGATACTCCACCTTCTCCGAGTCCGCGGACAAGACATCCATGCTCTGCGTAAACAGTTTGATATCCCTCTTCACCCCTGCCCTATCCAATGGCGGTCGATGATCCATCAAGAAATCCTCCGAATCCCCAGAATGATAACTCTTCATCTCCACTCCCTCCATCAACTGCTTTTCCCATTCCTCTCTAGTCGTGCGCGGTTTACATTTCACAACTACCCTATTTTCACCCGAAGCGGTCCAAGCTGAATGTTTCTGTTTCTTTTGTCGAGCGATCTTTCGATTGAATCGCCTATAGTGGTCTACTGCGACTTCGTCCAAGGTAGCTTCATGTTCTTCCCATGAGGGCTCGATGAAATCATCTAGCGATTCCTCGCCGTCTGAACTTGTAAGACGGTCGTCGCGGCCATAACGTTCGGTCCATTGTTGAAAGTGTTCCATACCGTCTACGTCGGAATGTGAGGAGGATGACGAGGGGGATGGGGAGGCTTCCTGGACTGTCGCAGCATTATCTGTCTCGGGCTGATCCTCTTCTAGTTCCTCGTCATTGACAAAGTCGGCAGGCGAGAATTCCGCTGGAACGTCTTCCACCGTGAATGCTTCGCCATCATCCATCGCCTCTGTAGGCTCCGTCTTGGTTCCAAGCTGTTCAGAGAACAGTACACTCGGCTCGTCCTGTTCACTTGACTTTGGTCGATCCTCTACTCTCCTCTCTCCGGTCTGGACGACTTCGTCAGCGACCGGGCCCGCTGTCGCGTTGGGCAAAGACGGATCATCGGCCGGCTCGACATCATCTTCGTAAATCGGCGTAGGTTCCCTGAACTTCTTGTTCGCATGTCCACTAGGCGAAGACACGATCGGATCGGGACTCGAGCTGACCCTTGTTCGCGTACGTTTACGCCCAGCCGTTGAACTTTCCGCTTTCATCCCCTCTACAGCAAGGTATGCTCGATGCTTCAATACCGAAGTCGGCCTCGCAGGTGATGGTCGGACAGGTTCGAAATTCCTGATGTCCGAGTGAGGAATAGGGGGAGGGGTAAGGGAGGAAGACATGGTTGATATGATATATTCAACACTCTCTACTCAACGCTCTTGCTCATGTTATTAGTGATTCAGGAACAGAAAGTAAAGCGCGTCGTAGAGTGACGGGATCAATTAAACGTGGGGCTCTCTGTAATGTCTGCCACATGCCAATTGACAAACGCCGCGAAACTCCGTAGTACTAGCGGTGTCCTCCGCCTATTCAGTTCTGAGCCCTGGTGGTTGTATCGAAATAGTAAAGATTCATAGCTCTGGATCAACTAATCTTCTTACAGGTCGTCAAAGTGAGTAACACGTCCTTATACATTTATACATAGACAAAGTAGAGGGACGTACGCTGACCTTTGTTCTTCTTCTTTCGACATCACTCGTTTGCTTTTACACTCTACAGATGCCCAAAAGTGAGTTCAATTGTCGTTGTATCGTGGGGTTATGCTGACTTTCAGGTGAGTACCGCTAGCTTTAATATATCCCCGTGGCGTCGTGGTCTATGGTCTGGTCGTCTTGGTCATTTGAGGAATAAGGGAGAGAGGGATGACACAGGAGACAGCAAGGAATCGCTGCGTGATGGAATTCGGAATGGGGAGGATTGGCGAAATGATACATGGGGATTGCGAGCCCCAATCAGGCGGTACTGCATGAGGGTATCCTCTGCCGCCAGCGGTCTGAACGGCAATGTGGGAGAGGAGTCATTGCTGGGGAGATTTGAGAGGGAACAAATTTGATGGACGACCAAGACGACCTACCACCATCCCATCACCCAACCCTCATCATCCCCAAGAACACCACTAACCCCAGTCTACAAGCCAGGAAAGGTCGCTGTTGTCCTCGCCGGTCGACAAGCCGGAAAGAAGGTCGTTGTTGTCCGACAACTCGACGAGGGAACCAAGGAGCGACCCTACCCCCACGCCATCGTTGCCGGTATCGAGAGGTGAGCC
>Ga0308160_10001365_pt1 | contig 34767 bp, 50 predicted proteins | sample PhyFR1_FD_201036 | JGI IMG/M metagenome (GOLD analysis project Ga0308160, IMG submission 201036) | Phyllosphere microbial communities from UC Gill Tract Community Farm, Albany, California, United States - DLSLF.R1 | ecosystem: Host-associated > Plants > Phyllosphere > Unclassified | place: USA... | reverse complement strand
ACGATCGGCTCCGCACTTTGCCTGACTGTCCAACTTATGACCCTGCGCGACTATGCTGCCTAGGAGGAATACGTCTGCTGAGTCTAATAGTATACCAGAGCCCGGGGGGTTGTGCCAGAGAGGAGATTGGATGGGGTTGCGAATGCGTGGGAGGGAAAGGTTTACAAAGTGAGGCCTCGTTGAGGAGTCTAGGCGTCGTGCTGTACTTGCAGCGACGGGGAGTGGGGCGGTAGGAGCCGGGGGAGAGGCATGACGTAGCGAGCAGCTACTCGCTTTAGAGCCACTCGATCGTGCCCGGGGGCTTGGACGTGATGTCGTACGTGATGCGGTTGATGCCGGCGACCTCGTTGGTGATGCGCGACGAGATCTTGCGGAGAACCGCGGGGGGGAAGTGGAACCAGTCCTAGAGGATGGGTGCGGGAGGGCAGCACGGGTCAGTAGAGGGCGTTGAAAGGACGGCAGGACGTCAAACAAAGGGACGCACGGCAGTCATAAAGTCGTCGGTGGCGACGGCCCGGAGGGCGATGACCTGGTCGTACGTGCGCTTGTCGCCGGCGACGCCGACGGCCTTGACCGGAAGGAGGGCGGCGAAAGCCTGCGAGATCTGGTCGTAGAGGCCGGCGGCCCGGATCTCCTCAATGTAGATGGCGTCGGCCTTCTGGAGCAGCGCGACCTGGTCGCGCGTAACGGGGCCGATGATGCGGATGGCAAGACCCGGTCCCGGGAAGGGGTGGCGGCCGACCAGGTGCTCAGGGATCTTGAGCAGGCGGCCAAGGTTGCGGACCTCGTCTACAGAGACGGCAGCAGCAGCGCAGAGCGGTCAGCAACTCGGACGGATCTGAACGAGCAGGCTCGAGGTCGGCCACGCACCCTTGAAGAGCTCGCGCAGGGGCTCAATGAGCTTAAGCTTCATGTCGGCGAGCAGGCCACCGACGTTGTGGTGCGTCTTGATGGTCGCCGACGGGCCCTTGAACGAGAGCGACTCGATGACGTCCGGGAAGAGGGTGCCCTGAAGGAGCCACTCGATCTTGCCCTTCTCGCCAGCGTAGCCGCTCTCCTCGAACGAGGCCTCGAGCTCGGCCGCCTTCTTCTCAAAGACCTCGATGAAGGTGTTGCCGATGATCTTGCGCTTCTTCTCCGGGTCCTCGACGCCCTCGAGCCGCGAGAGGAAGAGGTCCGAGGCGTCGACGACCGTCAGGTTGACGCCGAGGTCCTTGTTGAGCATCTCGTGGACCTGGGCAGCCTCGCCGCCACGGAGGACACCGTTGTCGACCATGATGGCATGGAACCTGGGCAGCGACAAGGAGGAGAAAGCACGATCAGAACTCAGAACGACTGCCTTCCTCATACGACAGCTGAGCAGCTGCACGAACCGGTCGCCGATGGCCTCGTGCATGAGCTTGGCCGCGACCGACGAGTCGACGCCGCCCGAGACGGCACCGATGACCTGGCCCTTCTCTCCGCAGATCTTGCGGATGCGGAGGATCTCCTTCTCGATGAAGGTGTCCTGCAAGATAGAAGGGAGAGAGGTCAGTGAACGCTCTTGGCACGAGGACGGGACACTCGACGCCGATGCGCACCATCGTCCAGTCCTGGCGGGCCTGGCAGATGTCGACGACAAAGTTCTTGATGACCTCCTTGCCCTTGGCCGAGTGGGTGACCTCGGCGTGGAACTGGATGCCGAAGATCGGCCGCGACTCGTGGGCGATGGCAGCAAAGGGCGCGGTCGGCGTCTTGGCAATCGTGACAAAGTTGGGCGGCAGGGCCGTCACCTGGTCGCCGTGCGACATCCAGACCTGTTTTCGCAAGCATGGCGCGCATTGTCAGCAGAAGCTTGATGAGCTCATCTGCGAGGGGAGCCTGGACGCACAGAGGCGTCCTCGGCGATGCCCTTGAAGAGGGCGTCGGCCGAAGCCGAGCCAGTCTGGACGACGTTGATGTCGGCGACACCGTACTCGCGCTTGTTGTGGGCCTGAACGCACTCCTCGCCACCAAAGGTCCAGGCGATCTCCTGCAGGCGCACACGGAGCCAGTCGGAAGGAGGGAGGGTCAGCTGCAATTCTAATTAAAGGTCTCGCAGGCTTTGGACGCACGTGAAGACCGTAGCAGATGCCCATGACGGGGACGCCAAGCTCAAAGACGGCGGGGTCGACACGGGGCGCGTCGGCATCGTAGGCCGAGTAGGGCGAGCCGGAGAGGATGATGCCTGGCGGTCGGAGAGAAAGCGCGAGGATCAGGCTCCGCGCCGAAAGACCCGACGAGCGAGAGAGCGCAGGGACGTACCCTTGGGCTTCCAAGAGAGCTCGGCAATCTTCTGCGTGCACGGCAGAAGCTCGCAGTAGATGTTGAACTCGCGGCAGCGGCGGGCGATCAGGTGCGAGTACTGGCGGAAGGGAGCAGCGAAAGACAGGTCAATCGGCCGTCAGCGCGCAGCGGCGAGGGCAGAAGGCGAGCTCAAGGTCGCCCGGGGTTGACCCCCTACCGCTCAATGAGCACGCGAGGGTCTCCCTGACCGCCAAAAACCACCAGAAGGAGGAAGTCACCTGGGATCCGAAGTCGAGGATGAGAATCGTGTCGTACGCCGAGTGGATGGCTTAGGCGCCGAGGATCGGTCCGGGCAGGGTCGCAAGCAGCGAGGTACGGCGCAGGCTAGCGTTAGTCTCGGTCGCCGCGCGCCCGGAGCGGCTCTTTTGAGCTGAGAGCGACTGACTGAGGTCCTCGGGCAGGTTGTCCATTATGGGCAAAGCGTCTGGCAGAGAAGGAGAGAGAGTAAAGGGGTGGGCAGGAGCTGGATGGGCGTCCGAGGGCTGGAAGCCGAACCGTGGCCGAATTTCCTTCTGAGCTCGGCGGGCGAGAGCGGGCCCGCCGGGCGAGTCAGGCGCGCGGCCCAAGGCGCGACGGTGCGCGCGCGCCAGAGCTACTCACTCGCTCGTCCAAGGGGGTCGTTCTGCTGATGGCATGATCTCTACAGGACTCAGCAGCCGACTGCTGCTCAGCTCCAGTCGGACGTCGTTGCGACAAGGTGTGGCATGAGAAACGCCCCGTCGCTAGGGGCTGGTTACCCGCCGCCCGGCCCCTTAGCAACTGCTCGATCGCCTCCTCTGGTCTCAGCGCCGCCGACCTGTGAGCGGCGAGGCTTGCTCGGTTGACCCACCCGTCAGCCATCTCCTCCCCTCATCCCGGCTAGCAGCAGCAGGCAGGCAGACAGACCCCCCTAGACGGCCTCTGCACACTCGTCGGTCGAGTGACAGCGCATGCCTCTGTCCTCTCAGCTAGCCTAGAACGTCAACACCGTCTCGCCACCCGCCGCTGGCCGGCCCGTCCCTCCGAGACTGCGCCTCTCGGTCTAGACAAGCTTCGACCTCTCTCTTCTCTGGCCCGCCGTTTCCCGCTCTCCCGCCATGCCGGCCTCGTACGGCGCATCGTCCCTGCCCTTTGGCGGCCAGTCGACCTCGCACTCGCTCGCGGACCGGCTCGCCTTCCTCCGCTCGGTCCTCTCCAACCGGCGCATCGCCGTCGTCCTGACGCAGCTCGGTGTCCTGCTCTGCGTCGTCAGGCTCATCCTCGGCTCGCCCTTCTCCTCGGCGGACGATCTCGGACGGTCGCCCCTGTCTTCCGGCGACCTGACGGCAGCTCTGGAAGTCAACGGCGGCGGTTCAAGTTACCGCGGCACCTTCGACCCGACGACGTGCCCGGCCAGCGGCAACTGCCCCTACACGGCCTTTGCGACGCCGTTCGACCGCATCCGCAACGGCACGGCCGGGCCAACCTACGGCATGCCCATCGATCAGGACCGCAGCAAGTACGAGAACGACGGCATCATGTTCAACCCGGCCATCCTCCGCATGCCGCCCGGCGCGAGGTATGAGCTCGCCATCCTCACGCGCGGACCAAGCATGTTTGAGTATGAGCCGGCCTTCCTCCAGCGGCGGACGTGCGTCCCTCTGCGATCTTTGCTTTCTCTGCGTCTCGATTTCGTCGACTGACAGCCTCACTCGCTTGCAGGGTCATCGCCTACTTTGCCGACCTCGAGCAGGGAGTCGACGTCGTTCAGAAGACCGACTCGTGGATGTTTGACCTGCAGACCGACGCCTCGCCCGGCTGCGAGTTCCCCTGGGGGTGCGTTCGCTCGCGTCTGCAGGATGGCGGCCTCTGGCCATCACGATGACTGATCCCCCTCGATGGCTCCCTGCAGCGCGACGCCGGGGCCGGAAGACCCCCGCGCTGTCTGGTCGCCCGAGGGCGTCCCGCTGATGATCGTCGGCGTCGACACGCTTCGACCCGAAGCCTGCCGGACGATGGCCGTCATGGACCTGCGCACACTTTGGCCCACGCTCAGGGACGAGCTCGAGCGACTGAGCTGGCCCACCGCCGAAGAGGCACGCAAGTCGGCCAGCGAGCTCCAGCAGGGTACCGAGATCTGGTTCGACGGCATTCACGAGCGAGAGAAGAAGTTCGTGCCGGTCGGATCCCGAGCACCTCCGGAGGCCTTGGCTGACATCTCTGGCCTCCTCGTCTCGCAGTTGGGCCGGCTTCTTTTCGCCCTTCCAGCCGTCCGTTCACGTCGGCTCTTTACCCCTGCCGGCCTTCCACTACGACTTTCACCCGCAGTCGCTCCTCTTGCCCAACACCACAGTCAAGACGCCCGCCGGGCTCGACCTGCTGCCGTACGAAAAGTTCGTCCCCTCCGAATCGGGCGAGCCGAGCGTCCTCCGGGCCTGCATGGATCGCATCCAGGGGACGGACGAGTTTCAGCCCGTTGGCTTCAAGGTCGCCGACCACCACGCCACGCCATTCCATCCGGTGACGCTCCGCGGCCGAGGGACCGGCAAGAAGCGTCGAACCCCGGCCGACACGGTCCTCGTCGGCCTCGCGCACGCCAAGTTGTTGGTCCCCTTGCCTCGAAGCCGCTTTGGCCGATATCCTTTCTGACCTTGCGTTCGGCTCGAACAGCTTTGACGACAAGAAGGAGAGCCATTTCTGGTACGATCGGTGAGTTTGAACTTGACTGACGCTGTCGACGACGGCCAAACAACGGCCTGACCGTGCCCGATCCCGGTGGCAGCTACGTTATCATTCTCAACGCGACGGCCCCTTTCAAGCCGATCGCCGTGTCGCCTTACCTCAACATCTGTGCGTATTGCGGCTTCTTTGCGCCGGCATCGTTGCGACATCCCGTTGACGCTGATCTCCTGACGATGCTGCTCCTTCCAGCGAGCCTCTCGTACGAGAGTTTTTACTTCACCCAGTCGATCACATTCCTTCCGCGGCACGGCTCGCTACCGCCGCCTTCGACCGAGCCCTCGCGCAGTCCTTTCTTCCCGCTCAACCTGTTTGTCCCTCCTGCTCAGCCGGCGCCGCCGCAGACGAACGAGCCCTCGCTCTCGGACGGCTACCTCGACGACGACGTCCTGATCGCCATGGGCGAGGCCGACGGCCTGATGGGCTTGGTCCGCATGCGGCTCGACCACATGCTTAGCGGCATGATCGGCTGCGGGCCGGACGCCGACGTCTTCGACAAGCTCTTGCGGTCGAACGCCGTCTAGCGGGGTCGTCGTGCGGCAAGCCTCCGCACTTTTCCGAGGTTGGGCATACTTAGAGCCCTCGACCTTCCATCTGATTCCCTCGTATCCTGTCCGCTCGTCATCTCATGTGTCATCGCAACCTCCAGGCGCTCGCTCAGCCGCCCGGCGCCTGGCCGGCCAGCCACGGCATGCTCTGCGCCGTCGCAAACAGAGTTGGGTAGAGGAAGCTGTCCGGACCAAAATCGGTCGCGTCGATGATAGACGGGGAGGCCAAGTTGAAGGACGGCGGCCCGGCGTTGCCGAGGTCGATGCAGGGCGGCTCAGAAGGGGAGGTGTGTGGAGGAGAGCCAAACGTTTCGAGGATGCCGTCGATCCGCTCGGCATAGCTGCTCGCGAGCGACCGTCTGGAGGCACGCAGGACACGGGCAGATGTGAGCGGAAAGGGCAGCAGCGGACATCCGATCGAATGACGCACCCGTTGAAGCGCGCTGCGCCAATCATGGCGAGCATGCCGGCGACCTGACGACACAGGCCCTGCGTTGCCGCGTCGAGCGGCGGTCCCTGTGGCCCGCGGTTGCTCATCTATGGCGGAGGAACGGGTCGACGATCAACCGAGCAGCCCTTGGCTCGACCCAGACAGGGAGCCTGCACTCACCCTCAGGAGAACGTTGATGCCGTAGGCGATGTCGCTGACAACCGCGTTGGGCGCAAAGCCGATACGGGGCTCGGTGGCGAGCCAGTCTAGTGCGTACTGCGCGGCAACGACGGCCGTCTCCTTGCATTCGTCAAGGATCGCCTGCGCGGTGGCCGAGCTGCCGAGCCGCAGCGAGAACGACAGGAGGAGGATCGACCGGTTGAAGTGGACGATGCAGGGCGTGTGCCCTGTGGCGGATGCGGAGAGGAGCGGTCGTCAGCCATCTAGGATAGACCATACCAAGGGACCTGGCAAGGTAATCACTAAATCTTGAGAACCGTGACTGCCAGTATGCGAACAGCGCACGAAAAGTCGCATTGTACGACTCCTGGGTCGAGCGGCCGTTCCCCTGCGTGCTGTCGTGGTCGTAGTAGGCAGCGAGAGCCTTGGCCTGGAGCGAAGAGCCAACGGGAAGCGTTCCGCAGTCAGCATGCGCAGGCCTCTGTTCGACCGCCGCATTGGGGATACGCACAGTAAGCTGGTTGATGCCGAGGTTGCTCGCGTGCAGGTAGGCGGCCAGACGCTGGGAGCCGTCGAGATCCTCGGCCGGGTCGGATGCGTTGAGGAAGGGGTCGTTGAGCTGCTCGCATGCGGCTCCCAGAAGACCGGGGGCTGGCAGCATGTTTTGGATGGCGCCGCGCTGGATCTGGACCCTGAGGAGCGATAACACAGGTGTCAGCCGGAGGAGAGAAGGAGCGATGGCCGGACTGAGACGTACGTCAGCTCGAGCGAGAACAGGATCTGCTGGACCCGCCGCTTGTTACTCTCGAGGAGATCGGCAGATAGACCGGCGTCGTTCAGGAGCGAGCGATACTGCTGGATGACGCCCTCGGGCAGCGGCTGGTCGAGCCTCAGCTCCTGCGCGCACGTCAGCGCCTGGGAAAGGAGGTGCCAGGTGCGGTCGCGTCCACCGGGCGACGGCGCCTCCAGCCAAGCCCTGAGGCGCGGGCCAGGCAGCCTTCGGTCAGCGTCACGTTCCGAGGCTCAGAGCAGAGCCAATGCACGAATCTGATGACGCACGTCCACAGGCAGTAGGCGGTGACGACTTCGACGCTCTTGTATCCGCCAAGGAAGATGCGCGTCGAGAGGTACGTCGCATGGCGCTCGAGGCCGGGGATGAGGTCGCCCGATAGCGGGCAGAAGGCGGCGACAGTGAGGGCCAGGACCGTCGCGAGGAACGGCGAGACCCTGCGGATGAAGCAAGGCGTGTGCAGCCGGAAGTCGAGCAAGTGGTGATGGATCTGGAAGTTGTCGAGGAAGAGCTTGTGTAGCCGCTCAAAGTCGTCGATCGTCAGGAGGCCGATCGCGACCGGATCGTATGCCGGGTCGGCATCGAGGACATGATTGCCGACCGGCAGCGACTGGCTCTGCCACGAGAGCGTTGCTTCCGGCGCAGGGCTCTCGGGATGGCCCTCGGCGTCGAGCGAGAGCAGGCGGAGCGGATGCGTGAGCACGCTCCAGAGCTCGTCATGCTCCGTCGGATGGAGCGGCGAAAGCGAGGCCGCGATCTGGTCGGCCGACGGCGACAGCGCCTTGGCCGCCGTTCCCGCGGACGAGGTGGATGCGGCTGCGGGCGAGAGGCTCGCGTTGGACGCCGCATGCTCCTGCCGGAGGAGCGCTTCGATCCGACCGAGCTGCCGCTGGTAGCTCTGGATCCGGAGCGTCTGCGTGTTGCGGACCTTGCGGCCCATCTTCTTCTGGGCGGGGAACTCGCACGACAGCCGTTTGGCAAGGCAGCGCGGACAGGGAACGTCAACCGGCGTCCCGGTGCAGCGCACTGCCAGCCGCAAGAAAGCACTCGAAGCATGGTCAGCGGGCGGCCCTTCCATCACTTGATCCCGCTAGGGAGGAGCGGGACCAACCTTTGGCCGTCCTGCAGGCTGAGCACGACTTGAGAACGACCGGAGTCGGAGCGACCTCGTCGGTCGAGGTCATCTCCTTGGGCAGGGTGTCTGCGATCTCGCGCTTGAGCCGGCCCAGGAGGACCAAAGCCTGCTCCGAAGGGCTCGCTGGGGGCAGGCTAGAGGGTCCAGCTACCGGGGTTATGGGCTGGAAGCCACCCGACGGACCGTCCATCGCTAGAGGGAGCTAGGAGGCGTAAATTGGGTCTTGCGGCCTGCTGCGGGGTGGTCGAGGCGAGACGGGGTGTGCGGCGTGTCGAGTCGAAGGGCGGTATGGCCGACGGGCAGTCGCTGTTTCTCGCCGAGTGGTCTGAGTTGTCGAGGAGCTGGATGTCGGGCGGGAAGCGTTAGGTCACCCCGCTGTCAGCGCTTGGCTCCAGGAGGGCGATGCTCAGCCCGCATCGCTCTGTCGTCGACACGGCAGCGGCAGGGGAAGGTCGACGGGCGATCGACCGGAGAGAAAGGACAGGAAGTGGGCGAAGGTTCGGACCCGCCGCCGCCGCCGCCGCACTGCTAAATACATGCTCGTTGGCCGGGCTGGAGCATCGCATAAACGAGCGCAGAGGCGGTTGCTGATCGTAGCGCACCTTGAGAGGTTGTGGTTCCAGGCAGCAAGACGAGATGTGGTCGAGAGGAGGAAGGCACGCGGGAGGACTGCGCGCCGCGCCGTTGCCGAGCTGACCGGCCGGCCGAGAGCTCGACGCCAGCTCGACCGTACCGTCGACTCGCCTGACAAGCTACGACCCAAACCATCTCGGTCGCTTGCGAAAGGCGACATACCTTGCGGGGGGATCTAGCTCGAGCAGTCACCAGCACCTTCTTGCGAACCATCTATCGCGCTCGGCCGGTCGCTTAGCAGCGGCGATGGACGTCGACCACGCGAGCAAGGACGCGTCTGAGCCCAAGCCTATCCTCGCCCTGAGCGAGTCGGTCGTCAACCGGATAGCAGCAGGCGAGGTGCGAACCACGCGACGCAAAGACGCGTCCTTTCACGGGAGCTGACGCCCTTGGAGATGCTTACCAGATCATCCAACGGCCGGCCAATGCCCTCAAGGAGCTGATCGAGAACTCGCTCGACGCCGGCGCGAGCACGATCCGCGTGACGGTCAAGGATGGCGGCCTCAAGCTGCTCCAGATCCAGGACGACGGCTGTGGCATCCGGGTGCGCCCACGGCCATCGTCTGCTTGCGGCAGGCTCCACGTGTCGCCGAGCAGAAGTCAGAGCTGACCGAGCTGTCATTCGAGCGTGGCAGCATGCCGACCTGCCGATCCTCTGCCGGCGCTTCACGACGTCCAAGCTGCGCACTTTTGACGATCTCTCGCGCATGACGACGTACGGCTTCCGTGGCGAGGCCCTCGCCTCCATCAGCCACGTCGCTCACGTCACCGTCCTGACGATGACCGAGGGCGCGACCTGCGCGTGGAGGTGCGCAGTCCACGCCTCTCCCCCGACTCTCGCAACCTCGGGCTGACTGACTGCATGCGCTCGCCCCCTGCGCCTCCAGGGCCAACTACTCCGACGGCGTGCTCGTCCCGCCAAAGCCAGACGAGTCGAGCGAGCCCCGGTCGGCCGCCGGAAACAAGGGCACGACAATCACGGTCCGTCTTGCCTCGCCTCGTGTAGTTTGCGTCCGCTACGCAAGCTGCCTCTGACTCACTTCGCCCCTCGGCCCTCAATCAGGTCGAGGACCTCTTCTTTAACGTTCCGTCGCGGAGAAGGGCGCTGCGCAACGTCTCGGACGAGTTTGCGCGGATCGTCGACGTCGTCACCAAGTACGCAATCCACAATCCTTCGGTCTCCTTCGTCTGCAAGAAGGTGCGGTCGATCTTGCGGGCTAGACGTTGAGTAGCGGCAGAGCCGCTGATGTAACGCGTCTAATCCCAGGCCGGTGTGGCCAGCCCCAGTGTCTCGACGCCCTCGCGCGCGACCCCTGTTGACACGATCCAGCTTGTCTACGGACCGTCGCTCGCGAAAGCGCTTCTTCCGCTGCCGCCCGTCTCAAACGCTGAGCTCGGTCTCGAGAGCGCCGAAGGCTGGATCAGCGGGGCGGGCTATAATGCGCGCAGGACGGGCGGCTTCGTTGCCTTCGTCAACCGTGCGTCCCCGCCTGAGGCGGCCCGTTGACCAGTCGCTTGCTGAAGCGCGTTCTGACTCTGGCGACATCAGACCGGCTCGTCGACGTCCCGCGCCTAAAGAAGGCTGTCGAGAGCATCTACCTCAGCGTTCTGCCCAAGGGGACCCTCCCCTGGCTCTATATCAGGTACATGGCCGTCCTCGGAAGTGGCAAGTCGAGCAGGTGCTGTTGCTAACGCGAGCGCGCTCAGCCTGATGATCAAGCAGGACAACATCGACGTCAACGTCCACCCGACCAAGAAGGAGGTGCGCCGCTCCGTCCTTGGTCGGGTTTCAACCCAGCTGCAGGCTTGCTGACGGCCGCCTCCTGCTGTGCTCAGGTCCACTTCCTGCACGAGGAAGAGGTCGTCGAGGAGATCTGCCGGGCCGTCGAACGGGTGCTGGCAGGCGCCAACGAGTCGCGTGACTTTGCCATCGAGGTGCGTCTCGACCAGCCTCCCTTGAACTCGGCTTTGTCGTCGTTTCTGATACCTACCTATTCTCTAGCAGGGCACACAGGGCACGCTCGGCGATTTTGTCCGCGACAAGGGCAAGGCGCGCGAGGCGTCTCCTCGTCAAGAGAACGGCGACGACCTCTTCGGCGAAGACGAGCTGTCGGACGGGGCTGGACCGTCCTCCTCGGCCCCACTCTATCCCCTGATGGACCTCAAGGTGCGGTACAGCACCAAGAGCTCGTCAATCGTACCGAAGGCGCTCGCGGCCAAGAACAACCCCAAGTTCCAGGTGCGCGTCAGCGATCCGACGGTCCGGACGCTAGACTCAATGTTCGCACCCGTCCAGCGAGCGGCGACGTCGCAGGTTGCCGGCGAAAGGGATCCGAAGCGGCGGCGGACCGGCGACGTCATCGACGTCGACATGTCGTCCGCCGACGAAGAAGAGGAGGACGGCATCGACTGGATCGGCGCCAGTGATGGGGCCACGGCGGGCAGCGATCCGGCCGAGTCGCATCGGGCCGTGACCTTGGGCAGGCCGATCCGGGAGTCGGCGACGTCCCTGACAAGCGTCCTGTCGATGCGCGCCGACGTCGAGTACGCCCGCCACCAAGGTGCGATGCCCTTTGTGTGTCATTGCAAGGGCGTCGTCGCCTGACGTCGTCCACCTCTCCCTGCTCTGGCCAGCCCTATCCGAGATCGTCAAGAGCCACAAGTTTGTCGGCGTCGTCGACTACGACCTGTCGCTGTCGCTGCTCCAGCACAGCACGCGCCTCTACCTCGTCGATCACGCGGCGCTCGCGTGAGTCAGCCGCGCTCGACGCTAATCGTGCCAAGACCTTTCCCACTGATCAGCCAACCTTCACGCTTCGTGAGCAGCGAGGAGCTCTTCTATCAGCTCGGCCTCCGCCAGTTCAGTGAAATGGACAAGATTCGGCTCGATCCCCCGCCAGAGATAGCCGCTCTCGTCGACGTCGCGCTCGAGCTCGAAGACGATCTCCCGCCGGACCGGCGGCCGCAGGCTAAGGAGATCCTGCTGCGTCGCATCCTCGACGGCCGTGAGATGCTCGAAGAATACTTTTCGCTCAGCATCACTGCTGACGGCCTGCTCGAGTGCCTGCCGGGCCTGCTCGACGGCTACACGCCCGATCTCCACCGACTGCCGCAGTTCCTGATGCGCCTCGGGGCCTGCGTGAGTCTCGTGGCTGACCTCTTCAGCAGGACCCGATGACTGACCCAGTGGATTTGGCCGCACCCGATGCAGGTCAACTGGGAAGACGAGCAGGAGTGCTTCGAGACGTTTCTCCGCGAGCTCGCTTTCTTCTACATTCCCGTCCCGATTGGCCCCGTCGACGGTCTCGGTGCCGAAGAGGAGGACCTGCACCTGCAAGAGCGCAAGCAAGGTGCGACGCTTCCACAACCTTGCTTGCCTGCGTTGCCCCTGACTCAACAACCGCCGTTGCCCGACCGAAACGACGCCAGACCTCTTCCAGCTCGAGCACGTCCTCCTTCCGGCGGTCAAGCGACACCTCGTCCCGCCAAAGTCGCTGCTGAAGCACAAGAACGTGACGCAAATTGCCGACCTCCCCGACCTTTATAAGACGTTCGAGCGCTGCTAGTTCTGGGTAACGGCGCATTCGAGCGTTGCCTCCCCCCCCAACTTTTTTCGCTCTGGCGCCAGTCGGCGGCATCGAAGTCGCACCCGTCCGGCCGACCCGACGAGACCCGCTCAGACCCGCTCGAACATACGTCCGCGACCAGCGTATCGGCTCAGTGAGAGCACAGTGCGCACATCGCACCGACCGGCCCGCTCGGGCGTCGGTCGCCAGATCGCTGCGCTCGGCGGGTCGGCCTCGTCCGAACGAGTCAATCTTGGGCGGGCACAAGCCCCTCCATCCGAGTTGGGCAGAAGCCGTTTACGCTTGCGCCCACGCGATCATCATGCGATCTTGCGCTCTGCTCCCACTTCTCCGTCCCTCTGATGATTGAGTCGTTGGCCCGCAAGCCAGGCGACTCATCGGACGCTTTCTGGCCGGCGGTCGGCCCCAGCGCGCGTCGTCGCGCCTAGCCTCACCTTCAGCCTCCTCTCGACCCAGCGCCCTCCAACTCGTCCATCCTTTCCTCCTGCCCTGCCCATGATGGCCACTCCCCGACTCTCACTGCGCCTTCCCTCGCGTACCCTGGCCGCTCCTCTCTCTGCTGCCCGTCCATCCGTCTGGGCCGGCTTCCGGCCAGCCCCCTGGGCGAGCGCAGGCGAGAGCTCAAGCTCGCGCACCCCATCCCTCCGGCGCTTCATCGTCACGACGCCGGCCCCGACCGAGGCGCCGGTCGCTGCTCTCGAGAGCGCGACCTTCGAGGGCGCGCCTCAGCCTGTGCGTGCCATTCTTTTCCTGCCGGACCAGACCGCTGTCCCTCTATAAGGGAGACCAGGAGATCGACCGAGCCCCGAGATCCTCCCCGGTCAGCCGGGCTCGGCCGAGCTCGCGCGTCGGCTGGGGAGCCGGCGCCTCTGGTCGACCAGGAGCTCGTCGACGTCCTGATCACAAGGTCTGGCCGCTGCCGGAAGGACGTATACTGACAACCTGATCTGTATTGCTCCCTTATTCTGGCTTCTTGTCCGACGCTTTCTTCCGGACCCACTGCTGCCTGCGACTCCATCGCATCCGGTCGATCAACTGCCGCCGGCAACGGTCGCACGCCCGCGCGCCGCATCCCCCCTTCGGCCTTTCCCTTTGCCCCATGCCCCCTCTCCGGCACCCGGCCTCGCCCTGTCCTCCCGTCTTGCCGCGCGCGACGTCTCTGATCGACTCAGGGCCTGCGCATGGTGCTCTTTGGCAAGCCTGTGAGTCTGGCGCCGACTTCGTCCGTCTAAGCCGGGCCAGTCTGCTGACGCCGCGCGCGCGCACCCGGCCTTATAGGGCTCTGGCAAGGGCACGCTCTCGCAGAAGGTGCTCGAGACCTACCCGAACGTCAACCTGGTGCGTCGAACGCTGCGTAGAGGTCAAGTGCGGAAGCCGGCAACTGCTGATCCCTCGCACCGTCCTCTCAGGTCAGCGTCGGCGACGTGCTACGGCAGGAGATCGCGCAGGGGACTGAGCTGGGCAAGAAGGCCAAGGGCCTCGTTGCTCGCGGCGGTGCGTCTGACAGGCAAGACCGCTTTAAAGCGAGCCGGAAGCTGATCCGATCCTCGCTTGGCCTCGACTAGAGTTCGTACCGGACGAGCTGATGCTCGGGATCGCCCTCCGCGCGCTCGAGCCGCTCCGCGGCCAGCACTGGATCCTTGACGGCTTCCCGCGGACGGTCAACCAGGCTCAGCTGCTCGATAACGCGCTCGTCAAGAGCGGACGCGGGCTCAACCTCGTCGTCAACCTCGGCGTCAGCGATGCGACCATCCTTAGCCGGATAGAAGGTGCGGCTCGGTCTGTCTGCTGCAGCGCTTGTTGGAGAAGACTGATCCGGCGCCTCCTCTCTTCGCCGACAGACCGCTACGTACACGTGCCGTCAGGGCGCGTGTATAACACGACGTATAATGCCCCGCTGGTCGAGGGCAAGGACGACGTGACGGGCGAGGCGCTCGAGAAGCGGCCGGACGACACGCCGGTGCGTCAACAACCTCTAACTTGTGACGGCCACGACCCAGCCAAGCTTCTGACCCTTACCCACTACCGAAATCCACAGGAGGTATTCCAGAAGCGGCTGGACCTGTACAACCGCGAGACGTTCCCTCTCCTGGCCTAGTACGTCTGGTCGGTCAGCTGCGGCGCCCGTCCTGCAGACCTGCTGACGCATCTGCTTCTCCTCTCGCCAGCTACGGCAACACGTTCCCGGAGCTCACTCATTCGATCAAGGGCGAGAGCAGCGACAAGATCTGGCCGAGGCTGCAGGCGCTGCTCGAGTCGGAGGTCTTCGACAAGCTGGGCCACCTGGGCAGCGGAGCGGCGCTCTAGACGCCGCGAGGGATCGCATGAGACCTCCTGTAGACACACCGCGCACACCTCTCGAGATCGCTGACCTCCTTCATCGCAAGACGTCGAGCCCCGCAACGAGCGCAGAGGGTTGCATGTGCACGCGTGCGAACTCATGCGTCCGACGGGGAGCGGGCGGACGGACGCGCAGCAGCAGCAACAGGGGAGGCCCCTGCTAACGCGCCTTCACCCTCTCACTCGACCACCATCTCCTCCTCCTCGTACCCTTCGCAGCAGTTATGGCCGCCAACCCGAGCGCCTTCAAGTCCAAGCCGTTGTCGGCACCGGCATCGGCAATCGCTGCAGCTGCCGGCCCGTCGTCCCATCGTGAGGCGCGAGCCTTCGACCCTGCCACGGCCGGCGGCCAGCGCCAGCACGCACCCCTGTTGGCCCCCGGAGCTCCGGCCGCTGCTGCCGCGAACAGAGGCGCACGGCCGACGTCGCTCTCTGCATTCATAGCCGGTCGCCAGCAGCAGCAGCAGCAGCAGCAGCAGCAGCAGCAGCAGCAGCAGGCTCCGCTCCGAACGGGCACATTTGCCGACCCTGAGCGGGTCTATGAGGCTCAGGTCGGTAGGAGCGTCGAGGGCCGTGGCGGGGGCCGCGCTTTCCGCACACCGCCGCCTCGGGAGCCACCTCGGACGCTGTCGCCACCTCCTCGGCCTGCAGGCTTCAACCCACTGCTCCGGTCAATCCCACTCGAGCGACTCGATGGCGGCAAGCCGGCTCTTCCAGGAGGCCCCAAGCCTGCGGGCGGCGCGCCGGCTCACACGACCGACAATACTGCCGGAGCCTCTACGGACGCGACGAGGGTCGGCTCCGGCGGCCTGACCGAGGACGACCTCCGACTGCCGCTGACGCAGGACGAAGACGATCTCGACGACGCCGGTGGCCTCGGCGATGACACCGGCGACGACGACCAATGGGGCGAGGACGACGTGACGCTCATCTTTGGCGGCCTCGGTCTCGCCGACGACGGCCCGCTCGAGGAGATTGTCGTCGATCAGGAGCAGGAGCGGTACGTGGGCCAGTCATCCTTGTGCGGCCATTACTGAGCCGCTGACGAGGCAGCCGTGTCGCCCACTCAGGGATGAGGCCCAGCTTGCACGGGTTGACAGTACGCCCCATTGCCGGTTATCGACGCTCGAACTTTCGTCTGGCTAACGTGGACTGGCTTTTGCAGAGATCTACAGCGCCAAATTCGGCCCGCTGCCGGCCGAGACGTGGAACAATGTCGTCGTCCCTATCTGTGCGTCCGTTGCGCACCGCTGCGGGCGATCGCTCATCGCCGTAGCTCACCGCCGTCTGGTCTTGCTCTCGCCGCAGTCTTGGCGATGAAGGCGGCCCAGGTAAAGGTCGAGGGCGACACACGGACCCTGATGTGCGCCTCTTTTGTCGAGCCAAGTGTACGTCCGTCGGCTGACCCAGGATCGAGATTCCAGGGACGACCAGCGCACCCTCCTCGACCTCACTGCTACCTTCCGGCGATACCTCAAGACCGACGGCGAGACGCTCTACTCGACCTATGAGGAATTCACCGCTCGTCCACGGCCTTCTCCCGTCCCCTCGCCGGGCCCTCCCAGCTGATCAAGCGCATGCACCGCTCTTCCCCATAGAGCCGCAAGGGCCACCTTCTCAAGCAGCTCGCTGATATTGACCACGAGCGGGGCGAGCAGCAGCGGGCAACGCTTGACCGGCTCGAACAGCTCGGTCCGTGCCGGACCAGTGTCTTCCTATGGGTCTCGTTCCTGACCCCCTTTCGCGCGGTTGGCCGCACACAGCGGCCGAACGCCAGGCGTCGAAGGACGAGCACGTCGCAGAGCTGAAGATGCTGGCCGAGCAGTACCGGTGAGTCTGCCGGCGACAAGAACGGTCGACGGGGCGTCCGCTGACCTCGGCACGTCTACGCCCTTTCCGTTTAGCAAGCAGGCGGCGCAGATCGTCTCGGAGAAGGAGACGGGCAAGGAGGTCAACCGGATGCTCAAGGTGCGTCCGCTGTCTTGCCGACGTCAAATCGGCGGGGGGCGTCCGGCTGACCGGCGCGCGACTTCCAGGCCATCCTCGGCAAGTGAACGCGCATGCTCGTCGATCTTTGTCCGGTGCTTCCTCGTCTCGCTCGCGCTCTTCGACCTTTACGCCCCGCCCCCCCAACGCGATGGAGGGCGTGCATCAGATCGAACGACTTCCCTCTCCGCCATCGGCCACTCCCCAATTGCCACACTCAACGCGCCCCGGGCTGCCCTTCCGAGTGGCCGTTGCCCAGAGCGAAGCCGAGGTCGCCCTTGCCAGCGCGCGACGAGCCGCCGCTGCCGGCGGCTGTGCGCCCAGCCTTCTTGCCGCTGCCACTGTGGCTAGATGGCGTCGACAGGCGGCCGTTGCGCACGTGCGGAGTGCGGTAGTGAGCAAACAGCGACGTGTAAGTCCGGAGGAGAGCCGTTGCGTCGGCCATGAGCTGCAAGAGGCGAGAAGGTTAGCGATTCGGTCGGCGATCGAGGCCAGAGGACGACTCGGGCCCACCTTCTGCGACTCGAGCTCGGCCTTGACGCGCTTTTGCGCCTGGGCGAGCAGCCGCTTCTTCTCCCGCTTGAGGACGGCCGGACGGTCCTCGACTGAAACGGATGTGCAGGTCAGCGGAGTCAAACGGCTCGCCAAGCAGAGGGGGACGCACTGGCAGCCAGATCAGCGCGCTGGTCTTGCTCGAGCTGGGGCATGACCCGACCGGTGACATGCTCGACCTGCGTGATCGTCCGGCCTTCCATCTTCTGCTGCAGTCCGACGTGTCATTGTTAGCAGAGGATATGCCCCAGTGCAGCCCGAGTCGAGGGGACGCTCACGCACGCCTCGGTCGTGGAATGCGTTGAGGTAGTCGCCGAGATCCTCGAAGTTGGACGTCTCGAGCGACTTGACAAAGGGCTGCAAGAGGGCGTTCCTAGGACGAAGAGCCAAGTGTCAGAGGCCAGGTCTAAGTAACCAGAGGAGAAGCGCACAGTTGTTGCTCGTCCTGGGCAAAGTCTTGCTCGATCCGGTCGATGAGATCCTCGAAGGGCTTGCGCGCCGAACGGGTGAAGGCCTCGCGCTCCGCCGCCGACTTGGATGCCCGTCGGGCCTGGTACTCCTCGGTGATCCGAGCGAGGTCGACCTGGCTGCTGAGATGGAAGGGAGGAAAGAAGGCCGGTCTCGCCGTCAGCGGAGGTTTGAAGGAAGGGGCTCGAGCGGTTGGGAGCGCGTGCCTCTCGCCGCCGGCATCGTCGACATCATCGTCGACATCATCGTCGACATCGTCGTCCGCGTCGTCGGCCTCCCGGTCGCTCTTCCGCTCGCCCCTGCGCTCGTCAACCTCGCGCCGGCTCTCGCGCTGCCGCTCCTGCAGCTGCGCCTTCCGCTCTGTGGTTTTGCTAGACCGGGGCAAATCGGCTCGCGTCGACCGCGCGCGGCCCTCCTCCTCGCGGGTCCGGCCAGCAGCAGCGCCATCCGCGGCAGCGCTCGGCCTCGCCGAGTCGCCTGCTCCACGGTCGTTGCCAGTGCCTCTGGCTTTGGAAGCACCTCCGGTGATGGCCTTGGTCGACCAAGGGGCGATGGACTGCCGGTAGGTCGTCGAGCTCGTCGTCGACTTGCCTGGCAGCTCGTCGCAGTGCGGCCGAGGGCGCACTTGAGCGTCAGCCAGAGTGCCCACGACCAGGGCACTCAGCAGGCCAGCGGGGGCGACGCACGGGTGGTCATCGTAGCCTGGCTTGCTTTGGGCTGTGCGAGCAGGAGCTGGACGAGATGACCGTCAAGAGGGGGGAGGCTCGTCCGAGCTCGGCGGCGGGCGTCACGCCCGAGCGACGGCATGCTGCGCGCCTCGTCCTCGATCGCCCATGAGTCGTCGCGAGCTGGCGAGGTCCACTTGGACCCACGCGACCGGGAAAGGATAAGATAGAGAAAGCCTTTCAATCAGGTCTGCGCCGCCTGCTGCTGCTTGCGCTGCTCCTGCTCGGCCCGCCTGATGGCCCTCTTGCTTGTCCGCGGGGTCGCATCCTCCGCCGTCTCTAGGACGACGCCCTCGTCCCACGTCCACTCGCGCTCGGCGATCTCCCCCCCGCCGAGGCAGCGTTGACCGACGTAGGCGGCGCAGATCTGGCCGGGTGAGACGGCCATGCCGGGGAGGCCGTCGGAAAAGGTGACAGAGATGGCGCAGTCGGGCCTGAGGGAGCGCACAAAGCGCATGCACGCCGACGTCAGCTCACGCGCGCCAGTGTCGAGGACGGCTGATTGACGCGGCAAAGTCGGCAGAAACGAACATGGAGCGGAGCACGGCCTGGATGGGTTGACCGACGCTCATCACCTTGACGCCGACGGCGAGGCCCTCTGCGCTATTGAGCCCTGCAGGCGGCGCGCGGGCGACCCAGTTCCAGCCGGTCGTCACGAAAGAGCGCGAAAGGAGGTGCGGGTTGTCTCTGAGCAGATAGGAGAGAGCGAGCCGACGTCAGCATATGAGACATGACCCCTTGAATGCACAAGAAGAGTCCAGAACGCACGCTCCGGGGACGACGACGAGCGCATTGTTGGCGCGGTCCTTGGCGGCGACGAACCAGCGCGGGCCGCCCATGGGCAGACCCGACTTGCGGAACTTTTGGCCGACGGTGTACGAGTGGAGGCCGGTATGCGAGCCAAAGTAGGCGCCCGTCGACGTCAAGACGGGTCCGGGCGAGGGCGCGATGTACTTTGCTGGGCGACGCCAGAGCGGAGGTGTTTGTCATATTAACCCATAGGCACCGGGACAAGAGGGCTGGCGGGCGACGTACAGAGGAAACGGTCGGGAAAGCCGGAGGCCGACTGCTGGTTGCCGACGAAGCAGATGCCCATCGACTCGCGCCGGTCGGCGGTCGGGAGGTCGAACTTACGGGCGAGCTCGCGCACCTCGGCCTTGTGAAGGTGGCCCAGAGGGAAGACGGTCTTCACGCGACAGAGCAGCGATTCGAGGGATGTCAGCGTTTCGCTCAGAAGGAATCATGGATCGGCTGGCGGACGAGGACGGACCCGGCTCAGTGCGCGGCCGTCGACGGCGCTCAGGAAGTAGCTCTGGTCCTTGACCGGGTCGGGACATCGCCAGAGCTCGGCCGGCTGACCAGGCTGCCACGAGTCGGGCAGGCGGACCTGGGCATAGTGGCCGGTCGCGAGCAGGCCGCCGGACGAGGGAGAGGAGGTGCGTGTCGAGGGCTGCTTCGGTGTCGAAGGGAACACGCGGTTGAAGAGAGCGCCGAACTTTATCTCACTATAACGGGCGCAAGCAAAGGGAGTAGACGGACAAGAAGGGCGATGTCAGTGTCCGGGGTACTCTTACTCCACTGGATGCGGACGGACCGGTTGCAAGCGATGTCTGGGTTTGGTGTCAGGCCGCGCTGCCAGTGATCGAGCGCCGGCTCAAACACGTCGAGCCAGTACTCCTTAGAAAGATCGATCTAGAGGCCGCGGTGAGCAGAGTGTCGGTCCAGTCAGCTAATTTCCGGGATCGCCTAAGGGAGAAGCGAGGGAGGGGGGGGGGAGAGACAGGACGCACGAGCTCGCACGGCACGCCGCCGACGTGGGCGCATACGCGACGGACGTCCTCCCAATCGCGCTCCCACTCGCAACCCCGGAGCGAGTCCTCCTCCTCGACCGACCAGTTGCGCATGAAGACGGCCGAGAGGTCGAGGTCCTGCGAAGGGAGGGGTCAAACCGACGGAAAAGGGGCAAGGTCGCGGTGCAGCGGGGGGAAAAACCAGGTGCGAGGTGGGAGAGGTCGGGCCGGCGACGGCGGTTGAAGTTGCAGATGGATGAGAGGATGGCATGGAGGCGCTCAGTGCCGTCAGCCTCAGACCGAGAACTACTGTTCAGGCCGACGCTAGCCGCATGACTGACGTGTTCGGCCAAGAGGCGCAGCGCGACCGACGAGTCGACGCCGCCCGAAAGCGAGACGACGACCTTGGCGCCTTTCGTGAGCCGCGGGTCGGCCGGCGGAGGACGGGCCAGGTGCGAGACGCCTCGATGCTGATGCCGCTGCTGCTGTTGCCGTCGCCAGTCATCCGGCCGAGGGAGAGGTCTGGCGGGACCAGCAAGGGCCGAGGAAGCGGCGAGAGCTGGTCGGGTCGGGCCGGCGAGCAGCGACGGCGATCGGACGCGGCCGCCGAGGGGCAGGCGCGCTGGTCGGCCGTGGGGCATGCGTAGAGGACCACGGAGAGGTCCCTATCTGTTGCCGCTGTCGATGAGGGTACTCGAGAGGTGGCTCAAGAAGGATGCCTGTCGCGGGTGCCTGTCGCCTCCTGTCGACGGTCGTGGCGGCGGTACCGCGGGCTGACCCGCCATGGAAAAAAAAAGAAAAGGGTCGCCGCCCGCGGCCGCCGCGCGCTCACCCTCTCGCCTCGCGCCGGCCTCGCCCTCAGTCCTTCCTCCTCCTCCTCCTCCTCCTGCCCTGAACCGCCGGCCATGTCGTTCGCCCAGGCACCGCCGCCGCCGCCTCAGGGCCACCTCCCGCCGCCGCCCCATCACCATCATCACCATCACCAGCAGCAGCAGCAGCAGCATGGCCTCCAGCTAGGTCAGCAGCAGCGGCCGATTCCGCCGCCAACGACCCCCGGCCAGCACCAGCAACAGCAGCCGGGCCACCCTGCCCATCACCCGCAGCAGCAGCACATGCAGCCCCATCCGCCGCAACAGCACCTGCAGCAGCAGCAGCAGCAACAACAGCAGCACCGTCAGCAGCAGCAGCAACAGCAACAGCAGCAGCAGCAGATGGGCCACCCGCACATGCAACACCAGCAGCCGCAGCAGCACCCTCATCACCCGCCGCACGCGCACCAACAGCAGCAGCAGCAGCAGCAGCACGGAGGGCTTCCGCCCAACCAGCAGCAGCAACAACAACAACAGCAGCAGGGCGGTCAGCCGGCTCGCTACGGTCGGGCGGTCGGCCAAGCTCAGCAGCAGCAACAGGCTCAGCCGCTCCAGCATCCTCACCATCAGCCGCACCAGCCGCACCAGCCGCTCCAGCCGCATCAGCAACACCACCAGCAGCTGGGCCACCCCGGCATACTGCCGCCGGGCATGGCCGGCGCTGGACCTGGGCGGTTCGGCGGCAGCGGTCTCGTCGGAGGAGGGATGATCCCGCCGGGGGACGAGTTCCTGTTGGTGCCGTTCCTTTCCTGCGGCTGCGACGCTGCGTGCTTGTGTCGCATGTGAGCGCATCCTTTGTGTCGTGATTTCGCTGACACACCTTCCTTGTTCCCTCTCTGTTTCTCTCCACTCTTTCCCCTCGCATCAGCTCGCTACCTTCACTCGATCTCACCTCCTCGTATCAGCCCTTTCCGCCCGGCCCCGCCCCGTCGGCCTTCGTCGCGAAGCCCCATTCGAGCGCACAAGTGGACTCTGACGAGCCCTGGCAGACCGCTGGGGGCTCGGACCGCCGCAGTCATTCGTCTCGGTCTGGCCAGCCACGGCCGCCCATCATCCTCCGGGACGATGGCACAGCCGTTTCCGACGACGAGGGTCCTGCCGACCAGGAGGACCTCGACGATGACGAGCTTGTGGCCGGGGACACGCATGGCGCCGCCGGCGAGCTCGCCAATCCGAGCGCTCGCGAGGGCAACCGCGGCAGCAAGCTCAAGGTCGGCAGCCGATGGGTCCGCAAGGGCAAGGCCGTCAGCTGGGGGATGGGCTATGGCGAGCGTGAGGTGCGTCTCTGAATGGCCGCTTATGGGCGGGCCACACGCCCCCCCCCCCCCCGCGACTGACATCAGATTCCCTCGTCGTCTGTAACAGGCCGAGGACCACCTGCGGAAGCGCCTTCGTTTGACGCTCTCACATCTACCGGAAGCGACCGAGCTCGCTCACGCTGCGGCCGCCGAAGCTGGGATCGCAGGCCCGAGCTCGCCCCGTCCGGCAAACGGCAGCCAACCGCCTCGCGCGCGCTCCCTCTCGCCACCTCTACTGCCCCATCTCGCGTACCCGCCATCACCCCCGCCGACCTCGGCCTCACTCTCGTCGCTCCTGCAGCCGCCAAAGTCGTTCACCGAGGTCGTCCTTTCGCCCGCGATGCGCTACACGTTTGCCTCCGGCCACCTCGAGGACGCCCTCGGCAGGACGGCGGGCGAGCTCATCGACGGCGAGAGCCTGCTCGCCCGTGCCCTGGGTCAGTTCTTTGAGAGCCATCGCGAGCGCGGCGTTGGCCTCCGCAAGCGGGCAGGCCCGGGCGGCCATGAGCGCCGCTCGTCAACGGACGAGGCCGCCGAGGAGGCCGCGGCCGAGCAGCAGCAGCAGGCTGCGGCGCCGAACGGCGGCGAGACGGTCGGCACTGGACCGCTACCGCCTCCGCCGATGGGTCCGGACGGCCTTCCGCTGCTGCATCCTCCCCAGGCGATCCCGCTGATCGGGCCCGACGGCTTTCCGCTCCCAGGCGGGCCGTTCGGTCTCCCACCCCACCCGCCGCATCTCTACCCTCCGCCGCCAGGCCACCACCTGCTCGGGCCCAATGGCCAGCCCCTCCAGCAGCCGATCCCAAAGCTCTCGTCACTCGAGCGTCAATTCCTGACGCCGGCCGGCGTCGAGGTCGTCCTCCCGCTCGTCAACCTGCATCCGGACCACCCGGCTCATCCGCACCACCACCTGCCGCCGGGCATGTCGGCCCCGGCCAACGGCGTGCATAAGGTCGTGCTCAACCTCGAAGAGCAGCGGGAGCAGCTCTACCGCGGTATGGACGCCCTCGTATGTTGTCGTTCCGTCTGCAGGCCGTCTCGCCCTCGCCGACGAACGCTGATCGCCTTTCCTGCCGTTTCTGTCGAGCAGGGCGAGCTCCTGGCCGACTCGCGCGAATACGTCGAGCGGCTCGAGGAAGTCAAGTCGCGGCTCGCCGGCGTCGGCCGCGCCCGCAAGCGCGTCTGGCGCGAGGTTCGCGAGCGCTGCCTCGAGAACGGCGAGCTCGGCGACTTTGACGACTGAGCGCGTCGGCCTCGGGCCTTTGCATCGAGAGCTCGAACCGCCTCGGGCAAGGGAGTATATATCGCGCTTCCACTCGGCAAGTCGAAAGGCGGCATGAGAGACGGACAACAGGTGGGAAAGACGAGTAGATGGTACAGGAGGACACCAAGACTGAGAGCAATGGGGCAAGACTGGGGGGGTGAGAAGGGGAGGAGGGCTATTAGGCCGTCGCGGCTGGCTGGCCGGCGCCGAGACCCTCTCGAGCGACCGTCCCGCCGGCGACCTGGGCCTCGCGCTGGACGTCGGTGACGTACGTCTTGAAGCGTCGAGTGGGGACGCCCTTGGCAAAGAGCTCGTCGAGCTCTGCCGGCGTTCGGCGGGCGATCTCGGGCAGGCAGTACCAGGCCCAGAGTGAGCCGGGCAGGCCGGTCGCGAGGAAGAAGAAGCCGGTCTTGACGCCCCACTTGACCTCACCCTTGAGCATCAGAGGAACCGTCGTGCTGAAGATGAGCCCAAAGGAGGCTGCAGAGGGCGGGCGGGCGGTGGGGAAGTAGGGTTCAGGTCAGTTTGTGTGCCGTCGAGGCAGCGCTGGGTTGACGAGACACACCTCCCGCTGCGGCGCCCACTCCGGCCGTCCTGGCGCGCCAGCGCTGCGATGGGATCTCAGCGAGGTAGGCGTAGCCGATCGCTCCGGCACCAGTGTTGCAGAAGATGCAGAGGCAGGCAAAGAAGATGAGGAGCGAGCCGAGCGACTTGGACTGGTAGTCAAAGAGGCCGAGGATGCCGACCGCGCCGACGGCGAGAGCGGCAATCAGGAAGCCGTAGACGGTCATCGAGCGTCGACCGACCGTGTCGGTCAGGAAGGCCGTGAGCAGGATCGAGGCGAGCTGGGTGCAAGCGAGGATGACTGTCACGGTAAAAGGGTCCTGTGAAGCGAGCTTTCGGGATTAGCTCGGCTGTTGCTGCCCGGATCGCTGATCGGAAGCCTTACCTTGTTACCGGCCAGCTGGAAGAAGTAGCTGTGTGATGACACGCGCGCGTACATTGCTTGTCAGCATCTGTACTTTCGTCCACCGGGATCGGCTGCTGCGAGAGACTCACGTCGAGTAAGAGTTGACGACGGCGAGGCCGGTCAGCTGCTGCAGGCACTTTGGCGTGAGCGCGATGAGCGTCCGCCAGCCGTTGACGCCCTTGAAGACCTCCCAGAACGAGTTCTGGTTGTACTCGTCGGCGAGCTTGCGCTGCGAGTAGATGGTCTCGCACACAATGTTGACCTCGTGGTCGACGGCGTAACCCTCGATGCCGCCATTGAGCCGGTCTAGGACGGCGCGGGCGTCCTGGATGCGGCCGACGGATGCGAGCCACCAAGGCGACTCGGGCAAGAAGATGAAGATGAAGAGCATCGCGCCGACAAAGGCCCACTGGCAAAGGGTGTCGTAGGGGGGGGGGGGTCAGACGGCGGCCCAAGGCGAAAGATCGATGGGCTGGACGCACCTGGGTGTAGATGGCCAAACGGAAGTCGAAAGGATTTTGGAGGCTGAGCTCCCTCAGGACGACGGGCGAGCTAGGAGCGACGGAAGATGATCAGTAGGGAAGATCAGTCGAACCGAGCCACGTCCCGGTCGACTCACATGATCTGGCCGACGACAAACCAGAGCGAGTAAAAGTTGATGAGGGCTCCGCGCAATTGTGTCGGTGCCAGCTCGCTGATGTACACCGGGATCGTTGCCTAGATAGAGAGGACAAGTCGATCAGCGCTTCTTCAGTAGAGCTTCACAGCAGCCAGCCCACTCACCTGGAGCATGCCGACGCCTGCCCCTGCGAGCAGCTTCGCGGCGATCCAGGTCTTCCAGTTGTCGGCGAAGCACTCGGCCAAGATTGAGCCGACGAGGATCACCCAGAGGATGTACCTGAAGTGATGGAGGGAGCAGATCAGCCGAAGCACGCGTCAGATGAAGTTGAAGAAAGCCGACCCACAGAGCTTTCTTGCGTCCGAGCTGGTCAGAGGCGCTGGAAGGACGACGCCGTCGACCATCAGTCTGGCTCCTGCGGCTCTTGGTCCGACTAGAACACGTACAACTGGAGGGAGAGCATGCCCAAGATCTGGCCGGCGCTCTGGCAGCCGCCCCAAGCAGAGACATGCTTGGCGTCGAGCGAGACGACGCCCTTGGCCGAGACGACGGTCCCGAACTGCTTGATGAAGCCTGCGAGACCACTCTCTGCGTCTCAGTACGACGCACCATCAGCTACAAAGAAAGCCCCGCCGCACCTTTGTTCGCGATGATCGATCCGTTCAAGTTGATCTGCAGGAGGGCTTGATGTCAGCCAGGAGGTGCGTGCATCAGGCGCAGGACGGTCGGACACGGCCTCACCTGGTACCCATCACACATCGCCGCGAAGCCTGCGAAGCCCTCAGGATCAGCCGCCAGTCAATGACTCTAGTGTCAAGAGCAGTGGCTTCACCTGCGAGGAAACAGAAGGCGCTCGCCTTCCAATAGACCCTGACCGCCTGGGCGATGGTCAGGTTGTCGAGCGGCGACTTGCGGGCGCCGAGCGCCGGCGACGAGCCGTCGTCGAAGTGCTCGACATGAGTGATCTTGAGCTTCTCGTCGAGATCGGTCGAGTCGTGCGTGGTCTGACGACCGAGAGGGGCGGACATGGAGGGCCTAGGATGGGGCGAGAGGGGGGGAGAGCGACGAGGGAAGACGGGAGCGAGACAACCCCTCGTTCGGCGTCGTCGGGGCCGTCTTTATGACCTCCCCTTTGTCGGGCAGCCGGGTCAGCATGGGCCGGTCGGTTTGGGTCGGTCAACCACTACGCCGAGCCGAGCCGAGGAGAGGTCAGAAGGGGCCGCCGAAGGAGGGCGACGACGATGCTATTCCCGTCCCCGGAGCAATCAGCATCGAGATCGACCGACGGCGAACCTGGGTCAGTCGTCGTCAATGAGTCGGTCGACGCCTCGGCTCTGGACAGCCAACCGCATCTTTCAGCAATGCCTGGCCTTCCTGCGAGGTCCTCCGTCCTCTCCGAGGCCTGCCGCTGCACGAATGCCCTGAACGGGGGGTCCTTCCAGCAGGAGGCGATGGTCAGCGTTGCAGGTGAGGGGAGCTCCCGCCGGCCGCGAGCTCGCTGCCGCGCTCCCTCCGACGCCCACGAACTGACGACGGCTGGCCTCCATCTGCTCTCCTCTTGCCTGACCTTCTGCAGGCTGGCAGTACGTCGCCTGGTACACGAATGTCCCCGGTCGAGTGCAGCAGACCCGGCACGTCTGCCTGGGCCGCCGGAGAACGACCCCGCGGCTTGCCGAGCCGGTTGCGGCGACGTCCGACTGGCAGGTGCTCGTCTTCGACGACTACGACCAGACTGAGGACGACGGCCACAACGTGCGCACCTTCCCGTTGCCATCTATGCATCGTTCGCCTCTCTGTCAGTGGCTCGCGGCTGACCTCCTCCTCGGAACCCTGCTGCTCGCCAGACCATCTCCCTCGGCGCCTGTGTCGGCGATGGCACGCTGCACCTCTCGTTCGATCTGCACGACACGCCGCTCGTCTACCGGCACTCACTCGTCGATCTGACGAGTGATCCAAAGAATGCTCGATGGTCGGTCGAGAGCTTCTCCTCCGTCTTCAACGTTCTGCCCGGGCTCGAACAACTGAGCCGCGCGGACTACTTCGAGGTGCGTGCGCAGCACTCGACCCGGCCGTCGTTCGACCGAAGTGCGCTGACGCTCCTGCCATTGACGGCGACAGAACGTCACCTATCCGCGTTTCCTTGGTCTACCCGCTCAGGGAGGCGCCCTGCTCTTTGAGTTTCGAATCGGCATCTCCGGCCTAGGCGACGACCTCATCTTTATTTATGCGCGCCAGGCCGACGGCTCGTGGCGGTGGACCAAGCGGGGGACCTACCTTAAGGGCGTCGGCTGTAATGCGTGCGTCCTGCTTACGTCCCCCCATGAATGTCGTCTCTCGCAGCTAATCTCTGCCAGACGGGCTTCAGCTACATCAATGGAGTCGACGTCGATGCGGCCGGTGCGCTCCGGGTCTCATGGACCTGGCGCGACTACGTGCCCGTCACACTCGAGCAGAGCCGCCAGCAGGCCGGTCCAAACGGTCCGGAAAACGTCCGTCTCGTTCGGCGTCCCTCTTGGCAGCGTCACCGGACGACAGCGTCGCCAGAGGAGCTGACACAGGCTCCTTCGCTTGATCCAGAACCACGACCTGCTGTATGCTTGCTCTCCGGCCGAGTCGGACGGGAGTGGCCCAGGCCTGACCTGGCTTACGGCCGACGGCACACCGGTCGGTACGGCCGACGAGCGACCGATCTTGCCGTCGTCCGAGGGCATTGTCGCCTTCGCCTTGCCCAAGCACTCGGGCATCCTCAACCAGGAGGCGCAGTGCGTTGACGCCGAGAACGGCTTCCATGTCCTGAACCGCGAAGCAGTTGGCGGGGTCGAGACGTGGTGCGTCGGTCAAGTCCTGTCTGTCTCCTCTCGCAGAGCATGTGCCTGACGCGTGGCCCCTCATGTCCTCAGGTTCCTCTACTCGCTCGATGCCGCCAAGCCAACCTGGACGCGCTGCGAGCTGCCCGTCCTCCCTCCGTCGCTGCTCTCCGCTCGCGGCAAGATCTGCTACTCGCCCGATCGGCAGACGCTACTCGCCCTCCTTCCGACAGACGATTACCTCGTCATCCTCGAGCGGCCGATCGCGCAGGTTGACGCTCCGTGGACCGAGGTTGATCGCCTCGCAGGGGCCGGGGGCAACGAGGTGCTCTACGACGTGAGTACGCTCTGACGCCCCATGTTTTGCCCCGTCGGGACAAGCTCGACCGCCGACTGACGACCGCTTTGCTCCTCGACAGCGGAACAGGCTTGCGGACGCTGTCCTCTCGCTCTTCCTTGGGCGCTTTCTGGAGGCTGACGGCAGGCGGGTCGTCAGAGTGATCGACTTGGCGCTCGTCTAGCGCGGCCCGAACTTTTCTTTCTCGATGGCATGCAATCGAGCTCTACTTTGAGTTGCTGGCGGTGACAAAGTCGACGACAGCCTTCTCGTTCTTCATACCGACTGATTTGAGGGGGAGGCGGGTGGCCGACGTGTCAGCCGGCTGCGCGCGAGCAGCATGCAGGCGAGCAGTCGAAGGGGGAAGGGCGACGCACTAAACTTGTCGACGACCTCGCCGTTCCTGAAGGCAAAGACCGTTGGAAGCGACGTGATCTGCGAGATGCGGAGTCGTCAGCATGGTTTGTGTTGGACGAGGTCCCGGCGAGCAGAGATCGCCACACGCACCTGGTACTTCTGAGCGATGTCCTCGAGGTTCTCCGTGTCAACTGCGAGGCCGACGCGTAAGCGGGCGTCAGCACGTCTAGGCAGCACCCCGGTCCTGCGGCCCCGCCACGCACCAGTAACGAGGTCAATGTTGAGCTCCTCCTTCTGGGCGACCTTGGTCAGGATGGGCTGCAGCACTGCGCAGGCAGGCGGGGCACGGAGGGTCGAGTGGCTCGGTCAGCAGAACTGTCCGGTCGCAAGCGGCGGCGGCGGCAGCATGGTTCGAACGTACTTTTGCACGGCCGGCACCAGCTAGAGGTAGGCGAGGATGTCAGCGGATGCTCTTTCTCCCGAGAGCAGCGGCGACAAGTAAATGGGGCTGACTCGGCATAGAAGTCGACGAGGACGAGCTTGTCCTTGCGGCCGAGGACGGCGCTCTGGAATGTGTCGGCCGAGGCATTGTGGAAGACCTCGGGCCGGATGGTCGAGCGAGCGAACGCCCGGCGGGCGAGCGGGAGAAGGGTAGCGGTTGAGCGAGCAGTGCGAGCGAACATGGCGAGGCCGAGAAGAACGGGGCGGTGATGGTCGAGGGCCAAGGTGGAGAACGCTTCTCGGGCGAGACCGTCACGAGCTTGCCGTCCCCGACGACCCTGACCAACTTTCCCTCGTCACCCTTCGCTCCACCTCATCACCCCCATCTCCCACACCCGGCCTCGAGACCCCGACCGATGCAGCAAGCTCTTCTGCGCGCGCCAGGACGAGTTCCGCCGGTCGCGATCCGACCAGTCCTCCCTCTCCTACCCCGGCGGCCGCTCTCAAGCTCGGCCCCGGTGGCAGCCCTTCCCGTCCACCGGCCGGCAGCGAGCCAGCGCAGGAGGGACCCTACCCGCATCCTGACGATCCCACGGCGTGAGGAGCGCTCAGAGAGACCGCGGTCCGGCCATGCTGCGACCGGCGACATCATAGTCGAGATGGCCGAAGACCGCGAGGGCGTGCTGCGGTCGACCCATGCGGCCGTCCAGCTCCTGGGGCAGCCCGGCCTCGTCATCACTCGGTGAGTGGCGAGCGACCCGAGGGCCCTCGTCCTTCAACGCGATGTTGCGGCCCGGTAAGGCTGACCCCGATCACCGAGCGCAGGCAGCTCGAGCTTGCGAGCGTCCTCGTCGGCTTTGAGCAGTCCAACAAGTATGCCATTACCGCGCTCGACGGGACGCCGGTCGGCTACCTCGCCGAGGAGGAGTCGGGCATGCTCGGCACCGTCTCGCGTCAGGCACTACGCACCCGCCGACCCTTCCGTGCCGCCGTCCTGGACCTCACCGGCAAGCCGCTCCTGTGGGTCAGGCGGCCCTTCCAGCTGATCAACAGCCGCATCTACGTCCACTCGTCGGAAGGCTCGGACTCGCCCCTCGTCGGCGAGGCGCAGCAGTCGGTCCACCGCCTCGCCCCGCCAAGCGCGACCCCCATGCTGAGACCCCCCTCCCTCCCTGCGATAGATCCTGGCACCTCTGGCGGCGGAGGTACGACCTCTTCAAGGCCAGGCAGCGCGGCGGTGCGCTCGAGTTCGACCAGTTCGGCGCCATCGACGAAGGTCTCTGGAGCTGGGACTTCTGGGTCAAGGACGATCAGTCTCGGGCCCGGGCGAGCATCAACCGCAACTTTGGCGGCCTCGGCCGAGAGATCTTCACCGACACAGGCGCGTACGTCCTCCGGTTCGATGCCGTGGCTGAAGAGCTCGAAGCGGCAGCCGACCCGAACCAGACGCGGACAACATCGCGGGCCAAGCCGGGCGAGGTCGAGGTCGTCCCGGAAGTCTCGCAGGCAGAGGGCCTGTCGCTCGACGAACGCGCAGTCCTGCTCGCCACCGCCGTCTCCATCGACTTTGACTTCTTCTCGCGCCACTCTGGCCACTCATCCGGCTTCGGCTTCATGCCGTTCTTCCCTTTCTTTGGCGGCGGCGGCGGCTCGGAGCTCGATCCTGCCCAGACTGAAGGCCCCGCACCCGACACGGCGCCGGCCAACCCGACCCACCACGACGCGCCCTTGCCACCCGGCATGATGACGGGCTCTATCCACGACGAGCTCGCACGGGAGGACGGCAGCACAGACGATGTCGGCTCTCCGCCGGCGGGCTTCGACTCCTCCGACGCGTCGCGGCCAGTCGGGGAGGCCAACTGGTGGGAGCGCGACACGTTCGAGGACGCCGGCGAAGGTGAGGAGCTGCTCGACGACCCCTGGGCGTCGACCGGCGGCGGGGACGAGGGTAGCTGGGGCGACGGCGGCTCGGAGTGGCCGTGATGTCATGCCCGGCGAGACGCACGCGCGAGACGGCCGAGCGAGCGGGATGGGAAGAGCATAAGGATCATCACCGATTCATCGGAGTCCGCGATCCCGCTTCACTTTTTCTTGCCCTTCTTCTTAGCAGACTGAGCGCGTCGACGTGGAAAGGTCAGCACCGGCGCACGATCACGGCAAAGTTTGCCACTGAAACGCACCTTGGACGGCGTGCCTGACGGCGTGCCCGTCGAGGGCGAGACGGTCCCATCGCTGGCAGGCGCGGCAGGCGTGCCGGTGCCCGACGAGGGCGCGGGCGAGGCCGAGCCGCTCGGGGCAGGCGAGGTTACCGGGGCAGCGGCGGCGGCAGGCCGAGGCTTGGACGGCGTGCTGATCTGCGCGGGCGGCGCGGGCGAGCCGGGCGCTCCTCGGACGGGCTGGCTGACGGCTGCAGAGCGCAGGGCGAGAGGGCAGGACACATCAGCCGGAGCCAAGCGAGCGGCAGACGGCAAGTCTCGAGCGACGTACGCGTCGGCAGCGGGCCCTCGGGTAGGAGGTTCCAGTCGACCGCCGTCTTCTCGCGGATGCACATCTCGCCGGCGGTAGCAAAGATGCCCGGCCCCCAGGCGTTGGAGAAGGTGTTTGCTTCGTTGACAACGTCGAGAACCTCGGCCTCGAGCTCCTTCTCGGCCTTGAGGAGCAGGCTCCAGAGCTCGTCGCCGACGGTCCCCTTCTGGAGGAGCAGCTGGGCGGCGACCTTGTCGTCGCGCATGCGCAGGATCCGACGGACGTCCGTCATCGCCCGCTGGAGGAGGGCCGACTTAAGGATCGACTCGGGCGGGGGCGGGTCGAGCTGGAGCAGGCTGATGTAGAGGTCCCGGGCGGTGTGAGGCGGGAACCAGGACGTCGCTTGGGCCTCGACTGTCGAATCGAATAGCGCAAGACGGACGAGCGGGGTCAGCTAGGCGGAGCTCGGGCGGTTTGACGGACACGGACGACGACGCACCAGCCTTGCGCCGACGGTAGACGCTCGAGAAGATGCCGAGGGCCGTCACGAGCACGGCGACTGGAGGGAGCAGGAGCGAAAGTCAGTCCCTGGGTTCCTCTCGAGTGCTGCTCGGACGGCGTAGAGGGAGAGAGCCAGCTCACCGTAGGCTGCGAACGACCGAGCGGCGAGGGACAGGGCAGCACGAGAGCGACAGGTCAGCTCTCATCGCCAGCACAGGGAACCAAGAATCTATGTGGCTAGGGCCCCGACATGACGTACCCAGCGGGGCGAGCAAGCCGACGTTGACCATGTTGAGTGAGAGATGAGGGCGGAGGACGAGAAGATGGCGGTCGGAAAGGAGCTCGCTCGCCGCTGGCCCATCTCTCAGCCCTCTCGAGCCTCTGCTGGCGCGCTGGCGCGCGCGAGTCGAGCCAGCGACCCGGCCAGCAGGGCTGAAAACGGCCGGCCTGTCGACCTGCTCACCCTTCGTCCTTCGTCGCCGCCCGCCAGCTCCCAACCGTCACATCTCAGGACCCACGCAGCCATGAACTCGATCGTCGAGACCGCACGGCAGGCACACGAGGAGATTGACCTGTACGAGCAAGCGCTCGCCGCCATCTTCCTCCAGCCGGACAAGACGGTGCGTCGCTCCCCCCTCGCCTCCGCGCACAAGGAGCTCAGACGGCCGCCTCGCCGGGCGTCGAGCTCGACGAGCGCGCCATCGGCCGGCCGTCAGCTCGTCTACGATCCGTGCTCGCTTCGGGAGCTGTCAGCAGCAGGCTGATTGTCGGTCGCTCTCCATCTCCTGCAGCACAAGCACAAGCTCGAGAAGGAGCACCGCGCGTCCGACATCCTCGACCGGATCGTCGCGCGCAAGACGTTCCTGAGCGAGCACTACGCCGACGAGCATGGGTGCGACCCGCCGACCTCAGCAGGGCGGCTCATCGGCCGCCCGCTTTCGAGACGAGAGCCGGCTCAGCAGGGCTGACGCTGCTTCGCTCCTGCTTCCTCATCCAGCACTCGTGCGGCCGAGCTCGCCGTCCTGGCAGCCCCGCCACCGCCGGCCGACGACCTCGACGAGTTCTACAGCCGGTTACGGGGCATCACCGAGTTCCACAGCCTGCATCCGAACGTCGACGCGCGGGCAGTCGACAATGAGATTCGGATGCTCGTCGAGGGCACGCCGCTGGACGTCGAGGGCGTCGAGGAGCCGGTCGACAGTGAGTTCGTCGGGGAGGACCCGCGACCGGCAGCTCTGGCGGAGCAGGCGCTGATGGATCTCCGCTGCTGCCGTGCTCGACCTCTCAAAGAGCTCGCCTCGCTCTTCTCGGGCGAAGAGGGCATGGGCCGCTTCCTCGACCTCTACCTGTACCACTCGCAGTACATCAACATCAAGAACACGCCCAAGTGGGTCTTATCGCGCGGTCTCTCAGGCTTGAGCTGTGGGACGAGGCTCGGAGGAATTGACCGGTGCTCCCCTTCCCTGCGCGTAATCAGAATCCCCTACCTCCCCTTCTTCGACATGCTCGCCAAGGGTTCGCCAGACGAGTCGATCGGCAGGAAGGAGAAGAGCTCACCAGAGTACCTCACGTGCGTCCCTCGCGCGCCCGTGGATCCTGCTACTCGTGTGCCGGCTCTTGCTGAATGCCGCTCTTTCACCCGCTCGCTGGAGCTGCTCAGCTACATCACCGCCCTGCACGCCTACCTCCTCTCGTTCATCGAGCGGACGCGGCCGCTAACGGACCTCGCGCCCTTCGATGAGCAGGCCGAGCTCGAGTTTGAGAGCAAGTGGCAGGAGGGCAAGGTCGAGGGCTGGGAGCCAGAGGCCGAGGGCCCTGCAGCGAACGGCGGAGCGGAGGGCAGCAGCGGCTCGAGCGAAGGCATCTGGTGTGCTGCCTGTACGTCTTGCGCCGGCTCTTCCCCCCTTCTCCTATGCGAGGGCGTCGTCGTCCTTGTCAGCTGAACCCTCTCCCCTCCTTTCGATGGCCACGACCGCAGGCCAGAAGCTCTACTCGAAACAGACGGTCTACGACGCCCACCTCCGGTCAAAGAAACACGAGAAGGCTGCGGCACGGCTGCAGGCTACAGCCGAGCCGGCCGCCGCCCCCGCCGAAGGAGGCGCCTCGCCCTCGGCGGCGGCTGCCGCCCAGCCGCCCACCGCGTCGTTTGCCGAGCTCCGCAAGGCCAAGCTCCGGCCGGCCGCGCTCCTCACGTACCAGACGCGATCGCTCCTGCTCTCGCCTGTCTTGACCAACCTGCTCGTCGACACGAAGGCCAACGTCGAGCGGCGGTCGGCGCTGACCGCGCGCGAGCGCGAGCTCGAGCTCGAGGAGCCGGCGGTCGAGCTCGCGCCGCCGGCCGCCGAGGACGGGACCGGTGGGCTGCTCGACGACGCCGAGGGCGAGGGCGAGGACAAGATCTACAATCCGCTCAAGCTCCCGCTCGGCTGGGACGGCAAGCCGATCCCTTACTGGCTCTACAAGCTCCACGGGCTCGGCCAGGAGTTTGAGTGCGAGATCTGCTCGGGCTTCAAGTACATGGGCCGCAAGACGTTTGAGCGGCATTTCCAGGTGCGTCGGGTCGCGTGAAGGCGGCGCGCGCGGGTGCCAGAGGCATCGGGCGGCGACAGCGGCGGCAGCGGCGGCGGCGGCGCGCGCGAGTTCAGACATTGA
>Ga0308160_10001364_pt1 | contig 34775 bp, 33 predicted proteins | sample PhyFR1_FD_201036 | JGI IMG/M metagenome (GOLD analysis project Ga0308160, IMG submission 201036) | Phyllosphere microbial communities from UC Gill Tract Community Farm, Albany, California, United States - DLSLF.R1 | ecosystem: Host-associated > Plants > Phyllosphere > Unclassified | place: USA... | reverse complement strand
AATCTCTGTTTGTTGACTCTTTCGAGTCACCGGTATTGCTACCGGGTCGCTCACTCAAAATACTGACCGTTACTCATTGCTGAGCAACGTTATACTTTTTGTGAACATTTGATAATTTAAGTAATCAGCTGAACTGGTCAGCCGGCACCTTCATCAAACGCCCACACTTATCGACTGTTAATTTTTAAAGAACTTATTCGGTACTGCCTTGCTGCGCTCTGCGAATCGTTTTGTTCGTCAGCAGCAGAGGAAGAAGATTATGCACTACATCGCTTAACTCGTCAACCCCATCTTTTTCTCCAGCGCCAGCGGTGTTGTCAAAACACCTAACTCAACTACTTGCTCAACTGATTGATTCTGTTCAGTTTTTGCTGCGCCTCAGAAGCAGGAGGCGAACTATAGCAAAGCCGCGCCGGGACTGCAAGATCCTCCTGTTGCGTCCGCATCACCTACTCTTCCGCGCGCGCTTCGGCGGCCGCCCGCGCCGCTTCCAGCGCAGGGCCATGCTCCTGGGCCCAGGCGATCAGTGCCGTGAAAGGCGCCTGCAGCGTCCTGCCCAAGGGCGTGATCGAATACTCGACCGCGACCGGCGACGAGGCAATCACGCGCCGGTCCACCAGCCCATTCCGCTCGAGGCGGCGCAGGGCCTCGGTGAGCGCCTTGTGGGTGATCGGATCGAGGCGCCGTTTGATCGCGTTGAAGCGCGACGGTTGCGTACAAACCACCGCCAGGATCAGCACCGACCATTTGTTGGCAATCTGCTCAAGTACCGGCTTGGTACCGTTGATCTGTTCGAGGACAGTGGCGAGTGTCGCAGTATCTGGTGTCAAAGTCATTGTGGTTACCTCCCATATATCTAGTGTAAATCAAGTGCGTAATTGACACTAGATATACGGTATATATCATTGATGGCCCAACCACCCAGGAGGTCCCCATGTTGAAACTCGAAGGAAAAACAGCGCTCGTCACCGGTGGCAACAGCGGTATCGGCCTGGCCATCGCCCACCGTTTCGCGGCCGAAGGCGCACACGTCTTCATCACCGGCCGGCGCCAGGCACAGCTCGACGCCGCGGCCGCATCGATCGGTGCGCAAGCCACCGCGATCCAGGGCGACGTCAGCCGCATGGAAGACCTCGACCGCCTGTTCGACACGATCGACGCGACCGGCAAAAAGCTCGACATCCTCATCACCTCCTCCGGCGTGTCGGATTTCTCGACCCTGGACGAGACCACGCCCGAGCACCTGGACGCCGCATTCGGCGTGAACGTGCGCGGCATGCTGTTCACGGTCCAGCGCGCGGTGCGCCGGATGACCGATGGCGGCGCCATCGTGCTGCTGGGTTCGATTGCGGGCCAGATCGCCAACCCGGGCTACGGCACCTATTCGGCGACCAAGGCGGCGGTACGCTCCTACGCGCGCACCTGGACCCACGAACTGGCGCCGCGCAAGATCCGCGTCAACACCATCAGTCCGGGTCCGATCGACACCCCGATGTTCGACAAGGCCAGCGACGAGGTGCGCGAGGCGCTGAGCAGCCGCATTCCCTTCAAGCGACTCGGCCGGCCGGAAGAAGTCGCGGGTGCGGCATTGTTCCTGGCGAGCGACGACAGCCGCTACGTGGCAGGCGCGGAACTGGTGATCGACGGCGGCATGATCGCATGAGCGGCCGGCTGGCGTCAGGGCGCCAGGTTCGGATAGCTGAACGCGACGAAGTGCACGGCATTGAGGGCAAAGTGGGTCAGAATCGCGCCCTCGATCCGCCGCGACCACAGATACGCGGCGGCGTAGTGGATGCCGGCGAGGCTCGCCAATGCGACCAGCAGCATCCCGCCGCGGGCATGGGCAAGCCCGAACAGCAGTGACGACAGCAGCGTGGCCACGAGCACCCCGCCCCGCCAGCGCGCCATGCCGCGCGCCAGCCGCTCGAGCATGAAGCCGCGGAAAAAGGCCTCTTCGGTAACGCAGGTGAACAGCAGATTGGACGCCAGGAACCAGGCCGAGTATGGCGTCCACTTCCAGTCGGGGCGCACGTAGCCCAGCGCCCATCCCAACCCCAGCACGACGGCCAGCACGGACAGCACCACCGGCCACACCCGTCGCAGCATCGCCCGCAGGTCCGCAAGGCTGGAAATGCGCTCGCAGAACACGCCCATCAGCACGATCCCGGCCACCGCGGTGTCGGCATTCGCGCGCAGGGAAAACGGCGGCGTGTCGGCGGAGAAGCGGATGCCCTCGGCCAGCACCGGGTTGTAAAAGCCGGGAAACCGGTGCAGGGCGAACAGGAAGGCGGCAAGGCCGGTCAGCACCAGCAGCGGCACGCGCACCCACGAGCGGGTCGCCCCGCGTGCGCCGAAGGCCAGCGCCGCATAGGCCAGTGTCCACACGGGCGCGCGCCAGTCGAGCAGCCCGCCGGCAAGACCGGCAACGCAGGCCAGTGCCAGCCCGGCGCACCATGCCCAGTCACGCCGTCCACGGATGGGCGGGGCCGGCACCCACAGCAGCACGACCGTCAGGGCTAGAAGACCGAAAGTGAGAAGGATGCTTGGGCTGGGCGTCATGCCGAGGAGTCTACATCGGCAGCGCCCGCTCATCCAGCGGCCGATGAGAGGCCGGCGTCAAGACAGCGCGGTCGGCCGCAACACGATCTCGTTGACGTCGACTTCGTCCGGCTGGCTGATGGCGAAGGCAATCGCCTTGGCCACCGACAGCGTCGGCATGGCGATCTTGTGCTGTTCCAGCACCGATTTCGCCATCTCCGGATCGGTCACGCTCGACGGCAGGTCGGTATCGGTCGGTCCCGGCGAAATGATCGTACTGCGGATGTTGTAGGCCGTGCCCTCCTGGCGCAAGCCTTCCGAGATGGCGCGCACCGCGAACTTGGTGGCCGAGTACACGGCCATGTTGGGACGCACGCGCAGCCCGGCGGTCGACGCGATGTTGATGATATGGCCGCCGTTCTGGCGCTGCATGACCGGCAGCACCGCAGCGATGCCGTACAGGACACCCTTCAGGTTAATGTCGATCATGCGCTCCCAGTCCTCGATCCGGGCCTGGTCCATGCGCGACAGCGGCATCAGGCCGGCATTGTTGACCATGACGTCCACCCCTCCGAACGCGTTGACGGCGACCGCGACCAGCGCATCGACCTGCTCGCGCCGGGCGACGTCGACCGCCGCCACCTCGGCCTTGCCGCCGCCGGCACGGATCTCGGCCGCGATGGCATCCAGCCGGTCCCGGCGCCGCGCGCCGAGCACCACGTGGGCGCCAAGACCTGCCAGGTGGCGCGCCGTCAGTTCGCCGATGCCGCTGCTGGCACCGGTGATGACGACGACTTTTCCCGCGATATTCGATTCCATGCACGCTCCTTCAAATAAGAAGAGAGCTTATCCGCTGGCGTGCCCTGCCCGCGCACGGCACGCCAGCCGGCAACCCGGCATCAGCGCAGGTTGCCGGTATGCCCCAGCGAATAACGGCCCGGCTGCGGCCACACCGTCAGGCCGTGCGGCTCGCCGCCGACCTTGACCTGGGTGACGGCGCCGCTCTGGGTGTCGAAGCGGTAGGCGACGTCGTCGAAGCGGCCCGACAGCCACAGCCACTTGCCGTCGACGCTGACGTTGCCCATGTCCGGGCTGCCGCCGCCCGGAACCGTCCAGCGCGCGACGATCTTGCCGCTGGCGAAGTCCAGCACCGCCACGCTGCCAGCGCCGTGACGCTTGCCGTGGATGCGGTGGGTGCCGCGGTTGGCGATGTACAGCAGCTTGCCGTCGCGGCTCGGATACAGGCCGTGAGTGCCGAGGCCGGCCGGGATGAAGCCGATCTGCTTCAGGTTGTCGCCGTCGACCACGTGCACGCCGTCGGCTTCCATGTCGGCCACGTAGTAGCGCTTGCCGTCCGGCGAGATGCGCACGTCCTGCGGCATGCCCTTGCGCGAGCTGCAGACCTCGTCGGCGCCCGGGATGCGCGGATCGGCGCCTTCGCGCACGCGCGTGGCCGGCATCGACAGCTTCAGGTAGCCCGCCACCTTGTGCGACACCATGTCGATCTTGGCCAGGCTGCCGTCGAACTCGCAGGTGAACAGCGCATAGCGGCCGTCGATCGAGAATTCGGCGTGGTTGATGCCGCCGCATTGCGGGACGTCGATCGCGTACTGCATCGCCATCGTGTGGGGATCGCGGAAGTCGAGGCGGTGGCGCGCCTCGGCCACCACGATCGCCGACTTGCCGTCCGGCGTGAAGTACATGTTATACGGATCGTCGACCGGCACCGCCGGCCCCGGCTTGCCGGTGCGCGGGTCGATCGGGGTCAGGCTGCCGGTATTCCGGCGTTCGGCATTGTTGGCCACCCACAGCGTGCGCAGGTCCCAGGACGGGATCACGTGCTGCGGACTGGTGCCGACCTTGAAGCGGTCGACCACCTTCATGGTGGCCGGATCAATCACGCTGACGTCGTTGCTGCGCAGGTTCGGCACGTAGATGCGCTGCAGGTCGCCGCGCACCGCGGGACTCAGGTGCGACGGCCCGATTTCGCTGTACACGTTGCGGGCGTCGACCACGGGCGCCATGCCGGGCACGGTCACGATGCGTGCCGGCTGAGGTGTCGCCTGGGGCATCGCTTGCGGATTGGGCGCGCCAATGACATGCGTGGCGACGAAGGCACCGCCGGCCAGGATGGTCAGGGCCAGGCAGGCAGTGGCAGATCTCTTGAAGGGCACGATGGACTTCTCTACGGTTGTTTGGATGGATTCTTGGTGCCGGTCGCGGCCCGGATGGCGGCCACCGACGCGTCGACGATGCGGGCCACGCCGAGCTGGCCCAGTTCGGCCGACGCGCGGGACGGGTCGCCGCGCACGCCGCCATTCGGCCCCGCCTTGGCACCGGCGGCCAGCAATCCGCTGCGCACGCCGGCCGGATCCAGCGCCAGCGACAGGCTGGTGTCGGCCAGGCCGGCATGCAGGCCGATTTCGGCATCGCCGTGGCCGCGGCGCTTCAGGTCGGCCACGTAGCCGGCCTGGGTGGCCTGGTAATAATCGGGCAAGGCATGGGCGCGGCAACTGCCTTTCGCGCTCACCCGCGCGGCGGCTTTTTCTTGGCTTTTCTGGTAGCCGCCATGGTCGCCCAGGAAGAACACGTCGCGCACGCCGTGCTGGCACAGGCTGCGCGCGGTGGATTCGAGAATGGATTCGAAGGCGGCTTCCGGAATCGAGAGGGTGCCGGCAAAGCGCATGTGCCCCGCCGGCGGCGCGATCGAGCCTTCGGGCACATAGGCGATCACCGGCGCCACGGTCGCGTTGCCGAGACGCTGGGCGATGCGGCCGGCCAGGATGTGCGCACGCACGTTGTGCTTGCCGAGGACGATGTGGGGGCCGCTCTGTTCGGTGCCGCCGATCGGCACCAGCACCGTGGTGGCGCCGGCATCGATGCGCGCCTGCAGTTCGGGCGAGGTCAGCTCTTCCATATAGACGCTGGGCGCGCCGCCGGCCGAGGCCAGCACCGGCACGGCCAGCGCGCCGACCGCCATCGCGGCCATCGTGGACACCCTGCGGCGCCATGTATTCTGCAGGTGAAGCATTGTGATCCGTATTCCTGGTGCATCGCCGACGCGGCTTGGCCTATTGTAGAGCATGCTGCCAGGAAGGCGCGGACGATTTCAGCTTCGCATAAGCTTGTAAGGACAGCGCGTCAGATGGCCTGTTCCATTTCGTCGTGGGCGCGCTGGGTGTTCGACTTGTGCGGCGCCAGCGCAAAGGCGGCCAGCACGCCAGCCACGAACACCACCGGCACTGCCCAGGCCAGCGCGGTCACGCCGCGCGTGTTCGGTCCCGGCGCCGGCCCGAAGCGGTTTTCAGCCGGATTGCCCGGCGCCAGCAGCAGCCACAGGCCGATCGCGAGATTGACGACCGGGACCAGCAGCCCGAGCGCGATCCAGCGGCTGCGGCCAAGATCGTGCAGCCGGCGCCCGCCGACGATGACGCCGATCGCCGCCGAGGCGGCGGCCGAGAGCCAGGTGGCGACCGTGTCGCCGGCCAGGCTGGCCAGCAGCAAGGTGGCCAGCAGCACCAGCATGCCGAACGCGAAGCTGTAGGCCAGGTAGCGTACCCGTCCGATACGCCCGTGCAGTTGAAAGAGGACCGGGGTATAAGTCGAGTCGTTCACGTTGCGTCCCAGGAATGCCAAAGGCCGGCATCTTACAGCGTTTGGCGGATTCTTTCAGCCACCGATATTCCGGAACGGGTCCAGCGCCAGGTCGATCAGGCGCCGTTCGCGCACCACGATCTCGGCCACCGCCGTCATCCCGTAGCGCAGCGGGTAGCTGGTGTCGCCCACCTTGTAGTCGAGCCGGTCGAGCGTGACCCGCCCTTCGTACACCGGCTGGCGGCCAGCAGCCGACGGCTTGGTGGCCGGCGAGATGGTTTGCAGCGTGCCGCGCATGATGCCGTAGCGCTGGTAGGGAAAGGCGTTGAACTTCATCTGCACCGGCAAGCCCTCGCGCAGGAAGCCGCGGTCGTTCTCGGGAATCTCGATCTTCAGGATCGGCCTGGCGTTGCGCGGCGCGATCCCGCCCAGCGGCGCATTGGCCTGGATCTTGTCGCCGGGCTGGGTCGAGGTCACTTCCGTAATGACGCCGTCGACCGGGGCCACGATGCGCAGGAAGTTCTCCTTGTCGATGTTCTCGAAGCGGATGCGGGCGGCGGCGTCGGCCACCAGGCGCGCGGTCTGCACCTGCAGGCGCAGCTTGTCCTCGGCGTTGGCGACATCGCGGTCGGCCGCCTCGGATTGCAGGCGCAGCGTCGCCAGCTGCTGGCCGCTGGTTTCCAGTTCCGACCGGGCCTGGATCGATTCCTGGCCCTGGCGCGCCGCCAGCTCGGCCACGCGCGCCTGGGCCACCCGCAGCGCGTTGTCGGCCGCCTGCAGCGCATTCTTCTTGGCGTCGACCTGCAGCTGCGAGACCCCGCCGCCGCCGGGCAAGGCGAACAGGCGCGCGTATTTATCGGCTTCGACCTGGGCGGCGTCGCGCGCGCGCCGCGCATCCTCGACGCCGGTGCGCGCTTCCTGCTGCTGCGCCTGCTGGCCCTGGGACAGGCGGCTGGTGCCCTCGGCCAGCCGGCGCTGGTGCTGGCGCTGTTCGACCTCGGTCGCTTCGCGCAGTGCCGCGGCGCGCCTTTCCAGCAGCGCCTTCTGCTGCGGGAATTCCTTCCACTGGCGTTCCGCGTCTTCCAGCTTCAACCTTGCTTCGAGCGCATTGCGGGCGGCCTCGATGGCACCGCGCGCATAAATACGCGCCACCACGTCACCGGCCTTCACCGGCTGGCCCTCGGCGATGTAAATATTGCTCAACTCGCCGTCGATCGGCGCATACAGGCGGCGCACTTCGGAGGCCGGCACCAAGGTGCCGCCCGCCGTCACCAGCACGTCGGCGTGGCCGAAGAAGGACCAGACCAGGCCCGCCGCGACCAGTCCGACCATGCTGTAGACCAGCGCCCGGGTGAAGCGCCAGGGTTCCGCGGTAAGGATCGAGATGCCTTCGGCGCTGTAGTCCTCGAGCGCCTCGGTCAGCGGTGTCAGGGTATCGCGCTTCACGCTGCGCTCCCCGCCAGCGCCAGCCCGCGCACGTTGCTGAGCGCATCGGCATAGGTGTCGCGGAAGGCCGGCACATGGGCCGCCATGGTGACGAAGCCGCGCTGGTAGGCTTCGTTGCGCGCTTCCCACTGCTGCAGGAACTGGCGGATGCGGGCAGCGTCGGCCGCGTCGCGCACCGGCGCCTGGGCGCCCCCGCGTACTGCCACGAAGCTTTGCAGGGCCACTATCCAGTCGAGTTCGTCGAGCAGTGGCGCCAGTTCCGGATTGCGGCCGGCCTGGCGCCGCATCGCGCCGACGGTGGCGGCCGCCGGCCCGAACCGGCCGGCCTTCAGTTGCGCCATCCAGGCCGGCAGGCGTGCCTTGAGCAGCGCTTCGCTGCCCATCGCCTGCAGCCGGCCGTTGTCCGGGTCATGCGCCAGCGCTTCGGCGGCCACCGTTGCCGCCTGCGCATAGGCGCCGTCGGCCAGCAGGTCTTCCACGCGGCGCTCGGGACTGCCGATGCGCAGCAGCGCGCCCGCCAGCACGGCCACCACGACCGCAGCGGCGATGGCCCAGTGGTGGCGGCGCAGCCGCAGCAGCCACCCGCGTGCGCGCGCCGGCGCGTCGTCCACGGGCGCCGACGCCGGCGCCGGCGCCCCTTCGGGCACGGCAGGCGGCTCGACGCAGAAGATATCGAGAAAGGAGTCGGCGGTCGCGACGAAGGTGGTGCGGTCGGCTTCCGCGCCAGGTGTGCCGCCGGCGGCCTGCACGCCGATGCGCGTCAGCGTCGGGTCCTGCGCGGCGGCGTCCCACTGCATGCCGACGCGGTAGACGAAGTGGCGTCCGCCAAAGGCGAGCACGTCGCCTCCGTGCAGTGCCACCGCGTGTTCGTCGAGACGGGTGCCGTTGACGAAGGTGCCGTTGGTGCTGCCCAGGTCTTCCACGTGCAGCCGGCCGCCCTTGACGAAGATGTGGGCGTGGCGGCGCGACAGGTAGTTCACCTGGGCCGGGTTGGCATCGCGGTAGCGCGCGAAGGTGTCGTCGCCCTTGCTGACCAGGAAGGGGAATTCGGTGACCACGATCGGCTGCAGCACCGCTTCCGCGTGTTCCGGCACCAGCGTCAGGCTGGCCAGCCGGGCCGGCGGCGGCTGCAGCGCCTCCGGTTCCAGGTGCACGCGGTAGCGCAGCGTCTTGCCGAGGCCGAGCACGTCGCCGTCGCGCAGCATGGCGATTGCCTGGCGTACCGGTACGCCGTTCACGCTGCTGCCGTTCTTGCTGCCCAGTTCCGCAAAGTAGACGGCGCCCCCTTCGCAGAAGATGCGGGCGTGGCGGCGCGACAGGTCGGCCGCCAGCGCCGCCGGGTAGGCGTCGAACGGTGCTTCGGTGCGGCCGATGGCGAATAAGGTCTCATGGATGCGGATCGGCGCCAGTTCCGGGTGCGACAGCGGCTCGAGCACGATCAGGAGCCGCCCGGCCGGAGCCGGACGCGGGCTGGCCAGCATCGCATCCGACGGGATCACGGCCGGCTCCGTTCGGCGTTGCGCACATCGGCCGCCGGCCAGCCGCCGCCCAGCGCCTTGTACAGCGTCACGGTGTCGGCCAGGATCTGCTGCTGGTTGGCCAGCAGCGCCAGCTGCGCCGCCAGCAGCGAGCGCTCGGCCTCGAACACGTCCAGCTGCGAAACCATGCCCTCCTTCAACTGGGCGTCGACCTGGCCCGCGACCACGCCCAACTGGTCGGCCTGCTGCTGCAGTTCGACCCGCTGGCGCCGGTGCGCGTCCAGGTTGACCAGCGTGTTCTCGACTTCCTCGAACGCCGCCATGACCACGCGCCGGTACTCCTGCTCGGCCACCCCGCTGCGCGCTTCGCTAATCTTCAGGCGCGCCTTGACGCCCGGATCGAACACCGGGAAGTTAATGCTCGGCAGCAAGCCGAAGGTGAAGGACTTCATCAGCGCCCCCAGCGCCAGGCTGGAGGTGCCGCCGCGTCCGGTCAGGCTGATCGACGGCAGCTGCGCCAGCTTGGCCTGCCCGACCACGTCGTAGGCCGCCAGCACCCGGTATTCGGCGGCGACCACGTCCGGCCGCCGCTTGAGCAGTTGCGACGGCAAGCCCTCGGGCACGGCCGGCAGCCGCACCCGCCCCTGCAGCGTCCCGGGCGGCACCGCGAATTCACCGGCCGGGATGCCGAGCAGGGTCGCCAGCGCATTTCCGGCCAGCGCCCGCAGCCGCCCCAGCTCGATCAGGTCATTGCTCATGCGGTTGATCTCGGCGCGCTGCTGCAGGACGCGGGTCTGCGGCACCAGGCCCTGCCCCATCATCGCTTCCAGCGTCGCCAGGATGGCGCGGTTCTTTACCAGCGTCTGATGCTGCTGCGCGATCTGCTCGTCGAACTGCAGGATCTGGAAGTAAGTCGTCGACACGTCCGAGACCAGGGTCAGGTAGCCGGCGCGCCAGTCGGCCTCGGTCGCCTTGAACTCGGCGCTCTGTGCCTGCACGCCCTTGGCGGTGGCGCCCCAGATGTCGATGTCCCAGTTGACCTGGGTGGCCAGGTTGAACTGCTTCGAGAATTTCTGCCCGGTGCTCTTTTCGAAGCTGGCCCCGGCGCCCGCGTCCAGGCTCGGCAGGGCGCCGGCGCGCGCCTCGTCGATTTCCGCGCGCGCCACCCCGATGCGCGCGGCCAGCGCCTTGAGGTCGAAGTTGGCGCGCACGGCCTGGTCGACCAGCCGGTCCAGGTAGGGGTCCTGGAACTGGCGCCACCAGTCCGGCGCGATCATCTCGCCGGCGGCCACCGGCAAGTCCTTCTGGTTCGACCACGCGGCCTTGCCCGGCGTGTCGGGACGGCCGTAGGGCTTCTGGCTGACGTCGGCGCAGGCGCACAGCAGCACCGCGGCGGCGGCGGCCAGCGCCCGTCGCCCCCTGCCCTGCGCTTGGCCCCTTATATATAGCGTCATCTCATGCGCTCCCCCGCGCCTCCCATGCTTTCGACGCCACGAACACCTCGAACAGCCGCCCATCCAGGTGGCCGGCACGGCACTCCTCGTCGATCAGGGCGAGCGCGCGTTCTACCGGCAGCGCCTGTTTATAGGGACGGTCGCGCGCGGTGAGCGCATCGAAGATGTCGCTGATCGTCAGGATGCGCGTCTGCAGGCTGATCTCGGCGCCGCGCAGGCCCATCGGATAGCCGGAGCCGTCCAGCTTTTCGTGGTGGCCATGGGCGATCGCCGGGACGCCGGCCAGTTCGCGCGTCCATGGGATCAGGATCAGGAAGGAATACGAATCGGCCACGTGGGCCTCGATCTGGCGCCGCTCGTCCGGCGTCAGGCAGCCCTTGCCGATGTTCAGCGCCACGAACTCGTCGTCGCTGAGCAGGCGAAAGCCCGGATCGTCGGCGCCCGGGCAGGCGTGGCGGCGGATCGCCTCCAGCTCGGGGGGCGGCGCCGTGTGCGAGATCGACGGCTCGTTGGCGCGCACGATGGTGGCGAAGAACTCGTCCAGGCGCGCGCTTTCCGCGGCCAGCCCAGCCTCGATGCGCTCGCGCTCGCGGCGGAATTCGGTCATGCTCAGTTCTTCGCGCTGGTGGCGCTCGGCCAGGCTGCGCCAGGCGTGCCGCTCGAGGCAGGCGCGCGCGTAGCGGAAGCGCTGTTCCAGCAGGCGCATGTCGGCGTGGTGCAGCTTCTTCTCCTTGCGCAGCACGTGTTCGCGCACGCCGACCTTGCCGAAGTCGTGCAGCAGCGCCGCGTAGCGGATCTCGCGCAACTGGGCCGGCGTGAAGGCCGCGCGCCGCAGTGCCGGGTCGTCGGCACGTTCGATGGCCATTGCCAGGTTTTCGGCATAGCCGGCCACGCGGAACGAGTGGCCGGCGGTGACCGGATCACGCTCCTCGATCGCCTGCACCGAGGCACACACGAAACCGTCCAGCAGACCCTTGATGTCGGAATACAGCTGGAAGTTCTTCAGCGCGACCGCGGTCTCGGCGCACACGCCGCTGAGGATTTCGAGGTCGGCTTCCTGGAAGGCATGCGGATCGGACGAGGTGTCGACCTGGATCAGGCCCAGCACGTCCTCGCCCAGGATCAGCGGCACGCACATGACGCTGAGGATGGCCTGGGCCACGATCGAAGCCTGGCCGGCGAACTGGCGGTCGGCCAGGGTATCGACCGAGAGGATGGCACGCTTGTGCACCAGCACCTGGTCGACGATGGTGTGCGAGATGCGCATGTGCGCCGGATCCTCGACGGCACCGTCGCGGCGGCGCGCGGCCACCGGGCGCGGCGGATCGCGTTCATCCCCTCGCAGCATGATGAAGCCGCGCTCGGCGGCCGGGAACAGCTCGAAGATCAGGTTCATGATCTTTTCGACCAGCGTGGCCTGGTCAGTCACTGCGCCCAGCGCGATGCTGACCTGGGCCATCGCGTGCAGCCGGTGCACCGTGTTTTCGAGGTCGCTGCGGCCGGCGTTGCGGGTGTCGACCACCGGCGCAAAATGGGTGGCGTCGACCGAGCGCCGGATCACGGTCGGGGCGCTGCCGGGTTCGGGAAGCATCAGCGAGTGGAACACCAGCGGGGCCGAGGCCAGCACCAGCTCGTCGCCGTCGCGCAGCAGGTGCCAGGCGCCGGGCGCCAGCCGTTCGCCGGCAACGAAGGTGCCGTTACGCGAATGCAGGTCTTCGACGAAATAGCTGGCGCCGCGGCGCCGGATGCGCGCATGGCGGCGGCTGACCGTCGGCTCGGGAATGCAGATGTATTGATCGGAGGCCAGCGCATCCTGGCGGTCGCGCCCGAGCACGGCTTCGTCGTGCAGCGCGAACACGGCCGGCCGCGCCAGCCCCGCCCCCATCCATTCGAGGTAGGCGCGGACCGGATCGACGGCGGCGGGCAGGCTCGGGCTGGGTTCCATGCGGGCTCACCTCACCGTGACCGTGATCCGCTTCGACACCACCGGCGGCGTGTGCGGGATGTGCTTGTCGTCGCCCATCAGCAGCTGCAGCGTGTGGGTGCCGGGGGGCAGGTCGAGCATGGTCTCGGTCTCGCCGGCGCCGAAATGCAGGTGGTTGCGGTCGGACGGGATCACCTGGCCGGCCGGCGGCAGCCCGGTATCGATCAACAGGTGGTGGTGGCCGGTGTTCTCGAAGGCAACGCCCTTCGGCGCCACGCCCATGTTGCGCAGGCCAAACCAGACGCGGAAGGGTTTGCCTGCCGGGAGCACCGCACCGTCGGCCGGCCAGCCGATGTAGCAATAGGCGTTGGCGGGCGCGTCGGTGGCGGACGCCGTCGCCCCGATGAGCAGGGCCGTCATGGCCAGCGCGGCGAACAGTAGGCGCATGATCATCTCCATAGAGCCTGCGCCCTCAGCGCACCGTGATGGTGATTGGTTTCGACACCACCGGCGGCCTGTGCGGCACGTGGTCCTTGTCCCCCAGCAGCAGCTGCAGCGTGTGGGTGCCGGGCGGCAGTTCCACGCGCGCCTCGGTCTCGCCGGCCCCGAAGTGCAGGTGGTTGCGGTCGTTCGGGATCGGTTCCGTCATCGGCGGCAGGCCGGTATCGATCAACAGGTGGTGGTGGCCGGTGTTCGGCACCGCCGTGCCCTTCGGCGCGATGCCCATGTTGCGCAAGCCCATGCGCACCCAGAACTTGCCGCCCTCGATCACGCTGCCGTCGTGCGGCCAGATGAAATAGACCTGGGCGTTGGCGGGCGCAGCAGCGGGCGCATTCGCCGGCACGTTGGCGGGCTGCGCGGATGCCGTGCCGGGGTGCAGGAAAACCGCCAGCAGCAGGACCGGGACGAAGGGGTGGCGCATATCGAAAGCTCCAGCCAGGTACCTTACGCAGTGCGCATCGATACTTCTAAATCTGGCACACTCTCATTCAGATCGCAAGTCATTCCTGTCCACACGCGGCACGCGGAGGAAGGTCCATGAGGCACATGCTGACGATGGTTTGCGTACTGGCGCTCTCCGCCGTTTCCAGGCCGGCGGATGCCGACGTGGTGCCGAAGGCGAGCCCGGAACAGTTCGAGCTGGCATTCTGGAATTCGGTCAAGGACAGCACCCATGCCGCCGACTACGAAGCCTACCTGAAGGCGTATCCGAAAGGACGTTTCGCGGCCCTGGCGCAGGCCCGGATTGCGCGGCTGCGCGCGCCGCCGGGTAGGCCACAGACTTCGCCCCAGTCGCCGGCGCCCGTGCCCGCACCGCCCGCGGCAGCGCCTGCCACGCCGAACACCGATACCGCCGCCATCAAGGATTGCCCGGCCTGCCCGGCGCTGGTCTCGCTGCCCGGCGGCACCTTCACGATGGGCAGCAACACCAGCGACCCCAGCGAAAGGCCGGCGCACCCGGTCACCATCGGCGCGCCGTTCGCGATCGGCAAATACGAAGTCACGGTGCAGCAGTGGAATGCCTGCGCCAATGCCGGCGCCTGCCCGAAGATCCCGCAGCCGGCCGGTACCGGCGCCAACGCGCCGATGCGCGACGTCAGCTGGGAAGACGCCCAGCAATACGTCAAGTGGCTGGGCAGCGTGAGTGCCAGGCCCTACCGCCTGCCGACCGAAGCCGAATGGGAATTCGCAGCCCGCGGCGGCACCGCCACGCCGTTCTGGTGGGGCGAGCAGATGGCGGCCGGCAAAGCCAACTGCAAGGAATGCGGCCCGCCCTGGAGCGACACACGCCCCGCCGACACCGGCAGCTTCGCCGCCAACCCCTACGGCCTGTACGACACCAGCGGCGGCGTGTGGGAATGGGTTGCCGACTGCTGGCACGCCAGCTACAAGAATGCGCCCGGCGACGGCCGCGCCTGGGACCAGCCGGACTGCGCGCTGCGCGTGATCCGCGGCGGTTCCTGGCGCGAAGGGGCTGCCTACATGGTCGCGTCGACGCGCTTCCGCTACGATGCCGGCGTGCGCCATGCCCAGAACGGTTTCCGGGTGGCGCGCAGCCTGAAGTGAGTGTCAGCGGGCCTTGGTCGTAAACGACAGGAATTCGACCGCCACCGAGCCGGTGCCGCTGCGCGCGCGGATGCGCTCCAGCCGCGCCGCCGCCTCGGCCAGGTAGCCGGCACGCGGCTCGGTTTCCGGGCGCAGCGTGTCGAACAGCGGCACCGGCGTCGCCACCAGCACCGCCAGTTCGGCGCCGAAGGGCTTGCCGACGGCCCACTCGCCGCCGCCGCCGATCGACCGGGTCGCGTGCGGCGCCGCCCGGTTGTCGAGCGCCAGCGCATTCGGCAGCAAGTGGGCGACGCCGGCATCGGGCGAGTAGACGTCGATGCTGAGGAAGGACGCGCGCGCTGGTGCCTTCACGTCGAGCACCAGCGACTCGCCCCCGGTCAGCACGCCCTTGGCCGCCGCACCGGTGCCGGCCAGGCGCAGCGCGACGCCGCCAGCGGCCTGGCCGCCGTTCTGTCGATAGGCGGTCCAGTACGGCCCGAACACCGACAACACGGGGCACTGGCCAGGATCGACTTCCCGCACCCGCTCGAAGCTCACGGTCGACACGCCGGGCAGCGCCGCCAGCCGGTCCTTCAGGCCGTCGCGGTCGCCCTCCTTCGACAGGAAGCCCTGCACCTCGACCGCATGCGCACGCACGGCGGCTACGAGCGCCGAACACGGCACGCCCGCCAGTGCGGCATCGATGGATGCCGCGCTCGGCGCAGCCACCGTCGCGGTCGCGGCCGGCGGCGCCGACGCAGCCAGCGGCGGCGCGGCTTCCGGCGTCCGGCCCAGCACATGCCAGGCCACGGCGGCCAGTACGCCGACCCCGAGCAGGCCGATGGCCGCCGCCGCAGCCAGGCCATGGCGCGACACCATGCCGCCGGTGCCGAAGCCGTCGAGGAAACGCGCCACCGTCGGCGTGCGCGCCTCGCGTTCCAGCGCCAGCCCGCACTTCAGCGCCTGCCACTGCGACCGTCCCAGCCCCGAAGGCCGTTGTGGCCGCATGCCGGCGCCGCGCGCCTGCACCGAGGACAGCCGGTTGAACGGATGGTGCCCGGTCAGGAGTTCGTAGGTGATGCAGGCCAGCGCGAAGATGTCGTCGCGCGGGTCGGGGTCGCGGTTTTCCAGCATTTCCGGGCTGGCATAGGCCGGCGTCAGGGCGCCCAGGCTGCCGGCGTCGAACACGGTGACGTCGACGTCTTCCTCGGCCTTCTGGAACACGCGCGCGATGCCGAAATCGATGACCTTGACGTTGCCGGCGTCGGTCAGGAACACATTGCCCGGCTTGAAGTCGCAGTGGACGAAGCCGTGCCCGTGCGCGTAGGCCAGCGCATTCGCCATGCCGGTGACGATGCGCAGGGTATCGGCGTAAGGCATGCCGGCAAAGCCCGGCGCCCGCAGCAGTTGGCTCAGCGGCTTGCCCTGCAGGTATTCCATGGTCAGGTAGACCATCGGGCCGTCGCGGTCGAAATCGTAGACCGACACGATGTTCGGATGGGCCAGCGCCTGCGCCTTGCGTGCTTCGCGCTGCAGGGCGATCAGCGACTTCGGATGGCCGCGGAACTGCACGTTCAAGACCTTGATGGCGATGTAGGGCTTGCGGTCCGCCGCCTCGAGCTTGCGCAGGTCGAGCGCCTTGTACACCGTGCCCATGCCGCCGAAGCCGATGCATTCTTCCAGCACGAAGCGGCCGTTCAAGGTCTCGCCGACGCCCTTCATGCGCTCGGGCTCGGCGCCGAAGTGGTCCTCGCCGCCGGGCCGCTCCAGGGAGCGATCGCGCATCGTATGCATATTATTAGCACCGGGGCGGGTCTGGACGAAGGTGTCGTCGCTGCCCTGCTGCCGGCGCGCGGCGACCAGGCGTTCGATGCGCTGCTGCACCTCGGTGTAGACCTCGCGCGGCAGCGGCTTGCGCGCGTGCGCCTCGCTCAGCATCTCCAGCAGGAGGCCGGCGCTCTCGGGCGCACCCGCCAGCACGCGATCGAGCTGCGCGAAGAAATCGGATTGCTGCAAGGCGCCGCTCTGCAACTGATGTATCGCGTGAGCGAAACTTTCCATGATGTCGATGAGGTCGTGTACGGGCGGCCACATTGAGTTGAGACTAGCATGTGGCCGCGGATGATCAAGCCTTTGTGACGCATCAATCGGGCCAAGGGACTATACTTTTTATAAGCACCCCAAGGAGGACACCATGGCCACCATCGTCATCAAGGACTTGCAGGAAAATACCGAGCTCGATCGCCAGGCCATGCTGGCGATTGCCGGCGGTGCGCGATACCGCGCTGCCCTCGGCCGGAGCGCGCGCCTGCCCATGCGTTCATCTCTGCAGCGCACCAGGCTGTTCGATCCGGTGCCCGCCGTGGCAGTGCGGCCGGCCGCCAGCAAGCCGCCAGGCAACCGAACCACGCCGGGTACATGAACTGAACACGCGGATGTCGGCTTGAAGCCGACATCCGCGGCGCCGCCTGTTGCCGCGGTCCCGACACCGCACGCCGCCGCTCGACACCCTTCCCCTTCGACGCCGTCCCGGCTTCGCAGCGGCTTCGTACTGGCACGCCTGATGCTGTCCCCTGGCCGTGGGCGCGGACTTCCGTGCCTGCATCCCGCAACCAGTCACAGTCATCAATCGAAGGGGAAGCTCATGAACATCCACAAGCACATGGAGGCCATCTTCGTCGGCACGCTCGCCGTCGCCGGCCTCGCCGCGGTCGCGATCGACAGCCTGCCGCGCGCCGAAGCCCGCCCGGCCGCGCCGGCGGCGCGCAACATCGCCACGCCCGGCAGCATGGCCGTCGTCATCGTGCGCGGGCACAGGCCGACACCGCGTCCCTGAGCCTCGCCGCCTCCACGCAATGCCCGAAGCGCAGTCCGGCTTCGGGCATTTTTGCGTTTACGCGCGCCGCAAGACAGGCGCGCCCGGCCTGTCGGGCCGCGCCGAACAAGCTGGCGCAAACGTGTTGGCGGCGGCCCGTCACCCGCCGCCGCGCCGCTTTTGCCAGGCTGTCCATACCAGCGTCGGCGCCCTTTTAATTCCTTTTATTTTCAATGACTTGCGCATGGCCATAGCGCATCACGAGGCGCTGGCACGCTTCTCGCTGAATGTCCATCGAGCGCACACCAAATGCCTCGAACCCGAAACCACTCACTCGTTATCAGCAAAGGAGAAGCACCATGAAAACCCTGATCATCACCGACCTGGCCCGTACCGAACAACTGGACAGCGGCGCCATGCGCACCGTGCGCGGCGGCTTCGGCAGCTTCAAGATGGGCAGCGCCCACTACCCGCTCGGCAACGTGAGCTACGCGCCGCGCTTCGATTCGTCGATCGACGCCACCCAGAACCTGTCGCAGGCACAGGAAGTCATGCTGGCCACGGCCAACGGCTCGGCTTTCCTGGGCGGGGTGCACGTCGACAGCGACGTCAACCAGCACGGCGAAAACAAGATCGTCCGCAACTGAGTCCATCTGCATCCATTCTCCAATTCACATCGCACATCGAGGAGCATCATCATGAAAACCCTGATCATCACCGACCTGGCCCGTACCGAAGACCTGGACCGCAGCGCCATGGGCGCCGTGCGCGGCGGCTGGACCATGCGTTCGCCGTCCTTCCCCAAGCACGGCGACCTGAGCTACGCACCGAGCTTCGATTCGTCGATCACCGGGCGCCAGAACCTGGACCAGGTGCAGGAAGTCCTGCTGTCCACCGCCAACGGCTCGGCCTTCCTGGATGGCGTCCACGTCGACAGCCACGTGAACCAGGACGGCAAGAACAAGATCGTCGGCTGAACGACGCCGGCTGCGCGGCGGTGCGATGTCCGTCCCGCCGCGCAGCGCGACCGATTACCCATCAAGGAGAACCAACATGTCTTCCATCGTCGTGCAAGACCTGGCGCATAGCGCCGCACTCGACCAGCGTGCCATGACGTCCGTGCGGGGCGGCACCGCCATCGCCAGGGACACCGGCAAATTCCTCGGCAAGGACGTCAACATCGACATCAACGTCAACCAGCAGATCGGCCAGTTCCAGCAGATCGGCATCAACGTCCTCAACAACAACGGCGTGATCGGCGCCCCGATCGGCGGGCCGGACATCAAGGTCCCGGCCCACCTCTGGGCCGAGAACCACGCCACGTTCTGAGCCTCGCCTTCACTCATTCAATCATTCAGGAGAACTGCCATGAAAACCTTGACCATCCTCGACCTCGCCCGCAGCGAACAACTCGACCGTCCGACCATGGCCGCCGTGCGCGGCGGCTGGAAAATGGGCATGCCCATGCCGGGCGACGTGAAGATCGGCGGCCGCCACGACAGCGCGATCGACGCCACCCAGCATCTGGACCAGATGCAGCAGGTCCTGCTCGGCACTGCCAACGGCTCGGCCTTCGTCGACGGCGTGCACGTCGACAGCCACGTGAACCAGGACGGCAACAACAAGATCGTGCGGCGCCCGGATTTTGCGTAATGTCGCCGGCCTTGATCTACACTGGGGAGAGCGGCAACCGCTCTCTCCTCACGTTTCGGAGGTGACCATGGCCAGCATTACCATCGGCGACCTGCCTGCCAGCGCCCTGCTCGACCGGCGCGCGATGTCGGCCATCCGCGGCGGCGGCGCGCCCTGGGTGTTCGGCTGGATCCGCCCGTACACCGACGCTTCCGCCGAGCGTTCCCCGGCGATCAACTTCTACCAGATCAACAACTACGCCGACCAGATGATCAACCAGTTCCAGACGGTGTCGGTCAATAACAGCGGCGCCAACGCGACGCTGGACGTCAAGGTCGACGAGCGCAGCGTCAACAACGCCCTCGATCCGCTCCGCAAGCCCTAGCCGACGGGATTACGCCATGGCTTGCGACACCGACCTGCGCTGGACCTCCGCGGCGCGCACCGACGTCGGCCTGGTGCGCATCCGTAACGAGGATGCCTGCCTCGACCGGCCGGCACGTGGCCTGTGGGCGGTGGCCGACGGCATGGGCGGCCACGCCTTCGGCGACCTCGCCAGCGGCGCCGTGGTGGCCGCCCTCGACGGCTTGCCCGACCCGGCCAGCCTGGCCGGCTGCGTCGAGGCTGCGCGCGCCCGCCTGGAGGCGGTGAACGCGGCCTTGCGCGCGGACGCGCGCGTGCGCGGGGTGCCGGTGATCGGCAGCACCGTGGTCGCCCTGTTCGCCCGCGGCGGCGAGGCGGCCTGCCTGTGGGCCGGCGACAGCCGCCTCTACCTGCTGCGCCAGGGCCGCCTGCAGCAGCTCACGCGCGACCACAGCCAGCTGGAAGCGCTCAGGGATAGCCTCGGGGACAGCGGCGCTGAACGGGCCGCCGCCACGGCCAGCCCCAACATGATCACGCGCGCGGTCGGCGCCGCCGACACCATCGACGTCGACGCGACCACGCTGCCGGTGCGCGACGGCGACGTCTTCCTGCTGTGCAGCGACGGTCTCAGCACGCCGGTCGATGAAGCGGCGATCGCCACCGCATTGGCGCCGGGCGATTGCGATCGCGCCGCCCGCGACCTGGTGGCGCTGGCGCTGGCCCACGGCGGGCGCGACAACGTGACGGTGGTGGTGGTCCGGGCCGACGATCCGTCCGGCGACAAGACCGTGCTGAATCCGGCACTATGAGCTGGCGCTGCGATGCTTCAGTGACCCTTGCGGAAATTTTTCGAGTGCAGCCCGTGCTTCTTGAGCAGGATCTGCAGGTGCGAACGGTTCATGTCCCAGCGCCGCGCCAGCTCGGTGACCGTACCGCCGGTCTCCTGCAGGCCGCGTTCCAGGCAGCTGCGCTCGGCCTCGTCGCTGGCGGCGCGCTTGGCTTCGGCCAGCGAGGCGTGGTTCGGGACGGCCGCCGCCGGTGCCGGCATGGCTGCAGCCGATGCGCCCGGCCGGATATCCTCGGGCAGGTGCGCCAGATCGGCAGTGTCATCGGCCAGGCATGCCAGCCGGTACATCAGGTTGCGCAATTCGCGGATGTTGCCCGGATAGGCATACTGCAGCAGGAAGTCGCGCAGGCGCGGGCTCAGCGCCACGGGCCGCCGCTTGAGGGCTTCGGCCGATTCGTCGCCGTAATACGCCAGCAGCAACGGAATCTCGTCGCGGCGCTCGCGCAGCGGCGGCAGCGTCACGTGGATCACGCTGAGGCGGTAGAACAGGTCTTCACGGAAGCTCCCCTGCTCGATGAGCTTGCGCAGGTTCTTGTTGGTGGCGGCGACGATGCGCGCATCGACCGCGATGGTCTCGTCCGAGCCGACGCGCTGGATCTCGTGCGACTGCAGCACCCGCAGCAGTTTTACCTGGCCCGGCAGCGGCAGCTCGCCGATCTCGTCGAGGAAGATGGTGCCCTTGTGCGCGCTTTCGAACTTGCCCTTGCGGTCGTTGGCGGCGCCGGTAAATGCGCCCTTGCGGTGGCCGAACAGTTCCGATTCGAGCAGGCTGTCGGGAATCGCGCCGCAATTCACGGATATGTACGGCTTGTCGGCACGCGACCCGTTGGCGTGGATGACCTTGGCCATCAGCTCCTTGCCGGTGCCGCTCTCGCCATCCACCAGCACCGGCAGATCGGTCGGCGCCGCCTTTTCCGCAATCTCGAGGGCATCGAGCAGGCGCGGGTTATCGCCGAAGGTACCCTCGAACACGAAGCTGCGCGCCAGCAGGGCCTGGCGGCGCTCGCCGGCCGGCGCACCGTTCGGCTGCGGTGACGCATCGCTGCGGCGCTCGCTGCCGCCGACCGGTTCGATGGCGGCGCCGGCATCCAGCGCCTGTACGAAACGCGTCTGGTGCGACAGCCGCATCACCTCGTCGCGCAGACCGTTCGCCTGGCGCAGCAGTTTCTCGATGTCGGGCCGCTCGATGCGCGTGGCCCAGCGCAGCGTCGAGCGCAGGATCTCGATCTTTTCCAGCAGGGCCGCGTACGACATCGCCGACCCGCGCTCGCCTCCGGGGTTGTAGAGTTTCATTTGTGATTACCCCGCCCCCAGCTGCTTCTGCACCAGTTCGTAATACATGCCGCGCCGCGCCAGCAAGTCCTCGTGCCGCCCCTGCTCGACGACCTTCCCTTCATACAGCACCACGATCTTGTCGGCACGCATGATGGTGCTGAGGCGGTGCGCGATGATCACCGCGGTGCGGCCAGCCAGGATCGCTTCCATGTTGGCCATGATGTTGGATTCGGACTGGGTGTCGAGCGCCGACGTCGCCTCGTCGAACACCAGCAGCCGCGGGTCGTGGTACAGCGCGCGGGCGATGCACAGGCGCTGCACCTGGCCGCCGGACAGGCCGACGCCGCGCTCGCCCACCACCTGCTCGTAGCCGAGCGGCAGCTTGCTGATGAAGGCGTGAGCATCGGCCATCTTCGCCACTTCCTCGATGCGGCGCCGGTCCGGGCTGTCGTCGCCGCTGGCAATGTTCTCGGCCACGGTGCCGGAAAACAGCAGGTTGCTCTGCATGACGTAGCCGACCTGGGCGCGGTAGTAATCCTTGTCGATGGTATTCATTTCGTAGCCGTCGACCAGGATCTTGCCCTCGCTCGGCGGATAGAAGCCGACCAGCAACTTGGCCAGCGTGGTCTTGCCGGAGCCGCTGCGGCCTACCACCGCCACCAGTTCGCCGGGGCGGATGTCGATGCTGAGGTCTTCCAGCACCCAGGGCGTGTCCTCGCCGCCGTAGCGGAAATACAGGCGCTCGAGCTTCATCTCCCCCTGCAGGTCGGGCAGCACCACGCGCGACGCCAGGTCGGCCGGCTTCTGCTCCGGTTCGATGTCGAGCACGTCCCCAAGGCGCTCCATGGCGACGGTCGCATCGGCCATGCGGCTCCACAGGCCGACCAGTCCCATGAGCGGCCCGAGCACGCTGCCCATCAAGGCATTGAAGGCCATCAGCTGGCCGATGGTGAGCTCGCGGCTCAGCACCAGGCTGGCGCCCGCCCACAGGATCACGATGGTGGTGGCGGAATTGAGCACCTGGCTGGCCAGGCCGACCAGGATGTTGAAGGATTGGGCACGGTACTGCGTCTCCAGCGCCTTGACGTATTTCTTTTCCCATTTCAGGCGCACCGGGCGCTCGCTGCCCATGCCCTTGACGGTTTCGATGCCGCCCAGCGCTTCCATGAGGAAGGACTGAGCATCGGTCGACGCCGCGAACACCTCGCGCGCGTACTCCTTCACCTTCGGCGTCACCAGCACGGTCAGTGCGACGATCGGGATCACGAAGCCGATCAGCAGCAGCGTCAGCCTGACGTTGTACATGAACAGGATGGTGAAGTAGATGAACACCATCAGCAGGTTGAGCAAGGTGGTGACCGTCGATTCGGTGAGGAAGGCACGGATGGTCTGGTTTTCCGAAAAGCGCGCGATGATGTCGCCGGTCTTGCGCTTGGCGAAGAAGGAATACGGCAGCGACATCGTGTGCTTGAAGAACTGCGCCATCATCGAAAAGTCGAGGTTGCGCACCATGTAGTTGGACAGATACGCGCGCAGCGTCGACATCACCTGGCTGAACACGGTGGAGATCACCAGGCCCATGATCAGGAGGTGCAGCAGCCCGATGTTCTGGTGCACCAGCACGCCGTCGAGGATGTTCTGGATGATCATCGGCGGCACGATGCCCAGCATCTGGATCACGAAGGTGGCCAGGAACAGGTGCAGCAGGATCTTGCGGTAAGGGTGCAGGTAGCCGACGAAGCGCAGCCAGGGCGAGCGCGCAGCCTCCTGGCGCACCAGTTGCTGGCCGGGCGTGAACACCAGGCAGGTGCCGCTCCAGCCGCGTTCGAACTCGGCCACGCTCAGCTTGCGGAAACCGACCGCCGGATCGGCCATCCACACCTGCTCGTTCGAGATGCCGTACACGACCGTGTAGTGGTAGCCCTCCCAGTGCACGATGAAGGGCAGCTCGAAACCCTGCAGCGCGTCGAAGGTGCATTGCACGCCACGGGTGCCGAAGCCGAGCGCTTCGCCGGCGCGCGCCAGGCTGTCGAGGGTGGCGCCCTGCGTCGTGACGTTGGCCAGTTCGCGCAGCTTCCCGAGCGTCATGTTGATGCCGTAGTGGCGGCACAGCATCGCCAGGCAGGCGGCGCCGCAATCCATCTCCTCGGCCTGCTCGACCCAGGCGAAGCGCTTGATGATCTTTTCGCCGGCCTTCGGCGCCGAGGCCAGGTCGAGGATGACCGGGCGCTTGCGCCGCTCGGCCAGGCGCTTCTGGCGCTGCAGCTCGCGCTCGAAGAAGCGCACGCGCTCTTCGATCACCTCGCGGAATTTTTCGTTACGCTCGAGGATGAAGTGGGCCGATTTTTCCGGGATCACCAGCAGCACCGCGTCGGTCCCGGCCAGGACCGAGGCCGGCTGCTCCTGGCGCATCAGGCAGGCCTTTTCGCCGAAGATCTCGCCGGGGCCGAGCGTGGCCAGCACGTACTCGCTGCCGGCGTCCAGCGCATCGCGCACCACCACCCGCACCTGGCCCTGGCGCACCACGTACAGGCGGCGGTCGTCGCGCGCATCCTGTTTCAGGATTTCCTTGCCGGCCGCAACGCGCTTGACGCCGACGCTGCGGACGAACTCGTCCAGCTCGGGCTTGCTGACCTTGCCGCGCAGCTCGAACAGGCGCGCCACCAGGCCGCCGGCGGAGCTGATCGCCACGGTGTCGTTAATGAAGCCGAGTGCTTCCGGATGACGCTCGAGCACCGGCGCGAAGGCACTGCGCGGGATGCACCACAACTCGGTCTTGAGCGCGGCGCGCGCCGACAGTTCATGGCGGTGCGGGCGCAAGATGGCGATCTCGGCGACCACTTCGCCGGCCTTGCGCACGCCCATGCTGGTTTCCTTGCCGTGCTCCTCGCTGAACACGCGCACGGAGCCGGACTTGATCACGTACAGGCCCTCGGCCGGGTCGCCGGCACTGCAGATGGCGTCGCCGAAGGCATAGGTACGCACCTCGACGGCCGTGCCCAGTTCTTCCAGCTCGTCCGGCGTGAACACGGACAGGATCTCGACGCCCGCCAGAAAGGCCGCCGAAGATTGCCGTTGCTCTGCTGAAGAGTCCACTCAGCGCCCCGGCGCACAAGCTTCGATGATGTGCTCCTGCGCGCGCGCCGCCAGCCATTCCTCGCGCAGCAGGCGCCGTATCTCGAGCGCGGTGTCCTCGTCCAGCGTGGCCGGATGCTTTGCATTCACGGCGAAGATCTCGAACAGGGTGCGGTCCGGCGATGGAAAAGGTCCGAGCAGGTCGCCGGCGCCGGCATTGAAGATGCGCGCTTCGAGATCGGGCCGCAGCGCGCCGCGCAGCACCCTGCCGATCGCGCCGCCGTGCTCGCGCGCCTCGCCGACCGAGTATTCGCTCACCATCTCGCCGAAGCTCTCCGGATCGTCCGCCAGTGCCGCCATCATTTCCTTGGCCTTGCCTTCGGAGTCGAGCACGATGTGGCTGATCTCGACGCTGTCGAACTTCGGCGAATTCAGCTTGAAATACTGTTCGACCGCACGCTCGCTGCAGACCTGGGCCAGCATTTTTTCGAGAAGCAGGCCATCGGTGACGAATTCCTCGAATTCGTCGAGGCTGACGCCGAGCGCATCGAGGTAATGGTTCATGTCGGCGGCGCGGTGCAGGCCCTGGATGCGGCGGAACTGGTCGGCACGCTCCTGCACCTCGGCCGGCGCCGGCGCCAGCCCCTGCCTGCGCGCCGCCAGCACGGTCAGCCGGTCGCGCACCATCTGCTCGACCAGGCCTTCGAACTGGCCGCCGAGTTTCAGGGTACGGATGAAGTACCCGGTGTCGATGACCTCGTCGTCGATGCGCACAATTCCGGTCATGGGGCCTCCCCGGCACGATGCCTCGCTGTCCAAGCTTGGGACACCCCGCCGGGGAATTTGTTCCTGTGGCTGCGCGGCTCAGCGCCCGAAGGTGTAGCGCAGGCCGGCCCACACGGTGCGCGGCGCCCCCGGCGCGTAAAAGGTGGAATGCACCACGCTCGCATTGTCGCCCTGTGCCGCGAACGGCCGTGCGATGAAATTGCCATCCGGCGTGAAGGCGGTCGCGTTCAGCTGCGCTGCCGTCGCATAACGCCGGTCGAACAGGTTGTTCACCTGCACGAACAAACGCAGGCGCGGCTGCACCTCCCAGGTACTGCCGAGGTCGAACACCGCATACCCGGCTGTCCGGCCGCTGCCGATAAAATAGGTGCCGTCCGGCTGGTGCAGGCCATTCTCGTTGCCGCGCGCATTGGCACCCGACACCGCCAGCACGCCGGCTTCGACCGACCATGCCGGCGTGATGCGCCAGTCGGCGCGGACCTTGAACACGTGGCGCGGCGCCAGCGGGATGCGGTCGCCTGGCGCGACGGCGATGTTGCCGTCCTCGTCCGCGCTGCTGTTGGCTGCGCCGTTCAGCAGCTCGGGGCTGCGGAAGGTCGCGTCCAGCAAGGTGTAGTGCAGCGACCAGTCGAACGCACCGGCCCGCCCCTCGGCGCCCAGTTCCAGGCCCTGGCGCCGGGTCTTGCCGACGTTGCGGAAATAGCCGAATCCGGCCGCATTGTCGGCCACGAACAGGATGTCGTCGACGTTGTCGGCCCGGAACAGCCCGGCATTCCAGCGCACCGCCCCGGCATTGCCGCGCAGGCCCGCCTCCCAGGTCTTGGTCACGACCTGGCGCAGCGGCGGGTCGCCGGCCATCGCGTTGGGCAGCTTGCACGGGTTGTCCGGGTCGGCGCAGCCCAGCTCGACCGCGGTCGGGGTGCGGCTGCCCTGGTTGTAGCCGCCGTACACGGTGAGCGCGCGCAGCGGCGTCCAGCTGGCGCCGATGGCCGGGTTGAAGCGGCTGAAGCGGTGGTCGCCGTCGAGCGAGCCGGGTCCGCCACCCGGCGTGATGCGGTCGCGGTTGTGCACGATCGTGCGGTTGTAGCGGCCGGACAGCGTCAGGTGCAGCGTCTCGCCCAGGTCCAGCGTGTCGGTGGCGAACACGCTGGCGGTGCGCGTGCGTCCGCGCAGGTCGACGCGGGCATCGACCGGGGTGCCGTCGTCGTCGATCGCGCTGCCGTCGGCAAAGAAGTCGACCGGCGTGATGCTGCGGTCGGGATTCAGGTAGCCGAATTGCGCCGACTGGCGGAAGTCGACCCGGCTGGCGTCGAACGCGGCGCCGGCGCTGAACAGGTTGCGCCGCCCCTGGAATTGCCCGTCCCAGGTGGCCTGGACGCTGAGGCCGCCGTTCTGCTGGCGGCTGTCGCTGCGGTTCAGCAGGCCGTTGCACTTTTCGGCCGGTTCGTCGCCGAGCAGCACGTTGGCGATGCAGCGCCAGGAGGGAAACGGTGTGTTGGCCGCGTTCGCTCCGGCCAGCGGAAAGCCGGTGTAGCCGGCCGCCGCCAGCGCCGCCCGCTCGGCGGCGCCGGGCTGGTACATCGACTGGTCGAGCGTGTCGTCGTTGAGGTCGCCGTTCAGGGTGGCGGTGCGGATGCGCCGGTAGTAGGCGTTGCCGGACACGCGCAGATGGTCGCCGACGGCCTGGCTGGCCGCCAGGTTGAACAGCAGCGAACGGTTGCGGGTCTGGTCCGGCAGGGTGTACACGCTGGCGTAGTCGCGCGCCAGCAGGCGCCCTTCCTGCAGGCCGTTGCCGGTCAGGCGGCTCGGCGCCAGCGCGGCGCTCAGCGCGACCTCGGTGCGGCTGTCGGTCCAGCCGACCTTGCCGAACAGCTGGCCGAGCCGGGTCGGCGAGGCGTCGCGCCAACCGCTGTCGCGGAAGCCGCTGCCGGTGACGTACCAATGCCATCCACGCTCATCGTGGCCGCCGTGCTCGAACTCGAGCTCGGTGCGGCCGTGGCTGCCGGTCAGCGCCTGCACCCCGGTGCCGGGTGCGTGCAGGCCATCCTTGGTGCGGATCGCGAGCGCCCCGCCCAGCGTGTTCAGGCCGAACAGCGGGTTCGAGCCGGGCATCAGCGTCACCGAGGCGATCGCCGAGCGCGGAATCAGGTCCCAGCTGACCACGTCGCCAAAGGGCTGGTTGATGCGCACGCCGTCCAGGTAGACCGACAGGCCCTGCGGGGTGCCGAGCAGCGGCGAGGCGGTGAAGCCGCGGAAATTCAGGTCCGGCTGGAACGGATTGCCCTGGATCTCGTTGACGAACACGCTGCCCAAGTGCCGGTTGAGGGCGTCCGGCAGGTTGGCACTGTCGGGGCCGGTGGCAGCGCGGCTGTCCAGGGTTTGCACGTTGGCCGGCACCTGGTCGCGCGGCAGGTCGAGGCCGGGCAGCGGCGTGACGCCGACCACTTCGACGGTGGCGATCGCGGGCGCTCGCTGTGCCGCCGGTGCCGGCTGTGAGGCCGCCGGCCCCGGCCAGCCGGCCGCGAGGGCCGAAGCGATGGCCAGGCACAGGCGTTTTCGCGCAATGGGACGACGTGCCGCCGCGTGCTGTGCCATGGAATCTCCTCGTGTTCTTCCGTTGTCATTATCCCAAGCTGCCCCACGGCGCCGCTAGGGAAAATTTCCCGACATGCGCAGCATATGCGTGGCACGCCGCTTGCATGAATAGTGGCAAACAAGTCGAAACGAGGAGACCATGGACCTACGCCGCCGCCTGATCGGCTCGCTTGGCCTGCTGCTGGGCAGCCTGCTTGCGATCATCGCCGTCATCCAGCTGGTATCGCTCCGCAGCGATATCGACGCTGAAGTCGAAGCCTCGACACGCCTGGTGAATGTGCTGCTGGCGGCGACCGATCCGCCGTCCGCCGCCGCGCCCGGGCCATCGCTGGCGCAGCGCCTGGCAGTCGGCGGCTTGCGCCACCTGAGCATCCGCACGCCGGAGCAGCCGCCACCGGTCTACCAGCCGCATCCACTGCTCGCCGCGCTCGGCCTGGCGCCGCCCGAGCGCGGCGAGCAGGCGATCCGCATTGGCGACCAGATGCTGTACATCGCCCCCAAGCCGCGTTCCGAAATCGATGAACGCCTGGCGGATACTGTTCAAATATGGAGCACTCTACTGTTCTTTTTCGGAACAACCCTGCTGGTGACCTGGTGGTGCGCCGACCGCGCGCTGGCGCCGGTGCGCGAACTCGAGGCCAGCCTGCAGCGCCTGGCGCGCGGCGAGCCCGATCCCGCCCTGCCCGCCTTTGCGCTGCGCGAATTCGGCCGCGTGGCGCGCGCCATCGAGCATTTGGCATGCGCCCTTCGCGATGCGAAGGGCGCGCAACAAGACCTGGCGCGCCAGCTGATCGCGGTGCAGGAAGACGAGCGCCGCGCGCTGGCGCGCGAGCTGCACGACGAGATGGGCCAGACCATGACTGCGCTGAGCGTCACCGCGGCCCACCTGGCGCGCAACGCCACCCGGCTGCCGCCGCCGGCGGTGGCCGAGTGTGCCAACGACCTGCGGCGCGACCTGCGCACCTGCAGCGAACAGCTGCGCGCGATGCTCAAGACGCTGCGCCCGCACGGCCTGCACGCCAGCGGCCTGGCGCACACGCTGCGCGAGCTGGTGCAGGGCTGGCGCGGCCGCCACACCGAGATCGATTTCTCGCTCGACCTGGCGCAGCCGCTGTCCGGCATCGACGACGCGCTGGCGCTGACGGTCTACCGCGTGGTGCAGGAAGCGCTGACCAACGCCGTGCGCCACAGCGGCGCGCGCCACTGCACGGTGCGGGTCGCCGCCGGCCCGGGCCTGCTCGCGCTCGAGGTCAGCGACGACGGGCGCGGCCTGCCTCCAGCGCCGCACTGGCACGGCGGCCTGCTCGGCATGCGCGAGCGGGTCGACATGGCCGGCGGCCAGCTCGACATCCTGCCGAATCCGGGCGGCGGCCTGTGCCTGCGCGCCCGTTTTCCGCTGGCGGCCGCGGCCACACAGCCGGCCGCCCCGACCGAAGGAGCGCTGCCATGATCCGCATCGTGCTGGTCGACGACCACGCCATCGTCCGCAGCGGCTACCGCCGCCTGCTGTCCGCCGAACCGGACTTCGAGGTCGTCGGCGAAGCCGCCACCGTGCAGGAAACGAATGCGCTGGTGGGACGGGTGCAGCCCGACGTCGCCGTGGTCGACCTGAGCCTGAAGGGCAGCAGCGGCCTCGAAGCCATCACCGGCATGCTGGCACGCCTGCCGCAGCTGCGCGTACTGGTGCTGTCGATGCACGACGGCGCCGGACACCTCGCCCAGGCGCTGAAGGCCGGCGCCCACGGCTATCTGACCAAATGCAGCGAACCCGAGGAAGTCATCGACGGCATCCGCGGCGTGATGCGCGGCCGGCGCGTGCTGTCGCGCGACATGCAGGAACTGGCGGCGCCCGAGGGCGACAGCGCGCTGCACGAACTGAAGCCGCGCGAGTTCGAGCTGCTGCGCCTGCTCGTGCACGGCGAATCGGTGCAGGACATCGCGGCCGCCATGCACCTGAGTCCGAAGACGGTGCTGAATTGCCTGACCTCGATCCGGCAAAAGTTGAATGCCGAGAACGATTTCAAGCTGATGCACCTGGCCGCGCGCTCCGGACTGGTCGAGTTTGGCGCTGCGACGCCGGTGTGATCGATACCTTGTACGGGATGACAGACTGCGCTCTAATAGGTCGGACAGCCGCAGTCAGCGATACAGAATAATTGTCCGGAGCGCCACGAATTGAACGACATTGCGTTCGAAAAGATTGACGGTTCCAGGAGCGGAAGGCAAGACGCTGGATACGTTATGAGCCTTCTTGCGCTTCTCGGTGGCATATTGCTATTTTTTACAGCCAATAGAACGGGCGCATTTGTCGCTGGAGGCGTCCTGATCATGATGGCGGTTCTCGGCTATGTCCAGCTCTTGCGGAAGGCACCGAAGCTGCATTACTTCCCCTACTTCTGGCTGGACCAGGATGGTATCCACCATATCGAAGGCAACAGTCCGACCGACCGGACTGCGCATTTCGCGTGGCATGAAATCGAAAGCGCCGAGGCCTCGGCTGCAGGCGATGACTTCAGGGGACTGGTGCTCACCTTGAAGCGCCGGGGCATGCAAGGAGTACCAGTCCTCCTGACAATGGAAAACGCCCGGGAGGCAGCAGCCGCAATACGAGAAGCCATGGACTCCAGACATGATCGTGACCGTTCAGCCCGCTATTGAGGGTTCACGAAGGCCGCGGCTGCGGCGCCATCGGCGGCACGACAATGTCGTCGTTCAGGCGCAGGAACTTGAAGCCGAGCAGCGTCGCCCCCTTCTTGCCCGTTTGCCGGTTGCGTTCCTCGCGCGCTTCGGCGCGGGCGATGAAGCTGGCGAAGGTTTCTTCGCGCACCGCCGGGTCGGACGAATGCAGGAAGTGCCGCTCGCCGTCCGGACCGAGCACCACCAGACCGACGTGGGTGACCATGGTCTTGCCGTCGGCGAGGAGCGAAACCACGTTGACGTAGTCGCCCTCGCGCAGCTGGCCAGCCAGCGCCACGGCGCGCGCTTTCGGCACATAGGCCTGGCGGCTGGTTTCGACCGGGATGTCGGCCTCGGTGTGATGGCGCGTTTTCAAGAAAGCCGCGCGGTCGACCGTCATGGTGTAGCCCGGGCCGTCAGCGCCGGCGAGTTGAGCGCTGACGTCGGTCACCAGCCAGCTGTTCGCAAGGTTCCAGTCCAGCTCGGTGTAATGGTTGCGCGTCGCGACGCCGATGATCCCGTCACGGTAGCGGATGCGCTGCAGCATCCAGAAGAACTCGTCCCACGACTTCGACAGCGCCATCGCGTAGGTGTGTTCGACGAAGACCGTGCAATCGCTGTGGTCGAGACTGAACATCGGCAGCTCGTCATGTACCTGGTACGGGAATTCGCCCAGCAAATTCAGGCGGTACGGCTGGCCGATGTTCTTGCGCGCGATCGCGGCGATGCGCTTGCGCAGGTCGGGCTCGTGGCCGTGCTCCCAGGCGAGGTAGCGTCCGACCTCGACCGGCTGCATCTGGTAAAGCGGCTTCGCCGTTTGCGCGTCGATTGGCTCGGTAGTAGAGGTGCTGGCTAGCGCGGCCGACATGCAGGCTGCGCTAACGATGGCGATGAACGAACGGGCAAAACGCATGCTTTTCTTTAGAGAAAATTCTACGTTACCCCGGCCGGACTCGAGCATCAAGAAGAATTTGCCGGTGTGCGTTGCTTGCGCATGACCTTGTATGTCTGAGCGTCAGCCTGATAAAGGTCGTATTTGCCAATAAACAACAGGAATCGTATATTGCGTCTTTGATGAACTTCCGCAACCGCCAAGAGCGGACTGAGCATTTAGAAGGTTCGAACGTATGAATGACGCAGAAACAAAACTTATTGCCAACGCGCTGTATGAGATACGTTTGCTCTTGGCTTCATATCTTGGGAGCGAAAACGAAGCTCCTACCGATATACGATTTGCGGCGCATCTTGCCTACGCCTTGCACAATGAAGCCTCGGCGTTAACAGTGGGCATCAGTTTCGACGTTAGCACTGCTCTGCAAAAAGTCAGAGCAATTGACGGCATTCTAGGTACTAACGATGGCAGACGGCTCGCTACCGAATGGAGCACCGGATCGAAAGGTTGAGCATAGTTTTACAGTCACCTGCGTTAGCGATGTTGAACGACCGCTTAGCGTTGGAAGCGAACCCTACAATACTTCTGCAATCGGCCAGAAGCGGTCCTTTACCCTCGGTCGAAGTCGGCACGGAAGCTGACATGCTCTTTGTATGCACGCATGTGCGCAACGCTGAGCATCCAAATTCAAAAGACTATGTGTTAAAAAATGCGTTTTCTCTTTTATCTATTCTCTCTCTTTGCTTCAATGACAACACAAGCTGGCGAGTTCTTCCCAACAGAATACAAACAATTCCCGTTCAAAGAAGGGGATGTGCTCGTGAGTAAACGAAGCGATGGCAAATTCGCGGTGAACAAAATTCTCAAGGTCGATCGTTTCGATTTAAAGAAGGATACGTCTATCATCATCCAAAGCAAAAAGTTCACAGCAACGGACGACGACTATCTTCTCGTTGTCAGCGCTGCATACGGTGAATCCGAATTCCGGTCATTTGAAGAGGCGCGCGCGGCGGCTGATGCGGGTACTTGGACAGTCAAGATCGGGCATGTTCCAAACCGCACGGTAGGCGCTGCCGAAGGACAAACACAGGTTGGCCATCAGCAGGTCCGAGACTCCGAACTGGTTGGCTACAGTCAGTGGCGGCAAGCCTTTGATAACGGCGAAGCAGGCATCTTCTAGCACGCTGCCCCCGGCCGCTAACTGCTTTTCACAGTTGCAAAGGGATGCGGCTAACCGCCACTCAGATTATTGATGAATCCGCTGAAACGACTCATACCTTGGTTGTTGGTCATTGCCCGGGCGCTACTCGCTCCAGTGGCAATATGGATCGCAGTTGCAGGACTGCCTGAGATGCTGTGGATGGGGCAGTTCGTCGTGGCCGCAATGTCTGATTGGTTTGATGGGAAGCTGGCGCGCCGCTGGGGAACTGCGACATCAGGCTTGCGCCAGGCTGATAGCATAGCGGACACTATCTATGCTTTTGGGATCGCGATAAGTCTTTCGGTTAGTCATCCTGAAATTATCTTTGCGCATCGCTGGGGTATCGGCACTGTGATCGCATTGGAACTACTTCGTTATCCATTGGATTGGTGGCGTTTCGGGCGAGGCGCAAGCTACCATGCGCTGAGTGCAAAGCTTTTTGGAGTTTCGCTGCTGGTCGCAGTAAGTATGATTGTGATGTTCGATTACGCGGGTCCCTTCCTCTGGATTTCCTTGTTCATAGGCCTTCTGTCGGAACTGGAAGGTATTTTAATTTCGCTAGTCCTTCCGAAGTGGACCCATGACGTCAAAAGCCTAAAAAATGCGATTGACATACGTGCCGGCAAAACTTAGTAACGGCCATCGATGTTTGTCCGACATCCGCATTGGGTCGGAAGCCGTCTGTCTTGACAATCTGCGAGTTTGGCAGCTCGGTAGCCAGCTATGCTGGCTAGACCGTCTGCTACCGGTCAGGAACTGACATTTGAAATAGATACTTATTAGGAAGAAGATGGTCTTTGACGACGACTTCAAGGCTTGGTTAACAAGTTCAACGAGTGCAGGTGTTCCCGCGTCGGTTCGAGCGTTTTCGTTCAATCTGTGTGAGTTGCAAAAAGACGGCTCGGGATTCGGGGTCGAGCTAATCGGCTCTTCCGATTTTGACACCGAGGATAGCGGTTGGGCCTGTAACGAAGTCTGGGCGGCGACTCCTAGAATGCTGGAGATTCCTGTAGCATTCTCCTCTCGTTCTTGGGAGGCATGTTTGGAAGCGGTGAAGAGGATGGTCATTGCGGCCGTTGATGAGAATAACACCTGTAAAGTGCTCAAAACTCGGGAAGGAATTGCAGTTGGGTTTGTCGACGGTGACCTTGAGCTGGTCTAGCAAAGGTAGCTCGCGCTATACCCGTTTCGGGTCGGAAGCTGCCCGTCGTGACAGTCGGCGAGTTTGTCTGCGCCACAGCCTGCTATGCTCTCTAGACCGTCTGCTACCGGCCAGGAGCAGACGTTCGACCTCATTACTGCCAACATACTGTGCGGCTGACTTAAATATAGATGGGTGATTCGAAGTGACCCAATACGCTACGAATGAGGAATATGCTCGATCAGTACGCCGACAGGTCGTCTCAACAGCGCAGGCGATGCTTCATGGACAGTTGAGCTTTCTAATCGGTTCTCGACGGCTAGCGGCGTTGCGTCATGAGATTGATACCGCTGCCGACGACGCAGACTTTCTGGTTTTCGTTGCTATCGACTCAGAAACCGATGCGTTACCGCTAGGTACAGTTCGAGAGCACTGGGACCAAGTTGCCTTGGCCCGGCTTGAACCAGAGATTGCAGAGGCTGAACACTGGGCCTCCACTGTTGGGGCCGATGCGTGCAGGGCGCTAATTGGAAGGTTTGGCGAGCACGAACCAAACACATGAAGGTTTGCTCCGGGTCGGGTCTTGCCGTACATGTACGGCAGCAGTCGGCCAAAAGCGGCCGTTCCAGTAGATCCTTTCTCGATTGCGTATGCACGGGTCAGATCGAGACCACAGGGTCGACGCAGGCGTATTGAGTCACAAAGGGGAGGAAATGATACTTTGGTACTTCTCTGCGATCGCAACTGTCATGTTTCTCGGTGCGCTTGTGATACGTAAGCGATGGCTTCAGTTGGCAGCTAGTTTCGTCATTTGGTTGATGATTGCTGACATTTTGTTGTTCTATACTGGAAGTGTAGCGCGCGCTATTGCGAACCTGTCAGATTTTCTGTGTGAAACGGGGTCATGAAATAATCCTGAGAGGACTGTTCCATGACCGAAGTGATGACTACCAAGAAGCCCAAGAAACAGAAAGCAGCGTACCCGTTCCCAGTCGAG
>Ga0308160_10001362_pt1 | contig 34848 bp, 29 predicted proteins | sample PhyFR1_FD_201036 | JGI IMG/M metagenome (GOLD analysis project Ga0308160, IMG submission 201036) | Phyllosphere microbial communities from UC Gill Tract Community Farm, Albany, California, United States - DLSLF.R1 | ecosystem: Host-associated > Plants > Phyllosphere > Unclassified | place: USA... | reverse complement strand
GTTGTGTTTTGCCTGGACCGTGCTGGTCTTGCCGGCGCTGATGGTGCAACGCACCATGGGGCGTATGACATTGCTTATATGCGATGCATTCCGAATATGACTGTTGCCGCACCTATGAATGAAGAGGAATTGCGTAACCTAATGTATACTGCTCAGTTAGAAGATAAAGGACCTTTCTCGATCCGTTATCCGCGTGGTAATGGTGTAATGGTAGATTGGAAAAGATCTTTCCAAGAAATTGAGATTGGTAAAGGCCGGAAAATCTGTGATGGTGAAGATGTGGCCATCGTAACGATCGGTCATGTAGGTAATTTTGCAGTGAATGCCTGCAAAGAATTGAACAGTGAAGGAATGTATCCTGCACATTATGACCTTAGGTTTGTTAAACCACTTGATGAAGCATTATTACACGATGTGTTTAAACGTTACGCAACAGTAATTACAGTAGAAGATGGCTGTATTCAGGGCGGCATGGGATCTGCAGTACTCGAGTTTATGGCCGATCACAGTTACCATGCAAAAGTAATCCGTTTGGGCATTCCTGACGAAGTGGTTGAACATGGTGAACAGGCTGAACTTTGGGCAATCTGCGAATACGATACACAGGCTATTATTGAAACCGTACGTAAAGTTGCGGTAAGCAGAACAACCAAAACTATCGCTTCATAACACTACATACTGTAGACATTTTCATCACATAAAACACAACAACAATATATAAAAACGCTATAATTCAGTTATTTAAGCTTTTTTGGCATAGTGGCATAGTTCTGTATTGGTATATGGTAACCACAAACACTTAAACTTAAAATTAAATAACATGAAAAAGATGATTTTATCAGCAGCATTCTTAGCGTTCGCAGGTTTGACTACTGTAAAAGCGAGTGAGGTGAAAGCGCCTGTAATGACTATTCAACAAGATAGCACCACAAAAACTCCTGTTAAACTTGAAGAACTTCCTGATGCAGTGAAGACAACTTTACAGTCTGATAAGTACAAAGAATTTACACCAAGTGCAGCTTATCTTGTTACTGCAGCAAACAAATCAGAATGGTATTTAGTGGAGTTGACTAAAGAAGGACAAACCGGATCTTTGAAAATTGGCAAAGACGGTGTTGTAGTCGAATAAACCCCCTATATTATAAATTCTACCCCAAAAAGCCGGAAGTCCTCCGGCTTTTTTTATTTTTGTTATCTTACACACACAAATTATGGCAAAAATACTGATTGTTGAAGATGACTTAACTTTCTCTCAATTACTTGAGGGCTTTTTTACCAAACATCAGCATGAGCCAACAGTAGTTCATAATGTAAAGAATGCCTACCGCCTACTGGATCAAAAAGAATTTGATCTGCTATTGGTAGACTATCGTTTACCTGATGGCACTGGCTTGGACATACTGACGTACATAACAGGGAAAGGAATGAACCTGCCATTGGTAATCATGACCAGCTTCAACGACGTAAGAACTGCGGTTAAAGCCATGCAACAAGGTGCTTTTGACTACATCACCAAGCCAGTAAATCCGGATGAACTTCTGATGATTGTTAAAAATGGTCTGGAGGGTTCAAAAGAAGAAGAAAAAATTATTAAAGGTACAGAAACCGATGCCATAAAAGGCAACAGTCCATCGGCCGATAAACTATATGAACACATTAACCTGGTTGCGCCTACCGATATGTCGGTCATTATACAAGGCGAAAGCGGTACCGGGAAAGAATATGCAGCAAGAGCACTGCACAAACAAAGTAAGCGATCTGGAAAACCATTTGTTGCTATAGACTGTGGAGCCCTTTCTAAAGATCTTGCAGCCAGTGAATTGTTTGGCCATATAAAAGGTGCCTTTACCGGCGCTATCAGCGATAAACAAGGACAGTTTGAAGCAGCCAACGGTGGTACCCTGTTTCTTGATGAAGTCGGTAATTTAAGTTATGAGGTTCAAATTAAGTTACTTCGTGCTTTACAGGAACGTATAATACAACCATTGGGAAGCACAAAGACCATCCCCGTGAACGTTAGAATCATAGCGGCTACCAATGATGATTTAGCAAACTCTGTTGCCAATGGCAGCTTCCGCGAGGATCTCTATCACCGGATCAATGAATTTAAAATTCAACTTCCTGCACTAAGAGACCGTGGTAAGGATCTGGATTTGTTTATACAACATTTCATTTCCTTATCCAACAAAGAGCTTGGACGTAATGTGGTGCACATCTCTGAAGAAGCTAAAACGCTGCTGTATCAGTACGACTGGCCAGGAAACCTTCGGGAATTAAAGAATGTGATTAAACGCATGGTGCTCTTAAGCCCAACGGATACTGCAGGTGTAGAAGCATTGCCTGATGAAATGATATTAGCCATCAGACATACGCCAAAACCTGGTGGTTCTGATTTAAAAGCTATTAATGAGGCTAATGAAAAGGCCCTGATTATCGAAACCCTGGTTAAGGTGAAGTACAATAAATCACAGGCTGCTAAATTGCTTAATATAGATCGGAAGACGCTTTACAGTAAGATGGAGCGTTACGAAATAGAATAATCGTTAACCAGGTCTACCAGATAAATCAGACCTGGTATTAACCTTATTGCTTCTTTCCTAATCCCCGCATGTATTTCGGTCTGCCCCATTACATCGATTTCCAGTTTTCTGAAGTCCGCAGCAAGTTCAGCAGAACCGATTTGCGCGATACGACCTGCAAGGCGATGCACCAATAGTGAGAACTGGCTTACATTGTTGGATTCCATGCTCCCTTTAAGACCTTCAATGTCATCAAGGCAATCTTCACTAAAGCGCTTCAGGATTTTCACCAGTTGCTCTTCGTCACCGAAAGTCATTTGCTGCAGATAGCTTGGATTAAATGAAATGTCCATTTGTACAGCTGGCTTGGAGACCTCTTGCTCCGCTATGAAAGACGTATCGTCCTTAAAGAGCGTTAAAAGCTCCTGTTCGCGGAAGGGTTTCATCATCACACCATCAAAACCCAGCTGCAGCAGTTTTGCACGCTCTTCTGGAAGCACCTGCGCCGTTACAGAATAAACCTTAATGTTATCTGATAGCTTTGGCTTCATCAGCTTAAATAACTCCGTACCGGAAATCTCTGGCATCCTCAGGTCCATCAGAATATATTGCAATTGAGCTGGGATTTCAGTTGCTAACATTTCTTTTGGAGATTCAAAACACCTGTAATTAATGTTGTGACGTTTAAGGATAAGGCTGCAGAGTTCCAAAATCAGCTTATCATCGTCTATTACCCATACTTCCATTCCGTTGTCAATCTTTGGCGTTAAGGATTTTTCCATCAAAGGTGCTGCAGCAATTTTATACCTCAGGTATACCATGAAGCTACTGCCCAGTCCTTTTTTACTTTTAGCATAAATCCGGCCACCCTGGCCATCTACCAAGGCCTTTACAATTGCAAGGCCAAGACCGGAGCCTTCTTTTGCCATTTCCGCTGTGGTTTCAGACTGCTCAAATTCTCCAAAAATATGTACAGCCTCCTGTTCGGTAAATCCGACACCGGTATCCTTAACCACAAAAGTAAAATGGAGATCATCCCCTTTACGTTTAAAATAAACAGAAAGCAGCACCTCGCCTTCGGCGGTGAACTTTATGGCATTTCCCATCAGATTAAGCAAGATCTGCCTTAGGCGAAATGGATCTCCCGAAATGTATTCCACATCTCCAAGCTGGAGGTCCGTTCTTAAATGGAGATTCTTCTTCTCCGCCTGCGGTTTAAGAATTAAAATAGTCTCTTTAAGCAGTTCCTTCACAGAGAAAGTTTCCTCAGAGAATGTGAATTTCCCGGAGACAATTCTATTGTAGTCCAATACCTCATTAACAATTTGAAGCAAGTGTTCGGAAGAATAGTATATGGCATCAATATCCTTACGTTGCGGATAGATTTGTTGCTTAATCAACTCCGCATAGCCGATGATGGACTGTAGAGGTGTCCTGATCTCATGACTCATATTGGAAAGGAAACGCTGTTTGGCACGGCCATGAAATTCAGCTTCGTCTCTGGCGGCTTCCAGTGCTTTCCTATAACGAATACTTTTGGTAATGTCTACTAAGATGAAATAAAGCAGGACAATGGTAATTCCAAAAAACACCAACATAATGATACTGATTCTGGAGATGCCGGTATTCACGACCAATTTAGCTTTGATACTGCTTTTTTCAATCTGGCTAACGGCTTCGTTTTCCACTTTCCTTAAAATATTCAGCATCCCTGCAATCAGCTTGGAATTGGCATTGGCCAACTCCGCTTCCTTGGCAATAAAAGCCTCACTTTTTAGCTTCTGCGCATTTTTTATGCGGTTCAAGGAGCGTTTAACGTCTTTAGCGATCTTCACATCATTTGTTACAGACCGCAGTGTATCCCGTTTAACCTGTTCTTCGTTAACAATTTTAAAAGATTTTGCCTCTTCAGGTTTTTTACGTTTGAAGATTTTGCCAAGAAAGCCACGGTTGTCCGTTTCCTGCGGCACAACGGTAGTTGTAAGCGTCTTTTGCTCAGAAGTCACCACGGTACTATCTGGCTTACCGGAACTCTTGGCGACCAGTGCATTTACCCGTTTAACCTGACTGCTGATGATACCATCATTAGTGAGTTGCTCACGAACTTTAAGGTAGTTAATAAACTCTTTATCGCGCTCGGTAAGTAGCGCATTAATAGACGCAATACGCACTTGTTGTACAGAATCCTGTCCGTACAAAGCTTTAAGCGTATCCAGAACTGCACGCAGCTTTTTAGATTGTTCAAAAAATTTATCGTAGCTGCCCGGGTCAGTAATCGCCTGCTTCTTTTGAAGCTGGTCCATGGCTGAAATATTTCCGGCAAGTTTATGTACAATTCGCAGACGCTCATTAGGAGCAGAAATGTTGGCAACTGTATTTAGCATTTCGGTAAATGCGACTTTACTTACCCCCCAGGCAAGTAAAAGTGCGCAACATGCCAATACCAGCGCAATGATTATTTTTGGCCTCAAGATTTTCCTTTTCTATTTATTATTGAGTATTATCTTATTCATTGATAACATATTAACGCAAAAATACGAAAAAATGGATGAAGACTTTTCGGGGAGAATACCTAATATAACTACCTGCTCCTTAGCTTATCAGCAATCAAAGGAATTCTGAATTCATCAGCAGGAAAATCAGTAGGCGCAAGAAAAACATCTCTCAGTGTTCTGCCCAACTGTAAATGTGCAGCAACTTCTTTTGATCTTTCCTGGTAATAAGCTTCGAAAGCTTCCTTAGGATCCAACACTTTTAGTTTGCTGGCCAATAGTTTTGCATCCATCATGGCATTTGTAGTGCCGGCACTTGTAAAGGGCAAAGTAAGATGCGCAGCATCCCCTATCAAAACCACATTTTCAAAAGAAAAGCTGGGAAGCATTTCAAAATCTCTGGTATTCCAGATATAACTGGTTTTAAAATCATTACTGTTCAATACTTCCTGTACCAAGGGCGGAAAATTAGCCATCAGGCGATGACAGAATTCAGCAAGCGACTGCTCAGAAGAATCTTCAACGTCCGATATAGATGGGTCATATTGCATAAACCAAACCAGTTCATCATCTGAAGATGGAATCATCCCAAAAGCCAATCCGTTATCATGGCGTTGAAATTTGTTAAACACGCTCTTATATTGAGTTGCCAAAGCCTCATTTGAGGCAACACCAACTACTTCTTTAACTTTACCTGGAATGAAGGCTGTTGCGCCAAAAACAGACTGGCGCACCTTAGAAAATCCACCGTCAGCGCCAACAAACAGATCTCCATACTCAATTTCTCCGTTTTCAAAAGCAGCGGCTACAATACGTCCCTCCTCATAAATAAAGTGGGTAAAGAGCCTGCTGTCTTTAATAACACCTTCCGGAAGTTTTTCATAGAGGTAATGAGTCAACTCCGTACGCTTAATGCAGCGCCAGTTGTCAAGCGGCAACTGCTGTACGGCATTCCCGTTCGGTCTGCTCAGCACAAACTTTTCAACCAGTTGGCCCGGAAGTTCCGAATGCTGGGTGATGTCACTTAGCTCTTTTAAAACCGAAAGACCGTCGGTATGCATCAAAAAAGCATGGCCACCACCACGGGAGCCGATGGCACGTTCATTCACTATCACCTCAACATTATCTTTCAGCAAATAGTTTGCAAGCGTTAAGCCAGCTATTCCGCCACCAATGATTACTACCTTCATTTACAAAGTCTGTTTTATTCTTTTGAGCGCCTCGGTTATAATTTCTTCAGATGTTGCAAAACTTAAGCGGATATAGCCTTCCGCACCTTCGCCAAACCATTGTTTGGCACCAGGAACCACAGCTACTTTTGCCTCCTTAAAAAGCAGTTCTGCCATCTCTGCACTGCTCTTTCCAGTACCGGTAATGTTCGCAAATGCGACATAACAACCCTGTGGTGGGATGCAACTTATCCCCTTTATTTCATTCAAAGTTCCGGTGATCAGGTCACGCATGTTCTGCAGATGTGCAACAAATCCATCCAGCCAGTACCCACATTCATCAAGTGCCGCAACAACCGCAATCTGCGAAAGCACATTGGCACCATGAATGGTTGAGGTATGTAAAGAGGCTTCAAATAATATTTTATAATGCGCCTCATTAGCGGCCATGACCGTTCCAATCCGCAGGCCGGCTAATCCGTAAGACTTGCTGTAGCCCGTTACCGTTACGGTTTGATTTCGAATTTCTTCATTAATCGAAGCCATGCTGGTAAAGACATTCGGTGTAAAGATGATATCACTCCAAATTTCATCCGATAAGATGATGAGGTTATGTTTAACTGCAATTTCGCCGATCCTGGTCAATTCTGCCTTAGTAAATACCTTACCAGTAGGATTGAGTGGATTACATAGGCAAATCATCTTAGTCTTGTTGTTTATCAATTGCTCCAGTCGCTCCAAATCTACTGGTGCATCGCCAGCCGGAATGGCGAATGGCACGGCAACAGCACCGACTGCTTCCGTAGAATAACGGAACAGAAAATCTACCGGATCAAAAATAATCGCTTCATCTCCTGTTTTTAAAAAGCCTTTACAAATTAGATAAATGCCGAAAGCAGCACTATCCACAGGAAACAACCAATCAGGATTGGCAGGAATATCACGTTTATCTGTGAAGAACCGCGCCACTGAAGTTTTGAATTCAGGCAGTCCTGCAGGTGGCCCGTAAGATAAATACCTGTCTTTTGTGAAACGAATGATGGCTTCTGCAATCTCCGGGGCACTTGGAAAGTCCGGGTCCGCAGCAGTGAGCGGTATTACACCTTCGGGTACGGTGGCCCATCTTAAATTAAAAGCTCTTTTTTTTAGTATGTCAAGGTCGATAGAGGAATTTTCAAACATGTATTTTGTTATAGAACAGCAATAAGATCAACGAACTTCTCTTTAACCATAGGTTTCACAATAAACTCTTTAACCGCGGGAATCTGTTTAGCTCTTTCCACTTCGTATGGCGATATGGAAGAAGTTACAATGTATAAATGGATATTATTTGGACAGGCAAATTGGATTTGTTCATAAGCCTTTAAAAATTCCCATCCATCCATCACTGGCATATTTAAATCAAGAAGAATCATATCTGGTAAAAGCTCCGGATTCCCGGAAATCTTTTCAAGCTGCTCAATGGCATCCTGCCCATTGATGAATACACTTAGCGTAACATCCTGATGGGTTTTTTCAATCAATTTCTTAGTAAGAAAAACAAAAACCTCATCATCGTCTATTAAATATACCTGTTTCATAATCTTAGTGCTGGTTGTTAAAAACGATATAAAAAACAGCGCCGGCATCAGGTGCACTTTCCACCCATATTTTGCCGTTCATTGCCTCAATTTGTGTCTTGGTCATATATAGGCCAAGCCCCTTGGCATTGGGGTGTTTGTGAAAGACTTTGCCGATCTTAAAAATATTATCCTTGTGTTTATTCAGATCGATGCCCAGACCATTATCTTTCACCATTAATAACACCGAATCTTTATTTTTTCTTGTAGAGATCTCAATAACAGGCGGCCTTCCGGGTGCATGATATTTAAGTGCATTGCTCACCAGGTTGTGGAAAATACTATTCAGGTATTTCGGCGGATAATTAACCGTAGGTGCATCCTCAAAGTTCACTTTAAACACGGCTCCGATCTTATTAATCTCCACTTCCAGGCCATCCAGCGTACGTTGCAGGTATTCCTGTAAGTTGATGTTTTCCGTTTCTACTTCCAAATCCTGTTGAACCTGTATGGATTCCACCAGCTCATTAAAGGTCGTGTTCAAACTTTCAATTACCGGATTCAATTTGGAGGTTAGCACCTTAATTTCATCCAGATCATCAGTTTCTTCAATAAACTCAACCAGCATGGCCATATTAATCAATGGCCCCCTTAGGTTATGAGATACAATGTTGCAGAAATCCAGCAGCTGTGTATTCTGTACCGAAAGGCGCTTCATCATCACAGACTGTTTTTCTTCCAGCGTTTTTCTTTCCGTAATATCAATACCGAAACCAATGAACATGTTGATGTTACCTTCATCATCAATGATCGGGAAAATACGCCTAAGATGGGTAATCACCTGTCCGGCGGGGTTTTTCATGCTATCCTCCCACTTCACCACCTTACCGGTTTGTTTGGCTTCAAGAAACTGTTCTCTTCGATTTCTGGCGATGGTTAAATCCCGCCCTCTAAACTGAGCATATTCAAAATCATCCATCCCGATGATCTTTTTGCGTAGATTCTCATCTTTAATAGCCCACGGATTCGCAAAAACATAGCGATGGTTCATATCAAACACCGCGATATCCGTCGGAATCTTATTTAAGATATTCTCGTAAAAAGATTTTTGCTTGCCTAATTCCTGACTGATGATTTTCCGGTCTATCCGCTCCCTGGTAAAGATAATATAAAATAGCTTTCCATTTACATAGGTTGGCGATATGCCCAGGTTGGCATGAAATTCCGACCCATCTTTGCGCTTTGCAACGATATTGAAGGCCTGTTTTGGTAAACCCTCAACCGCAAACTTTTCACGTTCCTTAATAAAGTGGGCATGTTTATGTTCCGGTATTATCAATTCATGAAATTGCTGACCAATTGCTTCTTCCGCAGTCCAGCCAAAAATCTCCATGGCACCAGGGTTCCAGCTGGAAACGATACCATTTTCATTCACGATATATACCGCATCAACTGCGTTTTCAAAAATCTTCTCAACCTCTCCAAAACCCTCGTTGGTTAATGCTGCATGTTTTTTGGATTCATGGTTAAGCTTACGCAACTTTAATAAGTTGGTTACCTGATTGGCCAGTAAAACTAAACCTTGTTTATGTAATTCAGTAAACTGTTTTTTATTAGTATCCGCCACAATGATGTGACCCATACGCAGTGCATCCAAACTCCATATCGGGACAATCAGCATCGATGTAATCCCCGTTTTCTCTATAAGGGGGTGGCCGGAAACATTATGATCCATCTTAACATCCTCAATGACGACGACCGCATCAAGATCCTTTAAAAATGGCGGCATGGCCGAATCGATAACCCCGTCTAAGCCTTTCTTACTTTTAAACCATACATGGTCCTTCGCAGAAAAGCCGATTAATGCAATAGGCGCATCACAAAGCAGTTGCGCAAGTAACGCAATCTGATCAAAATCCGCCTCAGGCGGAGTGTTGAGAATTTCCAGATCACAAAGCATCGCATGCAGCAAGGCTTCATCCTGATTAATTGGAAATTCTGTCATTTTGATAAGGTTATTTTGAAGTTCGATTAAGTGCGGCGTCAATTGTTGAAATATGCTTCAAAAATACAAATTAATAATTGGATGTTTAGAAAGGTTTCGTTGTTTGACCGACTTGTGATCAAAGAATTATTTTTTCAAAGCGGTTTGTATTGCTTTCTCTACCAATGGCTCCATGACGCTGTAACCCAGTTTATTCGGATGAACTTCATCGCTGGTATAAATGGACTTCATGCCCTGTCTTTCATCCACCATAGCAGAAAAATAGTCTACGTAAACCACCTTTTTTTCAGCAGCATAAGCCTTAATCCATTTGTTCAAAGCAATAACTTTTGGTGCAGGTTCCATATTGGGTCTCCATGGAAAGTCGTAAGCTGGCAATACGGAAGATAAAACGACTTTAATGTTATTGCTGAGTGCAATTTCAGTCATTGAAGCGATGTTATCTTCTATCATTTCCAGTGTTGAAGGACCGGTATTACCAGCAATGTCATTAATGCCGCAAAGCAGCACAACCACTTTAGGTTTTAATGCAACTACATCGGCACGAAAACGCAGTAACATCTGGGGCGTGGTCTGTCCGCCTATACCGCGATTTACATAAGGTTTACCCTTAAAAAAGTCGGGCGATAAATTTAACCAACCCTCTGTTATGGAGTTACCCATAAATACCACCCTTTTCTCATTTGCTGCAGGCAACCCCACAGCTGCATTTGCCTCACGGAATTTTTTAAGGTTTGGCCAATCGTCCTGCTGTTGAGCAACGGCAGTCTGGATAGAGAAAGACATCAATAGTATGGCTAAAAGGTGGGAGGTTTTCATAAAATTCGGTTAGTGTCTGGAACAAAAAGTATTTTGAATAAATATCAAAAATTTAAGTGTAATCCCTCAGCTTTCCCGATAAAAATCTTGAAGAAGTTATTAACCCACAACCAAACAATTTAAAAGCTGTCTCAAAGAGAACAACTCTCATGCCGCATATCAGACTGGCAATTCCGCATCAGCCACAAATCCAATATGTTCCACCCGAACCTGAACACCAGGTTCCAACACCAGTTTTTGCAGGCTTTCACTAAGCGGGCCCTTAAGCCAATAAAGATTTCATAATTAAATTAACCGCCAACATACAGGGATAAAAAAAATCATCGCAAACTATTTAAAGCTCCGAAATGGCTACCTAAATCAAGTTCTCGTGGATACTTTTACTTTACGCAGAATAAACCTGGACAAGGCCTGGGTCGTTTTAAAAGGCTGATATTTAAAACACTTCTTTAAGGAGATGGAGGCTCTTTTGAAATCGCGCTTGTTCAGGCAAAAGAAGAAAGCTTTAAGGTATTCTGTAAAATTTCTTCGCCGCAGCACCTCCTGATCAAATCCTTTAGGCAGAATCTGTGCGATGTCATTGTTCCACTTTTCCATAAGCAGCGCCCATTCCATCTTGTCAGCAGATTTTACAATACCATGAAGGCCCCTTCTGTATACCGATGACATCACAGGTATATACCTTATTTTACCCTTTCTGGCCAGGAAGCACCACAAGAAGGTATCTGCTGTAAACTCGTAATTAAACAAGCTCTGATCCAGCATACTTCTGCGGATGAGCACAGAAGCCGTTGGGAACTGTCGTTTACTTAACAAGTGATGTATTTCAAGGTCCCGTTCCTCAATATTATTAAACGGGTATTCGGTGTTTTTTATAGAATCAATCACCAGGCCATTTTCTGCAATCATACTGTACTCGGGGTTCGCCAGCATAAAGTCGAGCTGACGCTGTAATTTATGCGGATCAATCCAGAAATCATCCCCCTCACAAATGGCCAGATAGTCACCTGTACAAGCGGCAAAGGTCCGAAGTCCATTTTTAGTCATGCCCACATTTACGGGACCGGAAATCAATTTAATGATATCCGGATAGGCAGCAGCATACTTCCTGCAGATTTCCAGTGTTCCGTCGGTCGACATATCTTCACCGATAACAATCTCATAATCACAATTCAATTGCTGACTTACCGCACCTTGCAGGCAAGCGTCAATATACTGTTCATGGTTATATGTGATGATACAAACTGATACTTTCATTATTCAGGTTAATTATTCTGCACCCGCAGCATTAAACGACTGATCAGGTCAACTTCCTCTGTGGTTAAATCAGGGTATAAAGGCAGGCAAAGTACACGGCTGGATATATCATCCGTCACTTCCAGTTTCTTATATTCCATATATGGCAATGAGCTTGCCAGCGATGGATAAAAATATCTACGCGTAAATATTTCGTTCACTTTCAGGTATTCCATGCAGTTCAGCATCACCTGAATATCTTCGAATATTAACGGGTAATAGGCGTAGTTATTGGCCGACTCCTCATGCCATTTCGGCCTTCTTGCCCTTAAACCCTGCAGGTTCTGGTCATAACGATCACTCACCGTCTTTCTTTTTTCAATGATTTCAGGCAAATGATTGATGTTTACCAGGCCCATTGCCGCATGAAATTCAGAGTTTTTGCCATTGATGCCAAGTTCCGCAAAAGCTTCCGGCCCATTGAAGCCAAAATTCCGCATCAGTGCAAGTTTTTTTAAAAACTCCGGATCATTGGTCATGATCAATCCCCCTTCTATGGAGTGGTAAAGTTTGGTTGCATGCAGGCTGCAAATGGATACATCGCCATAATTAAATATACTTTGATCCTTTAGTTTCACACCAAAAGCATGCGCACCGTCATAGATTACTTTCAGGTTATGCTTTTTAGCAATAAGCTCAATAGCATCAACATTACATGGATTGCCATAAACATGTGTTGCCAGGATAGCCGTGGTCCTGTCCGTAATGGCTTCCTCAATTTTATTTGGGTCAATATTAAGTGATTCCCTTTCAATATCTACAAAAACCGGTTCACAACCAGACCAGACAATACTGCTGGTGGTCGCCACAAAAGAAAAAGCAGTGGTTATGATTTCCCCCTGTAACTCCAGTCCCTTCATCGCCATTTCCAGTGCAACCGTACCGTTGGTTACAAAAAGCAGGTGATTGACCTTAAGATAGTCCTTTATGGTCAATTCCAGATTACTCGCAAGCGGACCCATATTGGTAATCCACTGACGTTGCCAAATACCTTTCAAATAATGCGCGTATTCTTCCTGTGGCGGTAAAAAAGGTTTGGTAATTGGAATCATATATCAAATTTTTGTTTTACTTCCCAGTATTCTGTGTCGGTAATGCTCAACATCCAGCAGTTTCTATGCTTTCCGTTTTTATAAATATAGTTTCGCATTAAGCCTTCGCGCTTCAGTCCTGCCCTTTCCATAATACGTAGCGAGCCAGGATTTTCTTCCATCACCAGTACGGCAAAACGGACCATGCGGAGTTCCTCAAAAGCATGTTTCATACCCAGTAAAAGCACCTGGAGGCCGTAGAACTTACCCGGCGTCGGACTAATTACTTTAATACCACCGCCCATACAAGTACCGTTACGGTAGTCGATGTCGTTTACGGATGCATAACCAATGATGCTATCATCGCCACCCTTTTCACAAACCGCAAGCCAGCCGTTTCTCGGGTCGTCATTATAGATAATGTCATTTACCCATTTCTGTTCCCTTTCCAGCGATACAAACTTGGTTACACCCCCAATTTTCTCTTCAATATCCTTGCTCTTTCGTAAATCGTTGATAAAAACTGCGTCTTCAGGTTTAAAAGCCCTCAGGTATACCTCAAACTCCATATTAAAACATTATACTTTTAACTATAAATCAACAATTACAAATATTAAGCCCTTTCTTGCCCCTAAAACTGTAAGCATAAGGAAACATCAGGCAGATGGAATAAGTTTCAACTTATAAAACACTGGCATTAAAGGCAATGCTAACCAAAGACAAGTATAAGCGAAATTAAAATAGGAGCTCTTCACATAAAGCTTCACATTTTGTTATGTTATTTCACAGTTGATATACATTTTCTGCGAATTAAATTCTTTAAGCATGCTAATTCAGCAATTCCACTATGGTAAATCTTACATCATTCACAATCTTAAATTTAAACTTGCTGGTCCCCTCCAACCACATTTAAAACTGTGGCCGATTGTGTCTTTTGTTTCTGAATGAGGAAGCTTAGTGTGGAAAATAGCACCGGATAAATTAATTGCAGACTTGCTGCAGAATAGGAAATGGTATTGTGAAAATTGGCAAAAATGATCATGTTAAACAGAATTGCCATACCGGTCACTTTGTAGGTATCCGATCGCCGGATCAGCAGGTAGTAGATATTCACCAGGATAATAAAGTAAAAGAACATCAGTAAAATGCCCGGCCAGCGCAGATAAGAAAAACTATAAACGTAAATGGTGCCTACGTTCAAAAACGGATTGATCTGATGGAACTTCTTTTCTTCCCTGGTAATTAAAAATTTAGTGGCAAAGGCCGGCAGAAATTCATTTAACAGCAGATCCCGGTAATTGCCTTCCGGCACCTTTACTTCATTGATGTTGTTTTGCAGGTTGGCCACCGGAGATGCCACATAAAGATAGGACCAGTAAAATTCCTTAGGGATATAAGAGTTTAGAAAGGCTTCTGTTGCCCCGGATGAACGAGGGATATAAGTCGGATCACCATTGCCCGAGCGCAAATTACCCAGAAAGCCAAACATAAAGAACACCAGGATCACACCCGCAAGGGTTTTCAAAATCAGTTTAAAAGGAATCATCGCCCTGCTAAACAAAAATACCAGGAGCGCACCTAAAAGGATGTTCAGGATACTGGAGCGGTAAACCAATAAAATGAAGGGCAACAGCACCAGCAGAAATAGCCAGAACAAGCGACGCTTTTTAATGGAGATGTACTGATGAAAAACATAGATGGCAAAAAAGGTATTGATTGACACCAGGAAGGTATGGATGACGGGAAACCCGAACGCATCTTCCGAATAATTGAAATTCCCCTGCAGTAAGGCATAAATCGGCAAGCTGCGGGAATAGACTACCTCTGCCGCATACATGAGGTAAATAAATGCGATGATGCGCAAGTTCCACCCAGATTCGGGAATGGATTTATAGCTAAAAGGCCGGAGGTAGCTGATGGCAATACCCGCAAGCAGGCAAACCACAAAAGTAAAAAGGTAAAACAGAAAAAGGGAAAAGGTTAGTCTGGGGTAGAGCGTGGACCACTCAAAAGAATAAAACACAAAAGGCACCAGAAAAGCGAAAATGTAAACGAAATTGGGATTGTATAATATTTTCTTAACCATTGCCAATTCATCCTTAAGTTTTTCTAAAAATAAATCCCCACCACTTTACCATATACTTGGAATATACCATCAGGGGGTTTGAATACACCGCATTAGATCTACAAGCCGTCAAAATTTCCGAATTTAGCTTAAACAAACTCTTTAAGCCCGCTGTACTCACACCGCCAATGCGCATTTTCACCCATACATCTCTAACATACAGCGCCTTAACCTTATGAATGTACAAAAATCTCATCAGAAGTTCAAAATCCCCCGCTATCTTATAGCTGGTGCTGTATAATCCATATTCAACGAACAGTTTCTTTTCTGCATAAAAAGTTGGATGTGCAGGCTGGAAACCATATTTAAACATCCATGGCTTAAAATGCCTGGAAGAGTAATATCGCTTCACCTTCTGCAAATCTGCGCGATCGGTAAAAATCACATCTGCATAAGCGGCATTGATATCCGGATGCCCCTCGAAAACTTTAACTATCCGGCTGATCACACCATCATCTGCCAGGTAATCGTCGGCATGCAGCAGACCCAGCAAATCACCGGTTGCCATTAAGATCCCTTTATTTATGGCATCATAAATACCCATGTCGGGTTCAGAAATCACTTTTTGAATTTTTGACCGGTAGGCAGACACTATCTCCAAGGTATGATCCGTAGAACCACCATCCACGATAATGTATTCGATGTTGGGATAATCCTGATGAACAACCGATTCAATGGCGGTACCAATAAATTCGTTGTTATACACAACCGTTATGATACTTACCTTAATCATTGCAGGGATTGATAAAGTTGATATGTCTGCTCATAACAGGAGGACCAGGAAAACTTACTCACCTGTTGTAACCCTTTATTTACCAAAACTGGTCGGTTTAATTCAATAAATTGCAATGCTTGTTCCGCATCATCGAGATCTGCAGCTTCCAACAGGACACCGGCATCTCCCGCAACCTCTGGTATGGCTGATTTATTTAATGCAATAAATGGACAACCTGCCCGCATTGCTTCCAGTAATGGAATTCCAAAACCTTCATACTCGGAAGGGTAAAGCAGGCAAAATGCACCATTATACAGTTCATTTAATAAGTGTTCATCAATACCGCTAAAAACCTTGTAACGACCGTTAAGCGCCTTATCCAATAAAGTAATTTCCGCTACTGATAATGGCGGGCCCACCACATACAGGTCAAAATCTGGCCTCAATGCAGCAATCTTCATTGCAAAATCAAAATTCTTGTACCGGTCGCGAAAACCGACATACAGAAAAAAGGGCCTGCTCAGTTGTAGGGGATTTTCAAGGATGCGATAATTTTCAGATACCCCGTTGTAAATAACTTTTACTTTCTCTGGTGATACCTCCGGATAAAACCGCAGCAAATCATTTCTGGTGTGCTTGGATACCGTTATGATCACATCGCTTTGCAGTATGGCTTTCTTTTTCATCAGGTTGTGCAACCATACCCGCGGACCGGAGAAATACAGGTCGTGAATAAAATCATGTACGGTAGTCACGGTGCTCGTTTGCCTTGTTTTTACAGGTACCCTGAAGTAGCTGGAATGGAACAGATGCGGCTCGGTGTTGGCGGGTAAATTTAAAAAGCGTTCCATTAAGATCCCGGCACGGTTGCTATGCATAACCTGTGTAGCGGGAATGTTCAGCTTTTTTCTGCAGATGTTACGCAGCTCCTTTCCGGTTTCATAAAAACGAAGATCAAGTTCCGGCTCCTTCAAAAGCCGGGTCGTTAATTCATACCAGTACGTGGAGATTCCGCCATAGCGCTGCAGGCTATAAACCAGGTTATCATAGAATACGGTCATAACATATGGTTGAAATGGAGCCTTTAAACAAAGAACTTAATATTGAAGCAGAATGCTCAATATATTATCACAACAGGGAGTTATCCGCTCATTAACAGACACTTAACACCTTGTTAACGTAACATATACGGAGCTTTCAGGTAGTTAAACCATGCTTTTATAAATAAGCGTTTCCAGGAAGCCTCCTTGCGCAAGTTGGTCAGAAATCCCGGATAAGTTTTTTAACATTTGCTGGTATTCATCCTCAGACAAAGCTTTTATGGTAGCGGGCAAGTCAAGCAGGGTATCCAGGGTAAGGCCAATTTTATTACCGGTTATAAATTCAGCAATCGCAGAACCTTTTGGCGCAATTATCGGCAGGCCCGCCAGCAGATAGAGGGATGCTTTATGCGGATTGTTGTATCGGAGGTATTCACCCAGGTTTCCTGTGCAGACTTCCAGGTCAGGCCCATCCCAGATCAGTCCAAAATCACCATGCAACTGCGCAGGTAATTCATCCGCATCGAAGGTACCGGCCCAGCTAATATGCTCAATGTCCGGTGTCAGGGCGTAACCAGTTCCATATAAATTGAAATTGAGCGTAGGCAGTTCAGGCAGGCGCAGCAGAAATGTACTTTTAGCCAGGTTCCCTGCAAAAACAATCCGGTTACGTAAACCTTGATGTAATGTTAAAGCAGCTCTTTTAGCGGCAATAGTCCTCCGTATTTCCGGAGATACCAGATAGTCAAACAGCGTAAGGCAGTCCGTTGCTACCCGGAGACCATTAGCGCGAAGGACCTCCTCCATCTGCCGGTTATGGACAATCACCACATCAAAGGCATTCAGCCGCTCAACCTCCATTACTATTGTCCAGGCATGGTGCAGCTGCCTAAGGGAGTCCAGATCATGAATCAGGCAAATTAGGCGACAGCCCTTAATTCTAAAAAGTTTTATCAGCACTTTCATCCATTTGTTGATTCCCAAGAGCGGGTACTGCAACAATAAGGTATCCCCGGGTTTTAGCTGTATAAATAAATGTGTTAAGGACATCAATAAAGGCATCAGGCTATAAATTTTGTTCCTTTTAGCCATTACCGGGACATCAAAGTTTCGAAAGCCAAGGCGACTAAGGATTTCCGAGCAATCCTGGGTGGCTTTAGAACCTGCGGTCTGATTGGCGGCATCCGCATAAAACATCCTCAGCTGGTATTTCATTGTTGCACCTATTAAGCCATCACTTCTGAAACCAATTTTCGAATCAGCAGGATCAGCGCGGCCATAAATCCAAACAAGATCATGCCTTTGAGGAAACTGCTGATTTTCCCCGGAACGGTTTTGTCTAAGGGAAATTTCGGATAATCAATCACCTGGATCAGGGGTGTTTCGCGCACCAGGTTTATCTTAGACATCTCCAGGTTCTTTAGCAGCTCGCCCAATATGGCTTTATTGGTTTCGGCACTAAACTGCGAACGTTGTATGGGCGCATTCCTTTGTGTCTGCCGGGTTGGATTGAGATTCGGTGTAGCATCGGCCACCGCTGCTGCACTGTAAATGGCCGTATTCATCGTCTGCCGGATGGAATCCGCCTTGCTTTGCAGAATGTTCACGTTTACCAGCGACTTCTGTGTTTTTGTACGCACATAAAAGGCATTCACATTGGCTACAATCTGGTCGTTAAAGGTCTTAGCAAAAAGCTCATCTTCCGCATTTACTTCCACACCAATAATGTTGTTTTTATCCGGCCTATGGATCACCAGGTGATTATTGTTGATGTCATCGGATATATCCCGCAGCAGACTGTCCTGTAATCGCAGTTCTGCTTCCGGCAGCCGCATCCAGTCGGCATGAAACCGGAAGTCCTTTAATTGTGTATGTTCTGCCCAGCTTTCCCGCAGACCTTTCATGGCAATATAGCGGTCGATCAGCAGCATGCGCTTACCACGAAAGTTAACTTCAGTCAGCAGTGAACTTTCAATCATGGTCCGGGAGCGGTAGAGTTCCAGGATATTATTGCCCTGGAACACGCTGCCTGCGGAATTAATGTCAAGGCCAAGCATAGAAGCCAGTCCGGCATATTGTCCAAGTGTAGGCGCATTATCGGCCCCTTCCAGCACAAAAGTGGTCCTTGCCGTATAAAGCGGTTTCTTAACAAATGCGTAGACCAGGCCCAGTATACCGCCTAATAAAGCGATCAATAAAATGTTAAGCCATTTATGTTTTAAAAAGCGGTACTGTCTGCTGATGAACAAGAAAAAGTCCTTGATGCTTATTTCGTTTGGATCTTGACTCGGCTGCGGCAGATTTTCCAGGCTCATACAATTTAATTACATCAGCAGAACAGGTAAAGACCTGTGTAACAGGGATACCGGATTAACATTCCGTACAAATCATTGTTTTAATTTAGGCAATAACAGGTAAAATCCCGCATCAAAAACTAAAATGTACGCGGATTGTGCAGCCACAACGCAGCTGTTTTCATTAAATGAGCAAAAATGGACAGCAACTAGTTCTTAAACATCTTCTCCATAACGTCCGCAGCGACGTTTTTCACAGAAGGTTTAGACGAAAATCTGGCGGGTGATGAACTGCTCGGACTAAAGAGCAGCTTCTTATATCGTTCAATGTAAAGCGATAGTAATCCGTTCGCCATCAAGGCAACCATCGTAATCACCGTCAAGATCTGACCCACGCTTAGCTCCTGTAAAGACAAAGCCAGAACAATGAACATGACATTACATAATGCCAGGATAAAGGTTGCCTGGATATGGCTCAGACCCAAAAATAACAAACGATGATGCAGGTGATTGGAATCGGCCGTAAAAGGAGATTTATTTTTCAGGATCCTTAAAGTAAAAACCCGCAGGGTATCAAATACCGGGATAATCAGGATGGCCAGTACAACACCAGATCCATATTGTACTGTAAATTCACCAATCTGTATGTGGTGTAAAGCATTAAGCGATAAAAACTTCACGCTAAAAATGGAAGCAAGGAAGCCGATTACCAATGATCCGCTATCACCCATAAATATTTTAGCAGGCGTAATGTTGAAATAGAGAAAGCCTAAAACAGCACCAGCCAGCGAAAGCGACATATAAAACCAGCCAATCTCCTGCGCCTTAAAAAAGATAAAAGCGAAGGTCAGGCTACAGATCAGGGCAAGGGTACCTGCCAGGCCATCGATACCATCAATCAGGTTAAAGGCATTCATAATACCTACCATAAAAAATACCGTTAAGCCAATGCTGGTATAATAGTGCAACTCATGATAACCGATAAGGCCATGCAGATTTTCAATCCTGATGTCGGCAATAACAGCAACAATGATGGCGCTGAAAAATTGCGCGGCAAATTTAATGGCAGGCGATAAACCTACAATATCATCTTTTAAACCAGTCATGAAGATCACCAGACCGGCGCACATCAGCAAATTGCCTTTGGGCAAAAGACCATGTGGTATAAGCAAAGAAGCCGAGAACAGGAAAGCCGTAAAAATTGCAATCCCGCCGAAGTTTGGAATGATGCGTTTATGAATCTTCCGGGATTCTGTTGGTGCATCAAACAGGCGCTTCTGATAAGCGACTTTAATGATGGGTGGAATGCTGAAAAAGACAACCAGGTAACTGGTTAAGAAGATAAGAAGTGAATGCATATTTTTGGTTTGAGCATTAATTTAGCAATTGTATCTATTGTGGTTGGAATAAGTCCTGCAGCCAGCCCTGAAGTCCATACTTATACGTAATCTCTTCACTTAATGCTACATAAGGGGTCTTAAAAAATTCAAGGTTTAATTTGGGGTTCTCACGATCAACCACCAGAATGTTGTTTTCATTATAAAAGTCATAAGATTTAATATCTGCATTGGTAGTGATTAATTTTTTATTTGCACCGATCATTTCGATTGTTCTCATGGTTAATCCAGTTTGAGCAGGATGTTGAATGTCTAAAACGGTTTTTGCTGCACTTATCCGTCTTTTTAGTTCACCTGTCTTCATCGGTATGAAATGGAATTCGTTAAACCTGGCATCATAAAACTTTATGTCCGATATTTTTTTGTAGATGAAAAGTGCGGCACTTGGAAAGAACTGAAAAAAATAACAGCGCAGACCAAAAGTATCTGCTTGGTTTTTAACCACTTTGAGCAGGTTATAACGGTCACTATGGACCGTTCCAATGAAACATAAATCAACATCTCCTTGCTGCGTTTCCTTCGAGATATTGGCATATTGATCAATATAGAAAAGCGGTCTGAAACTCACGCCTTTCAATTGCGATGCATCTGATTTGTCAAAAGAAAATATCCTGTCGAAATAAGGAAGTGTCTCTTCCGTATTTTTTTTGTTTTGGAGCGAGTCCCACATGTATAAGATAAAAATGGCACTGGGTTGTTGCGCCCTTAAACGCTCCAAAACAGATGGTAGCATGGCTTCGATATTGACTACAAAAATATAATCATAAGCTTTATTCCCCGTCTCTTCCAAAATACTATTGTAATAGGCTTCAATGGTATTTTTAAGTAACCTCCTATTGATTCTAATGCTCGCCTTTGTTACAAAATTATTTCTGGGTCGTTCATCATATGCATCTACATCTGCACCAAGGGCTACCAGTTTATTTTCGATTTCCTTTTCATAACCAAAAAATTTAGGACAAAAGAAGAGTATCGATTTACCTTTTAAGTCGAACATACTTTTATTTATATAGCCCTTTTAGTTTCATTTCATTGATTGACTTTTCATACTGGTCCTCCTCCACTTCCTGTGTATTAACCCATTCCGCAAACTTTTTAAGGCCTTCCTTGAAATTATGAGTCGGGTTAAAGCCCAGAACACTTTTAATTTTAGTAAGGTCAGCAAAATTATGCCTGATGTCCCCTAAACGGTAATTGCCAGTGATGGTTACTGGAACATCGATACCATAATTACGAATCAGTTCCTGTGCAACCATCATAACATCTGTAGGCTGCCCGGTACCAACGTTAAACACCTCGCCATTGGCCGCTTCATTTTCTATCCCCAGTATGGTTGCGTTAACTACATCATCAATAAATACAAAGTCACGCGTCTCTTTGCCATCTTCAAAAATATTTATAGGGTTACCATTTTTAATCTGGGTTGAAAAAATGGATAATATACCGGTATAGGGATTTTTAAGGGATTGTCCAGGACCATATACATTCTGATAACGGAAAGCAACCGGCGCAATATTTAAAGTCGGGCAAACAGTCATAATCATTTGCTCCTGGTTCTGTTTGGTAATGCCGTATACCGATGATGGATGTATTTTGGATTCCTCATCCGTAGCAACCAGCTCCATTACTCCTGCACCAGGATATTTTACTTCAAAGTCGCCCTTATCCATAAATGCTGCACTGCGGTGCTTTGGATAAACATAACCGAACTCCTTACTGCTGTATCTGCCTTCTCCATAAATAGATCTGGAAGATGCGATAACGATTTTCTTTACCTGATGCGGATTGTTGGCTAAATAATCAAGCATAATAGCGGTCCCGTTAATATTAACATCAACGTACTTTTGTATTTCATACATCGACTGTCCCGTACCAGTTTCCGCCGCGTAATGCACAATGCAATCCTGACCTTGTATTGCGTTCATCCAATCTGCTTTATTCGTTACACTACCCTCAATAAACTTTACTTTATCCTTAATACTTAAAAAGAGTGCAGAAGTAAGCGCTGGATTTTTACCATGTATTTGTGGAGAAAGGTTATCTAATACAGTGATCTGATACCCTTTTTCAATTAGTTTCAAACTTAAATTTGAACCTATAAACCCTGCTCCACCTGTAATCAGTATATTTTTCATTGCAATTAGTTAAATAAAATTAAACGCGTTCCCATTGCATGGATTCTTTATTATATCTTTTGATCACTTTTCCCGGCACTCCAACAATAACGGAGTAATCCGGAAAGGTGCCCCGCACAACTGCACTTGCACCAACAATGCAATGATCACCTAATATCGTTCCTGCTTGTATTGCTGCACCATAACCGATATAGCAATTGCTGCCAATTCTGGTTTCCTTTACAAACATTTCCTGCTCGAGGATGTGCTTGCCGATTTCTTGATAGTCATGATCGATATTGGTAATAAAAACATTTCCTAAGATGGTTGAGTCACTACCTATAGTCAGGTTGCCAGCAGAAGTTATGTGCAGGTTTTGACCGATGGATACACCTTCTTCGAATGTAATTGTACCTTGTTTATGTGTTTCGATCCGTAGTCCGGGAAAAATCCGGACTCTTTTATTGATTGTTACACGTTTAAGACCTTTTGTGAATATGGGTACACCAATATGAGAAGGGAAAGAGAATTTTTTAAAGAATAAAGCATAACAAAGCGTTACCAACCCCCAATATATTTTATAGATCATTTTTTCTTGCTTTTGTAATTAAAATCCTTCTTATATACTTCATTTTTCCATACAGATATAATACCGTATACAATGGTAAAGAGATGTAGCCATTTCGCTTTGCCATCATTAGATTTGCTTCACATCCCCACTGCATGGCCTTCAAATTGGCAGACAATCCACTGTGGCCGAAACTAGGTTTTCCGTCACCAGTAATTACCAGCGACCGGGGATCATACCAAAAATTTCCCGCAGCACAAAGCCTGATCCATAGATCGCCATCTTCTCCATGCGTTAATTTTTCGTCGTACAAGCCAACTTTATTCAATAAAGATTTTTTGAATATCGCAGTAGAAGTTTGTGGATACATTTTAACTAGAAGTTCAAGCACCGTTGCACAATGGAGGGTATCTATCCGTTTGCCCATTAAAACTAATGGTTCATTATTTCGGGCACAGCCAAGAAAGTCGATTTCCGGGTTTGACTCCAGCACCTCAAGTTGAATGCTTAATTTATCTTGCGCCCATTCGTCATCAGCATCCAGCATTGCAATTAAGGAGCCTTCGGCTATTTTCAGGCCGGTATTTCTTGCTTTTGAAACTCCCCCGTTCTGTTGAGAAATCAATAATATTTTACGGTCCGGACGCCTATACGCTTCCATCAGTTCTGTCACCTGCTGTGCGCTTGTGTCGGTTGAACCATCATTTATTACAATGATTTCTATCGGACCTGCAAAATCCTGATTCAGTACGGAGTTGATGCATCGCTTTATGGAGTTTGCTGCATTAAAAAGCGGGATTATAACAGAGATCAAGATCATTATGAAAATACGTTATACCATTTTTCACTAACCACCTGATCAGTCCAGTTTGCGCTGTCATTATATGCCTGATTTCCCAATAAATCTCTCAAATTCTGTTCATTAATTAATGTCTTCAACTTTTGCTCAAAGGTAAGTGTATTATTTAAATCTATAAGGTATCCGTTCTCATCGGATTTTATGATGTCTCTTGGGCCTGAAGGACAATCAAATGCCACACAAGGCAACCCAAACGAGATGGCTTCAAGCAAGACCATTCCAAAACCTTCACTTCTGGAAGTAAGGACAAAAATGGAAGCGTTTGTATAATATTGTTCGACATTTTTAATAGGCGGGAGCATCTTAACATGATCACCCAGATTATGTACAGCAATATAATCTTTCAATTCAGACTCCAATTCACCTTCACCCACCAGGTGCAGCATCCAATTGCTAATGTCCCCGTTTTGAAGCAATTTCTTCCAGATTTTAAGCAAAGTAATTTGCTGCTTGTCGGGGGTAAAACGGCCGATATTAAGTACAATATTTTGCTGTCTATTTGCGTTTTTATAGGGTAAGGTAGATCGGAAATGCTGAATATAAGTCGCTGGGAAGCCTTCTTGTTTATACAATGCCGTATCGGTTATAGTTGGCACTACATATTTATAAATTCCAGGATAAATCATCTTCTTAATTAACCGGTAGACTTTATTATATGCAGATCTTGCACCATGTTCTGCAACCACCATTTTCTTCTGATCAGCACCTGCTAATACAAATTCCAGCACATTTAAAGGATGTGCCAGATAGTAATAGTCAAAGTCATTTGATTTGATGTATTTTCTAATGGAATTTCTGTTAGCAACAATTGTTTTTATGGCCGTAAAGATCCGGCTTAACCGGTTTGCCATATCAAATTTCAATTCATTGTTAACGGAAGCTAGTTTCACCCTTTCATCGATTGGATAAAACGATACCGGTTCATCTTTTACCAGAATCGTTACTTCGTAATTTGAAGACAGCTTAGCTGATAAGGTTGCAATTACCCTTTCAATTCCGCCCGATGGCTTCATAGAGTTAAAAAATACAAGGATTTTTTTCATGGTTACTATTCAAAAAAAAGACGGTATGGAAATATATAGTCTCCCCTTGAGGCAAGTTCCGTTAGCAAACTGAAAAGCATATAACCATACACAAGAATAAGCAGGCCGTATGCTATTAAAACTAAAGTAAACCGACCATAACAAACATATTTCACCAGGTAAGCCACGAGTACAACTTCTGTCCAGAAAAAGTACCATTTTATTCGGAAAGATAATTCAGCCAGGCCATTCAGCAAGGTTGCAATGAAAATGCCTATCACAAACAGGTTCACTAGTACATTAAACATCTTTCTCTTTTCATCGGTATCTTCATTTACCTTATCCCGTATAAAAATGAAGCAAAAACCTAGAACGAGCTGTTTCAGTGAAAGAGGCGCAAATTCTGTGGAAGCACTATAGTAAGCGATTTTATCAGCGGTAAAGCCAGGAACAGGAAAACTCTTCAATAGCATCTCAACAATTGGCACACGATATTGCAAAACACTTACAATACCACAAACCACCATTATGGCATACATCCACCTTACGTCGTACTTTCTATTAAAGACAAAATACCCAGGAATTAATAAGATCGCTGAAATGTGAATTGTTGCTGCTGCCAACAGCGCCAGACAATAAGGCCAGAATTTTTTTTCATAAATAAATGGGAGACAAAGCATAAAAACAGACATGGTGATTGCCTGCCTGACCTGTATAAAGTCAAACAAAAAATATATGGCTGCAAAATAGGCTAAAAGGGAAAAACCAAAATTTGGAGCATACTTCTTAAAAAAATATATTTTGGGAATTATGGACAGCATTGCTACAAAAAAGACGAGTGCCGGAAAGCCCAGATGCAACAGTTGAAATAATTTATTTAAATAAAAGTACCCCGGCTCTATATTCAAACCTACTGAATAACCATATTCTGAATTTTGAAAAATATCCTTATAATTCAGGTAATCAGCTTCAATATTACCCCTTAGCCCTGCCAGCAAAAGCAAGGTCGTTCCAATTACACATACAAAAATCAACTCCAGGGTGTTAGAGGTTTTTACTTCTGAAAGTACCGTAAGTATAATTAGTAAAAGAAATATCAGGATGTAGACCATAGGTAATTAATCGCTTTAAAAAAGCGCATTAAAGTGAAGTCTTATTAGGGTTAAATTTAAAGTAAGCAAATATCAGTAGATCTTTAATGTTTGGCCAAATGGGCCAGTGATTGGCATAACGGTTACGGATTTGAAACCGTTCCTTCAAATGCAAATATTTAAATCCAGAACCGGCACCACCCTCTCTAAAATTGGCGATCACTGCATCGATATAACCAAATTTCACCTGCCGGCAATATAAGCGTAAGATGAGTTCCCAATCGGCACAAAGCCTGAACGTTGTATCAAAGCTGCCAAATTTTTTATAAACCAAACGCTTTATAAATATTGTAGGATGAAAGGTAATCATCGTATTACGCATTAAGTTCAGATCAGCGAGCGGCTTTGAAACCCGCGCATTATTGTGCTGATCGATAAAACGGAGATTCCCATGTACCAGTTCAACATCAGTTGTATCGATAAACTTTTTTACGATTTCCAGTGCATCAACCTCATAACAGTCATCACTATTAATTATACCCACCCATTTACCGACTGTAAGGGCAATACCTTTATTCATGGCATCGTAGATTCCACTGTCTGGTTCTGAAATAAACCGGAAGCTGATATTTCTTTCAGCAAACACCGGTTCATATTGCTTTATGATTTTTAAGGTATTGTCTGCTGAATCACCATCGACAATGATATACTCCAGATCCTGGCAGTGCTGATTCAATACACTGTTTATTGTATCTTCAATGGTAGCCGCACTATTATAGGCAACAGTTACAATAGAAAAAAAAGGTTCAAGCTGCTCCATGGCTGAATTAATTAGCGATTAATATATCCGCAAGAGATTTTTTAATCGCTAATGCAATAACACTTAACAAGCCGAAAATGAAACCGCCTAATAATATACTGATAATGGTCCCGGGCTTAGTTACCTTTAAGGGATAAACAGGCACGTCGATTACCTGTATAAGAGGTGTTTCCTTGCGCAGGGAGATTTTGGATAATTCCAGATTTTTTACGAGCTCACCAAGTATTTCTTTATTTGTTTCTGCAGAAAATTGAGAACGTTGCATTGGTGCAGTTCGTTGCACCTGCCTGGTTGGGTTCAAATTTGGTGTTGCATCCGCTATGGTGGCTGATCTGAATATCGCACCATTCATCACTGCTCGTACCGAGTCCACTTTTTGCTGTAAGATATTGACGTTCTGCAAGGACTTTTTCGTTTTAGTCTGTATGTAAAAATCATTCACCGTTTTTACAATTTCATCATTAAATGCTTTTGAGAAATCTTCATCTTTTGATTTTACTTCGACCTGGATGATGTTCAGCTTTTTATCCGGCTTACCTACTTTAAGGTAATTGTTATTGATGTCAAATACAATTTTATTAATCAGACTATCCTGAGCCCGAAGCGATTGTGAAGCCCAATTGATATCCAATTCATTCAACTTTAAATAACGGTCCACCAAAGTTTCCTGTTGCCTGCCGGCAATTTTATTCAACAGCGCTTTCTTGATCATTGTTCTTGATTTATAAAGCTCAATGATGTTGTCACCTTGAAAAATACCACCTCCACCATTTAAGTCTAAGCCTACCATAGAAGCTAAACCGGCATATTGTCCTAACCCAGGACTTTGCTCCCCATTTTCCAAGACAAAAGTCGTGGTGGAACTATATTCTTTTTCCTTTACCCAGGCGTAGGAAAAACCTAGAATCCCACCTAACATTCCCATTAACATAATGATCAACCACTTTGATAAAAGGTAATTGATTATAGACTTTACTTTTATTATAAACTCTCTGAGAGAAATCTCTTTTTTTATACTGTTATCCAATTTTGATCTGATATTTATCTCAACAAACTCACAATAATCGCTGCCATACTGGCAACTGCCGTACCTATACCAATCCATCCTTGTGCTGTTAAGCGTTCTACTGCAGCACGTTTAGGCACCAATATTTCCGCACCAGGTTTCACTTTCGGATAATTATTAAAGAATAAAAACTTACGTGCCGACTCTACAGATCCGTTTGCATATTTAATATAAGCACCTTTTTTTAGAGCAGAACTGGTAAACCCACCAGCACCATTCACATACTGTTTGAAACCTTTACCCGATGAATATACAATGTTGTTAGGGTTCAAAACTTCTCCGGTAACCTTCACAGTTTGCAATTGCTTAGGCACCCGTATCACATCACCGTCCTCCACGATCAGATCCACTTTAGATAAAGGATGCGATAAAATGTAAGCCAGTTCAATACCTACCAGGTCTGACTGGATGAGCTTCTGCTCTACATCAGCAGCAAGTGTATCTTTAACACCAGTTTGCTGTACACGTTTCAGGTTCAGGAACTTTTTGGCTTCCTCATCCTGATTATTTATCGAGTTTTTATCCTTTTGATCTGGCAAAGGTTTGGGGCCAGGGCGCTTCAAGGAAGCACCTTCCGCGTATCCTGTTGGCGTTAAGCCACCCGCACGTTTAATCAGATCAGAGATTCGCTCATCCTTACGACTAATCGTATAGGTACCCGGATAAAGCACCTCACCTTCCAGGGTTACCTGACGCTGAATTTGATAACCTTCAGATCCTCTTACTGAAATCACATCAAAAGGTTTAAGTTCAAAATGCTGTTCAGATAAAGCCAGATCCGGGTTAATGTTTACTGTAAATACTTCTGCCGTGCGGGCGGAAGTAGACATGGCATCACTGTTTTTAACTCTTCTTGAAATTTCAATACGGTTTGGTGTTGCACCTTCTTTGAATCCACCAGCCATTTGAATCAAATCCTCCAGGCTCATTCTTTCTGCATACTTATAAGTGCCGGAATCCCGAACTTCACCCTGGATCATCACCTTGTATTCATCACGCAGGTCAAACAAGGAAGAAATCGTCACCTTATCTTCCCTTTGCAAAGGAATATCGGCAGCCGAACCAGCAATGATTTTTGCAACGTCAAAAGAGATCAGGGAAAGTGTATTGTCCATATTCAAACGGTTGATGTAGGCCCGGTTCAGGAACGCATCTTCTGTTAAACCTTCTGCCTTATTAATCAGAGCACGTAAGGTCAAACCTTTCTCCAGCTCATATTGTCCGGGGCGGAACACCGCACCAGTAATCTCTACCCGGTTCTCAAACCGGTCAAGTATTTCCTCTATAATATATTTATCGCCATTTTTCGGGCTATAAGTAGCAAACTCCGTAGATGCGATGTCCGTGATCCGACGTTCCTTTTCGGTATTTTGTAAAACCTTAATGCGACCAGTATAGGCTCTGGTATTAAATCCACCGGCAAAATTTAAGACATCCTGAATGTTTTCACCTTTCACGGCTTCAAAGAAAGCCGGACGTTTCACCTCCCCGGCAACTTCAATCCTGGTCTGAAATACCGGGATATGGATCACGTCCTGATCCTGTAATCTTATGTTTCCTTTTTGAAACCCATTAACCAGGAAATCATAAGTATCAATGGTGCTCACCACTTTGTTATTGCGTATCACCTGGATACTACGGAAGGATCCATTTTCTGAAGGACCACCGGAAGCATATAAAGCATTAAAAACCGTGGCCAAAGAAGGCAAGGTATAAGTACCTGGCTTTACCACTTCACCGGTCAGTACAACTTTAATTCCACGAATGTTACCCAGGTTGATGGCAATATTTGATCTACCTGTGCGCAATGCCGGATAGGTTTTCACCATGGCTGTACGGATCTTGGAGGTTGCCTGTTCAATAGATAAGCCACCAACTGATATGATACCCACATACTGCAAACGGATGGTACCATCCGGGCTTACCGGCAATCGATAGTTGGCTTCATTGTCACCGGTCAGGTCTATCAGTAATTCATCATCCGGACCAATCACATAGCTTCGTGGCGTAGCCATACGCAGGTTTGGCTCAAAAGAGATGTTGGAGTTTTTAAACAGATCCGCACCAAAGATTTTAGGCTTTAAGCCTTCAAACATCGCCTGTACTTCGCGCTGGCGCTGTTGTTGCAGGCTTTGGCTGTTTAAGCCCAGGGAATCAATGTTACCTAATTTGTTATTGGCATTGCCCTGGTAAGTTCGCCCTGATCCATTGTCTTGTTGATTATTATTAAAGGTATTCGTTTTGTAGTTAGACTGATCATTAGCAGAACCATTTCCCGAAGTATTACTTCCCTGGTTTTCCCGGATCTTTTGAACACGAAGTCTCAATTTCTGGATTTCAGATGCCGGCATACCCTGAGCGGCGGCCATTTGTTCTAACTGGGCATCATTGTAACCGATGGATTCGGCCCTTTGAATTAATTGTCTTACCTGTGCATCGGTAAGCTCGTCGACTTTTACATCGGCATAGTTATTTTGAGAAAAGGCTGAGGGCGTAAATGCAACAACCATCAGTAAAAATAGCAGTGCTAAGACCTTTTTAATCTTCATATTTCAATTACAGGTAGAATTTGAACACAAAAATACCGGGATAAATCAAACACATTGCACCCGATAAGGGAACAAATATAGATAAATACCGCTTAATTCATTCTAACTGTTGAGATTAATAGGCATTCTCCTCACCCCGAACCGCATTGATTACGGTCATAAAGATGATGCGCACATCTAATGCGGTGGTCCAGTTTTCTAAGTAATAGATGTCATATTTCACCCGGTTGTCCATATCTTCCAATAAACGGGTTTCACCGCGGTAACCGTTAACCTGTGCCCATCCGGTGATCCCTGGTTTAAGGAAATGGCGCACCATAAATTTACCGATGATCTCTTTGTACTCCTCAGTGTGTTTAAGCATGTGTGGCCTTGGTCCTACCACACTCATGTTACCCAGAAACACGTTAAAGAACTGCGGCATTTCATCCAGACTGCTTCTACGCAGGAATGCACCTATTTTGGTAATGCGGGCATCATTCTTTGTGGCCTGCAAAGCATCACTCTGTGAATTCACCGTCATGCTTCTGAATTTGTAACACCAGAAAGGCTCATCATTACGTCCCGAACGTAGTTGTTTAAACAACACCGGACCTTTACTTTCCCATTTAATTAAGAGTCCGATCAGCGGATAAAGCCAGCTTAATACAAAAACAATGACTAAAGAACTAAATACCAGGTCAAACATCCGCTTTTTAAAACGATTGGACATTTCCTCCAAAGGTTCCTGACGCAAGGTAATGATCGGGAATTCCCCACCCATGTAGCTGATGGTATAAGGAGAAGCCAGCGAACCACCCAGATCGGGGATAAATTTAAGGCGGATACATTGCCTGTCTGCTTCTTCCACTAATGCACTAACCTCCGTCATACGGTTTGGAGAAACCGCTACGTAGACATCCTGTACCCCATAGGCTGCTGCTTCGGAAAATTTAGCGGAAACCAGGTCTGATACGATGCCACCTTCGTCATTATAAATGCTTTCATCATCACCCACAAAGCCGAAAAACTCCAGACTTTTTTGTTTTTGTAAATATTTAGAAATACGGATGGCCGTTTGATTGGAGCCCATTACGGCTACTTTTTTAGTCGCCTTGAATTTATTTAAAAGCACATATTGAAATGCCGTACCAGCAAAACGGTTAAGCAGGAAAGAAACGCAAAGCAGGGCATAAAAGACCAGCAGGAAAGTCCGAGAGAAATCACTATCCTTAGAGAATAAGAGAAATAAAGTAAAAAGGATAAAATGGAAAACAATACTTCGCCAGGTTTCCCGGTATATTCTTTCCAGGCGGCGAATGCCATACAAACTGTATAAACCACAGAATAAAGAGCAAAAGAACCAGATCAGGTTGCAGATTATCACATAACTAAGGTCGAGTTCATCGACAACTTCTTTACCTAATTCGGATGTGATGTAAAAAGAGGCGAAATAAACAGCATTTAGCATCAGCACATCCGTCAAGAGCAGCACATAGCGCAGCAGGTAACTATAACGGGTTTGTATGGCCATAAGAACTTTGAAGCGAGTAATTAACAAAAACACAGCCAAAACTGCATTTCTATGCCGCAAAATACTTAAAATGATTGCCTAATGCAAGAAAAGGATGATTTTATTGAGCGTTTGTGTGCTGAAATTGGTATTCATTGGGCTTAACAATGGGATTGTATTCCAGATCGCTGCGTTTCCAGGCATTCATACCACCGATAGCATAAACTTTACCAGCTTCCGCCTGATGAAAAAGCACATCAATCGCACAAGCTTCTTCTTCTACCCAGAACCATTCCGGCACCTGTTGCCCTTTGGCATAAACCGGGATGTTATTTTTATTGGCAATTTGCTGTTCCGCAATAGCCGAAAATACGAATGGGAAATCGCTGGAGGCGAAAGCCTCTTCACAGCTTGACACGAGTAGGTTCATACCATACTGACCATTAAATTCACGAAGGAATATTTCTCCCTGCTGCAGGTCGGATGTAATGAAGAGAAAACGGTGTGCATCCTGGTTACCGAACCAGCAAGCGTTGGCAGCATTAAGCAAGTTACGAGAACCCTGATTGTTTTGACCAAGCGTAGGCGCAAGATGAATAACGGAGTCAAATTGATTCGCGTTGAAAAGGTGATTGATCACCCCTGCATCGGATAAGTCGTTTAAAGTTGTAATCTGATAATCGGGGTAATACTGTAAAAACCATTTTACCACCTGATTGCCTAAAAAGCCTGTTGATCCTGTAACTAATACTTTCATGTTATCCCTTTGTTTTGGTCCTGGAAGCGCGCTGTTACTTATTTTACAAACCCCATATCGGGATATATGTTTTTTAAACCGGGAACTTCTGTGGACTTACCTACACATTTATACACAAATATGATATTAATACTTGTGGAAAAAAAATAAAAAATGTGTTTTGACGCAGAAAAAAGTATTTATCACAATCTATTGACCGAGCATAAAAAAAGGCGAATAAAATATTCGCCTTTCATTGCTATTTAAATGCGGTTTATACCTAAGAACCAATGGCTTGCACGGTAAATCCGATGGCACGTAATTTTTTCACATCCAGGAGATTTCTACCGTCAAAGATCTTCGCAGGCTTCAACATATTGTCATAAATGCGCTGCCAATCGTAGTCTTTAAATTCATCCCATTCAGTTAATACGGCAATGGCATGGGTATCCTTACAAGCTTCGTAAGCATCTTCAAAAACCTGTACCCCATTTTTGTTTTCTTCCGGGTTGCGGGTGTTCAAATAGTCCAAATCACCATGGATTTGTTTCTCCTGAACTTTAGGGTCAAATACGCGGATATTGGCTTGTTCGTTCAATAAAAGATCCGCAACATAAATGGCAGCAGATTCACGGGTATCATTGGTGTCCTTTTTAAAGGCCCAGCCCAGGAAGGCAATTTTTTTACCGGATACGGTATTGTATAATTTTCGGACGATGTTTTCGGCGAAACGTTTTTTCTGGTGATCGTTCATGATAATCACCTGCTCCCAGTAGTCGGCCACTTCCTGCAACCCAAAAGAGCGGGAAATGTAAACCAGGTTCAGGATATCTTTCTGGAAACATGAACCTCCGAAACCTACAGAAGCTTTCAGGAACTTAGGACCAATACGGCTATCCGCGCCGATGGCACGTGCCACTTCGGTTATGTCCGCTTCTGTTTTCTCACAAAGTTCTGAAATGGAGTTCATCGAAGAGATCCTTTGCGCCAGCATGGCATTTGCAACTAATTTAGACAGTTCAGATGACCAAACGTTGGTGGTTAGGATGCGTTCGCGTGGAATCCAGTTTGCATAGATTGCAACAAGCGCCTCAATCGCTTCCTGTCCGGCTTCATCGGTATCACCACCGATCAAGACACGATCAGGCGCCAATAAATCTTCCACCGCTGTACCTTCCGCCAGGAATTCCGGATTGGAAAGTACCTGGAATTTTACCCCATTACCTGTATTGTGCAGGATATCGCGTAAAGCTTCTGCTGTACGAACCGGTAAAGTAGATTTCTCTACGATGATTTTATCAGTTTTGGAAACCCTGGCGATCTGACGCGCACAAAGTTCAATATATTTTAAATCGGCACCCATACCTTTACCGGCACCATAAGTTTTAGTTGGGGTATTTACAGAGATGAAAACCATATCTGCTTCATCGATGGCCTTATCTACATCTGTCGAGAAAAACAAGTTTCTGCCACGGGCTTCCGCAACTACGGCATCCAGGCCGGGTTCGTAAACCGGAATGTTGGCGGTATCTTCATCGTTCCAGGCCGCAATGCGGGCTTCGTTCAAATCAACAACGGTTACGGTAATATGCGGACACTGTTTGGCAATCACTGCCATTGTTGGACCACCTACATAACCTGCACCAATGCAGCAAATCTTCGTAATGTTCTTCATCGTCTATTATTGCGTTTTTTGTTTAAAAGTTTAGCCCAGGCACACCGGGCATTGCTAAGGTAATTCCAATTTGATAGATATTAAAAAAAAGCAAGGCAATCATTTTAATATGTGTATGTTTTTGTGAAACCCAATCCATTAAAATCATTCCAGTTCTTGGAAAAACCGAAATATTATCACGATATGATCATAAATGTGGACTATATATTGAATTACGGTAGATATAGTTAATAAACGTTTTTAGAAAAACTTGGTATTTGTCCATTTTCAAACACAAATTATTTAGTCAATCGCATCAGATATTGGCCATAACCACTTTTCACCAGAGGTGCAGCAATTAATTTCAATTGTGCATCATCAATATAACCCATCCTATATGCCACTTCTTCAATACA
>Ga0308160_10001361_pt1 | contig 34861 bp, 51 predicted proteins | sample PhyFR1_FD_201036 | JGI IMG/M metagenome (GOLD analysis project Ga0308160, IMG submission 201036) | Phyllosphere microbial communities from UC Gill Tract Community Farm, Albany, California, United States - DLSLF.R1 | ecosystem: Host-associated > Plants > Phyllosphere > Unclassified | place: USA... | reverse complement strand
ACACGACCAGCCTTGTTTCATGCAGATCTCCGTCGCTGCTCGGATTAAGTCGTGATGCTGGGTGACTAATGACGCCTAGAGCCAGTGTGACGTCGACGGCGGACGCTTCGCTGCTCTCTTCTCGCTGTCACATCACACTATCACTCCAGCCCACAGCGTTTAAAAACGGCCGAATACTGTATAGCAGTAACGCACCGCCGCGTGGGAACGCACGCACACTTGATGACACTACTATGCAATGTTGTACCTGTCTGCGCCCCAGTCTATCAGCGCAGTGCACAGTCTAATCGCGGTGCCGAACAGATGTATCGCACGGCCCGCAACGGCGTTGTCTCACCTTCGATGCACCCGAAGCGACGGAGCATCGGTACCCCTTCCGTGCCAGCTGGTGCACCTGACAATATGGCGTTTACGCGAAGCGCGCTATCACCACGAGACGAGGGCAGATCGGATAAGCGGCCCAGAGTAGGTTGGGGGAACAATCGTGCCGTCAGATCAGGTACGTACGTGACAAAGGTCATCGGTTGTGTACGACACCCGGCATGCATACTCCCTTCCCGTCATTGATAAAGTTTATATGTCACTGCGACGACATGACAGGCTGTGGTCTGGGAAGCGGGTCAGTCGGCCAGCGTACATCTGTGTTGCGACCAGAATAAGACTTGTTCTCAATCCCACGCAGTACATCTAGACGAACAACCTAGAGCCATAGACAACGAATCCCCTCTTCACCCTTCTTGCCTACTCAGTACCCCTCCCCATTTCCCAGAATGAGCGACTCCGGGTCAAGCGTCCAAGCCGTCATTGGCGTCACCGTTTTCTACATGTCTGCCGGTGAGTAGACAGGACTTCCTCGAACGACACTGATGACAGCTCTGACGATGGTCATGACGTGAGGATCTTTGTTCGCACTCTGACCCAGCACTAATCGCAGCAACAAATGGGTCCTGAATACCTCCTCTCTCCCCCTCACCTTCCTCCTCCTACAGCTAGTGATCTCCGTCATCTGCCTTACGGGCCTGTCCTACCTCCCGGCGAACCACCGATTCAAGTTCACCCCGCCCCGCTGGAACACAGCAACAATTGTCGCTGTAGCGCCGGTCTGTACCGCCAATGTCGTCGGGCTCGTGTTCAACATCTACTGCTTGCAAATGGTCGATGCGTCGTATTTCCAAGTCGCAAGGGGTCTGACACTACCAATGACTGTCGTCCTGCAGAGCTTAATGACTGGGGAGAAGCCTTCCCGGGGGACAATAGCAAGCTGCGGGCTGGTCACCTGGGGATTCACTTATGCCTTCTTGCCCGCGCCATTCCTGTCTTCAGCGGCTGCAACCGGGGCAGCGAGCTCGGCCGGGGCGAACACTGCTCTGGTAGTGGGCAGGGAAGCGCCAGTACTCGGGATGATCCTCGGCGTCTTCTCAGCCGCCATGGTTGCCATACACGCGGTACTCATCAAGTCCGCGCTCAAGTCGGTCGAGGGGAAGACGCTCGATTTGGCGTATTGGCAAAACGCCTTATCCGCTATCGCCCTGCTTCCAGCTATTCTTATTTCTGGCGAGGTGAGGGGTATGGTCCGACTCGTTGCGGGTGCAGAGGGCAGCCTGAGGTCATTTGTGACGGGTAGCGCGTTGACCGTGAGTGCGATCTGAAGCTTTCCGGCCACTGGATCACCACCAAGCCATGTCTCCGTCATACTCTCGTGGCGGCTTCAGGACGCGCTTCTCTGTTGCGTACCGCTTGCCCAGGCTATACATGACCGCTCCTGTCCCTGCCTCTCCTCCGCTCTGACACCTATCGAATGCCAGACTAATGCCAGGGCGTCGTCGGCTTCCTCATCTGCATCGCTGGCCTACTCTCCATCAAGGTCACCTCGCCCGTCACCCACATGTTCTCCTCCGCCGTTCGATCCGTCCTCCAGACTATCCTTGGCGTATGGATCTTCTCCGACCTGCTCAACGTCAACCGGATCATGTCGATTCTGCTCATTCTCGCCGGTTCAACCCTCTACACCTACTTCAAATCCCGACCGGTCATGGCGACCGTCAAGGCTGAAGAGGTCAGGGACGCAAAGTCGGCTGTGGCGAGTGGGATGGACCTTGAAAAGGGGGAGAAGCGGATCGCGTAAGGGTGCGGGAATGGTATGAATGGTCTGCACGGAAAGTTTGGAAAACTGTAGCATACGGCTCACTCGACGTAGATTCGGACATTATGCATGGATAAGTGCTTCGAGACGTTCGATTCGTGTATGTCGTGGTCGTGTATTATGAGTTCCGAGTCTTCTTCTCCCTATCTTTGACAGCGATGCCGCTACTTAGCTTGTACCCAGAACAGAGCGGCATGTACGGGTGCACTCTCCGCAGCCTAGACGTGCAGCGCCGTGGCGTCTGACGGCGCTCCCGCACTACGCCAATCCCGTCCCCAACCGCCTGACATCAGCTCAGCTCGCGCGGCTACTCGTCAAACCAGCCCACTCACCTTCCGAAGCCGCCGGTCGCTGCGCCATGCTCTGTTCGGCGGTGTACTGGAAGCGCGACGTCGAAATCCCGTTGTCGATGGCTTTTCGGTGGAACAGCGACGTAGAGCGCGGCAGGAGGATGTGGTTGAATCTAAAGTCCCAGATCGCCGCAAAGGTCTTTCGGAACGCCACGAAAGCGCAGAGCGTTCCAGTAACGGCACCGCCGAGACAGTCGTACTGTCATCAGAGGGATTTCCGACTTCAGAGCCGACTTACCCAGTTGTGGAACTCGTCGACAGTCAGAGAGGCTGCGATGAGGGAGGCGCCGAGCAGAGGGGCGATTGTCAAGATCATCTTCCAGTATGCTGGGCGGTGGTCGCTCATACATTTGAGCTGGGCGTTGAGATAGAAGAACAGGTAGACGAAGCCGCTAGGGTTTAGCGCGATCATCGGGGTGTGATCAGACAACTCACGCAAACGCAGCGGTCGAGTGACCAGACATCCAGCTCTCAAGCGAATCGTTGATATCGTCTATGTTGCTGCCATGTCAGCTGGTCATCTCGCTGGTCACACTGGGACTTACCCCGTACAGATACTTCGATCGTACATGATTTGCTGGAAGCCGTTTCCGTTTGGTGTCAGGGCGGAGACATCCGGACGGCATACGTCGAGGAAGTGCGGCCTCAGTCCGCCGATGAGCCACTTGTGGAAGACTTGAAAGACAGCCCCGGTGACTATGGTCAGACGAGAGTTATGCAGAGCGAGGCAGCTTTTACTCACTGAGAGACTCGAGCAGACCCATAGTGGTACCGAGAAGGGCCTCAATTGACCGGATTTTGATCTGGCACAGACAGAAGAAGACGAACGGCACGATGAACGCTAGAAGCGCTGCCAGCCAGATGGGGATGATGTTTTTGCGCAGGGGGTAGGCAAACTCAGGGTATGCGATGGATCCGTCAGTGTTACTGAGGTCAGCGCTATATTTCGGGAAGGATGATGGGGCATAAGCCAACATACAAGACTGGGAAACTCCTCGAAGGCGCTGGGTCCGCCTCGTATACGCCCAGACCTACTGCCCCCATCGCGGCCATAGTGATGAGGTCGACCGCGTGGAGCCTCAACCAACGGACAACAGAGAAGCCAGTCGCGAATCCCTTTCGAGATTGCGAGGGGTAGCCTTCTTCCGCGTGGTTAAAGCCTGGATGGCCTTGGGTCGTGGCATGTTGGCCGGGTGCACCGGTCGCACCGGTCGCAGGAGTGCCATCGGCGTAAGTACCCTGTTGAACAGGGTGCTGTGCATGCTGCTCAGTCTTGTGGCCGAACAGCGACCGGTGGGGTTTCTCAGCGGTGACAGGGGCCATGGTGTTGTTCTCGACGGCGCTCATCTTGGGTGTGTCCGACTTGATGACAAGGGACGAGCTCAGTGTTGATACTGGGCGAACGCTGGAGTTCTAGCTGGCTGGTTGAGATGAGGGTTGGAGGAAGGGTTGAAGGAAGGGTTGAAGGAAGGGTTGAAGGCTCGAACGTTCGCCTCTAGAAGACCAAATCTAGCCCAACGCATCATACCTTTCGACCAAGGTACCGAGGTCAAACTTGCAAGCCCATGACGTACGGCGTCTCATGTGTCTGTCGCATAACCCGCAATCGACCCAGCGCGAGCAGGTTGTCCGTTGCTGCGCCTGATCCTTTGTTGACAATGTTGAAAATAGATACAGGCACGTTGATTTTGTCATGACGATGACGGCTCAAAATAGCATCAACAGTGAATGGCTCGAACAGCGCGAACGGGTTGAATGGCTCGAGCGGCTCGAGTGGCTCACACTGCTGCTAGGGTCGGGTACACATCTTTTATGACATGATGAGAACGCAGTGACACGACTCTCTACTGGTGAGCTAGCCATGTCCTTAGCGAAGCCGACACTTCCAGTCGTATTAGGCCTGGCTGAGCGGGGATCGCCGCTGGCTAGCTCGAACGGCGGGAGGTGGCTCAGTATCTGCGGTGTCGCGCAGAGTCATATACGAAGAACGCATAGGCCAGGCAATCTGGCTCAAGCCAATCGAAAGCTATCAAGCTCAACACCACCACCATGTCGTTCTGACTTTTGCAAGGTGCACCGCCCGCAGACAAATACACCATTGCGCGTCCATGCTCAACCCGTGTCGCGGCGCCACAGTCCGCCCCGACGCGCCGTGTTTCAGATAAATGGTAGAAACTCGTCCAACTCGCTCTTTCCAACCATCATCCCACATTCATCCCAGACGCGTGCGCTGACCCTCGTACCCCCGCCCAGATGTCCTTCTCAGACCTGCTCTCCGTCCTCCAGCCTGCTCAGCCACTCCGCAACGAGTTGTCAGATCCGGCCCATCATTCCGCGCTGCTGTTTCGTACACTCATGCTGGGCCCAAAGACGCCTGCGCAGGAGGAAAGGTCGATTCGCCCTCTACGTCCTACGGGACTTCTAACCCTAAGGTGAGTCCTACCAAAGCTCTGTCGGACCCCCTGCCAAGCTTTGCGCAGCCGCTCGCTTGATCAAACCAACTCCAACCGAACCCCGCTGACGACAGTTCTTGAACACCCCTCGTCTTGATCCATCCACGACAAACCCCCCGTGTACTGCCAAGCGAGAAGGATGCGCGCATCAAAGGTGTCTCGCCCTGAGCGTTGTCCGCACCTTCCTCCGCCCCTCCTCGCTTGAGTTGACGGGGCGTTGGAGAAGCCCTCCGGGGCGAGTGACGGCGCTGCGAACCGTCGACCTCTCCTCTTGGGTCGAGGGTCCGGCAGTACGGGACGACAGCGTTGGAAGGGAACGGATCTGACAATGAGATACGTACAACGAGGCGGACGGGTCTGGGCAGCGAGATTTGCTGCACGGGGAGTACGGTATCCGGCGAAGCGCCCTCTCGGGAGGTCCGAAGATGGTGGATTTGTTCTCCATGTTGTCATCACCCCCTCTTGCGCTGCTTTTCGTCAAGTACGTATAACCTCCAGACACCTCGATCCTTCATCCCTGCCTTTCTCCGATCGGAGGGACCATCACTCCCCTCTCACGTCCACGCTTGAACGCTGCGTCGCCCACCCGTGTCATCCGCTCGGAGAACTTGTCGCGGTTCATGGCACTTTGTGCAGATCACCTGTTTGCTCCCGGGGAGCTTGCTGGCGAAGATCGAAAGATAGAGTCATGCGCTCGCGCCTTCACACCGCAGCTTTCAAGTGTGGGCGACTATAGATCTGAATCGCGACAAGGGAGAGTCGGCACGGAGAGCATTGGGTGACGTAAGAGGTGCAGAGGGCGATGGCGGGATGAGGTAGCGCTGGATCGGTATAGAGTCGCATCGCGACGTCGGAAGATGACGCCTGGCGGAGCGAAGGGGCAGAGACAACAGCAGGGGAGGGTGGGTGACCGCCCAGAGATCCTGAGGAGAACAAACTTTTATCCGTGTTCACACGGTAGATCTCAATCTGCAATGCATTCGTATTCGTCGCTAGGTCGTTATGCTGGGATAGTAATGAAGGCTGCGTATACGATCTAGGCCGACTTGCCAGAGAGTGAACGGAAGAACTCGTTGTACGCGTTCTCGATATCGAACAGCATCTATCGTCAGTGCCGGAGCCAGTCGAGTGGTGATCAGCCAGACCCACCTGACGCGATTGTTCCTCCGTTACCTCGTCGCTAGCTTTCATGGCGTTGAGCTCGATCAACCTGGTGTCAGCGTGAGGATGACGACGCGGCGGCGCGACGAGACGACGTCGCAAGACCGGAAATACCGCAACAACGCACCAATGCAGAATCTTCGCCCTCCCCTCCCATTCTTGGCTCCCCTTGAATCTCGAGTACCCGCTCATCAACTCTGTCAAGAATGGATGTAGCTGGTCCTTCGCCCGAAGATTGAGCTTGAGAGCGTCCATAAAGGTGATGAATGACTGGGAGTCAGTTAGGATATTCAACCCAACCCGACGAGACCCACCGAAGTAGTCTCTGCGACCCATTTGCCCGTCTCAGACCCCCCGTCAGTCGCTTCCGACGAGTGTTCGACCGTAGCGGGCACGCCCACTGTCATACGGTGTAAAGCTGCAGGATGGTCCATCTGTCGTCTCAGCCCCTCCAGCGCTTGCTCAAACTGCTGAGTTCCAACCCACCTTGAAGCGCTTCATGAACGTCTCCACCCCGCCAATATCATCCCCCACGAGCTTCATCAAGCTCTTGTATTGTGCTAGGAGCTTTATACATGCCGGCGCGTACCTTTCGTGAGCTATACCCTGGGTCGCGGTTGCCGATCGCAGCTTCCACAGCGCTGCACGGCGAGGCTCCACTCACTCCTTGCCCGTCACGCTGTCCCGAACATATGCCCTCTCGAGATACTCCAGCGAAACGATGATTGAATATAGAGTCGCGAGGTTCTCGGTCTTCTCTCGCTCGGCTGACGTGGTATACAACCGGACCTCTTCGTCGAGGTTCATCGCGGTGTGGGGAACTGGGTTTTACGGCCCTCGCTGGACTTGCTCAGCTATGTCACGGTCGTCCTATATGTGTCTACAGTGATCGTGTACGTATTCGGGTGTTCTTTCCGACGGATCCACGCTAGACGGGTGCGCTGTATGGTGTGATAGAAGGGTGTACGGAGACAAGGGCGCGCTCTTGGCGCTTGTGATACGCGCGACTGTTATCCGACAATTCCAAACTATGGCCTATGCCGTCCATATGCATCTTGTTCGCTATTTGTACATTAATTCTTGGTCCATCCGTTCAGCTTACACATAGACTCACGTCGACAAAGCATTGATGCGGCGGTAGAGACGATTACGGATCCTGACTCTTCTCCCCTCCCTGCTCTCGTTCTCGTTGCACCAGCTTGAAATGGACAACAATGCCGAGGCGTCCTGTGAGCTCTGGTCGTCTGGCCCCAGAGCGAGCTGACATCTAGCAAGCCAGACCAGAGCGCCCAAAGCTCCTGCGCCTGCAGTTGACTTTTCCGCGGGCGTCGTTGCTGGTGAGCCCCCCTTCCTTCTTCCCCCCTTTCCCCCTTGCCGATGTCCGGTCGGACCAAGCTCAAATTCAGGAGTAGTCGGACTTGTCGTCGGACAGCCATTCGATGTCGTTAAAGTGCGGTATCAGACCCCGTCGTATTCAGCCCGCTACAACTCGACGTTTGGGGCTATAGGCGCCATCCTCAAGGAAGAAGGGGTACGACAATGTGCCTTGTGGTACAAGACTGAGCTCATTCCAGACTCGCGGCTTGTTCAAGGGCGTCACTTCGCCCATGGTGAGTACATCATCGCGGATGTCTTTCTCGTTTGTGCTATAGCTGACACGACAGGCTGGAGTCGCATTCGTAAGGCGGTAGAGTCGCACTCAGCTCACTCCAGATCAACGGGATCATCTTCAGCTCGTATAGCTCTCTCATGCACTTGCAACATCCAAACGAACTAGCGAATGAGCCGACTCTCACTCAAATCACCATCGCCGGGGCCGGAAGCGGGATACTCGGCGCGTAGGTCATCTGGTCGGCCACGTAGCTGATGGGAGTTTCGTCGCGAGTCCGGTCGAACTCATCAAGATTAGACAACAATCAGCCGCTACGCACTTGCATCTGTCGACTATGGGAGTTATCAAGGGGATCATCAAGCAAGACGGGCTGAAGGGGTTGTATCGAGGTTTCTCAGCGACAGCGCTGCGGGACGTGGCGTATGGGCCGTACTTTTTCACGTGAGTGGAATATCCCTGTCATTAAGGACCCTCTACTTGGACCGCGCGATGTCTTCTGTCAGTTGCGCACAACTGGCCAAGTCCCTGACAACAGGTACGAAGCAACGTGTCGGTATTTCAAGTCGCGAAAATCACCCCCCGAACCCCCACGGCATTACCATAACAACCTGATAGATGAAGCAGAGGAGGAGCTGCGCGCATTGAGCTGGCCAGAACTGATGACGGCCGGTGGACTGGCAGGCGTGACGGCGTGGATCGTGAGTTCCGCGACAAAGGGCTAGCTTCCGCATTTCCCGTGTACAAAAACACCCCCCCCTTCCCTCACTTTAAAACACTGGTACAGCCTACCACTTCGAGACTCAGTCGTCCCCCGAGCAGAGCTGACCTCAGGCCACATTCCCTATCGACGTCTTCAAAACCCGTATGCAAGCCGTCACAGGTCCCGGGAAACCGCTATCCCTCTACCGCGTCGGGACAGAGGCGATCCGGAAAGAAGGCTGGAGAGTCATGTTCGCAGGTCTGGGCCCGACTTTGATTCGGTGAGTCACAATCCCCTCTCGACTAATGCGCAAACTGATACCAGTGCCGTACCCGCGAATTGTGTCATTTTTCTCGTGTTCGAGTTCGTCGTCACGTCTTTATCGTGATGGGCAGACCGGATCGCGGTCCACGCCTCGTCGTGCAGCAGTCGAGTCCCTTCCACATACCACGCATGTATCGATACCTGTCTCACATTTCATGGATGCAGTGGACCTACACGACGTACAACGATGGGCCGGCTTTCTGCCTACATCGCACCGAGTTGGACGACTGACCGCTTGGGCGACGATAACGGTACAAGAAAGGACGGGAGCCAAGCATACATCCGGACCAGAGTCGATCTCCACCGAGAGCAAGGCGCTGAGTAGCTAATAACAAGACGTCGGAACGATACTAAACCTTCTCTGTCCGCAGCGGGAGCACGCGTCTGAATGGCCGGAACGAAGTCATCCAGCGGGATACTGAGCTCGTTACAGCAAACAGGCGCTGAAAGATATTGACGGTCATAGGCACTTTCCTGTCGTAGAACATCCCAAAGCCTCGTATCAGACGGCTGCGTACAATGCTTGCATGTGGCTGCCTCCGAGATCTCCGCCACGATGGCACGCAAGGCAGATAGGCGCTTCGATGGCTAACAGCCATGTGGATTAGTGGGATGATACGAAGCCTTGAAAGCCTTGAAAGCCTCCCCATCTTTTCAAGCACGCCTCACAGGAGAACTATCGTTGCCTGCTGACAGGACTCGCATCGAGTTGAACGGTTGCGGCAATGGTGAGCTGTTCACGCTTGAAGAATTCGCCGAGAGATGCGCCCTGTTTCAGACCTAGGGCAGACAGCACGGTGACAACTTGAAGATCGAGGTACGATTCCGATCGGAACTACCCACGATGAGATTGCGGGCGCACTACGTGTATGGGGCGCCTTCGGCGGCATGTGATAGCCTATCTCTAGATCATCTGGCTGACTTAGCTCAAGCGGTATCGTTGGCCGGCGGAAGCTATTTGTACTGTGCGGTGGTGGCCTATTGCTCCGGGTACCCTCCTTGGTCATCGTTCTAGCTCGGCATTGGCAGACTGCGACGCCATTCCGCGTCAGTGGCGAGCGGTCGATGCGCCCAGCAAGATCGATGGACCAGACTCTACTTGACCACGCGCAGCTACGAGACTGTGTAGCTTTGGCTCCAGGCACGTACCGTGCTCACCTCGTCAAGCATGTCGACGGATCCGTGTAGTCATCTCGGTCCGAGTGACACCGACCGTAGCCGTTCAGTCAGGGCATCGCGCCGTCTGCGCACGCTTTGCGCCCCCGGCCGCGCGTCAAGGGATATATCGCTGTTTCCGAACGGTCCATCTGCACGTGAGAAGCCATGGTCTCGGTCCGACCCATTTTCTCTGCCTCTGACGACGGAGTTGCGCGCGGGCGAGATACTACAGAGTTCAAACTATTCACCATCACCGCCATCCCGACGCCCAGGTCCGGACGGAGAAGGCTCGCAGCCTCCATGCGCCCATCGCCCGACGCCTAAATCCTTATCTGCCGCCGATGTTCTGTCGACAGGTACAAGATCACGCATTCGGTACCTCTCCCACTGTTTCCAGACCTGCTCCAGGAGCCGACACACCGGCTACCGCCGAGTCGGGTCAAAAGTGGCGAGACCGCTGATGTCAGCGACGTTGTGGCGGTCCGTGAGGAATCCGGGTTCCGATCCGTGCCTTTCGGATATGCCCGCATTGGGTAATTCCCGCCACGTTTTCGTCGAGCTCGACGTAGAATCACCACGTTGCCGCGTTTCTCGGGGCCGCAGACATGCTTCGCATCATGCTTTGCCAGGTTTACCACCCGCTTTCGTGCCTCTCGCACTGAGCTCTGCGCCGCCAGACAACGCCGGTGCGGCAGTGGTCTTGCGCTTACCGACGCCTTGCCACGCAGGCGTGAGCATGCTCTTGACATGTTTCATCGGATATCGCTGGATGCGGAGGCAAAGACGGTCCAAGCGTGGTGAAGATCTGGTGAAGCGGACGGTGGTTGGAGCGTGGCGATGTGCATGCATGGCGCAGATGGAGCAGATGTGCAGCCGATCTGGCTGGACCGCGATGAGTGAACGACTTGTCTACGCTCGACGCCGATGGTTTTCGCATGCAGATCGACGGAAGCTCGGCACAGCTCTCGAGGCACGGATTAGCATGAGATTCGATTATTGTAGTCTGGTTTAGCCTGCCTCTGCGAAAATTGAAGCACAGCGCAGACCCTACAATCCAGCAAAACGCGACGGGTCTTAGCGAATTTAGCGACGTGTCCCAGGAGGATCTCATCGCGTTCAGGCACGCCGAAAAATGAGCCCGGCGGAACGGCAGAGGCACCACTAGCCGGCGCCCCTGAACGCTGTCGAGTCTGGGCGCAGCGGCCAACGCCTTGCTGGCGATGTGAAACAAGCCTTCGCCAACGACCGAGCGAGCGAGAACGACTTGTTACCAGTCTCGTCCATTGGAGAGCTGGGTGGCTGCTCGGTACCGTAAACCGTAATTCGCTTCAATTGGAGATGACACAATGGGCACAACGCCTCTCCCAGCCGGACAAAGGTTATCCCAGCGACTAACAGGGAAACAGAGACAGATCGACTAACGCGCAAATATATACATACCTCCATTGTCTGTATCCGAACAAGACTATCTTCCTCCGGCCCATTCACAAAGATCACGTTCAACTGTCCTTATACATCACTCTAGCCGTTTGCTCGCAGGTCGATCAAACACCCAAACACAACAACACCTCGATCATCATTGCGACATCGTCTCGTCTCGTGTCGAAGCGCAATCCCCGCGCCATCCCGTCATTGTCTCACGCGGCGTCATCCACCGTCGCGTTACCCTTCGTCACCTCGTCGCTTTTTCATCGACCTTCGTACGCCGTCGTGACATCCCGGCGGTCTTTGGTACCATCTTCCGAGACAGTGCATAGAACACACGCACATCCCGCTCCATCCGTCATCCGTCATCTAGATCCGTCGTCCAACTTCCCGTACGATCTGCAAAACAGTCGTCACGCAAAAATAACTGGATCAGACAAGTCATAACAGCCCCGCGCCGTGACATCGACTTCTATAACACCTCACATCGCGACACGCTCGTTCGACCCCTCACATTCCAGTTGAAACGAAAATACTCTAAAGTCGACGCGAATCGGACGATCAGACAGATTATCGTCTCACCCTAATTATACATTCCGGCCAAGCTTATCTCGACGAGCTTCCCACACACCTCATCAATCGACTTGATCTTTCTCTTTCACCTCTGTATCCCTCTCCTCCACAATGCTTTTGCGTCTGCTGCCTATCCCGACCCCGTCGCAACCGACCCCACCGACCATTCTCTTCACCCTGCCACTTCCCACGCATCCGTACACGTAAGTTTTACCTTTGCACTCAGGCACTCAAATCTGACGATCAGGTCGCGAAGCCTGCCCCTCCCACCAAACCTCCTTGCGCACCGCTCTGTCTGTCTGCAGGAAGCCATCGATTGCCCAAACGTGTTGTTAGGCGAGAAGTCGTCCTGGATCTCTGGCGTACGTACTCCTCCAGCCATCCCGTGTTGTCGTCGTGCCTTTGCTGCCGATCCGACTTCCGACTTCCGCTCCGGTGCTACCATTCAGCGTTTATCCAGCCGCTAACTTAGCAGATAATTGACGATGTTACGTTCTCGTTGCCTACCCACGACATCACGGTGACTTTCATCGATGGTTCCGTACTCGTACTCGCCTTGTCTGCCGAGTGTGTCGCCGAGTTGAGACGGGTCATCCACCAGGTCCAATTGTCTTTCTCCTCTGCGACCGTCGACTCGCCAAGATCCAGCGTCGCGTCTGCGCGATCATCAGCCGGTAGCTCGTTTTCATCAACCAGTTCTCGACGATCGACTTCTTCCTTACTGTTGTCGATCCTCTCGCCGCTGCTCAGCAACGCGTCCGCAGCTCAGTTCTCTTTGCCGCCGGCACCTCCACAGACACCCGCTCGCATTCACAGGCGTCAGGCCAGATCGCTCTTGGTCGACACCTACCGCAAGCATGTGCTGCCTAGCCTGAGAGACGTGCTTCCATCGGCATACCTCGCCTGGGCCATCGACAGCGAGACCGCAAAGCACATGGAAGAATTTGAGCGACTTCGATCCGAGATCACTGCATTGCTCTCGCGAGCCGGCATCGACGTCGCCATGTGCACGCCGATGAAGCGTGGCCGCTCATCCTCTTCCTGCTCGTCAACGTCCGACTCGACCGACTCGAACAGCGACTTCGCTTCGCCATTGACTCCCGCCACTTCGATCTTCTCCCCTTCGTCGTGCTCGACTCCCGTGCGCCGCCGCAGCGCGCCTTCCCCTTACTCGTTCCTGTCGTCCATCCCCGCCACGCAGGTCATGCCTTCTTCCCTCCGCAATGCCTACGCCAACCATGTAAGCCGTCTGAGCTCCTTGGTCAGCCGTTTGAGCTCGATTACCAAGCTTCAAGGCAGGTACGAGCGAGAAGAGGGCAAACGAAGGTGGTTGGACAGCTTGGAGATGGGTCGTCAGGGTGACAAGTCACTCCGAAGGGCCTTCTCAAACGGCCAGATCGCCGCGCGTGTCAACGTCAATGCCGAGCCAATCAAGCGAAGCGGCTTGTGGCGAAGCTGGTCAGCTGTTGACCAGGCTCGGGCCGAGAGGTCGACTTTCGAATACATCCACCCAGCGATGATGTCACCTGTCCGCGAGGTGTCGTACATCTCCGACGTCGAGAGTGAGGATGGCAAGTCTGTCGAGGCTTACTCGCCTTCACCTTCGCCTCCACTCGTTCGCCCTTCGCTCAAGGTCCAACTCAACCTTCCCGAATTGTCGCTCGACGACAACGTGCGGACCCCGATCAAAGTCTTTCGCCCAACTCTCACCCATCGCGACGCATACGACGAGACGGAAGTACGCCAAGCACCAAACCTCGTCCCTTCCCTCTCGGACGACAGTCTCCCAGAGATGAACGATTGGGACATGGACGCTTCGCCACCTCTGGACGACTTCTCCGCCGGACCGCGATGGGAGCAAGAAGTCGCTCGCATGGTCCCGTCACTTGCCAAGCCTGCAAAGGCTCTTCTGAACTGGGAGACTCGGGACGACTACTCGGACCCCTGCGTTCGCGTCGAAATGTTCGACGGCGTCCAGGTCGTCTACTCCCAATAACGCCCTCTCCAATCCACGAGCAAACATCTTTCCGCCCACGCTCCGGCAAATCATGTGTATCATTTTCAAAACCCGCGAACATTTCTTGAATGGACTTTCGCTCTGGTCGCCAAATCGGCTGTATAGATTACTACATTTCGTTGTATATAGGACAATCATCATTCTGGGACAATCACATCAAGCTTTATTATAGATCCGCCTCCATAGGCACTGCATATAGGGGGGAAAGTAGAGAGGGGCAACAGCGTATCACAAAAACACTATGCAAATTGTGAATGAGTACCAACGACATGCGAGCCGATGATGTTCATCTTGAGCATCCCCCTTGCGTAGAGGTGCTGTACACTAGCGAGGGGACAACTGAAAGCGTGTAGACGACGTGGTCGCCATGTGTGAACACGCGGTAGATGCAGACAAATGAGCCGGCAGGCAGCTGCGCACAGTGCATCGCTAACTATTGGTTCTGTCACTTCTCTTCCGGCGTTGCCGTCCCTGACCCATCGTTCGACCCATCTTTCGACCTCTTCTCCTTCAACCACGACTTGACGAACCCGTTCTTCGCCGCAACGCCTCCGTCATCCTCCACAATCTTCACATCGACGTCCTCGCCCATCGCCTGTTTGGACGTATCCCTAAATCCCTCGAAAGCGGCTTTAGCGCCCCCACTCGCCAGACTCTCCCGGGCGAGCCGTACGCCGTCCTTCCAGTCGGTCGCCCGGCCCGACACGTACAATAATGCCGCGGCGTTGAGCAAGACGTAGTCCGCGATCGCGGCGAGAGACGGTGAATCGGGTCCGGCAGGGGAGGAGAGGTGTGCCGGGGGTTGTCCGGTGTTATCGATAAGGGTGTGGAAAGTGAGTGCGTTGAGATCAGACGTCGCACCCCGAACCGAGGAGAGCTCGTGTGTTGGTAGACCAAAGTCTGTCGTAGGGTGTATTGAACCCTTCTTGATCTCTCCATCTTGCAACCACCAGGTCTGGAATCAGCACCGCACGGGTTGCAAAGCACAACACCTACCCAAGTCTCGCCAGCTATGCTGATCTCGTCCAACCCTTCCTTGCCGCACACCACCAGTGCCCGCTCGACTCCCAGCAATCGGAGAACTTCAGCGAACGTGTCACCCAGCTCCTCCTTCGCTACACCTAGCAACATCCGTTGTGGCGTGGCGGGATTGATCAGCGGGCCAAGGACGTTGAAGATTGTTCTGAACGCGAGTTGACGGCGGATCGGCGCAATGTGCGCGAGGGCGGGGTGGTAATGCGGCGCAAAGAGGAAGAGGAACGGCGAACGGGGGAGGAACGTCGGAAGCTGGTCGACGGGGAAGGAGAGTCTACAGTCGAGCGAGAGGAGCAAGTCTGCCGAACCCGACGTCGAGGTGGCCGCCTTCGAGCCGTGCTGGCGTCAGCGAGGATCAGTCGGACAAGGCACAAGGAGATAGAAAACGTAACCCACCTTTGCGACCCTCACACCCGTACCAGCGACCACTACCGCTGCCGTGGTCGAGACATTGAACGTGTCCCAGCCGTCTCCGCCCGTTCCCACAATATCGACGTAGCCCTTGTACCCGTCACCTTCCTTGTCCGAGTCGGAGTAGTCCCAGTGACCTTCTGGAAGTGCTTCCCCCTCATTGTCCTCCTGTAGGTCTTTGACGGTGATGGCGTGTTGCCGCAAGACGGATGCACAGGCCGCGACGAGTTGAGGCGAGCTATCGAGTCCAGAAAGCGTGAGGGCGGTGAGGAAAGCTCCGACCTGACATCAGCTGCGAGTGACATAAAAAGAGGTTAGCTGACCTGAGCATCCGAGGCGGCTTGGGCGCAAAGATGACGGAAGGCCGTCGCGCAGTCCGTCGGTGTGAACTCGGTCGGCGTCTGGACGAGCTTCTTCAGAAGGACTTTGAAAGTCTCGTTCGTGTAGTTGCCTGTGTCTTTGGAATCGGTCAAGTCGCCCGCGGGCTTGGAAAGATCCTTCGAGGCCATCGACATTGTTGCGAGGTGGATGGATCGTAGTAAAGAGTCGAGTCGCAAGACGCCGCTGCTCGACTAACGACCCCGGTGCAGCCGGCGTCATGCATCATTGCTAGCAGCACGTGGATTTGGTCCCGCCGCGAAAGCCAGACTTCGAGGCTGTAAACGGGATTTCAAATAAAGACTCATCCTCGACCCTCCCTTCACCAAACCGAAATCTTGCGTCTTTCACTGCTGCTCAACTTCCACGCCATGTCACGACCTTCAATATCACTGAGCTCGCTTCGATCGGCTTTGCGTGAGTTGCTGTCAGACCTATTCAACTAAGATGACCCATACTGATCCCAGCTTGCATCCCGTCCTGCTCTGCCGCTTCCTCGTCTTCTCGTTCCTTCTCGTCGAGCAGTGCGCCGGCCGCGATTCCTAAACGGAAATGGGCCGAAATCCGTGCTAAGCGTGATGCGCTCGTCCCGCTCAAACGATCCCAGCAAGGGCTTCCCGACTACGTATTGGGCCAGATCAACGCCGTGCCCGATGTCAAAGGCCGAATAGTAGGGAAAGCAATCCTGGAGAACCCCTGGGAAGGCTGTCGTCTTTCCAAGATCCTGTTGCACCCGCAAACAGTCTGGAATTCTCCCATGACGAACTACGCAAAGGGAGATCGACCGAAGTACCTCGTTCCGGGCTTGTCTAGGTCCGACGAGGCGTTATTGTTCGAAACGCTCCCTCATGTCAATACGGCTTTGCGGTACAACATGAACCAAACGCCAGAACAGCGTGACGCAGCCATTGCCGAGGAAATGGAACAACAGGAGAAACAGACGGAGATGATGTATCGTATTCTGGACCTGCGCAATGCGGACAGAGCCACAATCAACGCGGTCAACAGGAAGAAGGTCATTGAGGATTTCGGACAGGGCAACTCGGGCGGTTCAATCGTTCAGGGTAAGCCGGGCAGCGTAGAGCTGGAACAACACTGATATATAGCTGCGCTCTTGACACTCAAGATTCGAGGTCTGAACGAACACGTCTTGGGCATGCGAAAAGATATCATCAACCGACATGCTATGCGACACGCCGTCATGCAACGGGCGAGACACCTCAAATACGTCCGAAAACGCAACCCGGACAAGTACGACCAGCTTCTCGTCGATCTTGGTCTCAACCCGCGTACGGTTGAGGGGGAGCTTCGAACACAGCTCTAAGCGCGCTTCTGTGTAAGTCTTCCTTGTCCTACGTGCGCTGGCCCCTTCCCCGATTTTACCACTTTTTTATGATGTTTAACTTGATTTAATGAGTCCGACTCCGCCTTGAATAAAGGTTGGGGACTGGAAGACAACCTTTTCCCTGATACATGCTTTTCGTCCTGTGCCAAACGTTCTACCCAACTAGGCAGAGCTAATTATTCAGTCGCCGCATCTTCCGGCTCTAGCGACACCAATAACGACCCCTCCTCCACACTCATCCCCTTTACCGCGCCCACCTTGCCCACGACTCCATCTCTGCCCGCGCGTATGTTGATCTCCATCTTCATACTCTCCAAAATCGCCACGACCTGGCCCGACGACACCTTGTCCCCCTGTTTGACCTTGACGTCGATCACCGTCGCCGGCATGGGCGAAACGAGATTGTCGGCGGAAGACGACGCGGCTCCGCTCTCGTCGGCGGCGGCTTGCGGTCGGTGTAAGATATAGTGAGAAGAATCGGTAAATATATGCAATTTATGACCAACCGAAACGAATGTGCTGTGCGTGCGACCGTTGTCGAACTGCGTGATCGCTTCAGTCGGCGAAACGAGAGTGATACTCGCTGTAGAGTTGAGATCGCGCGCGCTGACGTTGAATGACCCATCGGTATTCACAGTGAGGGCGACGGATCCTTCTTCAAACTCGTGCGTGATCTTGGCGGCGCTGCCAAAACGGCGGAAGGCGAGTGTCGACCAGGCGCCGGAACTGTGTTTCGCCAGATCACTTCGAGCTTGCGCAGCGAGGAAGAGTGCCCCCTGCGCAAGGACCGTGGACGGGATGGGCTTGGCGACAAAGAGAGCATCGTGGTGAGTCTACGTTGAGCAAGCGTCACAGTGTATCAAGGCCGGACGCAACTCACAGGCACAAAGCTCGTCTCCACTGACCCCTTCTCAAACTCTGGATGGGCTGCTACCGCCTTTAAGAACTCGATATTCGTACTCGGCCCGACGATCTGGTACTCCCCCAATGCTCGCTGCAGCATCGTTAGAGCTTCCGCCCGATCGCGGCCGTGAACGATGAGCTTGGCGATCTTTCATCAGTCGTCATCGCCCACACCAAGCTCACCATTGGGTCATAGTACGAAGACACCTCGTCACCCTCTGAGAACCCGGTCTCCAGACGGTGCGGTGCGGAGACCGGCGGGCGGGTGTGCAACAATCGACCGGCATCCGGTAAGAAGTTGCTGTGGGCTCAGCTCGTGTGCGGAGCGGCGCACGACTCACGCTTCCGGTCGTTCGGCGTATATGCGCGCTTCGAACGCATGACCGACGCACGGCATCTGGTCTTGCGTGATCGGCAAGGGGTTTCCTGAGGCGATCTGAAGTTCAGCTTCCGGCTGGCTTAAACGGCCACCACTCACTGATAATTGCCACTCAACGAGATCGACACCGGTAACCATCTCGGTGACTGGATGTCTTGGATTAGCGCGAGTCTTGGACAGAAGAATCGCTCACTCGACCTGCAGACGGGTGTTCCTGTCGTCAGCCAAGTGCTTGGATACGATCCACTCACATCTCCATGAAGAAGTACTCGTCCGTCTCCGCATCCATGATGAATTCGACTGTACCTGCTCCGACGCTGCTATCAGCGGCATGGTCGGTAGTAGTGTACGCACTAATTGACAGCCTTCGCAGCAGCCACTGCCTTCTCCGCAAAGTCCTTCTTCAACTCTGCGCTCAATCCTGGCGCCGGTGCTTCCTCAATGATCTCTGGCTGTAAGTTCTTTGCAGGTACCGAGAAGCTCAAGTCTCGGCTCACTCACTCTGATGTCGTCGCTGGACAGAGCAGTCCCTCTCCCATAACGCTACGCAGCCTCCAAACGTATCGGCAAACACCTGCACCTCGACATGGCGCGGCCGTTCCAGCCATCGCTCCATCAACACCTCGTCATTTCCAAACGACTTGGCGGCTTCACGCTTGGCGGACAGAATCTCTTCCTCCAGATCTTTCGGTTCGCGCACTATCCGCATTCCCTTGCCCCCTCCTCCGTGGGTCGGTTTGATGAGGAGAGGATAGCCTACATCGCCCGCTGCGGCTTTGAGGACGTCGATATTCTGGTCGGCACCGTGGTAGCCCCTATCAATCAGCGCTGTTATGGTGGGGTGAGACCGAAACGCACGGTACACAGGGTACATTCGCAGCTGGCAGTCAGCAGATAATTTCGCAGGACCGGCGGCCACGTACCAAGCATGATCTCCTTGCTTTCCCGCTTACTGCCCATACTCTTGATAGCGCTCGCTGGCGGGCCGATGAACACGAGCCCGGCTTCTGCTACGCGCCCGGCAAATACCGTAGACTCGGAGAGGAAGCCGTAGCCTGGATGTATCGCCTGAGCTCCGGAGCGTTTCGCTACATCAAGGATCTTGTCAATGACGAGCTGGCGTCAGCTTGCTCCTCTCTCCTTCGTGCAGCAACCAGCAAGATGCACTGGGCCGACGGTATTTCCCGTCCATCCATGCTGGAGGGATGGATGGTTGGACTCACGTAAGACTCCGCCGACGGCGCAGGACCGATACAATACGCCTCATCCGCCTTGTATCAGCTGGCCGTTCCGCAACCTCAGCTCTGCGCTTACCATAGAGACGTGCATACAGTCTTTGTCGGCCTCAGAATATACCGCGACAGTCTTGACGCCCAACTTCTTCGCTGTCCGGATGATCCGACATGCGATCTCCCCTCTGACTGTTAGCGTCCTGTTCAGCGGGCTATCTTACCTGTTAGCAATGAGAATCTTGTCAAAGAGGGGTTTCGAGCCTTCCTTTATGGAGGACATGTCCGGAAACCCCCCTGCTAATGATGGGTTGGTCCATGATGCCGAAGATTGCACGCTGTACGACCGACGGAAGACAGCAGCATTTGAGGGCAGTACAGGTGTAGCTCGGGCAGTGCCGGAGGTCAAGGCAAGCCTCTGGAGAGCTACCAAACGGTGAGCTTTCGCTGATGTTCTAGCTATGGATCTCATGCTTGCTGGGTTTGTTGGTAGAAAGATACGAAATGAGCAAGTAGGCAGCGCTTGTAGCGCGAAGGAGATGATCCGGTCATGCGCTTCGGCGTATAGCCGGGCAAGTCCCGGCCGGAACATTCGACTTTGCCGGTTTACAGGACCCGGCCACGTGAAGCGTGCTACATGGGACGAAAGCTACGTGCATGCATCTCCCAACAAGATTCGCAGGATACTGCACTATCTGCACTATGGCGGCCTACTCCTCGTCTCGCTTTCGCTGCATTGTCAGCGTCTTGCACAGTGTCACTTGTGAGACTCTCGACTAACCTTCATCTCTTTGGTTATCCTCTGCTTGGCCGCTTCGTGGCGAGCCAATTCTGGGTTCATGGTCGACAACGGCGACTTTTCAATCTCCTTCTTCAGATCAAACATGACCTCTTCGTCGTCGTTGCTGAGGAACGTGATTGCCAGACCTTGTTTCCCAGCACGACCCGTACGACCCGTTCGGTGAACCCAACGTTCAATTGAGTCCGCCATTTGGTAGTTAAGCACGAGCGAAACTGTCCATCAGCCTAATTCCCTTACGCTGAAAGGTGACATACCATCAGAGATATCAATACCACGACCGGCGATATCGGTCGCCACCATGACCTCGCTGTAACCATCTCGGACCGATTGCAACGCCTCTTCTCGTTGCGCCTGCGACTTGTCGGAATGCAGCGTGATGACACTCTTGCCGGATTGCTGGACATACTTGGCGACCATTTCCGCCGTCTTCTTCTGATTGACGAAGACAATCATTGGAGGAGGCAGACCGATCGTACGCAAGATTTCGATGAGTCGGTTCTTCTTCTTCTCTTCGCCATGAATGAACTCGACACGTTGCTCAACGGTATCGACGACTTCTCCTGCGTTACCGATAGTGACCGTAGCCGGTTTACGCAAGTACTTGAGTGAAAGTCGCTGCACCGCTGGCGGCATCGTTGCCGAGAACAAGGTGGTCACACGCCAGCCCTTCCATTCGTTTGTACCGAAGAGCGCTTCATTGTCATCTGGCTTGATAAACGTCGCCGGCATACTGTCCAAAATCAAGTTGAGATCGATTTCGAAACCGAGATCGACCATTCTGTCGGCTTCGTCCATGACAACGTATCGACATTGGGACATGACAATCATGGACTTGTCGATCATATCCTTCAAACGACCGGGCGTGGCGATGATGATTTCTGCTCCGTCTCGCAGGGCAAATTGTTGCTCTTCAACAGATCGACCACCAATGATCGAGACGGACGTGTAACCCAAACGCGCGGCGAATTTCGCGGTTTCAGACTCGATCTGCTGCGCCAACTCACGCGTGGGCGCAAGAATCAAAGCGTACGGGCCTCTGTGCCGATTCTCGTCGTCTAGCGGGGGCAGATGCCCGATGTAATCCAACATCGGGATGACGAACGCGGCAGTCTTACCGGAACCTGCTTGTCAGCACGAATCGCACACAGATTGGTAAGTACTGACCAGTCTTGGCAATACCGATGAGATCTCTGTTCTGCATTCCGATAGGGATAGCCTGTCTCTGAATCGGACTCGGTTCTGTGTATCCGACTTCGTCAATGACCTGCAAGATCTTCTCTGGGATCGCTGACTCCCGCCAAGTTCGCAGAGGGAAGGGAATTGCTCCACCGCGGGCGGAAATGCTGAAATCTTCTCGGAAGATACGCCAGTCACGCTCCTTCATTTCGTCCAGTGGCTTGTCGGACCAATGTCGCTCATCGTTGTTACCTCGCCCGGCGCGTCGTCGTTCAAGTGGGTCCGCGTACCTGTCATCAGCTAGTGTTCGCCGCTTTTCCTGTATAGACTTACACAACAGCGGTACCCGGGTTACCGTCCCGCGTGTCGGCCACGGGCAAATCGGCCATCGGGCGTCGACCCAGCACAACGTTCGGGTCGACCGCGATACGCTGGTCGCCAGACGTATCGTCTTCCGCCTTCCAGTCGAAGATGAGCTTCTTGTCCGTCTGCTTGCGTAATCTAGGCTTGGACCTGTCCACCTTTTGACCCAGGTATCGCGCGCGGATAGTGTTGAGCTCGGAATCAGTCGGCATGGCGACATCGCCCGGTGCAGTCGGTTTTGGCGAATTTGGGGCAGCAGATCCATTCGTCGCGAGCGGTGAAGGCTGGGGTGGGGCATGTCCATTTTGCGCGCGGGGACCGGTAGGAGTGTGACCTCCTCGAGGGCCGGAAGGCGGACCATTTGATTGTGATGGGCCGGAAGGACCCCCAAATCGACCATCTCGACCTCCGTCACGTCCGTTTCCATATGCACCTCTATGCCCACCGTCTCTGCCGCCATGTCCACCGCCGTATCCGTCGTTACGTCCTCCGTGTCCATCATTGCGTCCTCCGTATCCGTCGTTTCTCCCTCGGAAGCCATCATTCCTACCACCGTACCCATCATTCCTGCCGTAGCCACCATCTGGTATCAGCTGCGCCCGATCACATGCTTCAAGTAGCTCACACCTCCCTTCAGCGGGTCCTCCCCCGTACCGACCCCCATCGGACCGGTGCCTCTCCTCCTCGGCCTTTCTCTCAAACTCCATCCGCTCCTTCTTCTCTATATCTCCCTTCTCCTGTTGTACCTTTACATCCGCGTTCCTCTTTTCGAGGGCGAGGGCAGCCCTTTCCGCCTTGGAAAGGAATTTAGGCTGTCAAGTTAGCGATTGTTACTCTGAGCCAGGACGAGAAATATGCGACGCACCTTGCCAGCGGCATCTTTCTCAGCCTTTTGATTTGCGAGGATCTCGTCGACTGATAGAGGTCCAGCCATTTCGGGGGAGGATGTAAGGATGGATTCAATTACCGTCGAGTAGAAGTTGAGCTCGTGGGTAATTGTCCATTCGGGTGGCAAAACCTGGTGGGTGGCGACACACGCTAGGGCTCGTATAGGGTCTTGTTCATAATAGCTGGCCGAAACCGCAACGGCAATGATCTATCTGTAACACGAGCACCAGGCTGCCGGCATAGGTGCATATCCCGGAACAGCTACCCACTCATGCTACCATGGCCCCATCCGCTGGCTCGTCCTTCTCTTCCCTGATCTTCTTCCTGCTAATCCCGGCGTACTTATCCCTCATCCTCTCATACTTGATCCTTTGCTCCTTACTGACACTCGGTCTCGTCTTCTTCGCCGCGATCTCAAAGTGTTCTTTCGTGACCGCATCCACGCCTCCTCTTCCGTCCTCCACACCGATATGGTCCAATATCCCTTCAGCCTCTTCTCCTCCAACGCTGATCCGACTTCGTTCAATGTCGAGATCAGCCCGAAGAGCCGTAGTGGCTGCTTCTCGGACCAAGGCGGCGATATCTGCGCCCGAGTACCCGTCGCATCCTTCGCCGGTGACTAGCGTTTTGATACCGTCCCAATCTCCGTCGTTGATCGGGGTTCGCTTCAGATGCGTCTTTAGAATCTCGAAACGTTCAGATGCGGAGGGCAGGTCGACGTAGAGCGACTTGTCAAGACGACCGGGTCGGATCATGGCTGGGTCAATCATATCTGGTCGATTGGTTGCGCCAATGACGTAGACAGCTTTGCGAGCGTCAAGACCGTCAAGCTCGGTGAGCAGCGTGTTGACAAGACGAGCGGAAGATTCGGACTGGACGTCAGCTTCTCTCTGATAGCAATCTGGTAGCTCACCATAGAATCGTCTCTTCTTGGCACTAAGGCGTCCAACTCGTCGAAGAAGATGACACATGGAGCAGAAGTCCTCGCTCGTGTGAAGATCTGTCTTACGGCTCTCTCGCTCTCTCCGACGTACTGCTCATTAGCTGATGCAAATATACCAGCTATGATAAGCTCACCTTGTTCAGCAGCTCGGGACCCTTCACGCTTATGAAATTTGCCCTACTCTCGTTCGCGACCGCTTTAGCTAGCAGGGTCTTTCCGCAACCCGGCGGACCCCAGAGCAGCACCCCGCTTGGGGCGTCTATGCCGAATTTCATGAATCGCTCAGGGCGGCGGATTGGCTCAACAATGGCGTAGTGTAACTCGTCACGGATAGGTTGAAGGGCGCCAACGTCCGACCAAGACACATCTGGAATGGTGGCGAAGCCTTCTCTTTTAGCTGATGGTTGAACGGTTTTGAGGGCAGACTCAAAGTCCGTCGCACGAAGTGGCAGCGAACCAAGTTGATCTGGCGGCAAGGGCGGGGGAAAGGCCATAATGAAGCGGGATAGCGGAGCATCGCGGATGTCTGAGGCCGGCATATATCCAGCGGGTGTGTCATCGATAGCCATCTGTTCCATTCCATCGACCACCGGTTGCGGTGGCCTGGCGGCCATCATATCCTCGAAGAAGCGTCGTATAGCGATCACTCCAGCTTCCGCCGTCAAAGCGTTGAGATCCGCAGCGACGTAACCTGGAGTCACCTTGGCGAGTGACCGGAAGTCGATGTCATCGGAAACCTTCAGCTCGGAGCAAAGGCGTCGCAGGATCCTGAACATGAGCTGCCATCCGCAAGCGCGCTAAGCAATACTCACTCCTCTCGCGCTTCGAGACTCGGTACACCGATCTCGATCTCCCGGTCAAATCGCCCAGCTCGTCGCAGCGCCGGGTCCAGCGAGTCTGGGCGATTGGTCGCTCCAATCACAATGACAGTCTCCTTGGAAGAAGCGAGGTCTGCCATTCAGCTCAGTCGAATCGCAGCGAGATCAACTCACCATCCATACATGTCAATAGCTGAGCCACAATTCTCCTCTCCATTTCTCGTTGAGCAGTCTCTCGCTTCGGAGTGATCGCATCTACTTCGTCCAAAAACAACAGACAAGGAGCCAGTTTCTGACAGTCAGCAATTGGTTGCACACCTCCTAAGGTACAAGCCGCTTACCTTCGCTTCGTCAAACGTATCTCTCAACGTCTTCTCTGACTCTCCTGACATTCCGCTGACTATGCTTGGAGCGGACACGCTGATAAACGGAAGTTTTAAAGACTTTCGTCAGTACGGACTATTCCGATGACGGGCCTCGACTTACTCCTGCAAGACACCGAACCAGATGCGTCTTTCCACCTCCGGGCACACCGTGCAGCAGCACGCCGCATGGTCGCTGATGTCCCGAGAACGCGAAGATGTCCGGATATAGGAGAGGAAGAACCACAGCCTCCTGCAAGGCCGCTTTCTGCAGTGCGACACCTCCAAGAGATTCCAGGTCGAGGTCGGGCGGAGCGTACTTCGCAGCAACTGAGCCAGACGCCAGCTCGCCCCTCGGTCGTTTCCGCCGGGGTGGAGGAGTGGCCGGTCGATCTTCCGTCGGTGTGTTCGCATCTGGCGTGGAAGGGCCTGAAGGGGTATTGAGACCGATGGCGCGTTTCACTCGACGCTTTTGCGAGGTCACGGACGAAGGGGCTTGCTGCGGAGGGGTAGATGTAGATTGCGCAGGAGCCACATTCCAAGCGGCGGTCAAGGAGCTATTCAAAGATGGAAGTGCCGACATCTTTGCTGCTCTGTGCGTTTTGTCGTTCAATGCTTCGAGTCCGGTGTGGAAGATGCTTGAAATGTAATCTCGAACAAGCGCATCAAGTCAAAATTCAGCCGGCCAGCGGCGATCACCGATATGTGTACGAGATATTCCGGTGGCAAAATCTGTACTGGGCGTGTATGGGGAGACAAGTCGCGGACAAAGTATGGCCCGTGGGCGAACGGGAGGCAGTTAGTGCTGCGGCTGTTCTTCACTGTATGACGAACTTGATGTTGTAGAACGCTGCAGAACTACGAAGGGCTGTTGGGCGATGAGCTCAGGCTTCAAAAAGTCACGTGCTCTGGGCGAGGATCATTCAAGTTTCCGACGCGTCCGATTTGTTTTCGCGGTCCAGTCAACCGCGCGGACGATCGGTCTTCATTTGCCGCTGACTCTTTCCCCTTCTCACTACGTCTTTGTCTCTCACTACACAGAAAACCCTTCACGCATCACCACCAGCAACATGTCCCAAGAGCAGGATCCATTCGTCGGAGAGGGAGGAGAGGATGACACACTCATCATGGCTCCGCTGCTAGTGGAGAAGCTGCAGGTATGTCCATCCGCTCTGAGCTCGACCTCGGTCGCTGCGGCTGTGCCCTTGTAATGAGGGGTCATCCGCTCAGGAAGTGATGAGAATCTGACGATCAGGAAGCAGGCATATCCTCCTCCGACACCAAGAAACTCCGCGAAGCCGGCTACCACACAGTCGAAGCTGTCGCCTTCACGCCGAAGAAGGCGCTCTGCACTGTGAAGGGTATCAGCGAGGCCAAGGCAGAGAAGATCTTAACAGAGGGTGAGTTCTCCTGTCACAATGAGGAATAAAGCTAATGCTAGCCTGCAAGATGGTCCCAATGGGATTCACTACGGCGACAGAGATTCACTCGAGAAGATCGGAATTGGTCCACATCACGACGGGCTCGACTGGACTCGACACGATATTAGGAGGAGGCATTGAGACTGGAGCGATCACAGAGCTATTCGGTGAGTCTGCTTCGCGGCGGTCCTTGAGTGAGGAAGACTGGGCTGCTGCTGATATTAGGTGAATTCCGTACGGGTAAATCTCAAATATGTCACACTCTGGCGGTCACCTGTCAGGTCAGCTACCTCCCGCACCATTCTTTCGCGAGCTGACGGACAGCTCCCAGTATCAATGGGTGGAGGAGAGGGCAAATGCCTTTATATCGATACAGAGGGAACATTCCGTCCTGTCCGAATGCTGGCAGTCGCGGAACGGTACGGGCTGAACGGGGAGGAGGTCCTCGACAACATCGCCTATGCCCGAGCCTACAACGCGGATCACCAGCTTCAGCTACTTGTCCAAGCTAGCGCTATGATGGCTGAGTCGAGGTGGGTCTTTCGGCTCACATCGACATGACGTCGAGCTGACGGCAGATTCTCGCTGCTGATCGTCGACTCGTGCACTTCACTGTATCGAACAGACTTTTCAGGCCGAGGAGAACTATCCGCTCGACAAACACATTTGGCCAAGTTCTTGAGGACATTGATGAGGCTGGCGGATGAGGTGAGTGTTTCTCCTTTACAACTGAATCGGCGAATGTAGCAAAGCTGATGAGCAGTTCGGAGTCGCGGTCGTCGTCACAAATCAGGTCGTTGCGCAGGTAGATGGAGGTCAATTTGCTGGAGCAGATGCGAAGAAGCCAATGTGAGTCATTGCGATCTGCACCCACGAGCGAGCTGACCAAATCAGAGGAGGCAACATCATGGCACACGCTTCTACGACACGACTGTCGTTGCGGAAGGGCAGAGGAACATCGCGAGTGTGCAAGATTGTCGACAGCCCGTGTCTGCCAGAAGCGGAGGCGATCTTTGCCATCAAGTGAGTTGCCGAATCTTCCTCCCCAGCGTCGAAACTTACACCAGCGCAAATGGTATCGGCGAGCCAGAAGAGCTTAAAATTGACGCGTGAAGTCGCTTTGGAACGCTTTCTGCCTCTACTGTTGTGTTTCTAGTGTGTCGTTGTAGCATGCATCCCGATTGGCCATTTGCTCGGCAAACAAACTCATGCATGTACTTTGCGTTGTGCGTCATCTTTCTCTATTGCTTGCTCTTTTCAGCGATGGCATCGTCGACGGCCGATCTCAACTCGGCGATCGTGGCCTTGGGGTCTTTTGATCCGAAGACGGAAGTACCAGCGACGAGGACGTTGGAGCCTGGCGTCAGCGTGACTTCAGAGTGTACAAGCAGCACCACGACGTACCGGCCTGTGCGCATTGACACACGTTTCCAGGTCCAACACCACCGTCTACCTGGATGTTCTTCCCCGGGAACCTCTCCCTCAGATCCTTGACCTTTTCCAAGCATTCCGGCATGAACTTTTGTCCGCCTTGCCCCGGGTGAACAGTCATCACGAGGAGAAGATCGGCGGAGTTACCCAGCGATTCAGTAATGACATCGGAGGAGGTATCCGGGGAAATAGCCAGTCCAGCCTTAAGGTTGCTCTTGTGGATCAAGTCGATAATCTCCTGGTGGTTGTCTGCTGTCAGTACGGGATCTCTGCGAAAGCCGTGGGGATCGCGGGACGCACCGACAGCTTCGTAGTGGAAGGTGTATGATTTCCCGCCTGCTTTAGCGATCTCGGGGATCCACTGCAATCAGCCTTTATCGTCCAATCCGAGACTCCGGAGCGACTCACCTTCGCCGGGTCAGACACCATCATATGGCAGTCCATGTATATGTCCGGGTTGTTCTTGTACACCCATTCGAGAATCGGCGCGCCCATAGTGATATTGGGCACGAAGTGGCTGAGGGTGAGCGGGTTCTTTCGACCGGTCGCATGGTAATCTTACCCGTCCATGATATCTGCACGTCAGTTTCGACCTTGTGTATCGGACGAGAGGCGCAGAGTACTCACCCATGTGAAGCCAGTCGCACCCGTTTTCCATCATTCGCTTGCACTCATCCGCAAGCTTTGACAGGTCGCTCTGCGATCAGTCGACTCATCGAAAGCTACAATATCTACTCACAGCAAGGACAGAAGGGGAGATGATAGCCTTGGACATTGTGAGTGTTAGTCGGTAAGAATAGAGATTAGAGATTCAAGGTGATTGTTGGAAGATGACGTTGATCGGAGCTTTTGTCCGGTTCCGCCGAGATTTCCACCTTGCTCTATATGTTGGCTTGATCTACTTGTCCGCTCGTACCGGTACCCTGCTTACAAGCTACCTGAGTAGAATCGACGACCTGCAGTTCTACATTGATTCGAAAACAAAGGTATGCTGGAATGTGATGCATGAAATAGGCAACCATACTTGCAAGCCGCCGTCTCGTGCGGCATCATCGACACTTCCGCCTGGCCAACGTCCTCACAATCCCTTAGCGAGCGAGGCTGGCCAGCGAGAACCGTCCTCTTTGAGCTAGATACCCGTCCCCGTGTTCGTTCTACGTGTTCACGAGAGGTCGTATGAACACAAAGTAGAGTGTGCAAGGACGATATCAGACCGTCCGCCGGGAGTGTTTCTAGCCATATTCCCGGACCTCTAAGTCAGCAACTGAGTGGGGCCTGCCTGGAAGTATGACAGTGAAGTCAAACCTGCCGTTGGTGTTATACTTGACGTGCCACAGCGACAACGTCCACCGATGCTCCAGATTGCCTGTAGCATGCATTCTAAGTCGTTCGGCATACTCGTCAACCAAAGTAGCTGACGGAATACGATGTGGAAAGCCTTGGCTTGTGGTGGAATGGATTTTGGACGTTGATCAGTCGTTTCGGTGTAGGCGACACGGTATCTTCGAGCCTTGCCGAGAGCCCACGAGGTTGAGACCTCCAGTGCCGGGGGAGGCGTGGCACTATGACGTGTCAACGTATTCGGGACTCCCCTCAGAGATCATCACTAGCATCTGTGCATCGTTCAGTAGCTAATATGAGCGGTGTCTGACAGTCCATGAGCCGGCGAGTAGTGCATTGCCACTCACCTTACTGTTCGACCCATTGACGTCAGGCCATCTTCTGACTGGTCTTGACCCAGCCTCTCCACGTCGATCCAAGGTAGAAGCGTCTCCGCATCGCTCTGCGTTGCCGTCAATATGGTTAATCCCAGCAGCTCCAGCTCTAGCCATGTTCGGCATCAGGCACAGTCGTATCACTCTCGACGAGGTGAGCTTATATGAATCAGCATCCATTCGCAATCGCAAGAGCCTCAGACATAAAATAGTCCCTTGTGAATAGACATCCAAGCTATTCGAAGATCAGGACACGGGTCTCAACGTGTCGTGCTCTGGGACGTAAAGGAGCTGCGGCGGAGGAGCGGCGAAATGTGCCGGTGTGGTTCGAGGGCAGTCATATTACTCTCTCTCGGTCGTGCTGGTGCTACCGAGAAGAGAACAATGGGCTCAAAGCCTTGAGTAGACGTCCGGCTCCTCCGCTGGACTCAACAGCGAAGGTTCTCCAGGATTCATCGCCACAATGTCGTTCAGAAGCGTGGCGCCAGTGGCGAAGAGCGACAAGCCAAGTCTGCCAAGGCTTGTATACTGTTCACATACCAGACCACGGCCTTCGAGGATCGACGAACGTAGCTCGTTCGCTGTGTCTGCGATAGGGAATGGATTTGCCCATGCATGAAGGACTGATGCCACAAATGTTGCATGCTGGCGACTTCTGATACAGATCTGGTGGCTAGACGCCCCAAGTGGAGGGCGCCACGCTGACGCCCGAATTAACCGCACTAGTTTGCCCTGCGCGAAGCGTAACGTACGTCTTGGCCAGCCAATATTCAACATTCACACCTCGACCCCGCCTGCTCGAACCCCCTTCTCAGTCCTATACCGTTCTGGTTGGATCTGCCACTCTTCCACTCCACTTGATCGCTCGTGTCGGATCTGCCCCGCTTGACCGCGGATCAACGACCACACCTCTCAACGCCCTTCGTTCCTTTCATCAGGTGTACCGCTCGTTCCAGCGTTCACAGCTTCGCACGACCTGGACACATCTCTGAGGTCCTTCCAGGGGAGTGCGATCTATCGCTATCGCATTCACAGTCTCAAAGGAGTGCAGCATCAGCAAACATCAGCATTCCAGTGGACGAAAACTGCGCCGCGACATCCGACGGTTGTCCATATACCCTCTACCACTACTTCTACAAACTCGCCCCTAAGTCATCATGCGTCCTAAGGTACTCGAGATATCGTAAGTTACGAGCTCATGTACAACCGGAGAAAGCTCACGTAAAGCTGGCACGAAACCCAGGCGGTATACTCGTGCGACTTCCAACCACTTCCCGCGACACAGCTTAAGCGGCTGTTAGCGCTTGCCAACGACGAGGATGAGGTGAAGGACAAAGGGCCATTGATTGCTGGTGGAAGACAGTATCGCCTTGCGACAGCTGGAGGCGATTCCAAAGTTCGGGTAAGCAGTCTCTACTATACTCCTCTGCTCTTGCAATATTCCCATGCGTTTACTCCATCTGGCCACATCTGAGGACATCATTTTAGCGACGTGATCATGATTCTAATGATAGCTGTGGATGGTCCACCCCAACATTCCACCACCCTCCGCGTCAGCACACTCAGCAGCCACAGGACAAGAGATCAACCCTCACCCACCACGCGCAGAATACCTCGCAACGCTCTCGAAACACACTGCCGCGGTCAACGTCGTGCGCTTCAGCCCAAATGGCCAGACTCTCGCTTCGGCTGGTGATGGTGAGTCTTCTGCGTCGCTTTGAGTGCATAGCATTGACATCAGATGGAAACGTGATCCTGTGGGTTCCGTCTGACCGCCCGCAGACTTCTTTCGGCGAGACGACGGGAGACGATCTGCCGGACAAAGAGCATTGGAGACTGCAGAAGATGCTTCAGTAAGCATAGTGGACTTGTCATTTTAATGTACTGACAGGGCAGGGTGACTACGAAACACGTTTATGATCTCGCTTGGTCACCAGATGGGGAGTTCTTCATTGCTGGCTCGACCGACAACACCGCTACAATCTGGAAGGCATCGACTGGTGAGTCGTGATATCTGTCTCTAGAGCATTACTGACTGATCAGGGGAGTGCGTCTTCGCTTTGCGTGAACACGCTCACAATGTGCAAGGAGTGACGTGGGACCCGCTGAACGAGTACATCGCGACTCAATCATCAGACAGGTAAGTATTGTTTTCCGTCGAGATGATCCAGCTTACCGGTAGATCCGTTCACGTCAACACCTTCGCGTTCCGTAACGGCGTGCCAGATGTCCACCCAGTCTCGCGAGCGAATCGAATGGAAATCCGACACTCGCGCACACCATCATTCCCATCCGGGGTTCGGCCAAACATGATGCGACGCTCTTCGACGACATCAGAGACCGGTTCAGTCATCACCACTGCATCTGAACACACGGAGAACCTCAGAAACCTCGAAGCTGCCCCGATGACTCCATCAGCTTCAATGCCGTCCACACCTCAGCCCGCACCCGCTGCAATGAACCCTCCCCCTACTTCGACCAAACCCGGATCTAGGCGATCATCCTTCTCCGGCTCGCAAGCAGGAGCGTCACCTTCACTGTCTGCTACGACGTTCCGAGGACGTGCTGGCCGCTCCCCGTCGCCCATGCCGCCTCTGCCGGCTATCCGTGCACCCCCGACATCGGCTCACGCTATCCAACAACGGCTGTACGGCGAAGAAGGGGTTACCCGATTCTTCAGGCGACTCTCGTTCTCGCCCGATGGCTCGCTGCTGCTCACACCGGCTGGGCAGATTGAAGATCAGCTTTTCAAGGGCTCTCCTATGCTCTCTACTCGATCACTTTCGCACGACGGCAGCGAGCCCGCCGCTGTGACACGAGCAAAAGCAGTCGAAGGCGGGAAACCCACTGTTTACCTCTACTCTCGAGCAAACCTCGCGCGTGCACCAGTAGCTCATCTTCCGGGCCACAAGACAGCGGCTGTCGCCATTCGTTTCTCTCCCGTGTTTTACGACTTGCGCACAGGTCCCATCGTGGCAACTGAGCCGAAACAAATCATTCTCGACCGTGCCGAGGCGGGTCCGATACAGGTTAGCTTGTCGATGCCTCCTCCACCTTTGCCCGCGAAGGACGAGAAGGAGGATCCGAAGGACAAGGAGAAGCCATTAGCCAGCGTTTTCGCTTTGCCCTACAGGCTGCTATACGCGGTCGCATGTCAAGACTCGGTTCTGTTGTACGACACGCAACAGACAGGACCTATTGCTATCTTCAGAGGACTTCATTACGCGGGCTTCACAGACATTGCTTGGTAAGTATTACTTGATCCACCTGCCGGTAGCTGACAATCAGGTCGCCCGATGGACAAGCGCTTATCTTGTCAAGCTCAGATGGATATTGCTCCATCGTCGTCTTTGACTTGTCTGAACTCGGAACTGTCCACCCAACTCAACAGCATCACCGCCAACTGGCCGCTATCGCTCAATCTCACTCGCATCCTTCGGCCGTATCGACGCCTCTGCATTCGCCAGCCGTGTCGACTATGCGCCATTCCCCGGCGCCGGCTCGATCAGACAGGGAGGGCTCGACGTCGAGCAGTATCGCGCCCCACCAGTCCACGGCGATACCGCCCCTGTTCATGCCGCATCCTGCGCATCCCGTGCCGCCAAGCTCTACAGCGAGCAGCGTCGACGCGATTCCCCCCACGCCAGGCAGCGAGAGCGAAAAAGATTTCTTGTTCGGGGGCCAGAGCCAGAGTGGCTTCATGGGAAGGCGCGAGTCGGAGAGCTCGACTACTGCGGGTCTGGGACTCGGTTTGGAAGAAGCAAAGAAGGAAGACGGGAAACGCGAAGCGGACACAAGCGGCGAAGCGCCGAAGAAGAAGAGGAGGGTGGTGCTTACTCACCTGGGCGACGAGTGAGCAGTCACAAGCGAGAGCAAATACCGCTGCTTGCATCATCGTGCATATCAAAGCGGCTCCTCCAAGGACATGACCGCCGTCGAACTGTCAAAAACCTTGATGGACCGAGGAGTGCTTCTGACGCACAATCCAATCCGGAGAATGAACCGATACCATATCATCGATACGCGACTTGACCGAGCTTTCGTCTTTCTTTTGTACCATGGGTTTGGCCAGAGCCGCCGCATGCACCACTTTGACTCGTAGTCTGACTCGCGGTGTGACATGGTGTGCATCGTGGGCAAGGGTGATGTTCAAAAAATACAATGGGTCGTATGGGGTACAACGAGTGATAAGGTTTCGTACACATAGAATCGGTCTGCACAATGGGCGTAAAGTCGTCTAAGGGAGCGCAAGGGTCATGGGTCGAACACAAGGTCGTCGAGGCTGGTCTCCGTCTCAGCGCAGCTCTGTGGCCTTCGGCTCCGAATTAGGACTTGATATAAGCTAGGCTCGCGGATTCGGGTAGACTTACCGGGCTCGATGGGAATTGGCTCGAAGGAGAAGTCGGAATCAGGTGGGGACATTTCGAAGAGATCGTCGTCGGCGCAATTTCGACGGATTGGTGGCGGTTCATAAGGTCGTTCTGCTGTTAGTACCGCGCAGTTCAGTGTCGATGCTCTTGAGACACGCGCCAGACACATCTCAGTAGAGCGAGTTCAAGGCGTAGCCACGGTGCACACGCTTATTGTGATGACGAGGAAACGTACCAATTGCAGTCGGAGGCATGTACTCGATTTCGTCGTGCAGATGATTCACCTCATCCATGTCCGCCACGACTGTACTTCGGGCTGGTGTGTATATGTTCAGCTTCTTTGTCGGCCGCGTTTTAGCCGGAGTCTTCGAAGGAGCGGTCTTCCCTCGAATTTTGGATGTCACCTCGACGAGTGGGCGAGTCGGCCCAAGGGGCTTCGCAGCGAGCGGCTGCCTGGACGAAGCCATCCCGTTCGTCAAAGACGACAGAGCCTGCCGACGGGCGCCTCCAAGCTTGGAGTCATCTTTGATACCTTGTATAAGCTGAGTCGTTCGGAGTCGCTTCCGCCAGCTCACCTTTGCTCTCAGACGTCTCTGGTTTCGACGCGGTTTGAGCCGGTTTATCGCGTACTGTTGGCCGCCCTTGCGCGTCCTTAGCGTTCTGATCCGTGTTGACTTTCTTCAACGTCGACACGGTTGGCCGACGGTAAGCCACATCATTCTCGTTTCGGCGTCTGACGGACATTGCTTGCCGCCGTGTCTGCTGCTGAATATTGGAAGACAATGCAATGGACGTCGCGCAATGAGCGAGAAGACTGCCGGGAATGGCTGGCCCGGAAAGTCAGTCACGCCACCCAACAAAGTAATCATTTATCTCATTTAATCCCACGGCGGCGGACCCCGACCCTCCCATCTCGCCTCTCACCTGTTACTCGAGCATACCCAGACTTATCTTGTCGTTCCGTCTCAATCACATT
>Ga0308160_10001360_pt1 | contig 34910 bp, 27 predicted proteins | sample PhyFR1_FD_201036 | JGI IMG/M metagenome (GOLD analysis project Ga0308160, IMG submission 201036) | Phyllosphere microbial communities from UC Gill Tract Community Farm, Albany, California, United States - DLSLF.R1 | ecosystem: Host-associated > Plants > Phyllosphere > Unclassified | place: USA... | reverse complement strand
TCATGCGCGACTTCGGCCTGGTGAAGTTCGACGAGCCGTTCGTCAACCTGCTCACGCAAGGCATGGTGCTGAACGAGACCTACTACCGCGACGACGCGGCCGGCAAGAAGACCTGGTACAACCCGGCCGACGTGGAACTGACCTTTGACGACAAGGGCCGTCCGCACAGCGCCGTGCTGAAGGCCGACGGCCAGCCGGTGGAAATCGGCGGCACCGAAAAGATGTCGAAGTCGAAGAACAACGGCATCGACCCGCAAGCGCAGATCGAGCAGTACGGCGCCGACACCGCGCGCCTGTTCACCATGTTCGCCTCGCCGCCGGAACAGACCCTGGAATGGTCGGACAGCGGCGTCGAAGGCGCCAGCCGCTTCCTGCGCCGCGTGTGGGCGTTTGCGTATGTCCAGTCGGGCCGCGTCAAAGCCGCCCTGGCCAACACGGACGGCGCCGCGACCCTGGACGAAGCCCATAAAACCCTGCGCCGCGAAGTGCACAAGATCCTGCAGCAGGCCGACTACGACCTGAAGCGCATCCAGTACAACACCGTGGTCTCGGCCTGCATGAAGATGCTCAATACCCTGGAGCAGGCCAAGCTGGCCGAAGGTCCGGCCGGTGACAGCGTGATCGCCGAAGGCCTGTCGGTCTTCCTGCGCATCCTGAACCCGGTGGCGCCGCACATCACCCACGCGCTGTGGCAGGAGCTCGGCTATGCCAAGGCCCACGGCGACATCCTCGACGTGCAGTGGCCGCAGGTCGACCCGGCCGCGCTGGAACAGGCCGAGATCGAGATGATGATCCAGGTGAACGGCAAGCTGCGCGGCTCGGTCAAGGTGCCGAAAGCAGCCGACAAGGCGGCGGTCGAAGCCGCGGCACTGGCCTCGGAAGCGGTCCAGAAGTTCATCGAAGGCACGCCGAAGAAGGTCATCGTCGTGCCCGGCAAACTCGTCAACATCGTGGTGTAACCCATGCGCGCATCCTTTCCTTCCCTGATGCGCGCCGTGTGCGCGCTGTTGCTGGTGTCCAGCCTGGCCGCCTGCGGCTTCCAGTTGCGCGGCTCGAACGGCTCGTACAACATGCCGTTCCAGACCATCCACCTGGGCTTCGGCGATGCTTCGCCGCTCGGTAACGAGCTGAAACGCAACCTGCGTGCGATCGACAACGTCACCATCGTGCCCAAGGCCGAGGGTGCGCAGGCGCGCTTCGAGGTTGTCTCCGAGGCGCGCAACAAGGCGGTCCTGTCGCTGAACAACCTGGGCCGGGTGCGCGAGTACCTGCTCAGCTACACCCTGGTGTTCCAGGTGCGCGACACGGCGGGCAACCTGATCCTGGGGCCGACCGAGATCACCCTGCGCCGCAACCTCACGTTCAGCGAGGAAGCCGTGCTGGCCAAGGAAGGCGAGGAAGCGCTGCTGTACCGCGACATGCAGTCCGACCTGGTGCAGCAGATCATCCGCCGCCTGGCGGCGATCAAGACCTGATCAGCGGAGCAGGACCGGATGCAACTGCGGCTTGAGGCGCTCGAAGGCCATCTGTCGAAAGGCCTGGCGCCGCTGTACGTGATCACCAGCGACGAGCACCTGCTCGCGCTGGAGGCCGCCGACAAGATCCGCCGCGCCGCGCGCGCGGCCGGCCATACCGAGCGCGACGTGCTGACGGTGGAGCGCACCTTCAAATGGGGCGAGCTGCTGGCGGCGAACCAGGCCTTGTCGCTGTTCGGCGACAAGAAGCTGATCGAGTTGCGCATCCCGGGCGGCAAGCCGGGCAAGGACGGCAGCGCTGCGCTGCAGGCCTATGCCAAGGATCTCAGCCCCGACAACCTGACCCTGATCACCCTGCCCAAGCTGGACTGGCAGACGGCCAAGGCCGCGTGGGTGACGACGCTGCAACAGGCCGCGGTGTACATCGACATTCCGAACATCGAGCGGGCGGCACTGCCGGGCTGGATCGGCATGCGTTTGAGTGCGCAAGGGCAGAGCGCGGACCGCCAGAGCCTGGACTTCATCGCGGATCGCGTCGAGGGTAATTTGCTGGCGGCGCACCAGGAAATCCAGAAGCTCGGATTGTTGCACGAGCCGGGCAAGCTGAGTTTCGAGCAGGTGCACGACGCGGTGCTGAACGTGGCGCGCTATGACGTGTTCAAGCTGTCGGAGGCCATGTTGAGCGGAGATGCGGCGCGCCTGGCGCGCATGCTCGACGGGCTGAAGGGAGAAGGCGAAGCGCTGCCGCTGGTGCTGTGGGCGGTGTCCGAGGAAATCCGCACGCTGCTAAAATTGAAGTCCGGGATGGCGCAGGGGCGGCCGCTCGGGGCGCTGCTGAAGGAATACCGGATATGGGGGCCGCGCGAGCGGATGATGGAGCCGGCGCTGCGGCGCGTGTCGCTGGCGACCCTGGAAGCGGCGCTGCAGGATGCGGCGCAGGTGGACAAGATGGTCAAGGGATTGCGGGCCAAGGCGTTTGCGGGGGATGCGTGGGATGCGATGCTGCAGTTGGCGTTGAGGGTGGCCAGGTAACGTCAAGTTCGCAGGGTGGGCGCTCCTGTGCCCACGCGTGACGCATGCACTGTGTTGGCGTTAATTGGCGCCGCGTCTGCTCATCGTTCACGCGTGGGCACGGGGCGCCCACCCTACCGATTCTGCCCCATCACCATTTCATCTGCTGTTTGAACGCACACTGGAAACCAAACGATGGACATCACCGACTACATGCACACGCTGGGCCGCAATGCCAGGGCCGCGGCGCGGGCGATGGCGCGCGCCGATGGGGCGACGCGCAACCGCGCGCTGCTCCTGATCGCCGAGGCCATCGAACGCGAGGCCGCGGCGCTGTCCGCCGCGAATGGGCTCGACCTCGACGCCGCCCGCGCGAACGGCCTGGCCCCGGCGCTGCTCGACCGCCTGGCGCTTTCGCCCGCGGCGATTGCCACCATGGTCGACGGCCTGCGCCAGATTGCCGCGCTGCCCGATCCCATCGGCGAGATCTCGAACATGAAGTCGCGCCCGAGCGGCATCCAGGTGGGCCAGATGCGCGTGCCGCTGGGCGTGATCGGCATCATCTATGAGGCACGCCCGAACGTGACGGTGGATGCGGCGGGCCTGTGCATCAAGAGCGGCAACGCGGCGATCCTGCGCGGCGGTTCGGAAGCCATCCACTGCAACCGCGCGCTGGCGAAACTGGTGACCGAGGGCCTGGATAAAGCCGGCCTGCCGCTGGACGCCGTGCAGGTGGTGGACACCATCGACCGCGCCGCCGTCGGCGCCTTGATTACCATGCCGCAGTACGTGGACGTGATCGTGCCGCGCGGCGGCAAGGGCCTGATCGCGCGCCTGATCGAGGAAGCCACGGTGCCGATGATCAAGCACCTGGACGGCATCTGCCACGTCTACATCGACGACAAGGCCGACATCGCCAAGGCGCTGCCGGTGGCCTTCAATGCCAAGTGCCACCGCTACGGCACCTGCAACACGATGGAAACCCTGCTGGTGGCGCGCGCGATTGCGCCGGCCGTGCTGCCGCAGCTGGCTGCGCTCTACCAGGCGAAGGAGGTCGAGCTGCGCGCCGATGAAGAGGCATGCGCCATCCTGGCCGGCTATCCGTATCTCGCCGAGGCGGTGGAAGAAGACTGGAGTACCGAATACCTGGCGCCGATCCTGGCCGTGAAGGTGGTGGCCGGCATCGAGGAGGCGATGGACCACATCGACCGCTATTCGTCGAAGCACACCGAAGCCATCGTCACCGAGGACTACAGCGCCGCGCTGCGTTTCCTGCGCGAGGTCGATTCGGCCTCGGTGATGGTGAACGCCTCGACCCGCTTCGCCGACGGCTTCGAGTACGGCCTGGGCGCCGAGATCGGCATCTCGAACGACAAGCTGCACGCGCGCGGCCCGGTCGGACTCGAAGGGCTGACCTCGCTGAAATACGTCGTGTTCGGCCACGGCGAAGTACGCAGCTGAACGGAACAACAACTCAAAGGACCCGCATGTATCTCTGGATCAAAGCCTTCCACATCGTCTTCATCGCTTCCTGGTTCGCCGGCCTGTTCTACCTGCCGCGCATCTACGTGAACCTGGCCCAGGAAACCAACAACGTCGCCACCGCGCGCCTGTTGCTGATGGCGCGCCGCCTGTTCCGCTTCACCACGATGCTGGCCGTCCCGGCGCTGCTGCTGGGCCTGTGGCTGTTGTGGCTGTGGATGGAGGCCGGCATCAAGGGCGGCGGTTGGCTGCACGCGAAACTGGCGCTGGTGGTCCTGGCGATCGGCTACCATCATGCGTGTGGTTCGATCCTGAAGAAATTCGAGGCCGGCGTGAACAAGCGCAGCCATACGTGGTTCCGCTGGTTTAATGAAGTGCCGGTGATCCTGCTGCTGCTGATCGTGATCCTGGTGGTCGTGAAGCCGTTTTAATTTTTACGGACGGTCATCCGCGTAGCAGGTTCGCGCGTTGATGGGCGTTCGCGGCTGCGCGATGTTGCCGTTGTAGGGTGGGCACCTGTGCCCACGCGGTCTCATCGCCGGATCGGTTGCGGCGTTACCGCTGATCGCGACGTACATAACAAATTATCGAAACACCATCGTGGCTGCAAGCGACCGGCGCTTCCAGCCACATTATTTTTTCAACACCAACGGACAAAGGGTACCCCATGACCTCCTATTTTTGCCCCTGCCCACGCGGCATGGAAGCGGCGCTTGCCGAAGAACTTCTTGAGATCGCCCAACAGCACAGCACCACGCTGAAAGTCCATAACCAGGTCCCCGGCGGCGTGCACTGCTCCGGCACCCTGGTCGACTCCTACCGCGTCAACCTGCACTCGCGCATTGCGTCGCGTGTGCTCATGCGCATGGGCCAGCGCAGCTACAACAACGAAAACGACATCTACGACCTGGTGCTCGAGCAGCCCTGGGAAGACTGGTTCAGTGTCGACCACACGATCCGCGTCGATGTCACCGCCGTCAAGTCCCCGCTGAAAAGCCTGGAATTCACGACCCTGAAGATCAAGGACGCGATCTGCGACCGCTTCCGCGACCAGTTCAACAAGCGTCCGTCGGTCGACACGCGCGAGCCCGACATGCGCATCGTCGGCTTCCTCGACGCGCGCAATTTCATTATCTACCTCGATACTTCGGGCGAGGCGCTGTTCAAGCGCGGCTGGCGCGAAGAGACCGGCGACGCGCCGCTGCGCGAAAACCTGGCGGCCGGCATGCTGCGCGTGTCGGGCTGGAAGCCGGGCACGCCGCTGTTCGACCCGATGTGCGGTTCGGGCACCATCCTGGTCGAAGCTGCCCAGATGGTGCAGGGCATCCCGCCCGGCGCGCGCCGCCGCTTCGCCTTTGAAAAATTCGCCGACTTCGACCGCAACGCCTGGCAGGACATGAAGGCTGCGATCAAGGCCAATCCACTGCCGAGCGAACCGACCATCTTCGGCTCCGACATCTCGGGCGACATGGTGGCCATGACCCGCCATAACCTGAAGATCGCCGGCGTGCTGTTCGACGTGCCGCTGAAACAGATCGAAGCCCAGCACGTGTCGCCGCCGGTCGAGGGCCCCGGCATCCTGCTGACCAACCCGCCGTACGGCGAGCGGATCGGCGTGCGCGGCGATTCCACCGTGCCGCAGGACGAGATGGCCGTCTCCTTTTATTCCGCGCTCGGCACCACGCTCAAGCAGCGCTTCGCCGGCTGGACCGTGTTCCTGTTCACCGCCGATTTGTCGCTGCCCAAGCTGCTGCGCCTGAAGGAAGCGCGCAAGACCCCGTTCTTCAACGGCGCCCTCGAATGCCGCCTGTTCCGCTTCGATATGGTGGCCGGCTACAACCGCCGTGAAGAAGCCAAGCCTAAACAGGACCAAGCCTAAGCAATCATGCTGCCACCCACCGAACCCGACGAACTGCCCAAGGACCCGGTAATCCCGGTTCCGCTGCCGGAACCGCACAAGATCACGATGCTGACCGCCGGCGGCCTGGCCACGTTGCTGGCCGGGTTGTCGATGCTGGGCCCGTTCTCGATCGATGCCTATCTGCCGGCCTTCCCTCAGATCCAGGCCAACCTGCATGCTTCCGCGCTGGAGGTGCAGCAGACCCTGACCGCCTACATGCTGGCCTTTGCCGGCATGGTGCTGTGGCATGGCGCACTGTCGGACGCCTTTGGACGGCGCAACGTGATCCTGGTGTCGCTGGTGGTGTTCGCCATCGGTACCTTCGGCTGCGCGGCGGCGTCCTCGGTGCATTACCTGTGGGTGTTCCGCATCATGCAGGGCATCTCGGCGGGGGCGGGCGTGGTGGTCGGGCGCGCCATCATCCGCGACCTGTATTCGGATACGGCGGCGGCGCGCTTGCTGTCGATGGTGACGATGATCTTCTCGATCGCGCCGGCGGTGGCGCCGGTGCTGGGCGGCTGGATCGTGATCCTGCTCGGCTGGCGTGCGATCTTCCTGGCGCTGTGCGTGTTCACGGTCTTCCTGGGCTGGATGTGCTGGCAGCACCTGCCGGAAACCGTGCCCAAGGAAAAACGCCAGCCTTTCAATCCGCGCTTCCTGGCGGGCAGCTACAGCGCCATCTTCGGCTCCTTCCTGTTCCTCATGAAGGCCGGGATCACGGCGCTGAACTTCGCCGGCCTGTTCCTGTACATCACGGCCTCGCCGGTGATGCTGCCAGAGCAGCTGCACCTGGGGCCGTCGGGCTTTGCCTGGCTGTTCGTGCCCACCGTGAGCGGCATCTTCCTCGGGTCGATGGCGGCCAACCGCATGGCCGGCAAGAAGAGCTTCTCGTATCAGATCTGGGCCGGCTTCGCCTTCATGCTGGCGGCGGTGGCGTTCAACGTAGGCTACCACCTGTTCCTGCCGCCGGCACTGCCCTGGACCGTGCTGCCGATGTTCTTCTTTACTTTCGGTAGCTCGATCATCGCGCCCGGCGCGACCCTGCTGGCGCTGGACCTGTTCCCGCACATCCGCGGCACCGTGGCGTCCTGCCAGTCCTTCGTGTCGACCCTGCTGGGCGCGATCGTCGCCGGGCTGATCGCGCCGGCGCTGTCGCATTCGGTGCTGGCGCTGGCGCTCGGCCAGGCCGGCTTTGCCCTGGCGGCGCTGGCGTGCTGGATGGTCTCGCGCCAGTACCGGCGCATCAAGGCTCGGAATGCCGGGTAAGGGCGTCTGCGGGCGGCCTTGTTCAATAAGGCTGCCCAGTCAGTATTTCCATATGCACAATAAAATTGTCTTGAATATACAAATCCTCACGTAAAAGCTCACACTTTTAACAGAAAGTATTGTTCCTGATCAGAAATGTATATATGCTAAGGCGCTTATTTCGTGCGAAGTGGCAATAAAAATAACATCTGGTTTCAACAATACCTCAGTGTCATGTCGTGGTAGCTCAGGATGGAGCGCCACCTTCAAACCTTAGTGGCGTCCTCGAGCGAGACCATGCACCAACCAGACCAGGATATTCGTAATCGCCTGCTTGTTGCCAGGCTGCCGGCGATGCCGCAAATTCTCGTCAAGCTGCTCGGGCACTTGCAGGCCGACGACCTCGGCATGCAGGAACTGGCCGCCCTGATCGCCAAGGATGCCGGCATCACCGGCAAGCTGCTGGCGGTGGCCAACAGCTCGGCCTACCACCGCGGCAACCGCGCGGCCAACCTGGAGCAGGCGCTGGTTGCACTCGGCACCGACATGATCAAGACCCTGGTCATCAGCGATTCCGTCTTTCAGACCTTTAACAACTTCCCCCATTCCGGCAGCACCGACCTGCGCGCCTTCTGGAAGAATTCGCTGTCCGCGGCCGTGATCGCGCGCGACGTGGCGCGCCGCATGGACTATCCGCACCTGGAAGAAGCCTACCTGGCCGGGCTGCTGCACAACGTCGGGCGCCTGGCGCTGCTTGCCACCGCCCCAAAGGAATACGGCTTCAACTTCACCGCGCGCGACGACGAAGACCTGTGCGCGGTCGAGCAGCGCACCCTGCAGATCACCCACGCCGAAGCCGGCGCCTGGCTGGTCGAGCGCTGGGAGCTCGATTCCTTCCTGGCTGACGCCGTGCTGTACCACCACGAGTCGAGCGAACGCCTGGAGTCGGCCCATCCCCTGATCCGCATCGTGCGCCTTGCGCACCTGATGGCCGGCCACCCCGACGACGCCGCGGCCCTGGCCGAAGGCGCGCTGCTGTGCGGGCTGGCGCAGGACGAGATCGGCGAGATGCTGGCCGCCAGCACGCGCCAGGTCGACAAGGCCGCCGTCCACCTCGGCATCGACCTGGCCGGCGCCGACGACATTCCCGCTCCGCCGGCCTACGCCGCCCCGCTGGTCGACCCGGTCCAGCAGCGCCTGTCGGAAGAGGTGCGCAACCTGGTGCTGGTGTCCGAGGTCGGCCAGGCCTTTGCGCGCCAGGAAGGGGAGAGCGCACTGCTCGAATCGATGACGCGCACCGCGCGCATCCTGTTCGACTTCGACAACACCGTGATCCTGCTCGAGAACCCGACCGGCCAGCTGCTGGTTGGCGCCCCGGGCATCGCCACCGCGCGCATCGCCGAATTCGCGATCCCGCTGGCCAAGGGCGGCCCGATCGCCGCGGCCGCGCTGGCGCGCCGCCCGGCCTACCTGCAGCGCGGTGGCGACGCCCTCGGCCTGCCCGAGGAACAGCTGCTGCGCATGCTCGGCACCGAGGGCCTGGTCTGCCTGCCGCTGGTGTCCGGCGCGCGCTGCCTGGGCGTGCTGGTGGGCGGCGTCGCGGCCTGGCAGCTGGCGGCCTGCCAGAAGCGCGAGCGCTTCCTGCAATCCTTCGGCACCCAGGCCGCCACCGCCCTGGAAAGCGCGCTGCAGGAACGCCAGAATGCGCGGCGCCAGGTGGCCAGCGTGGCCGAGGAATACCGCGAAGCCTCGCGCCGCGTGCTGCACGAAGTGAACAACCCGCTGTCGATCATCAAGAACTACCTGAGTGTCCTCGACAGCAAGCTCGAACGCCACGAGCCGGTGGCGGGCGAGATGTCGGTGCTGAACGAGGAGATCGACCGCGTCGGCCAGCTGATCGGTACGCTCGCCGACATCAAGCCGCTCGAGACCGGCCCGCGTGCCACCGACGCGGTGAAGGTAGCCGAAGACGTGGTGCGCCTGTTCCGCGCCGGCCAGTTCGTGCCGGGCAGCGTGCAGATATCCACTGCGCTGCACGACGATGCGCGCCTGGTCGAAGGCGACGCCGACACTCTCAAGCAAATCCTGGTGAACCTGGTCAAGAATGCGGTCGAAGCCCTGGCCGGCAGCGGCGGCGGACGCATCGAGATCGCGAACCGCGGCCACGTGCACCGCGAGCGCCGCCTGTACCTGGAGCTGAGCGTGTCCGACACCGGCCCGGGCCTGGCGCCCGAGGTGATGGCGAACCTGTTCGCGCCCGTGAAAAGCACGAAGGACGGCGCCCACCGCGGCATCGGCCTGTCGATCGTGCATGGCCTGGTGAAGAAGCTGAACGGCCACATCGCCTGCCGCAGCGGCCGCACCGGCACCGCATTCGAAATCCTGCTGCCGGCGTGGTCCGGCGCCAGCGCAGCCCCGGCCCTGCCCGTGCGCGCGCTGGGTTCTGTATAAGGTAAGACCAACGTGTACTCAGCCAGCGCAAGTTCAGCCATGTTCCAGGTTGTGGAGGGCCAGGTTGGCTCAGGTGCCAACGTTGAAACGGACGCAGAAGTCCACCCCGAACCGCGCCTGCTGCTGGTGGACGACGAGCCGCGCCTGCTCGCTTCGCTCTACGAACTGCTGCGCGACCGCGGCTACCACCTGACCACCGCCAGCTCCGGCAGCGAAGCGATTGCCCATTTGTCGTCGTTGCGCTTCGACCTGGTGCTGCTCGATTTGCGCCTGCCCGACATCGGCGGCCACGAGATCATGGACTTCATCAACGCGCGCGGCATCGATGCCGACGTGATCGTGATGAGCGGCGAAGTCGGCATCGACGCGGCCATCGGCGCCCTCAAGCGCGGCGCCTACGACTACCTGCGCAAGCCCTACGCCCGGGAAGAGCTGCTGAAGACGGTCGGGAATGCGCTGGAGCAGCGGCGCCTGGCGACCATGAATGCCCACATCGCCAACCAGCTGGAAAACTCGGAGAAGATGTACCGCTACCTGGTCGACAGCTCGCCGGACATCATCTACACGCTGAACCACGAAGGCCGCTTTACTTTCGTGAACGACCGCGCGTACCAGTTATTGGGATTCTCGCGCGATGAACTGATCGGCAAGCATTACTCGATCCTGGTGCACGACGAAGACCTGGAACGTGCGCGCTACGTATTCAACGAGCGCCGCGTCGACGAGCGCGCCTCGCGCAACGTCGAGCTGCGCCTGAAGTGCCGCGGCGCGCGGAGCAATGCCGGCGACCGCACCTTCAACAATACCCTGATGACGATCTCGCTGAACTCGATCGGCATGCATGTGCCCGACCAGGACGTGAAGAAGCTCGAGTTCTTCGGCACCTATGGCGTGGCGCGCGACATCACCGACCGCAAGCGCGCGGAAGAGGTGATCTCCTACCAGGCCTACCACGACATCCTGACCGACCTGCCGAACCGCATCCTGTTCAAGGACCGCCTGGGCCTGGCCGTGATCCAGGCCAAGCGCAAGCAGACCGAGCTCGCCGTGATGTTCATCGACCTGGACCGCTTCAAGCTGGTCAACGACACGCTCGGCCACGTGAAGGGTGACGAACTGCTGCAGCAGGCTGCGGTGCGTTTGAAGGAATGCCTGCGCAAGGGCGATACCCTGGCGCGCCAGGGCGGCGACGAATTCACCATCGTGCTGCCGGAACTGCGCGACCGCGACGACGCGCGCATGGTGGCCGACAAATTCCTGGAAAGCCTGCACCGTCCCTTCGACCTCGATGGCCACGAAGTCCACATCTCGGCCTCGATCGGCATCGCCATCTATCCGGGCGACGGCGAATCGATCGACGAGCTGCTGCGCCATGCCGACATCGCCATGTACCAGGTCAAGGCGCTGGGCAAGAACGGCCACAGCTTCTACCACGACTCGATGCTGGACGTGTCGCACCAGAAGATCGCGCTCGAACATGCGCTGCGCCGCGCGCTCGAGCACAACGAGCTCGAGATGTATTACCAGCCCCAGCTCGACGCAACCACGGGCCGCATCGTCGGCGCCGAGGCGCTGATGCGCTGGAACCATCCGACCCGCGGCTTGCTGTCGGCCGGCGAGTTCCTGCCGTTCGCCGAAGATAACGGCCTGATGCTGCCGATCTCGGACTGGATGATCGGCGCCCTGTGCCGCGACATGCTGCAATGGAACCTCGCCAGCGGCCAGGAGGTGCGGCTCTCGCTGAATTTGTCGCCGCAATACCTGGACCGCGGCGACTTTTTTGAAAAGATGCGCGGCGCCCTGGTGCGCTACGGGATTTCGCCGAGCCAGATCGAGGTCGAGATCACCGAGAACATCTGCATCCGCAATCCGCAGTACGCGATCGAGCAGCTGCACAAGCTGTGTCAGCTGGGCGTGTCGGTGGCGATCGACGACTTCGGCACCGGCTACTCGTCGCTCTCCTACCTGCACCGCTTCCCGATCCACACGATGAAGATCGACCAGTCCTTCGTGAAAGAGATCCACGACGAGAACGGGCACTACCCGGTGATCCTGGCGATCATCTCGATCGCGCGCGGGCTCGGGCTGCACCTGATCGCCGAAGGCGTCGAGACCGAGGTGCAGGCCAACTACCTGAAGGCCAACGGCTGCGAGACCATGCAGGGCTACCTGTTCTACCGCCCGATCTCGCTGTCGAATTTCATCGGCGTGCTGCGCGCGCAGGGTGCGCCGGCAGGGGCCATTGCCGCGCGCGCCGGCCTGGCCTGACCCGGGCCCCAGACTCCTCCAATGGATTCCGCCACCGCCCCCGCCCAGGAACGCCACACGGCTGAATTCCTGCGCGTGAAGGGGCTGGCCGAGCGCGGCGTCGCCAGCGCCCAGCACAGCCTAGGCTTCATGTACGTGAACGGCCAGGGCGTGCCCCAGGACTACAACCTGGCCGTGTCCTGGTACCGCAGGGCCGCCGCCGCCGGGCTGGAACAGGCGCAGTACAACCTCGGCGTGATGTACCAGAAGGGCCAGGGCGTGGTCCAGGACCACGCGCAGGCGCTGTACTGGTATGGCTGCGCGGCCGAGCAGGGCTACGCGCCGGCCCAGTACAACCTGGGCTGGCTGCATGCGAAGGGGCTGGGCACGGCCGTCGACGTGCACCAGGCGCTGCACTGGTTCCGCCAGGCTGCGGAGCAGGGCGACGCCGGCGCCCAGCACAACCTCGGCCTGATGTACGAGGGCGGCAAGGGCATCGCCCAGGACCAGGAGGCAGCGTCGATGTGGTACCGGCGCGCGGCCGAAGGCGGTTATGCGCGCGCCCAGTTCGCGCTGGCGCTGCGTTACGACAGCGGGCAAGGGGCAGCGCGCGACCCGTCCCAGGCGCTGGCCTGGATGCGCCGCGCCGCGGACCAGGGCCATGCGCCGGCCCAGTTCAACCTCGGCCTGCGCTACGACAAGGGCCAGGACGTGGAGCAGGACAGCGCCCAGGCCGTGCACTGGTACACGCGCGCGGCCGAGCAGGATCACCTGAGTTCCCAGTTCAACCTGGCCCTGGTCCACGACAGCGGCCATGGCGTGCCACGCGACGAGGAAGCGGCGCTGAAGTGGTACCGGCGCGCGGCCGAGGGCGGCCACGCCGGCGCCCAGGACAATCTCGGCCTGCGCTACGAGCACGGCCAGGGCGTGGCGCGCGACGCGGGTCTTGCCGCGCACTGGTACCGCAAGGCGGCCGAACAGGGCCTGCCGGCGGCGCAATACCACCTCGGCCAGTTGTTCGATGCGGGCCAGGGCGTGGAACGCGACCCGGAGCAGGCAGCCGCCTGGTTCGAGCAAGCCGCCGAGCAGGGCCACCTGCGCGCCCAGTTCGACCTCGGCCTGCGCTGCGAGGCCGGCAACGGCGTGCCGCAGGATACGGCGCGCGCGCTCGACTGGTATCGGCGCGCCGCCGCGCAAGGCTATGCGCCGGCCCAGCACATGGTCGGCGCCCTGCTCGAGCGCGAAGACCAGGGCGACCCGCGCGAAGCGGCCGAGTGGTACCGCAAGGCGGCCGAGCAGGGGCATGCGCTGGCCCAGTTCGCGCTGGCGCTGCGCTACGACAGCGCCCACGGCGTCGAGCGCGACTACGAGGCCGCCCACTTCTGGTACCTGTGCGCCGCGCGCCAGGGCCATGCACGCGCCCAGTTCAATCTCGGCGTGATGGCGGCGGCGGGGCAGGGCACGCAGCGCGACCCGGTCGCGGCCTATGGCTGGCTGCACCGCGCGGCGGCAGGCGGCATCGCGGCCGCCACACCCTACCAGAAACGCCTCGCGGCGCGCATGGCGCCGCTGCAGCTGGCGCAAGCCCAGGTGCACACCGAGGGACTTTAGCGTTCAGCGCAATCGCATAAGACGTAAGGGCATGCGGCGGCACTGCCGTCGCGTCCTCTTGCGGTTAGATCATCCTTGCTTTGCCACCGCCACCGCGCTGGATTCTTTCAGGTCGCGGATGAATTGCGTGATGATCTGATCGGTTGCCAGCTTGGTCGATTGCTGGACGGCGTTTTTCATGCCGAATGCACCTGCAAAGAACATTTTGGCGCCCTGCGATTTTCCGTCGGCCTTATAGGTCTTCTTGAAAACTTCGCCGTTTGCGTTTTTCACGCTGATCGTCAGCGCGACGTGCGCTCCGAAATCCTCGAACGTATAACTCTGCAACTCAAATACCAGGGTATTGCCGGCGCCCCGGGTTTCCGTCGTCGCCTTCGACATGCCGCCAAAGGCATTGACTACATCCTTCGATTGCATCGTCGCATCCAATACCTTGCCGAACTCCATTACCCAGACATTCGCATAACCGGTCGTCGCTGCACGGAATTCATAACGGTGATCCTGGGTACTCGCCGGCAGGTAGTACTGATCGGCCGCCTTGACGGATTCGAATGGGCGTTCACCACTGTTTTTGGCCAAGTATTGCGGGTAGTCGTCGGCTACCGGATGCATGATCGAGCAACCGGTGACCATGGTCAGCGCGGCGAGAATTGCAATACTGCGGGCTAAAAACATAACATCTCCGAGTGAATGAATGAAAAGAAGGGCGCAGCGGTTTATCGAAAAGAAATGCGTAACATGCTTGGTAGATTAACATTCTCATTGCATTCAAGCAGCTATTAATTTGCTATTTTGAAACTGTGTTATCAGGGATTGTTCATCCAGAATGAGGTCTGCAACGAATCCTTTTGTTTGCCACCGTATCTGGTATTTGCTCGCCGCACACCAGGACCATGCACAGCCCGGTTCAATCCCGGCATGATGGCAGCGGCGGGGCAGGGCACCGGACGCGATCCGGTCCAGCTTACTGACCGAGGGCATGTAGAAACCCCGCACATCTGATGCACCGGGCATTAGAATACCGCCCACAACACACCACCGTTCCCGGAGACACATGAACAAGAAGCTACTCGCTGCGCTGGCGCTGGCCTTTGCCGGCAGCGCGCTGCACGCCGCACCTGCACCTGTTGCACCCGCAGCCGCCAAGGCCGCGCCTTTCGACCGCGCCGCCTACAACATCAACCATAAAAAGTTCGTGTTGCAGAACGGCCTGACCCTGATCGTGCATGAAGACCACAGCGTGCCGGTGGTCGGCGTGAACATGTGGTACCACGTCGGTTCGCGCAACGAGAAGCGCGGCAAGACCGGCTTCGCCCACCTGTTCGAGCACTTCTTCTTCAACGGCTCCGAGAACTACCCGCACGGCTTCCGCGAGGCGATGGACGACCTCGGCGCGAACAACCGCAACGGCACCACGAATACCGACCGCACCAACTTCTTCGAAGACGTGCCGGTGTCGGCGCTGGAGCGCACCCTGTTCCTGGAATCGGACCGCATGGGCTTCCTCGGCAACTACATCTCGAAAGAGATGCTCGAGCGCGAACGCGGCGTGGTGCAGAACGAGAAGCGCCAGGGCGAGAATCAGCCATATGGCCGCGTGCGCATGGAAGTGAGCGCCAAGATGTACCCGTACTCGCACCCGTATTCGTGGTCGACCATCGGCTACATGGAAGACCTGCAGGCCGCCTCGCTGGACGACATCAAGGAGTGGTACCGCACCTATTACGGCCCGAACAACGCGGTGATCTCGCTGGCCGGCGACATCACGCCGGAACGTGCGCTGGAACTGGTAAATAAATACTTCGGCGCGATTCCGCCGGGCCCGCCGCTGCCGCGCCTGGAAGCGTGGATTCCGACCCTGGACCGCAACATCCGCGACGAGATGGAAGACCACGTGCCGCAGGTGCGTGTCTACCGCAGCTGGCATGCCGCCGCCTGGAAGGATGCCGACACGGCGCGCCTGTCGCTGCTGAGCGGCGTGCTGGCCGGCTCGAAGAGCGCGCGCCTGGACAAGCGCCTGGTCTACGACAAGGGCATGGCCACCAACGTCAGCGCCTACCTGAACGACGCCGAACTGGGCGGCACCTTCAACCTGGTGGTCACCGTCAAGCCGGGCGTCGATCCGCTGCTGGTGGAACGCGAAGTTGACGCCATCGTCGCCGAGCTGCTGGACAAGGGACCGACCGCCGCCGAACTGGCGCGCGTGAAAACCAGCACCCTGGCCGACTTCTCGCGCAGCGTCGAACGCCTGGGCGGCATGGGCGGCCGCTCGGACGTGCTGGCCGAAAGCATGACCTACGGCGGCACGCCGGAAGCCTACCTGGACCGCCTGGAACAGCTGGCGAACACCACCCCGGCCGAAGTGAAAGCCGCCGGCGGGCGCTGGCTGCGCGCGCATCACTACACGATGACCGTGCGTCCGTTCGCCAAGCTGGCGGCGGCGAAATCGAGCATCGACCGCAAGCAGCTGCCCGCCCTGGGCGAAGCGCCGGACGTCAAGTTCCCGGCCCTGCAGCGCGCCCAGCTGAAGAACGGCCTGAAGGTGATTCTGGTCGAGCGCCACAGTGCGCCGATCGTGAACGCGACCCTGGCGATCGACGCCGGCGCCGCATCGGACAGCACTGCCAAAGCCGGCGCCGCCGCGCTGACGCTGGACCTGCTCGACAAGGGCACGAAGACGCGCGACGCCTTTGCGCTGTCGGACGCGCTGGAGAACCTGGGCGCCACCCTGTCCACCGGCACGGGTCTCGACCAGTCGCTGGTGCGCCTGCAAGCCACCGCCGCCAACCTGGCGCCGTCGCTGGCGATCATGGCCGACGCCGCGCTGGCCCCGAGCTTCCCGCAAGACCAGTTCGCCCTGCAGAAGTCGCGCCGCCTGGCCGGCATCGGCCAGGAAAAGGCCCAGCCGAACAGCCTGGCGACGCGCGTTTTGCCTGGCCTGCTGTATGGCCAGGAGCACGTGTACGGGAAGCCGGCCAGCGGCTATGAAGCCAGCGTCGCCGGCATCACGCGCGACGACCTGGCACAGTGGCACGCGACCTGGTTCAAGCCGGGCAGCGCGACCCTGGTCGTGGCCGGCGACGTCACCATGGACAAGCTGCTGCCGGCGCTGGAAGCCTCGTTCGGCAAGTGGGCTGCGGGTTCGGCCCCGTCCAAGCAGGTGAATGGTGCTGCCGCTGGCGCGCCCCGTAAAATCTACCTGATCGACAAGCCGGACGCGCCGCAGTCGACCATCGTCGCGGCCCAGCTGTCGCTGCCGTACGGCCAGCCGGAAGACCTGGCGATCGAGCCGGTGATGACCAACTTCGGCGGCATCGCCACCTCGCGCCTGAACCGCAACCTGCGCCTGGACAAGCACTGGAGCTACGGCACCAGCGCGCGCCTGTCGGAAGTGCGCGGCCAGCGCAGCTTCGTCACCATCGCGCCGGTGCAGACCGACAAGACGATCGAGGCGATGCGCGAAGTGCGCAAGGAAGTGCAGGGCGTGGCGGGCGAGCGTCCGCTGGTGGGCGCCGAGTACGAGAGCATCATGCGCAACATGACCTCGCGCCTGGCCGGCCGCTTCGGCACCCTGAACGCGCTGGAAGGCGCGGCGCTGGCGACCGTCAACCTGGGCTTGCCGGAAGACTACTGGGCGAATTATTCGCGCAACGTCAAGGCGCTGACGCCGGCGCAACTGGGCCAGGCGGCGGGCAAGTTCGTCAAGCCGGAAGAGGTGACCTGGCTGGTGATCGGCGACCTGCGCAAGGTGGAAGCGGGGATTCGTTCGCTGGGCTGGGGCGAGGTTGTCGTGCTGGACCAGGACGGCAAGCCGGTGCGTTGATGTGGTTGTGGCCCGCGGTGGCGGTGGCGGGCGACGCCTCGCCGCCGCAGGTGCAAGGATAAGCACGTAACCGCGTGGGCACTTCGGTTTAGAGGCCCCCAGCCTCTAAACCCCCACCGTACGATTGCCAGCCCGGCCACAAGGCAGTTAGTGATGGCATCGCTGACCGTACGGTGGGCACCCCGTGCCCACGCGGAACTCCGCGCGGTGGTGGATTCTTGCCATCGACATCTTGGCATCTCGCCGACGCTTCCCTGGGCATACCCGCGCCCTTTTACATCTCCTGTTGTACCCACACCTCACCCGCGCGCCACGCGCAACGCGACTGGTATATACTGTACATCCATACAGCTCCACCTTTCGCGATGGAACTTACCGACAAGCTCGAAATCCTGGCCGACGCCGCCAAATACGACGCCTCCTGCGCCAGCAGCGGCGCCCCCAAGCGTGTGTCCGACAGCAATGGCGACGGCATTGGCGCCACCACCGGCATGGGTATTTGCCACAGCTATACGCCCGACGGCCGCTGCGTCTCGCTGCTGAAAATCCTGCTCACTAACTTCTGCGTCTACGACTGCCAGTACTGCGTCAACCGGCGCAGTTCGAACGTGCCGCGCGCCCGCTTCTCGGTCGAGGAGGTGGTCAAGCTCACCCACGACTTTTACCTGCGCAACTACATCGACGGCCTGTTCCTCAGCTCGGGCATCATCCAGTCCAGCGACTACACGATGGAGCAGCTGGTCGAGGTGGCGCGCCAGCTGCGTGAAGTGCACAAGTTCCGCGGCTACATCCACCTGAAGACCATCCCCGACGCCGACCCGGCCCTGATCGCCAAGGCCGGCCGTTATGCCGACCGCCTGTCCGTGAACATCGAGCTGCCGACCCACGACAGCGTCACGCGCCTGGCGCCGGAAAAGAACGTGCACACCATCAAGCTGGCGATGGGCTCGATCCGCCGCAAGCTCGACGAAAAGGCCGAGGAGCCGAAGGCGCCCGCATTCGCGCCGGCCGGGCAGAGCACGCAGATGATCGTCGGCGCCGACGCCAGCGACGACCACACCATCCTGAACACGGCCGAGACCCTGTACGGCAGTTATAAACTCAAGCGCGTGTACTACTCGGCCTTCAGCCCGATCCCGCAGAGCCCGAAAAGCGTGCCGCTGGCGCCGCCGCCGCTGATGCGCGAGCACCGCCTGTACCAGGCCGATTTTCTCTTGCGCGGCTATGGCTTCACGGCCGGCGAAATCATCCCGCAGTCCGGCAACCTGGCGCTCGACATTGACCCGAAACTGGCCTGGGCGCTGGCCAACCGCGAGCACTTCCCGATGGACCTGAACCGCGCCGACGCCGAAATGATCGCGCGCGTGCCCGGCATCGGCATTCGCAACGCCAAGCGCATCGTCGAACTGCGCCGGCTGCGCCGCGTGCGCTGGGAAGATTTGTCGCGCCTGCGCTGCAGCATGAAGAAGATCGCGCCCTTCGTCATTACGGCCGACTACAAGCCGGCCCAGGGGCAATCGAGTACCCACCTGCTGCGGCGCCACCTGGCCGATGCGCCCGAGCAGATGAACCTGTGGCCGGAATTGCAGGCTGCATGAGCGCGGCAGCAGCGGCGTCGGCAGTTGCGGCCGGCCAGCCGCTGCTGGTCGCCAGCTTCGCCGAATGGCGCGAAGCGGCGCGCGACTTGCTGGTCCACGCGGTCCCGCCGGAGCTGGTCACCTGGAGCCAGCCCGGCGCCGGCGACCTGTTTTCAAGCGCGCCGGCGCCGGCCGAGCCCACTCAGCATCCATCCATCAGCCTGGATGCAGCGCGGCCCGCGCCGCACGTGCCGCGCTCGCTGATGGACATGCTGCAGACGGCGGCCTGCTGCCGCATGCCGGACCGCTGGGCCTTCCTCTACCGCGTGATCTGGCGCTGGACCCAGGGCGAGCACGATGTGCAGTCCGCCGCCGATGCCGACGGCGGGCGCCTGCACTCGATGGTCAAGGCGGTGCACCGCGAAGAGCACGACATGCACGCCTATATCCGTTTCCGCGAACGCCCAGAAGCGGCAGGGCCGCCGCGTTTCGTCGCCTGGTTCGAGCCGCACCACGACGTGCTGCCCCAGGTGGCCGAGCATTTCGTCAGCCGCATGGGCAAGGTCAGCTGGATGATCGCCACGCCCGACGCCAGCGTGCTGTGGGACGGCGCCACCCTGCACAACACCGGCCCCCTGATGAACAGCGCGGCCGATCTTGACGATGCCGGCGAAGCGCTGTGGCTCACCTACTACCGCAGCATCTTCAACCCGGCACGCCTGAATACCCAGGTCATGCAAAGTCATATCCCTTCGCGTTTCTGGAAGAACCTGCCTGAAGGAGCGATTGTGCCGAACATGATTACCGACGCCGCCCTCGGCGCGCGCCGCACCGGCCAGGCCCAGGCGGTCGGCCGCAAGAGCGGCGCCACCATCCCGATTGCCCCGGCCGACGCCCAGCCCGAGCGCCAGCAGCCGTCGAAGCTGGATGAATGCCGGCGCTGCGAGCTGTGGCAGTACGCCACCCAGGCCGTGCCCGGCGAAGGGCCGAAGAATTCGCCGATCATGCTGGTCGGCGAGCAGCCGGGCGACCAGGAAGATTTGGCCGGCCACGCGTTTGTCGGCCCGGCCGGCAAGCTGCTCGACAAGGTATTCGAAGCGGCCGGCGTCGAGCGACGCGGGCTGTATCTCACCAACGCGGTGAAGCACTTCAAATGGGAGCCGCGCGGCAAGCGCCGCCTGCACAAGACCCCGGCCCAGCGCGAGGTCGAGGCTTGCCATTACTGGCTGGACAAGGAACTGGCGGCGGTGAAGCCGAAGGTAATCGTGGCGCTGGGCAGCACCGCGTTGAAGTCGGTGCTCGGCACCGGCAGCGTGACGCTGAAGGACACGCTCGGCAAGCCGATCCGCCACGAGGGCCGGTGGGTGGTGACCGTCTATCACCCCTCGTACATCCTGCGCGTGCCGGATGAGAATGCCAAGCAGCAGGCGTTCAAGGTGATGGTCGATGGCTTGAAGCTGGCGCAGGAGCTGCTGGAGCGGCCACCGGAAGAGCCGCCCGCCTGATGGAGTGTGCAATGCTGGCGCACCCCAAACAATATTCCATCACGAACGTCGAGGAAGGCGTAGGGTGGGCTCTCGAGCCCACGCGGTACGGCAGTGGCCAATGGTTGCGGATGAGCTTGCATACGACCGCAGATCAACCGATATCGCTTTGAACATCGTTTCGACCATCAGCAGTGGCACCGCGTGGGCACGAGTGCCCACCCTACAAGACCAAACCGCGCCAATAAACGGAACGACGATAAACACCAAACCGCGCCGGCAAACGGAACGACGATAACGTGCCCTACGGCCCTACCGCCACATCAAAGCGCACCAGATCCCCCGCGCTAACCTGCTTCGCCGCCGACGCCGGCTCGATCCGCCCGATCGCAAACCCCGGCTGCACTTGCACGATCGCCACCGTCCCCAGCGGCGCTTCCACCGTCCCCAGCGGCACCAGCGGATCGTTGCCGTACACCTGCTGGCGCGCATCCGCGCGGTACAGCACCAGCTGGTCCCCCGGCGTCACCGACGAGGTACTGCCGGCATCGATGAAAATCCGCTCGCCCTGCACCTGCACCACCTTGGCCATGAAGGGCAGCGGCGCGATGTCGCGGGTGATCTGGGCAATCCCCTCGTCGAGCGCACGCAAAATGGCGCCACCGAACGGCGTGGCCGCAAAGCTGGCGCTCCCAAAAGGCTTGTCGCGCCCGATGCGGCGTTCGCCCACGCCCTCGGCCACCACGGTGCGGCGCGCCACCAGGGCGCCGCTCAGGCCGTCGTGCACATACAAGGCGATCTCGATGCGGCGCGCATCCTTCTTGAGCAGGCCGTAATAGGCGGGTTTGCCGAAATTGCTGGCGTCGATGATCTCGCCCGAGATCACGAACTGGCTTTCGTACAGGCCGGCGATACGGCGCACCGCGGCGGTGTCCACGGCCGGCCCGGTCGTGCCGGGGGCAATCACATAAGGGCTGTCCTTGCCGAGGAACTTGCCAGTCTCGCCCATGCGGCGCAGCAGTTCCTGGGGCAGGCGGGTAGCGATGTTGTCGATGTCGTCGAGCTGGGGCGAACTGCGCACGTGGAAGGGCGTGACGACGATCTTCTTGCGGTAGGCCAGGTTGATGTTGCCGCGCGGCCGCGCTTCTTCTTCCTTGACGGCCACGCGCACGTGCAGCAGCTGGCCGGTCTGCCATTCGCGCACGATCTTGTAGTTGTCGAATTCCGCACCCGGCTGGACGCGGCTGCTTTCCAGGACCTTGCCCGCCGGCTTGGCGCCGCTGCCGGCGGCCACGTCGACCCGGGCCGCGCTGCGCAGGCCCAACTGTTCCAGGGCGTCGCGGATGGCCAACTGGCGCGCACGCGCGGCGCCGCCTTCGTCGATCAGGGCCACGCCTTCGGCTTCGGCCGGCGCCGCCTGGGCGGGCGCGTTGAATGCCAGCAGCAGCGCCAGCAAGGCGCCGCCGAACATGCGGCTTGTCTTATTGCTGGGCATGGTAGAACGACGCGCCGTAGGCAGCGCCGGGACCGGCGTTGCCCACCAGGGTGCGGGCGTTCTTGGCCACGGCGGGCTGGGCGGAAGCTTGCGCTTCGGTTGGGACCTGCATCTGCGGTGCATTGGTGTCGAAATCCATCTCCACGGTGGTCTCGTAAGTGCCGTCGTCGCGCTGGGCGTTGTTGGTCACGCGCGCGCCACGGATGAAAGCGTCAATATACACCTTGAAACTGTCATCCTTCAGGGCCAGCGAGCCAACCGTGCTGCCGCCTTCGACGCGCACGCCATACACCTGCTCGGCCATGGCGCGGTAAGCGTCCAGGCGCGCCGCGCGCATGGCCAGCAGCTTGCGCTGGGCCGGCGAGATGCGGTCGCATTCGCCCTGGCAGAGGGCAGTGTTGACGGCGCCGTAGCCGGTGGCGGTCAAGGTGACGATGACAGGCTGGGCACGCTGGACGGGCGCCGGCTTGGCGGACATGGTGGGCATGCGCACGGTGCCGCATGCGGTCAGCAGCGTGGTAGCGGCAAGGGCGAGAGCAACGACGAGTTTCATGACGGTTCCGTAGAGTATTCGATGCGCAGTCGAGCGCGGTATCTCCATGGATAACGGACGCGCCCGCCGTATCTTGATGGCCGCAGGAAATATTTGTACCGAAATGTCGCAAAAATACGTGTTTCCTGATGGGTTTGATACCGATCCTGATCAAACCGGCATCGGAAGAGATATCAATTATGCATATGCCTCTTGTAACATCTTGTTTCTTGCTTATATCGCTTGGCCGTATGACAATACTTTCAGCCAACTCAACAAGAGGGATATCACGATGTTCACACGCGCTTTACCCGCCCTGACCCTGTGTTTCCTGACGCTGCCGGCGCTGGCCCAGGTCGCACCGGCAAGCGAACCCCCGGCGCCTGTGGCCGAGGCGGCGCCGGCGCCGGCGTCTGCGGATGGCGAACCGCTGCCGCAAACCGTCATGGTCTCAGGCCAGCGGCCGGGCCCTGGCTTGTGGAAGGTATCGAAGGGCGAGCACGTGATGTGGGTATTCGGCGCCTACGATGCACTGCCCAAGACCATCGAATGGCGTTCCCGGGATGCCGAACGCAAGATCGCCCAGTCGCAGGAATACCTGGGCACGCCCGACACCAATATCGGCGTCGGCTGGGGCGGCGTGACCGCCTTGCCCTTCCTGATCGGCTTCAAGAAGAATCCCGACGGCGTCACGCTCAAGGATGTGCTGCCGCCCGAGTTGTACGCGCGCTGGGCGCCCCTGAAACAGAAATACTTTGCCAACGACGACGACATCGAAGACGAGCGCCCGGTGTTCGTGGCCCAGGAACTGTATCGCCGTGCCATGATCGAGGCTGGCCTGGCGAAGGGAACGGATCCGCGCGAGGTACTCGGCAAGCTGGCCAAGAAGCACAACGTCAAGTACACCGCGACCGCGGTCCACGTGAAGATCGCGGAGCCGGTCAAGGCCGTGCGGGAGTTCAAGAAGACCGTCATGCAAGACGTGCCTTGCCTGGCTGCCACCATGAACGGCCTGGACACCGACATTGCCGCTATCCGCGTGCGCGCGAATGCCTGGGCTGTCGGCGAACTCGACGCCATCGAAAAACTGGATTTCGACGAACGCCAGACCGCCTGCAGCAACGCTTTCCTCAGCAGCGCAATCACGAAACTGCAGCCGGAAATCCTGACGATAAAACAGCGTGCCATCGACAACTGGATGGCCGCAGCCGAGAAAGCATTGGACAACAATGCCAGCACCTTTGCCGTGCTGAGCATGCGCGAAGTCCTGTCGCCGCAAGGCGCGCTGGCGAAACTCAAGGCAAAAGGCTATACGGTCGAGAAGCCGAACTGAGCGCTTCGTGCAAAGAAGGCGAGGGCGGCTGGCCCATTGTGGCCTGCCAGCCTCGCGCACGCCTGCCGTGCACTGAAATTATTGCTATTGCGATATGATTGCTGTCGCTGCGACATGGTTCTGTGACAAACGAAGCCAGCGCATCCACAGAATAATCAGTGTAAACAAAAGGCCAGAGCATGAAGTTATCCCGCGTCGCCGAGACGATCTCGAATTACGCGCGCGCCGAAATGTACGCGTTGTCCTCGATCCGCAAGCTGTCGGACGTGCACCTGATCTGGGGGCCGCTGTACGCGCGCTCGGCCTACGGCATCGGCGCCAAGGATTTTTCGCTGTACCGCCTGGCCAGCACGCCGAAGCACGCCTGGTCCGATTACCTGATCAACGAGCCGCTCAAGGCGAAATATGCGGCGATTACCTCGAAGGAAGCGCGCCTGATCGCGGACGACAAGTCGCGCTTCTTCGAGCACTGTCACGCGCACGGCATCCGCACCATCCCGATCCTGGCCCTGGTGACGAGCCAGCCGTCGAATGGCGGCATCATCCCGCATCTGCACTCGGCCGAGGAACTGGCGCGCGTGCTGGTGCCGGGCGACTACTTCTTCAAGCCGAGCAATGGTTCGCACGGGAACGGAACCTTTTCGCTGCGCGTCGAAGGCAGCACCCTGCACTGGTCAGGCCGCAGCGGCTCGTTCGAGGATTTCTTCAGGCACTGCCAGGCCGCGCTCCAGTTCACGCGCGCGCTGATCGTGCAGCCGAAGATGGTGAATCACCAGACGATCCGCAACATCACCCAGGCCAAGGGCCTGTCGACGGTGCGCATCGTCACGGTACGCAAAGGGAGCGAGATCAAGGTGATCGGCTCTTGCCTGCGAATCATCGTCGGCGACGGCGAGACCGACAACTTCACGCATGGCTCGAGCGGCAACCTGGTCGGCGCCATCGATTCCGAAAACGGCGAACTGATCGGCGTGCGCTGCTCGATCTCGCGCACCTGGCCGAAGATGACCGACGTGCTGGCCCACCCGCGCACCGGCAAGACCATCGTCGGCCTGAAGCTGCCGCACTGGCAGGAGGTGGTCGAACTGGTCACCCGCGCCCATCACTCGATCGACAGTTTGTACACGGTCGGCTGGGATGTGGCGATCACCGATGACGGCCCGGTGATCGTGGAAGCGAACTGGCGCTACGACATCGACATCCTGCAGGTGGCCTACAAGAAGGGCTACCGCCAGGTGATTGCCGAGAACATGACGTTCTGAGGTTTTGGCTGCAAAGTTGTCAACGCGCTGCAAACGCGCGTAGAATGCTGGCAACGCGGGTGTAGTTCAATGGTAGAACGGCAGCTTCCCAAGCTTCATACGAGGGTTCGATTCCCTTCACCCGCTCCAATTACCTTCCTGCCTTCTGGCGCAGCCAATCCGTGCTGCGGTGAAAACCGCTGTGGGCCGGACCGAAAAATACCCCGCTCGGCAATCCTTGTAATTCACACCGTGAGCGCGCCAGCGCCATGCTGGAGTCGTGCGCACGACCTTCCGTTCCGACGAACCTGATGCGCGGATGGCTGCCGGCAATCGTCAGCAGCTGCCGTTGGCGCAGCGCCAGGATGCCTGGGTCAGGCAAATCCGGGCAGGCCGCCACGCGCGGCTGGATGGCAAGCGACTTGCCTTTGAAACGTATCCTGAGCATCAACGACTGTGGGAGAGAGAGGGTTTCCATGCGAAGCCTTGGTCGGTAAGGGCGCGCGGGCACGCCGATGATGGTGTTTTTTATATTCTAGTGGAGTCGCCAGCAGGAGGCCGCTCGGCTGACCCCAAGCGTGCGCCCCTTGAGCGCGTCGGGGAACTGTGATGACATGGCGGCTCTGCTGGTCCATACCGATCCTTGCCGGAGCGAGCCATGTCATTGCCGTCCATCGAACGCAGGCGCATCCTCACAGCCTCGCTGCAAGCCATGCTTGCCGCCGGCAGCTGCGCGTTCGCTCCACCCTTGCTGGCGCAGCAGCAGCCCCTTGTCACGCGCCCGATTCCCTCGTCCGGCGAACAGCTCCCCATCGTCGGCCTGGGCAGCTGGATCACCTTCAACGTCGGCAACGACGCCCAGGCGCGCGCCGCCTGCACCGAGGTGGTGAAAGCCTTCTTCGCCGGCGGCGGACGCCTGATCGATTCGTCGCCCATGTACGGCTCGGCCCAGTCGGTGATCGGCGACGCGCTGGCACGCCTGCAGCATCCGCAGGCACTGTTCTCCGCCGACAAGGTCTGGACCGGCAGCGACGGTGCGGCCCAGATCGAGGCCTCGCGCAAGCTGTGGCGCATCCCGCGCTTCGACCTGCTGCAGGTGCATAACCTGCTGGCCGTCGATGCCCACCTGCCGCTGCTGCTGCGCATGAAGGCGACAAAGCGTCTGCGCTACGCCGGCATTACCACGTCGGAAGGGCGCCGCCACGGCGAGATCGTCAAGCTGATGGAAAGCCAGCCGCTCGACTTCGTGCAGATCAGCTACAACGTGCTCGACCGTGAAGTCGAGAACCGCATCCTGCCGCTGGCGCGCGAGCGGCGCATCGCCGTGATCGTCAACCGGCCGTTCCGTCAGGGCGAGCTGACGCAATCCTTGGCCGGCAAACCGCTGCCCGCCTGGGCGGCCGAGATCGGCTGCACGACCTGGGCGCAGGTGCTGCTGAAGTTCATCGTTTCGCACCCTGACGTTACCTGCGCCATTCCCGCCACCTCGAACCCGCGCCATGCGCTTGACAACATGCTGGCCGCGCGCGGGCCGATGCCGGACCAGAACCTGCGCCGGCGCATCGTCGCCGACGTCAAGAAACTGACGTGAGGAAGCTGACATGAGCGAGTGGTGGACCTACACCCTGTCGGACCTGCTGATGTTCTCGAAGCCGACTTATTTCCGCCTGTTCGCCCTGCTGAACGAGGCGGTGTGGCCGGCGCACCTGGTGGCGCTGCTGGCCGGGCTGGCGCTGGTGGCGGCGATCGTGCGCGGTGCGGGCAAGGCCGGGCGCCTTGCGGCAGCGCTCCTGGCCATCTGCTGGATCTGGGTGGCCTGGACCTACCACGCCCAGCGCTATGCCGGCATCAACCTGGCGGCGCCGTACTTTGCGATGGGCTTTGCGCTGCAAACCGTGCTGCTGTGCTGGCTGGGTACGCACCGGCGCGCGCCGGCCATTGCTTCCTGGCGCGGCCCGCTGGGCGGGCTGGCGTTTGCGCTGGTGCTGGCGGGGCTGGTGGTCTACCCGCTGTTTGCCGTGTTCGACAAGCGCGGCTGGCAGCAGGCCAAAGTCTTCGGCATCGCGCCCGACCCGACCGTGATCGCCACCCTCGGCATGCTGCTGCTGTGGCGCGCGCCCTGGTTCCTGTGGATCGTGCCGCTGCTGTGGTGCGCGGTCAGCGGCGCGACCCTGATGGAACTGCGCTCGCCCCAGGCCTGGGCCTTGCCGGCCGCCGGCTTGCTGGCGCTGGCGGCGATGCTGGTTGCGCGCCTGCGCATGCGGCCGCTGCCGCGCCAGCACCAGCACACATCGTCTACTGGCTGAGCAGGCTGCCCGTGCGGTAACCCGTTTCACCGGCGATCTTGCAAACGTGCATGCCGCGCAGCAGGTGGCGATGCGAGGTGCTGGCAAAGAACACGCCGGCCCGCGTTGGTTTGACGGGCGTCACCTTGCCCGTCACCGGGTTGACGATCTCGGCCACGGTTTCATCGGCCTCTACCTTGTCGCCCAGCTTTTTGAGGAACACCAGCACGCCCGAGTGCGGCGCGGCCAAGGGTTCCACGGCGTCGAGCGGGGTTGGCTGGCAGATCGCCTGCGGCAGCGGTTCCACCGGGATGTCGAGCACGCCGGCGCGCGCCAGGTATTGCAGCAGCGCTTGCGCATCCGGCTGGGCCAGGTCGTAGCGCACGTCGTTTTCGCCGCGCAGCTCGACGGTGATCGCCACGCAGGCCGGCGGAATCGCCACCTCCGGCCCGAAGTGCTCGGCCAGGTCCCACCACAGGCGGCTGCAGGCTTCATCAAAAGGCTCGCCGCCCGACTCGCGCGCCAGCAATACCGCATGGGCGCCCATCAGCGCCGCCAGCGGCTGGGCAGCCTCGGCCAGCGGTTCGCCGGCGTACATGTGCAGCACCGATTCGTTGTCGCAATGTAGGTCGAGCATGATGTCGGCATCGATCGCCATCGACAGCAGGGCTTTCTTCAGTACGCCGCCGGCGGTGGCCGGCGCCCATTCCGCCAGCGAGCTGCGCGCGTGCTCGCGGATCAGGGCAACATTCGCCTCGGCATCCTGGCCCAGCTTGCCTTCCAGCGATTGCTTGAGATCCTGCGCCACGTGCTTATAGGCGCGGTTGAAGTTGACGCCGGTCGACAAATCGTAGCGGCCGAAGGGCGTGCCGTGGATGGTTTGCGACAGGCCGATCGGATTCGCCGCGGGCACCAGGATGATCTCGCCCTGGATGCGGCCCTCGGCTTCCAGGCGGTCGAGTTCCTGGCGCAGGAAGTGGGCGACCAGCATGGCCGGCACTTCGTCGGCGTGCAGCGAGGCCTGGATATACACCTTCTTGCCGACGCCGGGCTGGCCGTAGTGGAAGGAGGTGAGCTGGAAAGTGGCGACGTTGTCTTCGATCGCGATCGGGTGTTTGGTCGAATGCATCATGGCCTCGGCGGCTGCTGGAAGGAGGAAATATTATCGCGCAAATTGCCTTTATGATCACATCGTAATGTGGCGCAGCAACAGCTCTGCGGCAGGGGTGCAACGGTAATGATGCCGGGAGGGTAGGCTATAATGTCGCCGTTCTGTCCTCCTTGTTCTGTCCTCCTATCCCAGATTCCCATGTCCGAAGAAAAGCCAAGCAACGGCCCCGCCCGTACGATGCTGTACGACCCTACCGAACACCGCATCCGCAGTTTCGTCACGCGCGCCGGCAGGCTGTCGACGGGCCAGGCGCGCGCCTTTGAGGAATTCGGGCCGCAATTCCTGGTCGAGTACAAGAAGGAGCAGCTCGACTACGAGGGCGCTTTCGGGCGCAAGGCGCCGGTCATCCTGGAGATCGGCTTCGGCATGGGCGACACCACGGCCCACATCGCGCGCCTGATGCCGGAGAAGGATTTCATCGGCGTGGAAGTGCACACGCCGGGCGTCGGCAGCCTGCTCAAGCAGATCGGCGAGCAGTCGATCACGAACTTGCGCCTGATCCAGCACGACGTATTCGAAGTGCTGAACCACATGATCCCGGACGGTTCGCTGGCCGGCGTGCACGTGTTCTTTCCCGACCCCTGGCACAAGGCGCGCCACAACAAGCGCCGCCTGATCCAGTCGCCGTTCGTCAAGCTGCTGTGCCAGAAGCTGGAAACCGGCGGCTACCTCCACCTGGCGACCGACTGGGAAGACTACGCGGTGCAGATGCTGGAAGTGCTGGGCGCGGAAGACATGCTGGCCAATACCGCCGAGGGCTATGCGCCGCAGCCGGCCTACCGGCCGCTGACCAAGTTCGAGAACCGTGGCCTGAAGCTCGGCCATGGTGTGTGGGACCTGGTGTTCACCAAGAAGTAATCAGACAAGCTGCCGGCATTGTTGGCCGTACCGGCCGTAGGGTGGGCGCTCCTGTGCCCACGCGTGACATGTGCATCGTGTTGACGTTAATGAGCGTCGCGTGTGTCCATCGTTCACGCGTGGGCACGGGGCGCCCACCCTACGAGGATGTGAAAAAATCGCCATGGCTGCGTTGCCTCGTCTCGCCGTACGCTCGTACTGTCTTCGACTCGGCGCCGGTAGGCCGTATCCCTTGCCCTGACAATTTTTTCACATCCTCTACGTTTGCTAGCGTTATGTCATCGTCAAGCAGCGCGCGGCCGGCGCGCGAAAATCCCGAAGCACAGGATGATCGCGTAGCAAATCGCCGGCACGGCCAGCGCCATCTTCAATCCCACCAGGTCGGCCGCGTGCCCGGTAATCAGGGGCACGATCGCGCCGCCGACGATCGCCACGCAGATCAGGCCCGAGCCCTCCGCCGCGCGCTCGCCCAGGCCCTCGCAAGCGAGCGAGAAGATGGTCGGGAACATGATCGAATTGAACAGCCCCACCGCCAGCAGCGACCAGCCCGACACCGCACCGGTGCTGTTCGCCGACACCAGCAGCAGCAGAATCGTCGTGCCGGCCGCGCAGGCCAGCACTTTCCCCGGCGAGAACATGCGCAGCAGGGCCGCGCCGATGAAGCGGCCGACCATCGCGCCGCCCCAGTACAGCGGCACGTGCTTGCCGGCCGCTTCCGCGCCCAGCCCCAGCACGTTGGCTTCCATCAGGTAGTTCACGATCACCGAACCGACCGCCACTTCGGCGCCCACGTACAGGAAGATGCAGGCGGCGCCGAACGCAAAGCGCGGCTGGCGCAGCAGCTCGAAGGCCTTCATCATGCTGACCTTCGGCGCCGGCGTCTCCACCAGCTTGGTGCGGTTGTGCCAGACCAGCGCCGCCACGATCACCAGCGCCACCGCCAGGCCGATATAGGTCTGCACCACCACGCGCGTTTCCTCGGCGCGGTAGGCGTCGAGCGCCGCGCCGCTCAGGGTCGAGGCATCGATGGTGGCCAGCGAGCCGAGGATCAGGATCGCGCCCACATACGGAAACACCGTGGTGCCGAGCGAATTGAAAGCCTGGGCAAAGGTCAGGCGGCTGTGCGCCGTCTGCGGCGCGCCGAGCAGGGAAATGAGCGGATTGGCCACCACCTGCACGATGGTGATGCCCGAGGCCAGCACGAACAGCGCGACCAGGAAGGTGGCGAACATGCCAGAGGACGAGGCTGGAATGAACAGCAGGCAGCCCGCCGTCATGGTCAGCAAGCCCACCACGGCCGTGCGCATGTAGCCGATGCGCTGCACGATGGCGGCGGCCGGGATCGAGACGACGAAGTAGGCGGCAAAGAAGGCCGATTGCACCAGCATCGCCTGCGCGTAGCTGAGCGTGAACAGGTCCTTCAGCTTGGGGATGATGACGTCGTTCAGGCTGGTGATGCCGCCGAAGATGAAGAACAGCGCGAAGACGAAGGTCTGCAGGCTGGCGGCGTTGGCCGGTACCGCATGAGCAGGGGAGGAGGCGGTAGAGGATTCGATGTGCATGAGGTTAATGTGTGAATCGTGCCGCGCCAAAGGGCTACAGCATCTCGTTGATGATACCGACGATGTCGTCGCCGTAGGACACCAGCTTCTTCTCGCCCACGCCGGACACGCCGCGCAGTTCCTGCAGCGAGGTCGGCTTGACCTTGGCGATCTCGCGCAGGGTCGCGTCCTGGAACACCACATAGGCCGGCACGCCGTGCTCGCGCGCCGCGCCCATGCGCCAGGAACGCAGGCGCTCGAAAATCGCCTGCTCGGACTTCGACAGTTCCAGCTCCTCGTAACCCTTCGACGAAGCAAAGCTGCGCTTCGGCTTGACCGGCTTCTGGTACTGGCGCAGCTGCACCTTTTGCCCGCCCTTGAGCACCGGGCGCGCGGCATCGGTGAGTTTCAGCGAACTGTAGGCGTCGTGGTCGACCGTCAGCAGGCCGAGCGCGATGGTCTGGCGCACGATGGCGCGCCATTCCTGTTCGCTGCGGTCGCTGCCGATGCCGTACACCGACAGCGCATCGTGGTGCCATTGGCTGATGCGGTCGGTCTGCACGCCGCGCAGCACGTCGATCACGTGGCCGGCGGCGAAGCGCTGGTCGACGCGGTAGATCGCCGACAGCAGCTTTTGCACCGGCACGGTGGCATCAAAACTCACCGGCGGAATCAGGCAGGTATCGCAGTTGCCGCAGGGGCCGGATTGTTCGCCGAAGTAGTCGAGCAGGCGCATGCGCCGGCACGACAGGGTTTCGCACAGGCCGAGCATGGCGTCGAGCTTCACCGACAGCACGCGCTTGAAGGTTTCGTCGGCCTCGGACTCGTCGATCATGCGCCGTTGCAGCACCACGTCCTGCAAGCCATAGGCCATCCAGGCGCTGGCTGGCGCGCCGTCGCGGCCGGCGCGGCCCGTCTCCTGGTAATAGCCCTCGATGCTCTTCGGCAGGTCGAGGTGGCAGACGAAACGCACGTCCGGCTTGTCGATGCCCATGCCGAAGGCGATCGTCGCCACCATCACGATGTTCTCTTCGCGCAGGAAGCGCGCCTGGTTCGACGCGCGCAGGCTGTGGTCCATGCCGGCGTGGTAGGCGAGGGCGCGAATGCCGTTCTCGTTCAGGAAGGCGGCGGTTTCCTCGACCTTCTTGCGCGACAGGCAATACACGATGCCCGAGTCGCCGGGATGCTCGGCGCTGATGAAGTCGATCAGCTGCTTGCGGCCGGTGGTCTTTTCGACGATGGCGTAGCGGATGTTCGGGCGGTCGAACGAGGACACGAACTGGCGCGCTTCGTCCAGTTGCAGGCGGTGCGCGATCTCGGCGCGGGTCTGCTGGTCGGCGGTCGCCGTGAGGGCGATGCGCGGCACGTCCGGAAAGCGTTCGTGCAGGATCGACAGGCGGATGTACTCGGGGCGGAAGTCGTGGCCCCATTGCGACACGCAGTGCGCTTCGTCGATGGCGAACAGCGAGATGCGCGAATCGGCGAACAAATCGAGGCAGCGCTGGGTCATCAGGCGCTCGGGCGCCACGTAGACCAGGTCGATCTCGCCGGTGCGCACCAGGCGCTCGATGCGCAGGGTTTCCTCGAAGGTCTGGGTCGAGTTCAAAAAGGCGGCGCGCACGCCGACTTCTTCCAGTGCGTCGACCTGGTCCTGCATCAGCGCGATCAGCGGCGACACGACCACGCCGACACCGTCGCGCAGCAGTGCCGGGATCTGGTAGCACAGCGACTTGCCGCCGCCGGTCGGCATCAGGACCAGGGCGTCGCCGCCATTCGCCACGTGCTGGACAATGTCGCCCTGGTTCCCGCGGAACGCGGGGTAGCCGAACACGGTCTGCAAGACGTGCAGTGCGCGCGCTTCGGTGTCCTGGGCGTCGATCTCGGTATTCATGATAAAAATTCCTGGCTTTATTCCGCCCAGTTCACCAGGCCGTAATGCGCGGTGACGAGGACGATCACGCCGAACACGATACGGTACCAGGCGAAGATCGTGAAGTCGTGCGTGCTGATGTAGCGCAGCAGCCAGCGCACGCACAGGAAGGCCGAGACGAACGCGGCCAGGCCGCCGATGCCGAACATCGGCAGGTCGCTCATCGACAGCAGTGCGCGTTCCTTGTACACCGAATACACGGTGGCCGACAGCAGGGTCGGGATCGCCAGGAAGAACGAGAACTCGGTGGCCGCCTTGCGCGACAGGCCGAACAGCATGCCGCCGATGATGGTGGCGCCCGAGCGGCTGGTGCCCGGGATCAGGGCGAAGGCCTGGGCGCAGCCGACCTTGAAGGCGTCGAGCACGGTCATGTCGTCCACGGTCTCGATGCGCGCGGCTTTCGGCATGTTCTTGTGGCGGCGCTCGACCCAGAGAATGACAAAGGCGCCGACGATAAACGCCATCGCCACCGGCACCGGCTTGAACAGCTCATCCTTGATGGCGCGGCTGAAGATCAGGCCGAGGCAGGCGGCCGGCAGGAAGGCGACGATCAGGTTGATCACGAACTTCTGCTGGCGCCGCTCGCTGAACAGGCCGCTGCAGACACGGGCGATGCGCGCGCGGTATTCCCAGATCACGGCCAGCATGGCGCCGGCCTGGATCGCGATTTCGAAGACCTTCACTTTCTCGCCTGTGAAATTGAGCAGGCTGCCCGCGAGGATCAGGTGGCCGGTCGAGGAAATCGGCAGGAACTCGGTGAAGCCCTCGACCAGGCCCATGATGATCGCTTTGACGGCGAGAAGAATATCCATGAAGGTGTGCGTGTGATGAGTGGGAGGAAAGTAAAGGCGCGAATGAAGCGGAGGCGACCCACAAGGCGTCGAAGCTTACCACGGACAGGACCTGTGCCGCTGAGTTGGCCACAACGGCCGGGGATATTTTACGACGCGAAGATTGCCTGTTTGTTACCGGAAATTGCCCTCTCTGCAAGCCTGGTACAGACGCGCACAATTCCGTGATGGATGTGCGCCACGCCGGTTTGATCGTGCTAGACTGGTCCGCATGAGTAACGCTGCCGTTTTCCAATGAGCATATTGGCGATCCTCGTCCTGCTGGCCGTTGCATGGTCGGCACTGACATTCGGTCAACTGCCCAACCCCCTGCTTACCCGCACCAGCCAGGGCCGTTCATGGCGCCGCGCCTTTCCGCGGGCGTCGAACAAGCAAATCCGCGAATTCCTGTCCGTATTCACCTCGGCCTTCGATTTCCGCGATGTCGACATGCTGAAGTTCCGTCCCGACGATCAACTGGTCGGCATCTGCCGCACCCTGCACCCGTCGAAATGGGCCGCCGATGCCGCCGAGTTCGAGACCTTTGCGCGCGACCTGCGCACCCGCTTCGGCGTCGTGCTCGAAGACATCTGGGATGAACGCCTGACGCTGGGCGCCTTGTTCTCGCATATCCAGCAGGCGCGTCCAGCGTCGCGCTGATTTCCCGGCGGCAGATCAGGGCGCGGTCGCCCGTTCCAGCTCGTCCAGCCAATGCATCGCCTGCTCGCGGCTGCTGCCGCACATCTCCAATGAGGGCTGCAAACCGGCGCACACGGCCGGCCGTCCCGGCTGCCCGAAAATGCGGCAGCGGTTGTCGTCGGCCAGCTGCACGCAGCGCACGCCGGCCGGCTTACCGTGCGGCATGCCGGGTATCGGACTGGTGATCGAAGGCGCAGTGCAGCAGGCACCGCAATGGTCGCGGCAATTCATGTGTTCGAAGGGGAGTAGACGCCCGGCATGCGCCCGGCAGCCGGCAAGTATAACGCGCCGGCGCAGCCCCTGGACAGCAATGCTTGGCGGGCGCTGCGTTGTTGACGTTCCTGCTATGGTTGGCGCACCACACCTCCGGAGCGCAGCCGATGGCCGGTTCGCTGAAACCCCTGGTCCAGCAAGTGTTGGTCATCACCGGCGCCTCCAGCGGCATCGGCCTGGCCACTGCGCAAGATGCGGGCCGGTGCGGAGGGGCGCATCTATGGTTGCGGCAGCGGCAAGGCAGGCAAATAGAACGGCCGGTAAACACGGGCCGGATGGATTGCCACGGCAGGCGCATGCGCGCTTGACTGGCCTCCCACCCGGGACTATATTCGATGACTCTTTGAAAGTTGTCGGACAGAAGCATGGAATGCCCCTTTGACACCAAGCCGCGCTGGGAGCGCCGCAAGGATGCG